>Ga0180431_10004482_pt1 | contig 17425 bp, 15 predicted proteins | sample SS_ome_11_FD_132459 | JGI IMG/M metagenome (GOLD analysis project Ga0180431, IMG submission 132459) | Hypersaline lake sediment archaeal communities from the Salton Sea, California, USA - SS_1_MS_1 metaG | ecosystem: Environmental > Aquatic > Non-marine Saline and Alkaline > Hypersaline >... | reverse complement strand
CCCTGGCTTTTTTGGAGACCCGGATGCTTCACTGGCCGGACAGCATGTTCACCTATGCGAAGGAAGACAAAATTCTCTTTTCCAGCGATGCATTCGGGCAGCACTATGCAAGTCTTGAAAGGTTTGATGATCAGGTGGGTAAAGCGATCATGCCGCGCGCCCTCAAGTACTTTGCAAACATCCTGCTGCCCTATGCTCCCCTGATCCTGAAACTGGTCGACCAGGTGAAGGACATGGGATTGTCGCTCGATATGGTCTGTCCGGATCACGGCATCCTTTGGAGAGAGAACCCGGGTAAGATCATTGACGCATATGTGGAGTGGAGTCACCAGAAACCCAAGAGAAAAGCATTGGTTATCTACGATACCATGTGGCACAGCACGGAGAAGATGGCAGAAGCCATTGTGGAGGCGCTGGGAGGGGAAGGGGTGTATGCCAAATCCGTGCACTTGCGGTCAAACCACCGCAGCGACATCATGACGGAAATTCTCGACGCCGGGGCCATTATCGTGGGGTCACCTACCTTAAACAATGGGCTTTTTCCGACCGTGAGCGATTTTACGACCTATATGAAAGGCTTAAAGCCCCAAAATAAGGTTGCAGCTGCCTTCGGCTCTTACGGGTGGAGTGGAGAAGCCGTGAAGTTGATAAATCAGGAGCTCGAAGCCATGAAATTCAACCTTGTCGATCCGGGTCTCAAAATTCAGTATGTTCCCGATGCGGACGGATTAAAGGCGTGCCGGGAATTGGCGAAAAAAATCGCCCGGGCGTTGCCGGCCGAATAATGAGGTAACCAGTCGCTTCTCTGCGAAAGGCGTGCCCGGCAGAGACAGCCCTGGAATATTTTGACCGGTTGGGGTCGATGTTACAGTGCGGAATCCCGCGCCTCCTTATATACCGTGTCTTTGGGATCTCAGATGCCCCGGTGATGGTCCACGACATGGCATGCCGGGGCAAACTGTCGGCACGATGGATGAACACGTCGCAAGATCAAAAAAAAACAAGTTGGTTGAGCACTTAAGGGAGTTGGACTCGCTGCTGGTCGCCTTCTCAGGGGGTGTTGACAGCACCTTTCTCTTAAGCGTTGCCCAACAAATACTGGGAAAAAATGTTCTCGCCGTCACCGCGAGTTCGCTTGTTCATCCGGTCCAGGAAACTGAAAATGCTCAAAATTTTACCCGCCGGCAGGGTATTCGTCATACGATCATTCACACCGATGAACTCAACCGGCCGGAGTTTGTATCCAACACTGCCGAACGCTGTTACCATTGTAAAAGGTATCTTTTGGAAATTCTATGTCAAATCGCGAGCAAAGAAGGTATCAAACATGTGGCTCACGGTGCCAACATTGATGACCTGAATGATTTTCGCCCGGGATTCAGAGCTGCCGGGGAATTGGGGGTCGTGGCTCCTTTGATCGATGTTCGGTTGGGGAAGGAGGAAATACGGTTTTTATCTAAGGAAATGGGTCTGGGCACGTGGGACAATCCTGCCATGGCATGCCTGGCATCCAGAATTCCCTACGGGGATTTGATCACTCAAAAGAACCTCACCATGGTGGCGGAAGCCGAGAAGTTTCTGGCACAGAGCGGCTTTAAGCAATTCCGGGTCAGGTGTCACGGGACTTTGGCCAGGATTGAAGTGCTCCCGCCGGACCTACGGAAGATCACCGAGGAGTTAATGAGAGAAAAGCTTGTGGAGAAGTTTAGGCAAATCGGTTTTCTGCATGTGTCGGTCGATCTGGAGGGTTACAAGACGGGGAGTCTGAATCGCGCCCTCACCGAGGTTGTGAAGAGAGGAAAATATAAATGAATTGCAGAATTACCCTGACAGATGTCTACAAGGGTTATACGTCGGACCTGGACAAAATGGTCACGCCCGAGGAGACGGTGCGACGGTTCAGGGAAAAACTCAAACGCATTGACTTGGATTTGCTCGAGCAGACAATCCGAATCGACAACCGCCGTCTTGATATTCCCGTATACTTCAGCGTTTGCGGACGCGACGCAGCCGGGGTGATCGGCACGAAAAAGCAAATGGGCAAGGGAGCGACCCCTCAACAGGCCGAAGCCAGCGCGGTTATGGAGCTGGCTGAGCGGTTTAGCTTCTTCAGTTTTTATCAAAAGCCGAGCCATTTCATTGTGGATACATACGGGAATTTAAAAGACAACGCCCTGCCTTTTGAATATATAGCCCAATCCGTGCATGATGAATCGGATGAGCTTGATAAGGCCGAGGATATCTTTTCCCGAATCCCGCTCAAATGGACCCGGGCCTACAACATTACCAAAGATGAAGAGGTTCTGATTCCATTTGACTGGTTCTATACCATTAATGAATTTAACGGTCCCTGTGCCGGAAACTGCGTGGAAGAGGCCGTCCTCCAGGGGATCTGCGAAGTCGTGGAAAGACATGTATCTTCCATCATCAGCCGAAACAGACTGAAGACGCCCGCCGTCGACCTGGATTCCGTAACCGATCCTCTGGTTCTCGAATTGCTTCGGAAGTATCGCAACGCCGGCATTGCACTTTTTGTCACGGACTTCTCACTCGACACCGGTATTCCCAGCATTGGGGTCCTGGCTTACGATCCTTCATCCTTCCCTTTGAAGAGTGAGATCATCTGGACCGCGGGCACGACGCCCAACCCCCAAAAAGCGTTAAGCAGGGCGCTCACAGAGGTTGCCCAGCTGGCGGGAGATTTCAATACCGGCTCCAATTATGTTGCAAGCGGACTGCCCAAGTTCAAAGCCCTGGCTGATGCTGATTTCGTTCTCAAGCCTAAGAAAAAGCTCAAGATATCGGCGCTCCCCGATCTGTCCGATGCGAACTTCAAAGTGGAGGTGGAAAACTGTATCGTCCGCCTCGCCAATATCGGCATGGATGTGTTCCTCGTTAATGTGACCCACCCGCAGCTTGAAATCCCCGCATTCTATACCATCGTGCCGGGCGCCCACTTCAGGGAGCGGGCCGCAGGCACCAGTGTAGGCATGTTTTCAGCCAAGCTTATTGCGGAAAGCGGCGACCCTCAATGGGCCATTCGGGAGCTGCGTCGGATGGAATCCCATATGCCTGAAAAATATTATGTACGGTTTTTCCTGGGGCTGTCTCACCTTTCGATAAACAAACCCCTCGATGCGTTGCAATACCTGGAGGCAGCTTTGAAATTGGATCCCAAGGAGGAAGATATCCCCAGCATCTACGCCTACATGGGCATATCACTCAAGGATCTGGAGCGTTACGGCGAAGCCGTTGAGATGCTTCGTCGGGCGGAAACCTACGACCCGGAAAGAACCGACATCTATAATTTGATGGGGTTCTGTTACTTCAAGGAAAAGGCACACGAAAAGGCCATCGACTGTTTCCGGAAAGTGCTTGAGCTGGATCCCGGATCGGCCATTGATTACGCCAATATCGCTTCGAATTACCGCGACATGGGTGAAGCGGAAAAGGCAATTCAATATTATACATTGGCCCTGGAACTGGACCCCACCATTGATTTCGCTAAAGAGAACCTGAAAAAACTGGTCCGGACAGTTTCCCATTAAGAATTCATCCGCCCTTGCCCACACTTGACAACCGTCCAAACGGCATTAATAGATGAAACAACTTGTTTTGTTGGAATTTTTAAGGCAGAGGAGGGATGAAAAATGATAATTAGAAGACTCAGAGATTGGCCGGCAAGGGAGTGGCGGAGTCCGTTTGAGGAACTCGATCGTATGCGAAGACAAGTAGACCGGCTTGCCGAAGGCTTGAGTGGAACCCTTGTCAGAGAGCCCGCAGCGGGCGTGTTTCCGTCAATAAACTTGACGGAGGACACCGACAAGTTTTATGTCCGGGCGGAGCTTCCCGGAGTGAAGGCGGATGATCTTGATATATCCGTTACGGGAAATAGCCTTTCCATTGAAGGTGAACGAAAGATTGATCCGGCTGAGGAAAGCGCTAAATATCATAGGAGAGAGCGGGAAGCCGGAAAATTCAGTCGAGTCTTTAGTTTGCCGACACAGGTGGACACAACCAAAGTGGAAGCTCGCTCCACCGATGGAATTCTGACGATTACCCTGCCCAAATCAGAGTCGGCGAAGCCCAAGCAAATAACCGTAAAGGCATTATAGATGGGGTATTCGGTTTCAAGGGACGCTTTCAGAGCTCATAGACCAAGCGAAGATTGAAGCGAAGTTAAAAGACGGTGTTTTGCGACTGCGCCTGCCAAAGGTTGAACCGGCACAGCCTCGTAAGATAAAGGTTAACACTGCGTGAGCACGGTGTCTATTGACTCAGCCAAGCCGAGGCTTCTCGGTATGGCGTGTAGACCAGTGAAAAACACATTCAACTTTATCGTTTGACTTTCAGAGAGGGGCGGGGTATACCCCCGCCCGAACAATGAGAGCGAAAAGGTAATGTAAACACCTACGGTTTCTCCGCCGGCAATTTTGAGTGCTGCGGATGTCATCGATTTAATGCCCTGCCATTAGCCTGGTGTCTGAACGAAAACCAACCGGTTTCGCTCGAGACCCACACCACGTAGATTACTTCATGACAGCAGAGGTAAACCCCCTTGAAGCATGAACTTCAAGGACCGCCCGGTACCCATAACCGAAGGGCCGGACTGTGCGGTTGATTTGTTAGGAGCAGTGCGTTGCGGAGCATTTTCAAAAACGTGAAAAAAAATTGAGCCGATCTTGACAATTTATAAAACGTGTTTAACATACTTTCAAATTGGTAAATTTAATATAATAAAATCAATAATTTATATAACATGCCGAAGTCATTCAGTCTTTTGTTTGCCTGTAAATGGAATACGATGCGTGACCGGGGCGTGGGGTTCAAACATACGTTGAATTTTAGCATTCTGAAAAAAACCTTGGTTGTTTAAATAAACTTTATGAAGGAGGAGTTGAGATGAAAATTAGACCATTGAACGACAGGGTGCTTGTTCTCAGAATTGATGAGGAGGCCAAGACATCGGGGGGGATCATTATTCCCGACACGGCGAAAGAGAAACCCCAAGAAGGTAAAGTGATTGCCGCGGGTCCAGGGAAAATGGGCGAAGACGGAAAACGAGTTCCCATGGAAGTTAAAAAGGATGATCGTGTGCTTTTCAGCAAGTATGGCGGGACCGATATCAAAATCGATGGCGTTGAACACTTAATTATGCGAGAAGAAGATATTCTTGGAATTCTGGAAAAATAAGGAGGTTTTGAGAGATGGCTGGAAAAGAGATCAAGTACAGCGGCACGGCGAGAGAAAAGATGATGAAAGGGATCAATACGCTCGCTGATGCTGTGAAAGTGACGCTGGGGCCGAAGGGCCGAAATGTGCTCATTCAAAAATCATGGGGCTCCCCCAAAATTACCAAAGACGGTGTAACCGTCGCCAAGGAAATTGAACTGGAAGACAAATTTGAGAACATGGGGGCACAGATGGTCAAGGAGGTGGCTTCCAAAACCTCGGATGTGGCGGGAGACGGTACCACGACGGCCACCATATTGGCGCAATCCATCTATCGGGACGGCTCCAAGCTTGTCGCGGCGGGCTCCAACCCCATGGCCGTAAAGCGGGGAATCGAGAAGGCGGTCGAAGTCGTAGTGGATGAATTGAAAAAGCTGTCGAAGCCCACCAAGGAGAAAAAAGAGATCGCCCAAGTCGGGACTATTTCCGCGAACAATGACCCCGCAATCGGCGAGATTATATCCGAGGCGATGGAAAAGGTCGGCAAAGAGGGCGTGATTACGGTAGAGGAAGCCAAGAGCATGGAAACGTCTCTTGAAATCGTGGAAGGAATGCAATTTGATCGTGGCTATTTGAGTCCCTACTTTGTGACCAATGCTGAAAAAATGGAAGCCCATCTGGAGGAACCGTATATCCTTTTGCATGAGAAAAAGATCAGTGTGATGAAAGACCTGGTTCCCATTCTTGAGCAGATTGCGAAGATGGGTAAACCCCTTTTGATCATTGCAGAAGACTTGGAAGGTGAAGCCCTCGCCACGCTGGTGGTCAACAAGCTCCGCGGCACACTCAATGCTGCGGCGGTGAAAGCCCCCGGTTTTGGGGACCGACGGAAGGCCATGCTGGAGGATATTGCGATCTTGACAGGGGGGACGGTCATCAGTGAAGATCTGGGCATCAAACTTGAAAATATCACGCTCAAAGACCTGGGGACCGCCAAGCGAATAAGCATCGACAAAGAAAACACAACAATCGTTGATGGCGGAGGCAGTAGGAAGGACCTCGAAGGCCGCGTCAAGCAAATTCGTGCGCAAGTGGATGAGACAACCAGTGATTATGATCGAGAGAAACTCCAGGAGCGCCTGGCGAAGTTGATCGGCGGTGTCGCGGTCATCAATGTCGGGGCCGCCACGGAAACTGAAATGAAGGAAAAAAAGGACCGTGTGGAAGATGCTCTGAACGCCACACGTGCCGCTGTGGAGGAAGGCATTGTGCCGGGTGGTGGCGTGGCTTTCATCCGCACTTTGAAGGCCCTGGAAAAGATGAAGTTACCCGGTGAGGAACAGCTGGGCGTCGGTCTCGTAAAACGAGCCCTTGAAGAACCTGTGAGGCAGATCGCCAACAACGCCGGTTTTGAAGGCTCGGTCGTGGTCCAACGCGTGATAGAGAGTAAAGACGGTTTTGGGTTCAATGCGGAGACGGGTGAATATGAGGATCTGCTGAAATCAGGTGTTATTGATCCAACGAAAGTGACTCGATTCGCACTCCAAAACGCGGCATCCGTCGCCGGATTGCTGATGACCACAGAGGCCATGGTTGCCGAAAAGCCCCAGGAGAAAAAGTCCGGGGCGCCGGCCATGCCGCCTGAGGACATGTATTAAACACCTTCAAAAAATAAACCTTATACCGGGCAGGAACCGTTTCTGCCCGGTTTCAATTATTGGTCACCCAATCCCATCCTGCGTTAGTCGTGAACCAAGACACAAAAAAAGACGAGCTGCAGACTGAAATCAAGCGAGGGAATTTTTCGAGAGCGGTTTTGTTGGCGGAATCCACAGGGTTGCCTGAAGCGGAAATTCGGGAGCTTCGAATGAACGCATTATGGCGGATATCCGCAGTATTTCGCAATGCCCCGGGAACCGGAAGACTTGCCCATCAGTATGGATTCTCCAAAAAAGACGTCAGTGAATTTTTGAAAAATCGAATGGAGGAAATGAGAAACCGAGGGGATGACAGAGTTCTGGAACCTTGTTATGATCACACCACAACCCGGTATTTGTCTTTCGAGGAATGGCTGGAAGGTTTTTTGAAGAATTGGGATAAGCTCTCCAAGGCTTGATCACTCGTGTGGCCAAACCCTCTGAAACCCTTTGAGGGCGTATCCGCCGGGTGAGATTACCGAAATTCCCAAGCCATCCAATTTGGAAATGTTCAATTGACGCAAAACGATTGGTTTTTTGCTCGAATCCATCTGCAGACAGGAATTTTCTCATGATAGAAGTAAGCCATCTTACGAAATGGTTTGGTCGGACCCTGGCGGTTGATGACATCTCCTTCACGGTCGATCAAGGAGAGGTCTTGGGTTTTCTGGGGCCCAATGCAGCCGGAAAGTCGACGACCATGAGAATGATCACGGGGTTTATTCCCCCCACGTCGGGCACCGCCATTATCGGTGGAGACGACATAATCAACGCCTCCTTGTCTGCGCGAAAAAAAATCGGCTATCTCCCGGAAAACGCGCCCGCTTACCCTGAAATGACCGTTATTGGATTCCTTGATTTTATCGCCCGGATACGGGGATTTACCGGGCGTGAGAGGAATAACCGGGTCGAAGACACGCTTGAACGTTGCTTTCTTTCCGAGGTACGATTTCAAACAATCAACACGCTTTCAAAAGGATTCAACCAGCGGGTCTGTTTTGCGCAGAGCATTATTCATGATCCCGAATACCTCATCATGGACGAGCCTACCGACGGTCTCGACCCGAATCAAAAATATGAAGTGAGGGGCATGATCCGGGAGATGGCAAAAGAGAAAACAATCATTGTTTCCACCCACATTTTGGAAGAGGTGGATGCGGTTTGCACGCGGGCCGTCATCATCGTGGGGGGTAGAATCGTGGCGGACGACACGCCCGAAAACCTCAAAACCCAGTCTTCTGTTCATGGTGCGGTGTGTTTTACGGTTCAAAGTGCTCCCCGTAATGAATTGTTGGCGGACCTGGAACAGAAATCGGGGGTACGGTCCGTCGAGCTGGTTCCGGGGGTTGACCCTGGAAAGGTAATGATACGCATCTATCCGACCGATCCTTCCGCGCCGCCGGTGAATGAGGTGATGCGGTACTTCCATGAAAAGGATATCGCACTGGAATCTTTCTTTGTGGAAAGCGGTCGTTTGGACGAGGTGTTTCGTGCGATTACCACATCTGAATAACGGGATGCACCATTTCTTTTAAACGTTGAATTGATTCCCGGCTTCAAGTTTGAAGCGTTCGTAAAAAGTCTTCCGAGCCGTCACTTCGGCGGAATTCCCGATCAATGCGGGATCTACGACCGGGGTCTGGAAGCGTTTGAAAGGACTGGATTCCGGCCTCCGCCGGAATGACGAAAAATGGGGTTTTCGGCCTTTTGATGAATCCATCAGGTTTCCCGGAGGCCTTTTGAAAAAACCCAACGGCCCCTATCGCAGTGTTTCAAAAATCTAAATTGATACGGAAAAAGAAAAATGAGACGTTTTTGGACCCATAGCAATGCCGTTATCAAAAAGGAAATGGTCGGCTATTTCGGCTCTCCCGTCGCCTATGTATTTATCGTGATATTTTTGCTGCTCTGCGGATTTTTCACGTTTTCCGTCAGCAACTTTTACGATCTGGGTCAGGCGGACCTCAGGGCGTTTTTCGAGTGGCATCCATGGCTTTTCCTGTTTTTGATCCCGGCCGTGGCGATGCGTCTATGGGCGGATGAGTGGCGATCCGGAACCATCGAACTCATGTTGACCTTGCCCATCAGCCTTACGGAACTGATACTGGGGAAATTTCTCGCCGCCTGGCTGTTCATCGGAATTGCATTGGCGCTTACATTTCCACTCATCCTGACGGTTGTTTACCTCGGGGATCCGGATCTGGGGACCATTTTTTGTGCCTATTTTGGGAGTTTCCTCATGGCCGGCGCGTACCTGAGCGTGGGCAGTATGACCTCGTCTCTCACAAGAAATCAGGTGATCAGCTTCATCCTGTCCCTGGTAATCTGTCTTTTCTTGGTTCTGGCGGGATGGCCCCCTGTCACGGATGTCCTTTCCGGCTGGGCACCTTCGTGGATCGTGGATGTTATATCGGGATTCAGCTTTATGCCTCACTTTGCATCCATACAGCGGGGGGTCCTGGATCTGCGAGATCTCGCATACTACTTTTCTGTCATGTTTTTCATGCTTTTCGCCAACGGCGTAATCCTGCGGAACCGCAGGGCGTCTTAAAGGAGGGCGCTCAATGATTCGAAAAGAAGGCTATGATTTCAAGAAGACCCTGGTGTCCACAACGGGATTGGTGGCCCTGTTGTGCATCTTAATTCTGATCAATGTCATATTCTCCTACGCCGCCATCCGTTGGGATGCCACCGAGGACAAAATTTACTCTTTATCCGAGGGTACCCGGAAAATTGTTTCCACCTTGGAGGAGCCGGTAACCGTCAAATTTTTTTACAGCCGGAGCAATCGGAATCTCCCAACGAATCTGAAACTATACGCCAAAAGGGTCCGGGAGTTTCTTGCCGAATATGAACACGCAAGCTCGGGGCGGTTGAAAGTTGAGGAATATGACCCGAAGCCGGACTCCGATGAGGAGGAATGGGCGCAGAAATACGGCATTCGTCCGATTCAGATCCCTGCGGGTGACAAGATTTACTGCGGCCTCGTCTTTATGGCGGCAGACCAGGAGGAGACCATTGAACTGCTGGATCCCACCCGTGAAGAGCTTTTGGAATATGATCTCACCCGGATCATCCACCGAATTCAAACTCCGGTAAAGAAAGTTGTTGGAATTATCACTCCCTTACCGGTTTTTGGACAAACGCAAGCACCCGCCGGCATGCCGATGTCGGCGGGGATGCCGTGGCTTTTTGTCGAAGAATTAAAAAAAGCCTATGACGTGCGTGAAATCGGTCCTTCGACCGATCGAATTGAACCATCCGTAAACCTCTTGATGATCCTCCATCCGAGAGATTTGAACATCAAGTTACAATACGCGGTGGATCAATACATAGTGGCCGGCGGGAATGCGCTGGTTTTTGTTGATCCTTTTTGTGTTTCGGACAATCCACCGGGCCGGCAGCAGTTTATGCGACCGCCGGCTTCCTCCCTGGAAAAACTATTTTCAGCATGGGGGATCCACATGGATCCGGCGAAGGCGCTGGCCGATTTCGATCAGACCACTCGGGTGCGCACACGGAACAACACCCTGGAGAACAGCCCTGTATGGATCTCTGCCAGAGGAGAGGCATTCAGCGACGCCAATGTGGTTACATCCAAATTGGAGTCCATGCTCTTTCCGGTAGCCGGCGCGGTTCAGAAATCTGAAGGGAGTCAGTACGAGTTTGAGCCCATGGTGCAGTCGGGGCAAAATGCCGCCTTAGTTGAAAGCTTCAAGGCCGGATTGGGGGCAGCCGCGATCCGGAGGGACTTTGTGCCGACGGGGGAGCGATTCAATATCGTGGTGCGGTTGCGGGGCAAGTTCAAGACCGCCTTTCCGTCAGGTCCACCCCGGGAGGAAAACAAGGATACGGAAGCGGCCGCGGATTCTCAAAAAAATCATCTGGCGAATGGAAAGGAGTCCGCCACCCTGATTATCGTATCCGATGCGGACATGCTGGCCGACGAGTTCTATGTTCAGAGAAATCGAATCCTGGGATTTGCGCTTTCAAAAGTGTTCAATGATAATCTTAATTTTCTTTTCAATACGGTCGAAATCTTGACCGGAAGCGATGATTTGATCGGGATCCGCTCGCGGGGGAAATTCGAAAGGCCTTTTACCACCGTTATGGAACTTGAACGACAGGCGCAGGAGCGCTGGCTCAGCAAGGAGCAGGAATTGACCAAACAGGCGGAGTCAACCAATCGAAGGCTTCGTGAACTTGAGCAGCAAAAGGACGTATCACAAAAGTTGATCATGAGTCCGGAGCAAGAGGCGGAAATCGCCAGATTCCGAGAGGAAAAGCAAAGAATCAACCGGGAACTGAAAGCGGTTCGAAAGAATCTGAGGGCGGACATTGAGGCGCTTGGATCCACGCTCAGAAATATCAATGTTTTTTTGATGCCGCTCATCGTCTCTATCGCCGGGATTGGTTTTGCCATCTATAAGCAAAGACGGGTGAAGCACAAATGAGAACGAAGAGTCTTGTCATCCTATTGATCATTTTAGCGGTGCTTGCCGGCTTTGGTGCCCTGACACTGCACGTGAAGGCTCCGACAGCCCCCCAGAGCGCCCTGGGGAAGCGTCTCCTGGAAAATCTGCCCGCCAATGAGATCTCCGCCGTCATCGTGAGGGATCCAGCGAAGTCCATCTCTTTGGCAAAGAAGTCGGATCGATGGGTCGTCGAAGACCGCTTTGATTACCCCGCTGACTTCTCAAAAATTGCGGAGTTCGTCCGGAAGCTGAAGGATGCCAAGATCGGGAGACGATTTGAATCATCAGAGGAGACGCTGAAACGCCTTTCCTTGAAACTCCCGGACGATAAAGGCGCCAAGAATTCAGAGAAAGGCACGCAAATCCGGCTCAAGGACGGTTCCGGAAAAGTTCTTGTTTCCCTGCTCTTGGGAAAGGTCCGGGAGACAGGCGGTGAGCGGAGCTTTCCGGATGGACACTATGTGCGAATGGACGACAGTTCAACGACGTATTTGATTGACGCCCATTTTGCCTTCATGGAGAAAGATCCTTCTGAATGGTTGGACAAGACGCTTTTGAAGGTGGATGCGAATGACGTGAAAAAGATATCCTGCCTGAGCCCGGATGGAAAAACAATTTATTACACCTTCGAACGGCCCGAAAAGGGGAAGGCGCTTGAACCGGAGTCGCTGCCGGAAAGCGGGAAAATCAATGAATCAGCCCTCGATCGACTGGCCGGGTCTTTGTCATCCCTCCGGATGGAGGACGTGGCGGACCCCTCGGACGCCTCAATATCTTTGAATCTTGAGCGATCAAATCAATTGAAATACCGACTGTTTAGCGGAATGACATATCATATTTACCCGGGGGAGGCCTGTTCCGGTGCTGATGGCTGCTATCTCAAACTGGGGGCAACGTTTGAGGAACCCTTCGAACCGGAAGGGGAAAAAATCGATGAAACTGCAGAGCAACCATCGAGAGAAACGGAAACCGCTCCCGAAAAGCGCCCGGAAGCGCGGGCGCTGGAGGCGAAACAGTTGGACGATCAATTCAGACCTTGGGTGTACGTGATACCCAAATGGCAACATGAGGCGTTCATCACGGACCTGGAAAAACTCTTGGAAAAGCCGGAAAAAGAGCCGGTGGGCAAGTCGGAGGAAAAAAATTGATGGATATCCGGGAGATCACCCAGAAGGTCGAAAAGGAAAGCTTGATTCTCCGACAAATCATGGCGGAAATTGAGAAAGTTGTGGTCGGGCAGCGGAATCTCCTCGAAAGGATATTGATCGGGCTTCTTTGCGACGGCCATCTGCTGCTTGAAGGCCTGCCCGGACTCGCCAAGACGACGGCGGTAAAAACCCTGGCCGCCACAATCCGGACCACCTTTCAGCGGGTGCAGTTCACACCGGATTTGCTGCCGGCGGATATCCTGGGAACTCAAATCTATCGCCCCGACAACGCTTCCTTTGAAATCAAGAAGGGTCCCATCTTTCATAATATCATCTTGGCCGACGAGATTAATCGGGCGCCGGCCAAAGTTCAGAGCGCGCTCCTGGAGGCCATGCAGGAACAACAGGTGACCATCGGAGAGAGGACGTTTTTGCTCGATACCCCCTTCCTTGTTCTCGCAACGCAGAACCCGATCGAGCAAGAGGGAACATACCCGCTTCCCGAGGCCCAAATCGACCGTTTCATGTTGAAGATCAAGGTCGATTACCCATCGGCGGAGGAAGAAAAGGAAATCATGGCGCGCGCCAACCGTGGGCGCTTTGACAGTGTGAACGGGGTCGTGGAGGTCTCCCAGCTGGAATCGGCCAAAGCGTCCATCCAATCCATTCATATGGAAGATAAAATCGTGGATTATATCGTGCGCATCTCGAGGGCCACAAGAACCCCTCAGGAATATGACCTGAACATCGCGCCCATGATCAGCTACGGGGCCTCGCCCCGGGCCTCCATCTGGCTCGGCCGGGCATCACGGGCCCACGCGTTCTTAAACGGACGGGGGTATGTGACGCCGCAGGATGTAAAGTCCATGGCGCCGGACGTGCTTCGGCATCGGATCATCTTGAGTTATGAGGCTGAAGCGGAAGGAAAAAGCACGGACGACCTGATCGCGATCCTGCTGGAGCGGATCGAGGTTCCTTGACATGCTCTCGGAAGAGGTGCTCCGAAAAATTCAAACGTTTCATTTCAAGACCCGTCGCCTCGCCAATGATTTGTTTGCCGGGCAGTACGAAAGTGCCTTCAGGGGACAGGGCATCGAGTTTATGGAGGTCCGGGAATACCAGCCGGGAGACGACATACGCACCATCGACTGGAACGTCTCCGCACGCTTCGGGCATCCCTTTGTGAAGGTTTATCACGAAGAACGGGAACTCACCGTCATTCTCGTGTTGGACCTTTCAGGGTCTCATCTATTCGGCACCCGGGTGAAATTCAAGCGAGAGCTCCTGGCTGAGGTGGCGGGAATGCTTGCCTTTCTTGCCATCCGTACGAATGACAAAGTCGGCGCCATTCTGTTTTGCTCCCAAGTGGAAAAATACATTCCCCCGAAGAAGGGCGCGTCTCATGTGTGGCGTTTGATCAAAGAGATATTTACCTACCAACCTCGAGATTTAACGACCGACATAGAAGCGGCGCTCACCTACCTGAACAAAGTCGTTAAACGTCACGCCATCGTTTTCCTGTTATCAGACTGCATGGATGCGGGGTTTGAGAGATCCCTCAGGCTGACCGCCACAAAGCACGACCTCACCATCATTCGAATCTCGGACCCATCCGAGGCGGCATTGCCGGATGTGGGGTTGATCACCCTTCAGGATCCTGAGACGGGAGAGACCGCGCTGATCAACACGAGAAACAGGCGCCTGAGGGAAAGGTGGCGCAGCGACCGAGAAAAACAAGAGGCCTATCTGGCGGATCTTTTGAAAGGTGCGGGGATTGACATGGTGACGCTCACTACCAATGGACCCGTAGTTGAACCACTAACGCGCCTTTTTGACCAACGGAGAAGGCGTTTATGAGGGGTGCCCTATTCGGAATTGGGAGGTCGGCAGTGCAAAAAAAGTGCAGCTCAATTCCCTATTGCGCAATCAGCCTCTCCGGTTCCATTCTTAGGTCTTGCGCCCTGTATCTTTTACCTTGGGTGGTCCTTTTTGTTTTGCTCTGCCGGCCTGTTTTGTCATTTCAGGATAACAGGGAGGATGCCGAACCAAGCCTGAGTGCATCACTGGATCAGGACTCGGCGACGGTAGGGAGCGTGGTGACGCTTATCCTGAATTATCGTCTTCCGGAGGGTGGGGGTTTTTATGATATCCCCGAGATCGGAGGTCTTGAGAATCTGACCCAGGTGGACCGGGAAATAGGCCTTGAGCAAATCAAAATCAAGCTCCTGGTCGACCGTTTGGATTCATGGAAAACAGGGGCGCTTTCGCTGACCTATTTGGACAAAACGGGCAAGGAACAGGTCCTGACGACGGACCCGGTTTCATTGACCGTGCTTTCAAACCTGGGTGAAAAACCCGAAGAAGCTGAACTGCGGCCGATTCAGGGGATCATCCCGACAAAAGCACCCTGGTTGAAACTCCTGCCATGGGTTGGCACCGGGGTTGCGTTTCTGCTGGGGGTGTTCTTGTTTATCTGGTGGTACCGAACGCGACGTCGAAGGGGACTGATGGCCGCTGCCTCGGAACCGCCACATATTCGGGCAGTCAAGGAAATTGAAGAACTGGAGGGCCGAAGCCTTTTCGAAAACGGTCATGTCAAGGCATTCTACTTCCGATTCTCCGAAATTTTGAGATGCTATCTGGAAGCCATCCGGGGATTTCCAGCAGCTGAATTCACCACAGAAGAGATTGCACACCACATCAAGACCGAAAAAGATCGAACACTTCTTCCCCTATTGCGACAGGCTGATGTGGTAAAGTTTGCGGATACGGTTCCCACGCCGGACAGGAAGGAGGAAGCGGTAAAGGCGGCGTTCAACTACATTCATGAAACCGGTCCAACCGATGAGACGGCCAACACCGCCTCTGGTTCCCAGAGGTCCGTGTCATGATGTTCCGGTTTGCGTATCCGGCGCTTCTGGCGCTGCTGACGGCTGTTGCGGGATGGGCCGCGTTTCAGTTGTGGAGAAAACCTGCCGGCATTCGTCACTCCATAACCTTCCGGGCGGCTCAACTGGCGGGAAGCGGCAACAAACTGCTATTTAGAATCCCCATGGCGCTTCGCACGGCCTGCCTCGTTCTGCTGATTCTGGCTGCCGCACGGCCTCAACTCTACAATGTCTCCCGCGAAATCCGATCGCCCGGGGTGGATATCATACTGTGCCTCGATACTTCAGGGTCTATGCGGGCCTTGGATTTCAAACTCGATGGCGAGCCGGTTTCCCGCCTCACGGCTGTCAAGAAAGTCGTGAGTGATTTTATTGAAAAGCGGGAGATGGACCGGATCGGCCTGGTGGTTTTCGGAGCGGAAGCCTTTACGCAATCCCCGTTGACGCTGGACAAGGGGCTCCTTTTGAGTTTGGTTGAAAAAATGAAAATCGGCATGGCCGGAGACCGCACAGCAATCGGGTCCGCCATTGCCATCGGTGGGAAACGGTTGAAAGATCTGAAGGCCAAGAGCAAGGTATTGGTCGTTTTGACCGACGGGCGCAGCAACGCGGGGGAGATAACACCCGAACAGGCAGCCGATGCCGTACAGGCTCTGGGCGTAAAGATTTATGCCATCGGCGTGGGGGGTAAAGGACCGGCACCATTTAGAGTCAAAGACCTCTTTGGCACGCGCATTGTTCATCAGCGGGTGGACCTGGATGAAGAGATGTTGATGCAGGTGGCGAAGATCGGCAACGGCAGGTATTTCAGAGCCTCCGACAGCCGGCAGCTCTCAGAAATATACGATATCATAGATCGTGCGGAGAAGACGGAGATCAAGGTCAAGGAGTTTTTTCATTTCAGGGAACTCTATCGGTACTTTCTTGTTCCGGCTCTCATCCTGCTGGGATTGGAGATCTTCCTGCGCACAACGTTCTTGAGGGTCATTCCATGACCCTGGCCCATCTTTGGATATTGCATTTGCTCTGGCTTTTGCCGTTGACCCTGGTTGGGCTTATGGTTTACAGGCGGCAAAAAAAGCGGGCCATGGAGCGGATTGCCGATTCGGATCTTTTGGCGCGACTGACCGGAGCGGAGCGAATGGGGAGCCGCTTCCTCAAGGGGCTTTTCCTGTTGGCTTCACTGGGTCTCATGATCTTTGCCCTGGCAGGACCCCGGTGGGGCAGCCACTACCAGGAGGTCAGCCAAAAAGGCGTGGACATCATGGTCCTGGTGGATGTTTCTGGAAGCATGCTGGTGGAGGATATCGAGCCAAACCGACTTGAGCGGGCCAGACGGGAAATCTTGGATTTTTTGCGCATTGTAGAGGGAGACCGGGTGGGATTGATCGCCTTTGCCGGCGCTGCCTTTGTCCAGTGCCCCCTGACGCTGGACTATGCTGCGCTTCAGATGTTTCTGAGCGCACTTGAGCCGGATCTCATTCCAGTGGCCGGCACGGATCTGGGTGCTGCGATAGAGAGCGCCGTGGCCTCCTTTGACTTCAAGTCGGAAACCGACAAGGTCATCCTCCTCATCACGGATGGAGAGGACAATGAAAAAAAGGGTCTCGAAGCAGCCAAAAAGGCAGCGGAAAAAGGCATCAAGCTGTTTGTCTTCGGGATCGGCGAGCCCTCGGGTGGTCCCATCCCTGCCGGCGACGGAAAGGGTGGTTTCAAAAAGGATGCAGCCGGAAAACTCGTGCTGTCAAAACTTGATGAAGACAGTCTCAGGCAAATCGCCTCCGTTACCGGTGGGACCTATGTCCGATCGGTTGCCGGCGACCTGGATTTGGATGTCCTCTATTTTGAAGGAATCAAATCCAGGACAGAGGCGCAAACACTTAAGAGCGGCAAAATCAAGGTCTACGAGGAACGCTTTATGTTGTTCGTGTTGGCTGCCTTTCTATTTCTGCTCCTGGAGGGGTTGATTGCCGAGAGAAAAGAAGCCCCGGGACAATAGGTTTTTTATCTTTTCGCCTAACCCCTCCCGTCAAGGGAGGGGAATG
>Ga0180431_10004480_pt1 | contig 17434 bp, 13 predicted proteins | sample SS_ome_11_FD_132459 | JGI IMG/M metagenome (GOLD analysis project Ga0180431, IMG submission 132459) | Hypersaline lake sediment archaeal communities from the Salton Sea, California, USA - SS_1_MS_1 metaG | ecosystem: Environmental > Aquatic > Non-marine Saline and Alkaline > Hypersaline >... | reverse complement strand
CTGAAGGGGTTGCGGGAAGTTGTCTGAGCGCCGCCGAGCAGAGGCAAATGGAGAAGTGGCTTGAACAGGGGCCTTTTGATTTCGAGCAACTGGCACCGGTGGCTGCCTGGCCGGAGGAACTGCAAAACGCGGAAGAACACGGAGTTATCAAGGTGCGGCGAAGTGAGGTCAGCGCCACCATTCGCGCCTATGAGAAGGTGGTGACGCTGGGGTTTGGCGGCCTCAAGCAGCAAGTCGAGGCGAGGTTGACGGCACTGTCGCCTACGGAGCCGAGGGCCGCTCAGAAGGAAGCGAATTACCAGTCATGGCTCCGGGTGTGTGAGGCCGGGATGACACTGGGACTACGCCATGCGGAAAGGGCGCGGGCACTTGCCGCCGCCTGTACTGATGCGCAGCAGCGAGTGGAATGGGAAGAGATTGCCGAGGTCTGTGAGCGTGTGCCGGCCAAATCCGCCCGCAGCTTCCGGGAAGCACTCCAGGCGCTGTGGTTCGCGCACATGATCAGCGTGTGGGAAAACGGGGGCAATGCCGACGCCATCGGCCGCCTGGATTATGTGCTGTGGGGCCACCTGGAACGCGACCTGACTGCCGGCGTACTCACCTACGAGCACGCGGCGGAGCTACTCGCGGCTTTCCTCATCAAGGTCTGCCAGTCCTGCGGCTTCCAGCAAATCACGCTCGGGGGCCAGAGATCGTGGGGCGGTGACGCGACCAACCCGCTGAGCTACCTGACGCTGGATGTCATCGAGGGTCTCCAGCTCGCCCCGTGCCTGTCGGTTCGGCTGCACAAGGAGAGTCCGCCGGAGTTCGTCGCCCGCTGTGTGGAGCTGCTTGCGAGTGGTGACGGAATCCCGCTGATCCTGAACGACGAGGCCGTGGTACCGACGCTGGTGTGGCACGAGATGCCGCTTGACGATGCCCGCAGCTATGCGGCAGTGGGCTCTTTCGAGACGACGGTGCCCGGGAAAGCTAATTTACACACCGTGAGCCACTGGATCAACCTGGCGAAGTGTCTGGAGCTGGCGCTGAATGACGGAGTATGCCTGCTGGACGGTATGCAGGTAGGTCCGCAGACCGGCACGCTGGCGGACTTCGCCTCAATGAAGGATGTATTGGCCGCATACGGCGAACAACTGACCCATTTCGCGCAACTGGCAGTCTATGGGTCTAACTCGACGGAACTGGCGCAGCGTGCGCAACGGCGCCTCCCGTACCTGTCGCTGCTGACGGAGGACGGCGCGCGACATGGTCTAGATATCCTCGAGGGTGGCTCCCTGTATAACTACCATTCGAGCGTGGCCGTCGGGCTCGGGAGTGTCGCAGACAGTCTGGCGGCGCTGGACAGAGCAGTCTTCGCAGAGAAGCGCGTGAGCCCGGATGAGATGCTGGCCGCGCTGCGTGAGGATTTCGAGGGTCGCGACGAGTTGCTGGAGTACCTCCGCGAGCAGGTGCCCAAGTACGGCAATGGCAATGAGCTTCCTGACGGCTATGCGGCCGATCTGGGCCGCCGCTATCATGAACTCCTCGGCACCTATGAGACCCCGACGGGCGCGACCTACTTCCCGTATCTGTTGACGACAGGCCTACTGTTGAGCTATGGGGAGCAGACGGGGGCGGCGCCGGAAGGCAAGCGTGCAGGCGAATTGCCGGGTGACAGCCTCTTGGCAGTAGAGGGCCGGGACGGAGATGGCACTGCGGCGATGCTCAATACGCTGAGCCGGATACAACATGAGACGGCGGCCGCCAGCAGCGCCGCAGTACTCAAGCTCCAGGCCAGTTTGCTGGGAAGCGCCGAACAGCGCGAAGCATTTGCCGACATATTGATGGAGGCGATTACGGCGGGCAACATCGGTCAGTTGCGGCTGGATGTTAGCAGCGCCGAGTGAGTACAGCACGCCCCGGAGGACGCGCGCTGGAACTGTAGTTATGCAAATTCCGGGTACTTGCCATAGGAGGCTGCTGATTCGTAGCCGTTGGTCGTAGCGGAGGGGCCTGTCGCCGAATTGCACGCGCTCGGCGCGTGCAATTCCAGGCTGGCCCAGTCAGGCAATCTCCATAGAATCTTCTTATCCGTGGGCCGGCCTCGGTTACTTCGCTACGCAAAGTGCACCTCGACACGGCCCCTCCATCGGCTACCGGACTGGATGGACACGGTCTCAACGATACTCGCCAGCGCCCTATGGCCTCACAAATCTGCATAATTGCAGTGGAAGCTGAGAACGGGAGGACACTATGCGTCCTCCCATCTTTAGTTAAGCGTGGCAGACGACGCGACGCTGCGAGTTGAGAAGGCTACAGCCTTCTCAATCTGCGCCGAGCCAAGGGTTCATCAGTAATATGGGCCGGCGGGTCAGAAGTCGTTGTAGGCCTTGACGACCTGGCCGGTCTCGATAGATTCCCAGGCGGCGGCAATGACGGCCATCGTCTTGGCGCTCTCGACCACACCGGGGACAGGCTCCAGATCGTTGTCGAGACAGTCCTGGAAATGACGCATGTAGCGGATGACGGCGGCGCCCAGCCCATAGGCGCTGAGGTCGGTCTCCGGCTCGAAGTCGGCGACTAAGGGCTTGTGGTCAACGAGCTTGTCGAGGACAACGCGTACCTGCCCGGGTTCGTTATCGGTGAACTCGGTTTGCAGGCTCCCCTTCGTACCGTAGATCCCAATTTGCATCATCGGTGTCGGCGGATGGATGATTCCATAGAGGCCTGAGACACGGCCGATGACGCCGGACTTGAACTTGATGTTGAGGAAGAAGTTATCCTCGAGCGGGTAGCCCTCGACGAGGTTGCCTCTGACGGCGTTGGCATGGACAGTGTCCACATCGCCGGCGAAGGCGCGAATGGCATCTACGGAATGGCAGCAGCCGCCATAGAGGAAGTCCTGGGGCACGGTAAGACGCCAGGGGGTGAACTCGAAGACGGAGCGCAGATCATGGACATAGTAGCTCTCGATGGCGATGAGATCGCCGAGGTCGCCGTCGGCGAAGAGCTTTTCCGCCATGTAGAACTGGCGGTCGAAGCGCATCGTCTCGCCGACGAGGAACTTCACGCCGTGCGCACGGACCAGCTCCACCAGCCTCCTGGCCTCTTCGAGAGATGTAACCATAGGCTTGGTGCAGACGACATGCTTGCTGGCCTCGATGGCGGCGGCGCAGTGATCGGCGTGGAGATGGTCGGGGGTGAAGACGCAGACGACATCCACGTCATCACACCGTGCCAGCTCGCGATAGTCGAGCGTGCCGAAGGGGATGTCGAACTGATCCATGCAGCGGTCGAGAGTCTCCTGGCGGTGTGTGCAGACGGCCTGGATTTGGTAGCGAAGGTCGGGCTCGTCCTCGAGCAGGGCGAATGTGGAGGCCATGTTAGTCGGCGACATGCCGATGATGCCGAGACGGATTGTCTCACTTGCCATTGTGTGATACCTCGCTTTTCGGCGTTATTCCATGCGGCTTCATTGGTTCTCTGCAACGATGTGCGTCTCGAGCTTCGCTTTGAGTTCGGCGGCGAGGGCGGGCTCCTGCTCGTAGATGTTCTCGCGCTCGCCGGGGTCGTTGATGAGGTCATAGAGCTCGTAGCTGTGGGTGCCGGCGACCGGGTCAGTGTTGAGAATGAGCTTCCATTCGAGCGTACGGATGCAGAAGATGCGGCGTTCATCGCCGGCGACAGCCTGCCATCCCGCAGGCATGGTCTCGGCGTAGACTTCGGGGCGGAACTCATCGGCCTGTCCGAGGATGAGCGGCAAGGTGGAGGCGCCGTCGTGCGGCACGGCAAGGTCAAGGCCGACGATGTCGAAGATGGTGGGCATCATGTCTATCTGCGAGACTTGGTGCGAGATGACCTTGCCGGCCGGCAGCTTGTGCGGATAGCGCATGATGAGAGGCACCTTGAGACATTCGTCGTAGAGGGTGCCCTTGAGGTTGCATGACGTATGGCCGACATGACCCCGTTCTAGCAACTCCTCGCCATGGTCTGAAATTATGACGATGAGCGTATCATCGAGCTTATCAAGCTCTTCGAGCCTGGCAATCCAGCGGCCGACCATGTCGTCGAAGACCCTTAGCTCACCGTCATAGAGGGCGCGTATGCCGGGCGCGTCCTGCGGCTCAAACTCGACAATCGCGGTGCTGCGTTCATGGGCTTCATCGCCGTCGCCGATAGGGTCCTCGCGGCCGGCCTCCATCGCGGATTGCACGTCGGGGGGATGAAGGATCATGCGGGTTCTGACCGTCTCGAGGCGTTGGAGCGTCTGCAGATCAGGCCGGAAATCTTCGTCCACGAACAGGTCGTAGTACTCCTGCGGGGGATTGTAGGGCAAATGGGTTGGATACGGCTGTGCGAGGAAGAACCACTGGGCATGACGGTTATGCTCCATGTACAGCTCGAGGTCCTCGGCGTCACGGGTAAAGCCAAGCGGCTGCCAGCGCATCACCAACTCCCCGTCTATGAGGAAACCGTTGTCTGCGAGTAGGTGCAGCGGCGTGCGGCGGCCTTCCCAGAGGCCCTCATTCATCCAGGCGTTGTAGTGGAACGGGCTCATGAGGCCGTGTATGGCTGTGGTCTGGCCGGTGATGATGGAGACTACGGACGGGAAGGTGTGTGTGGACACGGAGATGCAGTTTTCGAAGCGCACGCCCTCGCGAGCGAGACGGTCGCAGTTGGGTGTAGTCGGCTTCGGGTAGCCGTGGCATGACATGTGCGCCGGGCGGACGGCATCCTCAAGTATGACGAGTATATTCATTTCTCCGCTCCACTCTATGCGTCTTGCTGTTGAGTGTCTTCGTCGCCGCGCCAGATATTGCTGGGTCTGTCGGCATACTTGAGCGCCTGGGCGACGATGTCCACGCCGACCGCCTCACTCCAGGCATCGAGTAGTCTTTGCGTCAATGGGCCGGGCACCTGCTTCATCGGGACGTGATTCACCTCTGACAACGGTAAGATGCAATATGAGGATGTAGTCCAGAAGCCCTCGTCGGCGCTATAGACGTCATACAGCGTGAGGTCGCGCTCGACTACGGGAATGTCGAGTTGAGCTGCCAGTTCGATGACCATGCGCCGGCTGATGCCCTCGAGGACATTGCGGGTGCTTGCGGTATAGAGAACGCCCTCGGAAGCGATGAAAAAGTTGGCTCCGGTGCCCTCGGTGATGTAGCCGTCGGTATCTAGAAGCAGCGCGAAGGCATCAGGGTTGATGGCATGGGCCTGGAGCTTCGCCATAAAGTAGTGGAGACGGAAACGGGTCTTGCCGCGCGGGTCCACGCATGCCGGCGGGACATTGCGGACGTTGGAGACGACAGCCGGCTTGCCCTCGGTGTAGCAGCGGGCGTACTCGTCATACGGCAGTGGGCTTGCATAGGCGATGACGGTGGGCTTGCCGGCCGGGCCCTTCATGACCGGATGGGGAAAGCCCTGTCCGGGGGTCACCTCGGCGCAGACCCAGCAGTCATCATCCGGGGCGAAATTGGCGATATTCGCCGCGATGACCTGATGGATTACGTCGGCCATTTCGGCGCGGGTGATAAGAGGCTGCAAACCGACGTAGCGCATGGATTTGTCGAGGCGCTCAAGGTGGTCGTCGAGCCTGAAGACCTCGTGGTTGAAGGTGCGGACTGCCTCCATGAATACGGCACTGTACATGAAGCCGATATCAAAGATGGAGACCGTGGCCTCGGCTTCGGGTACGAGTTGCCCATTGATGTAAACCAGCGTTGCCACAGTAGTCGTCCTCCATCTGAGTGTATGTGCAGATGAGTTGGTGTGTCGGCATGTAGTTCAGGCGGCCGGCGGCGGGTCGTCAACGAGGGCGATGATCTCACTGGCCCAGATGGTCTGCCGCATCGCGAAATATTCCAGCAGCCTCTCGAAGGTTCTAAAGTCGTCGGCCAGATACATACAGACAGGATGGGCGAGAACAGTTACGAGGCCCTCTTTGCGCTCGATAGCCTGAGCCTGCTGCAGCACCAGTTGGCCCCACTCCTCGATCGTGTAGGAGACCGCACCGAAATCATCCGCCCCGTAGCCTCTGGCGTTGGCGGCCGCAACGAATTCCCGATCGCGATGGGCGTGGTAGACATGGTCATGGTCGGGGATCACGTTCATCGGGTGGGAGATGAGCCCGGCCTCAATGCGCACGGGCCAGAGGTTGCTCGCGTCGGCGACATCTGAGACCAGCTTAATGCCATAGTGGGCGAGCAGAGGATAAGTATTAGGGTCAACCTTGTAGCTGTGAGCGCGCCATGCTGGCGGCGGCTTGCCGACCATCTTTTCGCACAACTGGACATTGCGGCGAATGTCCCATGCCTGGTAGGCGCGCGGGCCGTTCCAATTGCCGGTACGTTCGCCGTACCAGTCGAAAAGCCAACGCGGTTGCCTGGCCCGGTAGCCGTGTCCACCGACCTCAATGAGAGGGCTTTTTGCGACCGGCTCGAGCTCTCGCCATTCCTCGGTGAAGCACTTGCCATTGACGTAGAGCGTGCATTTGACATCGTGCTTCTGAAGCAGGCTCACGTAGCGCCGGGTGACTCTCACTTCAGTCTCCCCGGCTCCGGTGAGAAAGCGCTGATCGTTGGTCCGCAAGGACATGTGGTGGACGTCACCAGTCAGGCAGATCATGGCTGTCTCCCGCATCCGTGCGCAGTAAGCGCGCGCTATGTCGTTGATTTCGCCCCGCGCGGGTACTTGTCCTGCAGAAGAATAGTGCGTGGTGCAGGAAATCGGCAGAGGAGTCGGCAGGCGTTAGGAAATCAACAAAAGGGCGTCAATGATACGGAGGCAGATACCGGCGAGTTTGCTGGAGGGAAATTAGCTGACACGTCTGAGACGCATTGGGTGCGACCGTATGTCGAGAAGTGCTGTCAGGGGAGCGGAGTGGATGTCGGCTGCGGGACCGAGAAGATCACGCCGGATGCGATCGGGATAGACTTCGCAGTCGGTGACGATTTGCTCGGCCAGTTGCCGGCGTGGGCTATGAAGCAGATGAACTGTGTCGAGAAGTCAGGCTTCATCGGCGAGTATAGCTTCTACGTGGTGCTGAAAAACGCCGTTGCAGCCCGCGTCCCCCTGCTTAGACATGCAGGTCGCAGATGTTGGCGCTGGTTATACGGACCGTGCGGCTATCCACGAATTCGGCCCCCCTGTCGAGGTATCCCTGGATGCTGCCCCCCTCGAGCACGCGTATCTCCTGAGTGTATGGCCCCACGAAGAAGTACGGCTGTATATCGCCGGTGCGCTCGCAAGCGATGCGTGCCTGCTCGCGGATGAGTTCACAGGCGGCCTCATGGGAAAGGTGTATGGCCAACTCGCGGCCGAGGGCTGTCTTGACTACCGCGCCCGCGATGTTGGGGATCAAGTCCCGTGCCTCCTCGAACGTGACATCGTCGCCGGTGACAAAGGTGGTTGGGACGCCCATTGTACCGGCCATTAGTGCGCGGCAGCCGAACTCGCCCATCTCGATATCGTTTATCTTATAGTACTCGATGCTCTTTGACGAGTAGGTGTGACATAGCACGCCCCGTTCGCCCATCATCGCGTGCTGGCCGACGAACATGAATGCGTCAAAGCTCTCGTCGAGGTAGTAGGGGGCTCTAATGGGGCCACGGGCGATCAGCTTGGCCTGTTTGTGGAAGCCCCGATGGTCAATGCCGCCGCTGCCGTGACCGTCCCAGACAATGACTTCAGCGGCGGGGTCGAAGTCGAGAATGCCGTCAACAGCGGCGTTGACTTCGCCGGTGAGGAAGTACTCTGAGCGCTGCTTCTCTTCAGGGGTGACGTCGCGGGTCTGTGCGAAGGTGCTGATCATGGCTGGCCCTTCGAGGTCGGTGCAGATGTAGATCTTCATCTCGTGTCATCTCCATCGAGCAGAGTCTGTCGGTGCGTTGGGCCCAGTTTTCAGCGGATGCAGCTCAGGTGATCCAGATTGGAGAGGCCCAGGCCATGTGCCCATCGGCCTGCTTGACGCGCAGGTAGTAGAAGCAGAAGCGCCCCGGCGGGCCGAACTCGGAAGCGAGCATGATGTTGTCGAGTGGCTCGTCATCGGTCATCGTGTCTGAGAATGTCAAGGCGTCCGGCTCAATGCGGCGGATGACCTTATTGTTGCGGAGTAGTTCGACGGTGGTAAGCGGCTGAGTTCCGGCAGCTCTCACGGTGAAGGTACGCGGCCCCGTGTACCCCTCCAGTTCCGAGCCCATCGGCATCTCGTCAAGAGCGAAATAGACCAGCATTTGCTCGCCGCTGGTGCCGTAGCAGCGCCGGGCTTTGAGTGCATCATAGAGTGCTTCGCGGGTCATGTCTGTGGCGAGGACGCCGGCAAGGCCGCGACCATCATTGACGCCGAAGGGCCCGTTGCCCGGCTGAGCCATCTGGTTGTCGGTGCTCGCGATGAAGCCGAGGCGGTGCCCCTTGAGAAGAGCCTCCTGCACTGAATGAGGTCCGCCAAGCTCACTGGTGCCCCAACGCGAGTAAATCTCGACCAAGCGCTCGCTAGGTGCGAGTGGGCGGTCCCAGTCGGCGGGCCAGATGTAGCGGGTGTGATGGGGCACAGTGATCGCCTCGAAGCCGTCGAGAGCGGCCCAGAGCGCCTCCGGTTCGGGAACATCGGCGGCGAGGTGCGGATCTCCGAGGTCGTACTCCGGGCCGCGTTCCCATGCGACCTTGAAGTCCCGGGCCTGTTGTGGAGAGCGGAAGTAGGCTATGCGATGGCCGCAGGATATATATGTCTCGCAGCCGCAGATGGTTACCAGTTCGCCGGAGCTATTGTACTCCTCGTTGACATCGAGATAGCGGTGCCAGATATCCTGGGTGAAGCGGTCGTTGCAGGAGTTGTGCTGATAGACACAGGCGCAGAAGTCGAGCAGCGAGTACCAATAGGCGTATTCGAAGGGCTGGCGGAGGGCGTCATCAGTGAGGCCCAGGTAATGGGTGTGGAGGTCCCCGAAATAGACGTTGTAACCTCCGAAATCAGCGGGTCGTCCCATGGGATTGCTGCGCGCTACGAGAGGATTGTCAACATCGTAGGCTTGGAAGTACTCGAACTGGGCATGCCCGCTGGGCAGCATGACATCTGACTCCCGCTTTTCGCTGCTGTGTCGGACTACCCCGATGTCGCCGGAGTCATCCTCCTGACGCCAGATAGCCACATCGCCGTCGTAGCCCTCGGCTCCGTTTTCACCGACACCGTCCACGACGACAAGGCGAACTGTAACCTCGCTGTCGGGTGCTGCTACGGAGGGCACGCGGAGACGGAGCTTCGCGGCCGGCCCGCCGTGTGCGACGACGGCGGGGTTACTGACCAGCGGCCTGAAGAAATCATCATCCGGCAACTTCGCGAAACTGGCGAATTCGTGCCGGATCGCCATCTTCGGGACCTCGATTTCGGGGCTTTTCGGATCGGAAAGGTACAACGTCAGCACTTCGCCGGCACTCAGCGAGGCGTCGGCAGTCACCAGGCGTAGAGCGAAGCTGAAGCCCGCCTCAATGAGCTCGGATGTGACGGTGACGCCGCTGCCCGAGGGTGCGTGTGCGGTTACCAGGCAGAACGAGCCGCCGGGATGGTGATCGGTGCGGGTTGAAAGCTCCGGATGTAGCTCCCGCCAGGCCATGCCGAGGTGCTTGCGCCAGTGCCGGGGGATAGTGATGATGAGTTGACTGCCTGCCGGGAAGTCGAAGTCGGTGGGGGAGAAGTCGAGCCGCAGATGCAACGGCTCTCCGACGGTGGCTTCATCGGGCAGCGCCTGCGCTGCGACGGCAATCGGTTCGCGGTCCGGTGCATCGAGCGCAATCTGCCGGTATATCTCATGTGTGAACTCGCCGGGTGTTTGGGCCATATCCGCGCTTCCAGTCCATTCTTTGTGCATAGGCGGTAGGTTTGTGTGTGATACCGGCAGTCAATTCAATGGGGGACGGCAAATGACCTTCTCGGGTGGAGGGATAATATGGCGGAGATGCACGTGACTGGCGAAGAGGTGGAAAAAGTCGGGGGGGGGGGACTAAGTTCCCGGCTCGCCGAGGACCATGTTGTCCCGATGGACGACCTCGCGGTGACCGACGTGACCGAGGGTCTTGGCTATGCGGCTGGTATGTAGCCCGCGGATGGTTTCGACTTCGGTGGCCGAGTAGTTGGTCAGGCCACGGGCGAATTCAAGCCCGTCGGGTCCGCTGATCCGCACCAGGTCGCCGGCCTTGAAATCACCGCGGACCTGGGTCACGCCGATGGGCAGGAGACTGGCGCCATCTGGATGTTGCAGGGCGCGGCGGGCACCGTCATCAACGCTGATAGTGCCGGCGGGTTCAATGGCCGTCGCGATCCAGAGCTTGCGTCCCTGTACGGCTTGCCCCGGGATGAAGAATGTGCCGATCTCCTCGCCTTCGAGGATACGAGTGATGACTCGTTCGGCGCGACCGCTGGCCATGACCGCCGCGATGCCGCAGGCGGCCAGCATCTGAGCGGCGGCGAGCTTGGCGGCCATGCCGCCCTTGGATTCGGGGCCGCCGGCGCCCTCGGCACAGCCGCTCACGTCATCATCCGCCGCGACCCTGGGGATCAGCTGCGCGTTGGAGTCAAGCTCCGGATTGGCGGTGTAGAGGCCCTCGTAGTCGGAGAGGTAGATGGCCAGGTCCGCCCGCGCAGTGGCCGAGACGGTCGCCGCCAGCTTGTCATTCTCCTGGAAGGTGATGCCCTCGATGGAGACGCTGTCATTTTCGTTGATGACCGGGATGACGCCCTTGGCGAGCAGCGCCTCGATGGTGTTACGGACGCACAGGTAACGGTGGCGGGCCGACATGTCATCAGTGGTCAGGAGCATCTGTCCGCAGGAGAGGCCACGGGATCTGAGCGCCTGCGACCAGTGCTGCATCAGGGCGGGCTGTCCAGCGGCCGCGGCGGCCTGGCGCAGAGGCAGACTATCCTCACTGCGGCTCAGCGCGAGGATGCGGCGGCCCAGGAATATCGCGCCGGACGTGATGATGATGAACTCATGGCCCTGTTCGCGGAGAGTGGCCATCTGCCGACTCACGCTGTCGAGGAAGGCGGTATTGAGGCCGGTCGCCCCGCCGGTAATCAGCCGCGTACCGACCTTGACGACGATGCGCTTGCAGGTAGCCAGTTGCACGCGCTCGGTTATCGGTGAGGCAAGCATGTCAGTTACTCTCTCGCCAGGTAATCGCCGCTACTGAGCCACTTGTATGTCGTCAGCTCCGGCACGCCGACAGGACCCCTCGCATGGAGCCGGTTCGTCGAGATGCCGATCTCAGCGCCCATGCCGAACTGGCCGCCGTCAGTGAACCGCGTCGAGGCGTTGTGATAGAGGCAGGCGGAATCAATCTCGGCAAAGAAGCGCGCGGCGTTGTCGGCATCGTCAGTGAAGATCGCCTCCGAGTGCGCCGAGCTGAATTTCTGGATCTGCGCAATCGCCTGCTGCAGAGAGTTTACCACGTCCACGCTGATAATCAAGTCCAGATACTCGGTGTCGAAGTCCTCCTCGGTCGCCGGCACGACATTCTGGCAGGCTTTCTGCACCGGCTCGGTACCGCGTACCTCGACGCCCGTAGCCTGCAGGTCCGCCACAATCGCCCTCAGCGCGGCCGGGTTGTCCACATGCACCCACAGGTTCTCGACGGCGTTGCAGGTGCCCGGACGCTGAGTCTTGGCATTGTTGACGCATGCGACGGTGCGCTCGATGTTGCAGGTGGCGTCCACGTAGATATTGCACAGCCCGCGGTCATGCTTGAGCACCGGCACCGACGCATTCTCGACGACGGCGCGGATAAGGCCCTGTCCGCCGCGCGGTACGATCAGGTCCACATACTCATCGCACCGGATCATCTCCACCACGCCCTGGCGATCCGTGGATTCGATAATCTCGACACACGAGCGCGGCAGCCCGACCTCCTCGCACGCATCAGATAGCAGCCCCGCCAGCGCGATGTTCGAGTGGATCGCTTCCTTGCCCCCGCGCAGCAGTACCGCATTGCCCGCCTTAAGGCACAGGCCCGCCGCGTCCACCGTCACGTTCGGCCGCGACTCATAGACGATGCCGATGACCCCCAGCGGTACGGTGATCTTCCTGATGAGCAGGCCGTTGGGGCGCGTGGTCTCGGACAAGACGATGCCGAGCGGGTCGTCGAAGCCGGCGACCTGCTCCAGGCCCACCGCCATGTCCTCGATGCGCTCGTCAGTGAGCAGCAGCCTATCAAGCAGCGCCGCCGACAGCCCCGCCTCCTCACCGGCTTTCATATCCGCCGCATTGGCTTCCTTTATCATTTCCACCGAGCCGCGTATTCTGGCTACCATGGCCCGCAGCGCCTCATTCCGCCGCGCATCCGTCGCAACCCGCAGCCCCCCCGCCGCACACTTCGCGCTGATCGCCTTGCTAAGCACTTCATCCTTGATGTTCATATTGGCTTCTCCTAGTGTTGTAGTCAAGATGGCAGGGCCGCATGGTGGAAGTGTAGGAGTTCAGTCAATAAGGCTCGGATCCCGGTCGGCTGTGCGTATGTGAGATGCGGCGGAGGAGATTTCGGCGGGCGAGGTGATTGCCCTCCGGCAAAGAAAACGCACCACATCCACTGGCCCGGTATCGCAGCTAGTTCGCAATATCGCCAGCATGTTGTCAACCATGCGGGATTGGGGAGCATCGCGGTCGTCCTTCTCCCAGTGATACAAGGACTGACGCGTCGTTCCGACAAGTGCAGCGAAGTCGGACTTGGTCATACCAAGGTCGTCCCGCAATTGCCTGATCTCCGCCGGCGACATGATGCGGCCCTGCTCCGCCTGCGACTGGTCGAAAAGCGCCCTCCAACGGGCGTATTCACGCCCACTGAAGTGATGAGCCCCGCAATCATCGCAAACGCCGATGACAGCCTCAGGCACGACGAAGGGGACATTCTCAAACTTCGTCTCGTAATTCTGGACAGTAGTCGCTCGTACCGTCCCCTTGTGACATTCCTGGCACTTGTAACCGAACATGTTAGCCCCCCTTCTGTGTGCATTGAAAAAGTCAGTGCCCGCACCATCGTAACTCAGCGCTCATAGTGTAGCCTTTTCCACGTGCGGTCTCAAGGAGGGAGATGACGAAGTGCATGAACAGGCGGGTTACTGGTACGTACCGGCCTCAATTGTCAGGTACGCCGTCCAACTGCGGCAGCCGCAGCAGCACACTCCTCGTGATCAGCGCCGCGCCGAGGCCGATGCCGAAAAGCACGCCCCCCGCTAATACGTCGAAAAGCGCCGCACCGGCCGCTACCATTGCCCCCACAGCCGCCGACAGCAGCAGTATCTCGTAGCCCCGGCAATGCTCGATGGCGATGTGCCTGCCGATGAACCACGCCACAAGGGCTGCTGCCCCACCCAGCGCCAGCGGCAGCAGCACCATGAGCGGCTCGCGCCAGTTGGGTGGCATCGTGAGTGCCCATGCCGCGCCGACAAAGGTTCCCGCCACCATCCCGCAGACCCCATGACCGAAGACGGTCAGATGCGGGCGCGGCTGCGGGGCTGTGCCGGTCACAAAATCGTACCCGCACTCCGGACATTGCCTGCTGTGCCGGTCCAATGGTAGCGGAAATCCGCAGTGAGGGCAAATCCTGTCGCGCCTGCGTGGATTCATCGGTACACCTGCTGGGTTCGGTAGAGGGAGACCTATTCGCGACAGAGACGGAGAATCCTGCCGCACGCACTCAGTGCCAGGGCTTTACGCGAGCGGCATGAAGCTAGGAAGCTTCGCCTATAGGTGAATTGTCTGGCAGCTTGGGCCACGGATGGGGTTCCCGCGAAGTGTGCACTTCGGGCCGACAACCCAAACTCGCACCAACCTACTCCGCGGCCTCGCGCACCTCTCTGAATACCCGCAGGAAGTTGCCACCCCAGAACTTCAGTATCGTCTCCTCCGAGAAGCCCCGATCCAGCAGCTTCTGCGTAATCTGCGGCTGGTACGTCGGGTCCGGCGGTACCGGTTTGGTGGTGCCGTCGAAATCCGACCCATAGCCGACGTGGTCATCGCCGATCAACTCGATAGCGTACTGGATATGGTCAATGAACCGGTCGAAGGTGCGGTTCTCCTCATCCTCGGCGATGAAGCTGCGCGGGCATGAGATGCCTATCACTCCCCCCTTATCCCTCAGCAGCTTCAACTGATCGTCGGTCAGATTGCGCCAGTGATGTGACAGCGTGAAGCAGTTCCCGTGCGAGAAGACAACCGGCGTCTTTGACAGCTCGATGGCTTCGTAATAGGCGGCATCCTTGGTATGGGCCAAATCAACGACGATCCCCAGCCGGTTCATCTCCTGCACGGCGGCCTTCCCAAATTCGGTCAAGCCCAGGTAGTCTCTGCGCGCACGTTCTCTGTCCGCGGGCGTGCAGAAGCGCCCCGAGATATCCGGGCTGCGCAGGCCGTCAGGGTCCTCCTCGCCGTGGGTGAGTATCGCCACTCGCAGACCGAGCTCATAGAGCACCCGCAGTATCCGCAGGCTCCTATTCATGAACCTGCAGCACTCAACCTGGGGCACGAGGCCGATTTTGTCTTCGGCCTTAGCGCGCTCGATGTCCTCCGGTTCCAGTACCAGCAGGAAATCATCGGGGTAGTTGTGGACGTGCTGGAAGATCGGGTCCCACAGCTCGATGGCCTGGAACAGGTCACCGCAGCCGACCATGCAGTTGAAGGCGGTGGTGCCTCCTGCACGCAGGCGGGGCAGGTCCACATGATACTCCGGCCACTCGCCGACTATCTCCATCGGCTCCTTGCGCGCCCAGTGCTCGATGAAAGAGTCGTTGTGTCCATCATAGATGACGGCTTTATCGTGGAGTTCTCGCGCCTGCTCAGATATTTCCATAATGGGCTTCCTTCTTTCTGCGATGTTTACTCAGTGCATCGTCTGGCCGCCGTCAACATTCAGCGCCTGGCCGGTGATATATGCCGCCTCATCGCTGCACAGAAACAGCAGCGTATTGCCCACATCGTCGTACGTGCAGCCACGTTTCAGCGGCACCTTGTCAACATACATCTGCCGCACTTCCGCCTCGGTCTTGCCCCAGCGCTCGGCATATTGTGCATAGAGACTGTCAACCCACAGCGGTGAGTCCAACAAGTTCCCCGGGCAGATGGCGTTGACGCGGATATTGTGCTCGGCCAGCTCCAGCGCCAGGCTCTGCGTCAGCCCGATACCCCCGAACTTGCTCGCCGCATAGGCCGAGTTCTTATAGCTCCCCGTTTTCCCCGACTTGCTGTTAATCTGCACGATGACGCCCTGGTTACGCGGTATCATCGCCTGCGCCGCATACTTGGCCACGATCATGTAGCCGACGAGGTTGACTTCCATAACCTTGGCCCATTTTGCGGCGCTGAACTCCGTGATCTCTCCCGATATGAGGATGCCAGCATTCGACACCGCAATATCAAGCTTCCCGAATAGGTCCACCACTTCATCAACGGCTCCGCTGACATGTTTCTCATTGGTGACATCGGCGGGAAGGCCGATAGCGCGGACACCATGGGCGGTGGCGAGTTCCGAGGCTGCGACCGCGGCCTCCTCCGCCTGCAAATCCAGCAGCGCCACTCCCGCCCCTGCTTGGGCCAGCCGTTCGGCAAGTGCCCGGCCAAGTCCCTGCGCCGCCCCGGTCACCAGAGCGACCTTGCCGCTCAGGACTTTGTTGCCGTCATCTACTGTCATCGGCTATCCCTCCACCAGGAAGTGGTTTATCAGCGCCTCTTCCGCCTCCTGCGTCCACTGGTTCATGGGGCCGAGCTTCTCAGCCACTTCCGGCAGCAACTCCGCGAGGTCCTCTAGCCGCGTCAGGGCCAGTCCCCGCACCTGCGGGTAGATGACGATTTTCCCGGGGAAGGTTCCATCGCGTACTGCCTCCATGCCGTCCCAGGTCGCCTCCATCCCGCCGATGCCGGCGACCGCCCCGTTCGTGGACAGCTCCCGGCTCTCAGCCATCCGAATCGTAGTGGCCAGGTCCTCAATGCCCGACCCGCTGGAACCGGTATAGCGCACTCCTCTGAGTGCAACAGCGGTGACATCGAGGGCCGCCGTCGTACCCCGTGCCGCTCCCGCGAAGACATTGAACATCCCGTTATCTGCAAGGTGCGCTGCCGCTTGCGAAATCACCACCGGTATCGCCGCCATCGTCACGATATCATCGAAGCCCTCCGGGGCAACTTCCCGCAGCTTTTGGTCGAACTCCTCCGGCGACATCTGCGTCGGATTTAACCCGATGAGCGTGACGTCGTTATCGTCTGCGATGCTCTCAAAACGTCGCAACGCCGTGGCGAGCCGCTCATCATCAATGTCACTGACCACGATTACCGCCGGCCGATTGCTGCTTTCGAGCGCAAGCTGCAGATGCATCTGGCCCATCGGACCGGCGCCTCCGACCAGCCAGGTCTTCCCACCGACTTGCAGCGTTATCGGACGGAGCTTGCGATATGCGGCCAGCGCATCGTCCGGACTCGCGCCGCTGTAGTAGGTGTCATCATAGTGTACGCGCCCGACATCGAGATTCGCCGGGCCGGGGAATGGCTTGTCCGTAATCAGGTTCAGTCTGCCACCCCGACTCAGTGTCCGGTCGGCGGCCTCAACAACCTCCGTACTGCCGCTGCCCAGCACGAACACGTCGTCGAATCCCTTGCCTCCGGTATGCTCTTCTACCAGCGCAGGCGGGTCAATCTCGGCCATGCTTGCCGTGACTATCACCGGCACTCCCGCACTATTGGCCAGGTCCCGGATATCGCGTGCCAACGGTTCCGGCACATCAGTCAGCACTACGCGGCGGGGTGCCATGATATCCCCGTACGGGATCCGGAAAGCAATCTCGTCGGCTCCCGGGGTGCCTACGACCCAGACGGCGCCGCCCGCTTTCAGATCCGCCCGGCGCACGTCGCGATAGGCGCGGACCACACAGGCCCACGGCTCGGCGAGCGCCGCCTCCGAGTAGCCGGTCTCGCTCTGCAGTGGCACCATATACACCCCGTCATCACCGGCGAGGATTTCTTCTCCCAGCAGCACGTATTGCTCCAGCGCACCTGGCAGCATATACCCGAACGCGAGATTCACACCCTTGAAGTAGATGTCAGCCTGCACGACAAATCGGTCCCCGACCTTGTAGTCATCGCGGCGGTTTTCTCCGACCGCAATGATGGTCAGGGCCGCTTCATGGCCCGGTATAATCGGGTCGTCCGCCAGGTTCCGCCCATACAGTCGAGGATGGTCTCCGCCCAGCTTGATGATCTTCGTGTCCGAAAAGCACAGCCCGGCCGCATCAACACGCGCCAGCAGCTGGTCAGGCCCCACCGCAGCGACCTGTGTGACCTCAGGTGCCTGCTGCTTGCCCAAGTTCTCCAAGCCGACCCCATACAGATGCCATACGACTTGCTCTTTGGGCTGCTCTTGCCGCCCGGAGCGGTATTCCGCAAATGATTTGAACATTTTTATCCCTCTTAACCTGTCT
>Ga0180431_10004477_pt1 | contig 17439 bp, 13 predicted proteins | sample SS_ome_11_FD_132459 | JGI IMG/M metagenome (GOLD analysis project Ga0180431, IMG submission 132459) | Hypersaline lake sediment archaeal communities from the Salton Sea, California, USA - SS_1_MS_1 metaG | ecosystem: Environmental > Aquatic > Non-marine Saline and Alkaline > Hypersaline >... | reverse complement strand
TTAACGAGTTGACGGTGGACTCCAGGGTGGCCTGCTGGAACGCCCCAATGCGACCCCGCAACGAGGAGACCTGGTCCTGGGACGACCGGATGGTCCGCTGGGCCGTCGCAAAGTTCTTCGCCGTCATCTGGTTGGCCTGGCCGCTGCCCAGCGTGCTCAACCGCCCGATGGTCGGATTGCCCAGCGACGTGGTGGCCATGTTGGCGATGCCGATGCCTTCATACCCCGTCAGCCCCAGCTCCGGGGCTAGGCTGAAGGTGGCCCCGCCCCCTGTGATGCCGAACGTGTAGGTCCCGCTGCTGGTGTTGGCCGACTCGGCGACCGTCAGTGTGGCGGACAGGACCGACGACCGGACGGTCGCGTCCAATCCGCTGGTCACGGCATCGGTGCCGTTGATGCGAACCTGGATGTCCCGGCCGTAGTCTTCACTGACCGAAGCACCGTCGAGGTCCTCTGTATCGAACGTCGAGCCGCCCGAGACCTTCGAGACCGACACGAACTGATCGCTGCCGTAGCCGGTGCTGTAGAGCGTCAGACCCACCGCGCCCGAGGCGGCCGCCGACACCCCCGTCAGCTCCTTCGACCCGTTGATGGCCGTGACCATGTCCGCGACGCTCGTCGAACTGGCGAAACTCAACTGATCGGTGCCGTAGTTGCCGGTGACCTCGATGGTCAATGAGCCGTCGGGCCCGCCGCCCGCTCGCGTCGAGGACCACACCAGCGTCCCCGTCTGGGCCGACAGGACCTTCTCCACCAGCACCGAGCGCGTCTCGTTGGGGACCAGCTTGGCCCCCAGGACCTGGATGTGCGACAACGTGCTCCCGCCCGTGCCGGAGAGGGTGTAGTCGAGGCGGCCATTGAGGAGTTTTTCGCCCTTGTACGCGACCGACGACGCGATCCGATTGATCGAGCTGAGGATCGTGTCGATCTGAAGCTGGTTGGCCTGGACCTCTTCGCTACTCAAGGCCGCCTCGTTGGCGGTCCGGTCCACAAGGTCTTCCAGATCCAGCAATAGGCTGCTGATCTCACCGAGGGCGGCCTCGGTGACACCGAGCATCTTGTCGGCCGCACGCGCGTTGTCGATGGCAGCGGTGATGGCCTTCTTCTCGGCGCGCATCGTCTCGGACGCGATCAGTCCCGACGGGTCATCTCGCCCCGTGTTGATCCGATAGCCGGTGCTGAGCCGGTTGAGGGACCGGCTCATCCCATCGTTGTTGAACGCCAGGACGCGGGCCGCGACCATAGCTTGAATGTTGGTGTTGATCCTACTCACGGTTGGTGCCTCCTAAGGCTCCCGAGACGGTCCCTGTCCGCAGACGACGGTGGCTGACGCAGCACACCTGGGCACGTGAAGGCAACCGCCTCGACCGTTGCCGACCGATGAGCATCCGGGTCGGCCTGTGTCTTGTTTGGTTGTCGGCTCGTTTCCGAGACCAGGTCGCGGCTCCGGCACGCACGAAACGCTTGCTCGCGGTGCCTTCCTGCCGCTGTTCCTTCCTGCAGGTCGCCGGTTGGTTCGTGTTCATCCTTGATGGGCGCTGCGTCGTCAGGCTCGCGCCACGATCCTTGCGCGATGCCAGCCGTTCCGCCGCAGCAATCCCCCCAAGCGGCAGACGGTGAATCGTCCAAGGCTCGCAGACGCTTTAGGAACCATGCCTGGGGCGACTCGGCAGGTAAATTGGCCGGGTGTCCCATAAGCCCCCGGGCCACCGATCGGCGGGCCGGACAAACGGGATTACCGGACAACGAGATGACCCTTCACCTCGGGACCGGACGTGTTTTTGTGCGCGTAGGGGCTATAACAAAAGAACGAACGGACGACGTCCCGGTCCCGTCGTCCGTTCGGGAGGATATCACGGTATGCCGTGTGTCGACCCGGCCGGCCTTGGCGTTTGCCAGGCCCTCCGGGCCGGTTAGCCACCCAGGAGCGACAACACGTTCTGCGGCGTCGCGTTGGCGATCGCCAGCACACTGTTGGCCACGTTCACCAGAATCTGCGCCCGAGTCAGTCGGCTCGTCTCGATCGCGAAATCGGTGTCGCGGATGGCCGACTGGCTCGACGTCAAGTTCTCCAGCGTGATCTGGAGCTGATTGACGTTGGTGTCGAGCGTGTTGCGCTCGAAGGCCCCCAGTCGGCCTCGGGTAACCGATACCTGTCGGGCGGCCTCATTGATGATTGCCTGGGCCTGGGCGTCCTGGTCGCCGGCGACCAGCGAGTACTCCCCGCCGGTCACGATCTGCGAGAGGTAGCCCACGCCCTGGTTGCCCAACCGGTTCGCCGCCATGGACTGAACGCCGATGTTCACTTGCAGGTTCGTGTTCACGTCGGGTCCTACCTGGAAGAGCATCCCACCGTCGGTAATCTGGAAGCTGGTGGTCCCGACGCCGAAGGCCTCATCGAGCGTCAGGTCGATGTCGAGCGTGGCGGTGTTCAGGATCAGGTTCAGCCCTCTACCGATCGAGTTGGCCCCATTGATGGTGGCCGCCGCGTCCTGTCCGTAGTCACGCTCCACCACGGCACCGTTGACGTCTTCCACGGGCATAGTCCCGCCAACGTCGTTGGGCAGGGCGCGGACGCTCAGCCACTGATCCGAGCCGTAGCCCGTCGAGTTGAGGTAGAAGCCCGTGCTCGACCCGGTGGCGTTGACGCCCGTTGCGTCGCTGACCACGTTGATGGCCGCCGCGATGGCACTGGCCTGGGTCCCCGAGATGAACGACAAGGACACCATGCCCACGTTGCCGGCCACCTCGATGGTGACGGGGGCCGTGATCTGCGACGTCCGGTAGAACAGCCCCGCCTGCTGGGCGGACTGCGTCACCTCGACCTCGACCGGGATGTAAGGCCGCGTACCGAACTGGGCCTGGTGGACCTGCAGCGAGGGCATGTCCGACCAACTCACGTTGCTCAGGACATAGTCCAGCTCGCCGTTGATCAGTTTTCGGCCCGCGAACGTCGTGGTGTTCGCGATCCGGGTGATCGAGTCAACGGCCGAGTCGATCTGCAACTGGTTGGCGCGGACCTCCTCGTCGCTCACGGCCCCGCGGTTGGCGGCCTCGACAACGAGGTCCTGGATGTCGATCAACAAGGCGGCGACCTCGTTGAGGGCGCCTTCGGCCGTCGAGATGACGAGGCTGGCCCGCTGGGTGTTCTCGATCGCCTGTCCGACGGCGGCGACCTCGGCCCTGAGATTCTCAGAGACGATCAACCCCGCCGGGTCGTCGGCTCCGCGATTAATCCGCAGGCCGCTGGCCAGCCGTTCCAGCGAGGTCTGCAGATCGCCGTGCGCCCGCGACAGATAGTGCTGGGCGGTCATGGCCGGCACATTGGTGTTAATGGTAGCCATGTGCAATCCTCCTTGATTGAAGCTTGGCTATTCCCCTTTCGGGGTCTCCAGCGCCCGCACCGGCCGGTCGGTCCGTGCGCCGGCTGGCTGAAGGGGCCCTACCGTTTCTTGGTCTGCCCCACGGCTCGTCCCTCACGAGCACCGTCAGCCACCACGGTGATATCCTCCGGCTTGACGTCAGCCGCTGCCGCATTCTCCCGTTTGATAGCGTCATACACTTCCTTGCGATGTACGGGGATCTTGGTGGGAGCCGTGATCCCCAACCGCACCTTGTCCCCGCGAATGTCCACCACCGTGATCTCGACGTCGTCGCCGATCACGATGGTTTCATCGCGTTGTCTAGATAGCACCAGCATCCTTGGCTCCTTCCTTGGATTCCATGATGCCGTTACCGTTGCAGGCGTCCGCAGGCCGGTACCAGGCTCACCTGCCCCGAGCCCCGGCACGACGATGCCTCTTGGCTATCCGCCGACCGTTGAGGCCCGATTCCGACGCCTGTGGGTGCAGCGATGGTGGCCCCGGCCATCGTCCGTGATGAGCACAGCAAAGCCGACCATCCTTTTCACACCCGCCCGCTCCGTTGGGTCCGATCGCCTCGGTGTCGTCTAGGCGGTCCGGCTGACGGCGGCCTCTTCACGCTGGGGCAGCCTCATCAACGGATGACGCGTCGTGTATCGACGGTCTGACAGCACGAGCTGCCGCGCCGCCCGCGTCTCGCAGTTGATCACCAGCGGGCCTTGCAGGTTCCCCGTCAGCATCTCCTCCACCTTGTTGACGATCACAAACACCTGAGCGCCGGCCGGGTCATCAAGCCCCAGCTCCGCCAGCTCATCGGCCCTGATCGGAATCCGGTAGTCCGAGACGAACAGGCGGGGGTCGCAAACGACGAACGCCAGCTCAGGACGATCCGTCGATTGCAGCCAGTAGAAGCTGCTCTCCTCGCCCGTCTGGATCAGGGCGTACGTGTGTTGGGCCGGAAAACCCAGAATCCCTTTGGGGAAGTCGATGAGACGATTCTCGTCCACTTCCACCGTGCCAAAACGCGAGGTCTCAATAACCATCGCACTGACTCCTACGTGTGACCCATCCTGTTCGATTGGCCGTCGCGTCTCGCGGCCGTCCCGCCGACCGTCCGACCGTCCGACCGTCCGAAACGGCGTCCCTTCCTTCTGCGGGCCGCCCCTCGCCCGGACACCCTCTTGACGCTACGACCCGCGGGGCTCCAGCCCGCGGCCCGGTGGCTCCCCACCGGGTAATCGCCCCTTACGAACGGGCGGGTCACTCGGCCCGTCCAAGAGGCTACGGCTCACTGTCACTGGCCTTGCCTTCATCCCACAAAATCCAGCAAGCTCAGACTCAACGTTTTCGACCCGGCCATCAGGTTGGCCTGCAAGGCCAACTGGGCCTGCTGAAACCGCGTAATCGCCTCGGTGTAGTCCAGATCCCGCACCTCCGACAGCGCCTTGCGCGTCGCATCCACTGCGTCCTCGGTGTACGCGAGCCGGTCGACCATCGACTTCGACCGGGACCCCACCTCTCCGAGGCTGTGGTTGATCAGGGCCATCATGTCTTGGATCTTGCCCCCCGCTTCGGTGATCCCCTGCGTGTCACCGGCCACCAGGGCCTCGTACAGGTCATGCAGGGCGGTGAACACGCCGTCCGGCGTGATGCCGTTCACGTCCAGACCGACCACCTCCACGCTCGCACCGGCGCCGCTGACCGATAGGCCGGTCAACCCCAGGTCGTCCACCGCGTAGGACTGGTTCAACCGCTCGACCCGCAACGTGCCGTTCACCCCCGTGGTGTCCACGAGTCGGATGCCGTTGCCCGTCGTCGCGAACGAGGCCGTCACCGGCACGCCCGCCGCCGTCGCGGCCGTGTTGATCGCAAAGATCACGTCGTCGAGCGTCTCGGACCCGTCTCCGTTGGTGTCCAGCCCGCCGCTGGCGTCGTTGATGTCGACGTCGAAGCTGCTGCCGTCTCGAGCGACGATTCGGAAATCGGTCCGGCCCGCCATGCCCGAGACGCCCTTGCCCCCGTTCAGGTCCGACAGGCTCGTCCCGGCGTACATCGATCGAATGCCCAGCTCCTCGGCCGTCGTGCCGCCGTTCTCGCCGATCGTCATCACGCTGCCGCTGAGCCGGTTCACGATGTTGATGCCCGTGCCGGCGTCGTTGAGCCTGGCGTAGACGTTCACATCCGCCGCGTTAATCAGGTTCAGCAGGTCCTGCACCGTATCGGTGCCCACCAACGTGCCCGTCGCGATCGTCGCGGACTTCGCGCCGTTGGTGATCACGAGACCCGCGGCCAGGTTGGCCAGCGTCACACCGGACAGGTCCCCCAGCTCCGTCAACTCGGTCACCCTCGGGCGGACGTCGGCACCGGGGACCATCGCCACCGCGCCGCTGGTCTCGATGCCCAGATCGCGTGCGGTCGTGCCCTGGGCCATGTCGCTCACGTCGATCGTGGGCCCGCCCGTGGTCAATTGAATGCCGTTGCCGCCCGCGTTGATCGCCGCCGTGACGCTCGAGCCGGCGTTCGCCGCCGCCTGGTTGATCTGGTCGATCACGTCCCCGATGCTGTCGGCGCCGGTCAGGTCGACGGTGAAGGTCGCCACGGCCGTCTCGGTGATCTGGATCGATCCCAGCGCCACCCCTCTGCCCGTCGTACCGTCGCAGTCGCTCACCCGAGTATCGGTCGTCAGTCGGGCGTCCCAATCCTTCCAGCCGGCCACCTCGCTGCTGAGCGCCCCGAACAGCCGGTCGCCGGTCAGGTTGTACGCCTGCTCCTGCGACGCATCGACGTGCGTCAGCAGATCGCCCGTATCGCCGACGAACTCGACGTACCCGCTTGTCGTCGTGAACGGCGCCTGGTTGATCGACCGGCCGGCGAACAGGTATCGGCCCTGATGCATTCGGTTGCCGAGCACCACCAACTGGTCGATGAGGCTGTTGACGACCACCGCGGCCGCGTCGCGCTCCTCCTGGCTGGTCATGTTGCTCGCGTGCTCGCTCGCCAGGTCCTGCGCCTCGATCAGCAGCGAGTTGACGTCGATAATGGCGGCGTCCGTCGCGCTGAGAAACCCGTCCGCCAGCCGCAGGTTCGTCAGGATCTGGTCCTGCTGCTCGATCGCCTGGTTCAGCCTCATCGCGTTGGCGGCCCCGATCGGATCCTCGCTCGGGTTGAGGAACCGGTAGCCGGACGCCAGCTTGTTCTCGTCGTTGAACAGCTTCAGCGTGTTCTGCCTCAAGGTCTCCAGCAAACGGAGCGTCTTGAGGTTCTCGCTGACGCGTCCCACGTTGACTGCACTGACGTTCATTGATCGTTATATCCGTCTGGGCCCGATGCCCCGGGCCGCGCCCGGGTCGGGCAAGCCGACTACCTCGTCATGACCAGAACCTGCTGGATCAATTCGTCCACCACGGTCACGATCCGGGCCGCGCCCTGAAACGCCCGCTGATACCGCATCAGCATCAGTGTCTCTTCGTCGAGGTTGACGCCGCTGACCGACTCCCACTGGGCCTGTAGCGCTCCGGAGATGACGTCCGCGGCGCCCACGGCGTTCTGGGCCGCCGAGCTCGTCGTCGCCAGCTCCGCCATCGTCGCGTTGTACTGGTCCAGCAGGCTCTGTCCGTTGTTCAGGTGCGCACTGGCGGCCGTGGCCAGCTCGGCGATCTGACCCGCGTTTGTGCCGTCGCCCACCAGCCCCGACGTTGCCGCCGCCACGCGGTTCGGCTGACCGACCATGTTGCCGTCCAGCGCAATCGTCGACGCGTCCTTGCCACTGAAGAACGTATTGAGGCCCAACGCGCCCAGCACGCCGCTCGTGTCCTCGCCGAACGTGACCGTATATCCCGCGCCGGCGTCGATCTTCAGACGGTTGTCCGCCGTCGCCGTGGCCGTCACGTCCGAAACGGTCGCCGTGATGTCCGCCGCCAGCGAGTTCAACGTCGTGTCCGCCCCGATCCCGTCCAGATCCACGTCGATCCGCACGGTCTCCTGCAACCCCGTCGTCGTGTTCGTGACCGTGATCAGGAAGCTGCCGTTTGTCGGCACCCAGGGCAGGTTGTTGTTGGCCGTGTTCAACGCCACCGCCGGATCGAACACGTCGTACGAGCCCGTCAGCGTCTGGAACCCCTCCAGCCCCTGACCGCCCGCGTGGATCCGGTTCACATCGGCGATCACGGCCAGCGCCAGCGCATCCAGCTTGTTTATCTGGTCGACCACGTGCGTGTCGCGGGCCGTCATCAGTCCCTCGAGCCGACCGCCCCACGGCGTGATCTGTTTGTTGTTGTCCTTCCAGCGGACCACGTCCGTTTGGCGCCTGTTGACCGTCTCCGACGTCGTCGTCAGCTCGCGGTACGTTGCGCGTTGGACCAACGGCTCGTTGCCGATGTAGACGTTGACGCTGCCGTCCGGCTGTTCTCGGGTCTGGATCGCGACCAGCTCGGACAGCTCGGCCAGCAATCGGTCCCGTTGGTCGCGGAGCATGCTGACCGGGGTGGTGGTGCTGGCCTCCCCCATGACGATCTGAACGTTGACGTCGGCCAAGTCGGCGGCGATCTCGTTGATCCGGCCGACGGTCTGGGTGATCTGCTGGTTGAGCGCCTCATACTGGCTGTTAAGCAACTGCAACGTCCGACGAAAGGCCTCGGCCAGGACCGATCCCTGGTTCAACACCAGGCTTCGCGTGCTCAGATCCTCGGGGGTGTTCTGCAAGTCTGCCCACGCGTTGAAGAACGCGTTGAGCTGGCTGGACAGGTCCTCGTCGCTCAGTGCGTTGAACAGCGATTCGAGCTCGACCAGGGCCTGGTGCTCGGCCAGCGCGCCGTTCTGGTCGCCCAGGGCCATCCGCAGGCGGACGTTCAGCGTCTCGTCGATGTTCCGGCGGATCTCCGCGAGCGCCACGCCGCCGCCCGGCTTGAACCCATCGGCCTCGTACGTCCCGCCCAGTGGGGCAATCATCGGCGACTGGCGGGTGTATCCCTCGCTGCCCAGGTTCGCGATGTTGTTGCCGATGATCTGCAGCCCGCCCTGATACGCCAGCAGGGCGCTTCTGCCGATCTGCAATGCCGAGTTCACCAGACCCATCTTGCCGTCCTACCTAGCCCACCGCCTCGAACACCTGCGCCGGACGGTCCGCCGCCAGTTGGCCCCTCGACGAATACGTCCCCATCGACGGCCCCGATCGCGCCATCGCCGAATAGACCTGACGGTAGTGCTTGAGCATCTCACCCGTCACCAACGCCGCGACCCTATTGGCCGCGTCGATCGCGCCCAGTGTCTCGCGTATGCATGCCGACAACGCCAGCAACTGCCCCCGCCGCGGTTCGTCGACGCGCTCGGCCAACTCACGCAGCGACAAGCCCTGCACCTGCTCGCTCGATAGCCCCAGCTCCCTGCCGATCAGTTGCACCAACTGCTGCCGGAGCCCCTCACGCTGACGGATGCGATCGGTCAGGAACTGCTCCCGAGCCAGGCACGAGTTCAACGCCTCGGTGTCGGCGCGACGCATGGCCGCCAGCTTCTGCTGAATCACCGCCAGCAGCTCCTCGTGCACCTCCTTCAGGTCGCCCAACAGGACGACCAGGTCACCGACCCGTGATTCGATCGCACCGCGTGCCGTCACGATATCCTGCTCCCCGTCGACGTTGCCTTCGATCCTTGGGTCAGACTGCGATAGATCGCTTCGTTCAGGTCGAACCGTTGGGCCCGGCCCATGCGCTCGGCCAGCAGCAGGTCGAGCTGTCCGCGAAACACCTCCTCGCCCCGACCCCCATGACCGTACGGGGCCTTCAGGGCCGAGTCCCGCATGGTCTTGAGCAGCGTGCCGTAGAACGTCATGCCCACCAGCTCGTCGATCCGTTTCCGTAGGACCTCGTCCTGACGGTTCGGATCCTCGATCGGCCTCCCCACCCGGTCGCGGACCTGGCCTCGAAGCCCACGCGCCACGCCCAGCGCCCGGTCGCCCTGGACCATCGATCGGGCCTGGATTTCCGTCACGCTGTTGCTCAATCGCTGGCTCATGTCGTCTCGGTCGCTACCTGGCTTCGCTCGTCGTGCCAGGTCCTCGTCCGGGTCAATCCACCTCGACCCACCGGGCCAGGATCTTCCCCGAACGGTACGCCTTCTCGATGATGGCGATCCGGTCCTTGGCCGGCACCTTCAGCTTGTTCAGCGCGTCGACCAGCTCGGTCAGCTTCGTCCCCCCGCGACGCTGCGGATCAATTGGCACCCAGGTCTGTTCCTCGACCCGCGGGTTCCCCTCCGACGCCTTAGGCGGCTCCGGCACCATCGTGGTGATCGTCAACCCGTTGTGCGTGATCACCATCGGGGCGATCTCCACGTCGCCGGTGACCACGATCGTCCCGTCCTTCCGCGAGACCAGGACCCGCGCCTCAGTCACGGGCATCAGCAGGTCCAGCCCCTCGATCCACGCGACGAAGCTGGCGGGGTTTCGGACCTCCGCAGCCGGCACGCGGACGATGACGTTCTTGGGGTCCAGCGCGAGGGCCAGTTCCTTCGGCGCCTCGGACGCCGGCCTCTCACTCGCGTCGTCCGCCTTCTCGCGAGGATCCGCGACGGGGAAGGCGGCCTCCTGGTTGATGATCTGTGCAATGGTGTTGGCCATCGACCACTCCGCGTGCACGTCGTTCAACACCAGCGTGATGTAGTGCTCGGTCGGCTGGATCAGCAAGCTCGGGTGCAGCAGCTCCCTGCCCCGCGCTAGGTACGTGTGCAGCACGCTGACCTCGAGCGTCGCCCCCTCCTTGACGACCGCCGTGGTCGGGTGTTCCGAATCGGTGACCAACGGGCCCGACGCCATCGCGTACACCGTCGTGTCCGTCTTGTCCGCCCCTTGCAGCAGCGGTGTGATCAGCAGCCGACCGCCGACCAGGCTCTTGCACGCCCCGATCGACGAGACGTGCACCAGTACCCGATCGCCCTCCCGCACCCCGTTCTCGGGCAAGGTGGCCTCCACGAACACCACCGCCACGTTCTTGGTATTCTTCACGTCATCCTTGAACAGCACCGGATTGGCGAACTGCTCGAGCACCTGCACCAGCGGTCGGATCGCAGGCGCATACTTGTCGCCGTCGCCCGTGCCCTTCAGACCGACCACCAACCCGTGCCCGACCAGCGTGTTGGTCCGCCGCCCCTTAAGCCGGGTGACGTCGCCGATCTTGGCGCCCCGGGCGGGCGCAGCCAGGATGCCCGCCACAGCGAAGCTCAGAATCATCAGGTGCCTTCGGTGCATCGTTGCGCTCGCTCCGTCAGAACGGCCTGAGGAAATCCAACGCCTTGGGGATCCACCCCCGCCGCGTCGCGTCCCGGACCGCACCGGTGTGCTTCGCACTGAACCGCTTATCCGCCAGTTGCGTGCTCAGGATCGTGTTGTCCGGCGTCACGTCGATGCTCCGGCATGTCCCGCTCAGCGTGACGATCTGCTCTTCCTCGTCGTTCTTGATGGTGGCGTTGGCCTCCAACACCAGGTTGCCGTTCGGCTTGACGTCGACGACCTCCGCCGTGATCCGCGTGATCAGCTTGTCTTCCCGTTCGGACTTGCCGTCGCCCTTGAGCTGACCACCGAACTTGGCCTTGATCTGCGGCTTGCCCCCCGCGAACGCCTGCTGCTGCCACTTGTCGTTGTGGATGCGGAACCAGGCGTCCAGCAGGGCGTCGAAGCTCGCGTCCTTCTTGTTGTCCGTCTGGGCGTCGGCCTCGTACTTGGTCTGCTCCCGCACGATGACGGTGATCAGGTCGTGCACCTTGAAGATCTTGGGCGGCTCGGGCTCGACGGCCATCAGGCTCAGACGCTGCAGGGTCCTGGTGGCCGGCGAAACCGGTCGGCGACGCCAACCGGAATAGCTTTGCGTCAGCAACGGTGTCTCGGTGGCCTGGTACGGCTGACTCGTGACCGCCATCCGATGGCGGCGTAGAAGCGACGACGTCTGCCCCGCCGCCGGACGCGCCACCGCCAGCGCCAGCACGCCTGCCCACAGAATGGATTTGCCCGTCCTCGTCACGGTCGCCCTCCCGTATCCTGCGGGGCCATGCTCACCTGCCGCGAGGACCCGCCCGCTCTGCCCGTCTGCGGGCCGATCACGGTCACCGGGTACTTCTCACGCGACGTCTCGTTGCGGACCTCGATCGTGTCCCCGTACGTGCCGGACCCCAACGCCTTGGCCACCGTCTCGATCTGCAACCCACCGACTTGGGACCAGACGGTGATCAGTTCCCCACGGTTGACCAGGGGCCGAGGCTTCAGGTCGCGGGCGACGAGCATCTCGCCCTTCCGTACGAGCCGACGGGCCTGCTGGCCCGCCACGGGCGACACGTCCGTCAGACCGATCCGATCCAGGTGGTAGAAATCTCGATCCTCGAGCTGCACGTCCTGCGCCCGGATGACCTGCCCGCGATTGATCGGACGCGCCGCCACCACCACCGGTAGCGTCACCGACACCTCGACAACCATCGGGACGGTCTGTTTGAGCTTGCCGCCTTGCAGGATGTCCACGTCCAGCCCGCACGAACCGAGCCGCCTCTCGCCCCGCCAGTGGACCCGGAACTCGTACGCCGGGCTCGCCAGCGACAGGACCGTCCGTGCATTGGGGCTGAAACGCAGATGGATTTGCCCGCCAAGCCGGGCCAGCTTGGCGGAAACGTACTCGTTGATCACTTCTTCGAGGGTCACCGCCGGTCCGGCGGCCGGATGGGCGGCCACGGTGATCTCGTCCGGAACGACAGACGCAGCCTCCAGTGTTCGATCGTCACCGGCATGACCGTCGGGGCGATTTCGTGCCGTCGCCGGCCACCACCACCGCGACGACGCGGGCTGCTGATCGCCCGAATCGACCACCCGCAGCGTCAGGGGCCGCGTCACGTGACATCGCACCGCGCCCCGCACGGTGAACTCGATGGGATTGGCCCCCGCCTTGATCAGGGCCTGGCGAACGTCATCCAAGGCCACCTCGGTCTCCTGGCCAGGGGTCGGGGACGACCCGACCACCACTGCGCCGAACCGGGACGCCTGGCCCGGCACGGCATTTAGGACCTCAGCCACGTCCGCCACGCGGATCTCGTCGCGGTCGACGACGGTCTTGGGCCACATCCGAACCGCCGCGCCCCCCGCCGGCTGCGCGAGCCACCCGACCGTCAGCGCGGCGATACCACCGAGGGCGGTCCAACTCGTTAGAACCCTCAAGTGACGTCTAAGGCTGTCGCAATCCTTGCGATACATCGTAGCGTCCTGCTCTTCTGACCCGCTCAGTCCCTTACGGCGGGCCAGGTCCTACCAGCCCCGGCAATAGGCTTAGTACCGTTTCAGGTTCGTCACGGTCTGCAGCGACTCATCCGCCGCCTTGATCGATTGTGCATTCAGCTCGAATCCCCTCTGCGTAAAGATCAACTGGACCAATTCCCGTACCGGATCGACGTTGCTCATCTCGGTGTGGCGGGACAGGATCGTGCCCGTGCCCTGCTCGCCCGGATTCGCGTCGATCGGATCGCCCGAGGCATCGGTGGCCAGATACAGGTTCTTGCCAAGCTGGAGGAGCCCTTCGGGGTTCACAAACCGCGACAACTGGATCTGGCCGGCCTCGGTCAGGTTGGGCTGACCCGCCTCGCGATACTGCACCAGCCCGTTCGGGCTGACCTGGATCTCGACGGCCGTCTGCGGAATCGTGATGCTCGGGTCCAGCCGCGACCCCAGGCTGTTACCCAGAACGATCTCCCCCTGCGAGTTCAGCGTGAAGTTGCCCGCCCGCGTGTAGCTTGTAACATCTTGCCCCCCTTCGTTATACAGCACCCGGAAGAACCCGTCTCCCTCGATCATCAGGTCCAGCGCCCGGTTCGTCGCCTCGGGTGACCCCTGCTCGAAGTTCAACTGCGTGCCGCTGACCTTGGCCCCCATTCCCACCTGGATCCCGTGGGGCAGGTAGCGGTCGTCGGCGTTCTGGAGACCTGGTTGACGCCTAACCAAGTACAGAAGGTCCTCAAAATTCACACGGGACCGCTTGAAACCCACCGTGTTGACATTCGCTAGGTTGTTCGCCAGCACGTTGAGCTTCTCGTCCAGCGCCCTCATCCCGGACGCGGCGGCATGTAGTGCGGTGATGGCCATGTCTCGTTGCCCTTCCTAGCCGGTCACCGGGTTCCGCCCGGTCGGCCGTCGCTCATCTAAGCCACACGTCCCACGTCGTTGACGGTCCTGGCAGTCATCCCGTCCTGTAGCGAGATCAGCATCGCGTTGAGCTGATAGGCCCGGGCCGCCTCGATCATCTGGACCAATTCGGTGGTGGGCTCGACCCCCGACGCCTCGACGTAGCCCTGTTGGACCTGGCCGGTCGGTTCGGTCGGCTCGGCGTGTTGGCCGTCGAACAGGTTCTGGCCGACCTTGATCAACCGGCTGCGATCGGCGAAGTCGGTCACGCCCAGCGTGCCGACGCGCCGCTCGCCGATCGACATCCTCCCCCCGCTCTCGATGGCTATGCTGTTCGGGTCCGCCCGGCCGATGTGGATGGCCTGGCCGTTGGCGTCCAGGACCGCGTGCCCCCCCGCCACCGTCACCAGATCGCCGGACGCGTTCAGTGTGAACCGCCCGTCCCGGGTGTACCGCGTCTGGTCGCCCACTTGCACCGTGAAGAACCCATTCCCTTCGATGGCCACGTCCAGCGGGCCGCCCTTCTCCAACGCGCCCTGGCTGAAATCGGTCCGCGTCGGGTTGAGCCACGTCCCGCCGGTCATTCGGTCCAACAGACGATGCCTCAGGGCCGTCGCCCCCGGGGCGGTTCTGCTCTCGACGTCGCGCTCGCGGAACACGGCCAGATCGCGTTTGAATCCGGCCGTACCGAGGTTGGCCAGGTTGTTGGCGATGACGGCCTGCCGATGTTGGTTGACTTGCAGGCCTGCAGCCGACAGCCACAGTCCGTAGCTCATGGGTAATCCACCCTAAGTCCTGCGCGGCGACTCCTTCGCCCCGCCGCCCTGACCGGTTCGTCGGGCCTCGCGGGCCAGGTGAATGGCCGTTGCGATCCGCGCGGCGTCGAGGACCCGACTGCCAATCCGCGACCAATCCTGGACAGGCCTGTTGGTCCGCGGTCTTCTCGATTGGCCGGTGCGGTCCATCGTCTTGCTCGCGCAACCCCGACGAATAGATGGCGACGTTCGCCAACCAGGCACCCGCCGTGCCAACGCACCCGCCAACGGCGAACCCCGCGCGGAAACACGGCACCAACCACTCCTAAACCCATGCCCTGTCTAAGGTTAGCAAATCCAGGGCCTGATGAATGAGGATCATCCGGCACCGCTCGGGCCGGACAACCCCGCGCAAGATTTGGCGCCCACATGCAGACCTTGCGCCCCGAAGACGACATGACCAAGCCCAGCGCACTCGCCTGGCGGCGGCGGCGGTTTGTGCTACAATGCCTGCCACAGTACCGAGAAGCCGGGATTCCCCCTTCCGAATCAACGCGGCATGAACTGAGGATCGACCAGATCCGGAGGACCCAACGATGGCATCCGAACCGATGAACCGAAGAGACTTCCTGCAGAGCTCCGCCCTCGCGACGATGGGGCTGACGGCGGGCACGTCGGCGGCCAAGGCGGCTGGCCGCAAATCCGCAAACGAGAAGATCATCCTGGGCTGTATCGGCCTGGGCGGGCGGGGCAGCTACCTGGCCGGCAAGTTCGCGGCCCGGCGCCTGAAGGTCAAGGACTGCGAGGTCGCCTACGTCTGCGACGCCCGGCAGAGCAAGCGCGACGCCGCCGCCAAGTCAGTCGAGAAGGCGCAAGGCAAGAAGCCCCAGGCCGTCAGCGATTTCCGCAAGATCCTCGACGACAAGAACGTCGACGCCATCATCAACGCCACCCCCGACCACTGGCACGCCCTGCCGGTCGTGTGGGGCTGTCAGGCCGGCAAGCACGCCTTCGTCGAGAAACCCGCCTCGCACAGCATCTGGGAGGGCCGAAAGATGGTCGAGGCCTCCCGCAAGTACAACAAGGTCGTCCAGCTCGGCACGCAGTCGCGGAGCTGCGAGTACATGCGCAAGTGCATCGAGTTCATCAAGGGCGGCGGGCTCGGCTCGATCCACGTGATCAAGGTCTACAACATGATCAAGAAGCGGAGCAGCTTCAAGGCGGCCAAGGACTGCGACCCGCCCAAGGACATCAACTGGGACCTGTGGGTGGGCCCGGCCCCGATGCGGCAGTACAACCCCGATCGGCTCCGCTGGAACTGGTGGTGGGACTACTCGGGCGGGGACATCATCAACGACGGCGTGCACCAGATGGACCTGGCCAATTGGGTGATCGGTTCGGTGAGCCCGAAGGCGGTGTACTGTGCGGGCGGCAAGTTCGCCGTGGATGACCCGCTCGACGCCCCGGACACGCAGACGGTCGTCTACGAGTTCGACAAGATGACGATGACGTTCGAGCTGGCCATGTGGACGCCCTACCAACACAAGACCGACTGGGCCATCCGCGACAAGGAGATCTTCCCGGAGTGGCGGTTCAACTCGACGCGGGTCGAGATCTACGGGACGAAGGGCCAGATGTACCTGGGCCGACACGGCGGCGGCTGGCAGGCCTTCGGCATGGACCCGAAGAACGCCAAGCAGAACGTCGAGACCGGGCACGCCCACGGCGTCCAGGGCAACGTCTGGCACCAGGACAACTTCCTCAAGTGCATCCGCTCCGGCGAGCGCCCCAACTCCGACATCCTCGACGGCCACCTGTCCACGACGCTCTGCAACCTGGGCAACATCTCGCTGAGGGTCGGCTGCAAGAAGCTCCTGTGGGACGGCAAGGCCGAGCGGTTCACCAACAGTGACGACGCCAACAAGCTCGTCAAGCGCACCTACCGCGACCCGTGGGTGATCAAGGAGCAGGTGTAGCGCAGCACCCAACCAGATCGGGTCAGGCCGAAGAGACGATCGCGACGGGGCGACACGGTGCCGACGGGAACGCCTGTTGACGCCTCAAGCGCGCGGTTACTACAATCGTCCATCACAACAGGGCAGCGGCCGCATACCACGGACGAACCGCCCCGGGACACCAGACCTGTCGCTTCACTGGAGTCGAGGTGATGCCGTTTGAACCCGCCGACAGATTGCAGGCGTTACCGCCCTATCTATTCATCGAGATCGACCGCAAGCGCCGCGAGGCGATCGCGGCCGGCAAGGACGTCATCAACCTGGGCGTGGGCGACCCGGATTTCCCCACGCCCAAGTTCATCCGCAAGCGGATGGCCGTCGCGCTGGACGACCCGCGGAACCACCGCTACCCGTTCGACGAGGGCGTGCCCGAATTCCGCGAGCAGGCCGCCAAGTTCATGAAGCAGCGGTTCGGCGTCGAGGTGGCCTGGCAGCGGGAGCTAATCACGCTGATCGGCACGAAGGAGGGCCTGGGCCATCTGCCGCTGGCCGTGGTGAACCCCGGTGATCACGTACTCGTCCCGCAACCGGCCTATCCAGTCTACCAGGCCGCCAGCATCTTCGCCGGCGGCGTGCCCTACCACATGCCGCTGACCGAGGCCAACGGCTGGCTGCCCGACCTGAGCGCGATCCCGTCCAACGTGGCCCGCAGCGCCTCGCTGATGTTCCTGAACTACCCGAACAACCCGACGGGCGCGTGCGCGACGATCGAGCTCTTCACCGAGGCCGTCGAGTTCGCACGCGCGAACGACCTGGTCATCGTCCACGACGCCGCCTACAGCGAGCTGTACTTCGACCAGCGCCCGAACAGCATCCTGGAGCCCCCCGGCGCGAAGGACGTGTGCGTCGAGCTGCACTCGCTCAGCAAGACGTTCAACATGACGGGCTGGCGGATCGGGTGGGCGGTCGGAAACACCGACGTGATCGCCGCGCTGGCGGGAATCAAGAGCAACATGGATTCGGGCCAGTTCAACGCGATCCAGCAGGCGGGTACCGAGGCGCTGGCCCACGCCGATCACGTCGAGGTCAAGGGCTGCCTCGACGTCTATCGCGAGCGGCGGAACGTCCTCGTCGACGGGCTGAACAAGATCGGCTTCGGCGTGACGCGACCAGAGGCCACCTTCTACGTCTGGGCCCGCTGCCCCGAGGGCTACACCTCGATG
>Ga0180431_10004475_pt1 | contig 17441 bp, 11 predicted proteins | sample SS_ome_11_FD_132459 | JGI IMG/M metagenome (GOLD analysis project Ga0180431, IMG submission 132459) | Hypersaline lake sediment archaeal communities from the Salton Sea, California, USA - SS_1_MS_1 metaG | ecosystem: Environmental > Aquatic > Non-marine Saline and Alkaline > Hypersaline >... | reverse complement strand
TCCCGGATCCTCCTTCTCTGTCCCCATCTCTCTCCCAAGGACTTTCTACCCAGATGTTACCACCCAGCATTTTAACCAATTTCTGTGAGATGGCTAAACCCAAGCCGGTGCCCCCGTATTTGCGTGTTGTAGAGCCGTCGGCTTGCGTAAACGCCTTAAAAATAGCCTCTTGTTTATCGGCCGGAATGCCGATGCCCGTATCACTCACAGTAACATGTACAACGACGTGATCGTCGGTCTGGGTGTCGATTCCCGCCTGAAGGACGACTTCTCCCTTTTCTGTGAATTTGATGGCATTACTCAGTAGATTGATCATGATTTGACTGAGTCTTCTGGGATCACCGATCAGGCTATCGGGCACTTCCGGAAGCACATGGGATACCAGCTCGAGCCCTTTTTCGACGGCACGAAAACCCAACGTTTGAATGCTGTCGTCAACGGTATCCCGGAGGCTGAAATCGATGGATTCAATCTCCAGCTTTCCTGCTTCGATTTTGGAGAAATCGAGAATGTCGTTGATCACAGCAAGGAGTAGTTCCGCCGACGATTTAACGGCATCCAGGTATTCCTGCTGAACGGTCGTTAACGCCGTATCCAGGGCGAGTTCCGTCATACCGATGATCCCATTCAAGGGTGTGCGGATCTCATGACTCATGTTGGCCAGGAACTCACTCTTGGTGGCATTGGCAATCTCAGCCTCAACAGCCAGAATATTGGCCCTCTCGATGGCCATCTTCAGTTCGTTATTCATGTTCTCGGCCACGTCTTTTGCCCTTTTCAGTTCGGCTTCGGACTGCTTCTGTTCCGTGATATCCGTATAGACGGCAACAACCCCCTGCTCTTCATCATTGATGATGATGGGCGAAGCGGCAACGATGACATTAACGGGTTTCCCGTCATTCCTTACGCGTACCGTCTCTCTGGGAGGAACTTTATTCCTTTTTTCCATATATTCTGTCAGGGCTCTGGCCTCCTCCACCGTATTCTGGTCTGTAATCACATCATCTATGTTCTTCCCTAATACCTCCTCACGCTTGTACCCGAATACTGATTGAGCACCCGGATTCCACTCCTGTATCAGATTCTTGGGATCGAGGGTCACGATCGCATCCGGTGCATTGTACAACACCGATTCCAGATACTTCTGCCGTTTCTCGATTTCCCTCTCTGCCTGTTTAAACTCGGTAATGTCGGTGAACACGGCCATGATGCCTGCATAACGTTCACCCTCGAACATCGATCTGCCGCTGACCAGAACCGGGATGTGTCGACCCTCCTTGCTCAACAATTCCACCTCGTATCGGCTCGTCTTCCCTTCTCTCCAGAGTCCTTCGGCCTCTTCAATGAGGGCATGTTTATCCGGGGCAATAATCTTATCCCAACCCTGACCGATCAATGCCTTGGGGGGATAGCCTAGCAGACGTTCAGTTGCTGGATTGACGAATGTAATGATTCCTTTCTCATCTTGGACGATTATTCCCTCACTCATGTTCTGGACAATGCCCTCGTTGAACTCTTTAAGACGCCTAATCTCCTCGCCTACACGTTTCTGTTCGGTGACGTCTTGCACCTCTACGATCATGTGGAGAGGTTTCCCTTGTGTATCCCTGAGCAACGCCACACTCGTCTCACCCCAAACCACATGACCATCTGTGTGCAGGTACCTCTCTTCCATATGGGGATTGTCATTCTCAACATCGCCTTGAATCCATCGATCGATCATCTGCCGGATTTCCTTTCGATCTTCACGATGGATGATATCGGTGATTTTCTTGTTGAGAAATTCGTCCTGTGAGTATCCCAGCATGTCGAGAAAGGAACGGTTTACCATGATGGACTTGCCGTCCAAATCTGTTAAAACCATGCCGATGGGAGCCGATTCAAACACGTTTCGAAACCGTTCCTCACTCTCTCTCACGGCCTCTTCCGCTCGTTTGCGCTCCGTGATGTCCATGACCACGGCCATGGTCTCGATATAACTCCCATCCTTGGACGTCAGGGGTGATGCGGAAACCAGTACGTCGATAATACAACCATCACGCCGACGCAACCGTGTTTCGTAATGTCCTGAAAGGCCTTTTTTACGAGCTTCGGTATTCTTCTTTAATAAGGTGAATCCCTCGGGATCGGTGAGCTTGGAAAGATTCATTCCCACGAGTTCATCCTGAGTAAAACCCAGCATGTCCGCGTAGGCGGCGTTCACAAACGTCAAATTTTCTTCAGAATCGACAATAGCTATACCAACAATGGCCATCTCGGCCACGGCACGGTATCGCTCTTCACTCTTCCTCAGCGCTTCTCCTTTCTGTTTCTCATCGATCACATAGGCAAGGTAACTGGCGATGGATTGAAGAACGGATACGTCCTCATCGGTAAATACATCCTGATGATTATCCTGAATATCCAGCACACCTATGACCTGGTTTTGAACAAGCAGAGGAATGGCCATTTCGGCTTTTGTTTTTTTCTGAAAATGAACGACATAGGCTGGCTCTCTCGTCACATCATTGGCCACGACGATCTGCTTTAATTCCGCTGCTTTACCGATAATGCCCTCTCCGAGATTCTGACGATGGCCCCTGGGAGTAGGTGTTCCCATATCATTCCAGCCTACAAGATGGACGATATCCATCGTCTCTTCTTCTAACAAATTTATAGAAACTTTAGCATATCCAAACGTATTGCCGATACTCTCTGCGGCCGCATCCAATATGGTTTCAAGATCCTCGTTCATGGGTATCTTACTCTGAATGCGATCGACCAATTCGAGTTGTGAGTTCCTCCGTTTGATGACGGCTTCTGTACGTTTGCGTTCAGTCACGTCTCGAAATACAAACACGGCTCCCGTCACATTCCCGCAATCATCTCGAATAGGCGCGCCACTGCTTTCAATCTGAACCTTTTTCCCATCTTTTGTGATGAGTACAGTATGGTTCATTTGCTCTACACTCACACCCTTACGTATAATATCGCCAGCCGGATCCTTATCTTTCTTTTTTGTCTTTTCGTCAATCACGTGATATACATTCGAAAGTGGCTGTTGTACAGCTTCCTCCTGTTTCCATCCTGTCACCGACTCGGCCACGGCGTTCATGAATGTGATGGAGCTCTGTTCGTCTGTGGCAATCACACCATCCCCAATGCTCTTCAAAGTCGTAGAGAGCCATTCTTCGCTCTCCCTCAACCTCTTTTCCATCTTCGACCTGTAGAGGGCCATTTCGATGTTGGTATGGAGTTCCCTCTCCTCGAACGGCTTGAGGAGATACCCGAATGGTTCAGCGATTTTGGCACGCTGAAGCGTGTCGTTATCGGCGTAAGCCGTTAGATAAACGACGGGAATGCCATAGCGAGTCCGAATCTGCTCGGCTGCTTCGATGCCGTCCATTTCGCCCTTGAGCTTAATATCCATCAAAACCAGATCGGGACGGATCTCACAGGCTTTTTGAATAGCCTCTTTTCCTGTTGAAGCCGACTCGGGAACCTGGTAGCCAATGTTTTTTAGCCGATCAACAATTTCTAATGCGACGATTTTTTCGTCTTCAACAACCAAAACCTGAGCGCGTGACATGAACAAGACTCCTCTTCAGAATTCGTTTCGTTTATACACCCTTTCATCCACACTCTGTCGAACGTGAGTGACAGCGTTACTATGTCATCCTACGCCTCAACTTTCTTCAGAGCCAGCTTTATCAAAAACTTCTTACCGTCGGCCTGCAAGATTGTCTCGGGAATTCGATCGCTCCCGACGACAACCAAACTGTAGTTACTGCCCATGATAACCGTCGGTAATGACATCTTGAAAGCCTCGTGGCCATCATTATAACTCTCGGCAAAGATCGCCTTGAACCGACCTCCAATCATATTCACCACCTCTCCCATCGCATCCCATACATCGGCCTTTTCGAGATCGGCCATATCCGTGACGAGTAACTTGGACGTCACCTGGTAGGCGAGGTCTTCTCCGCATTGCAAGGATAAAAAACCATGCCATTCGCCGGCAAAGCCTATGGTGGCACACACATGCATCTCTCCGTTGAAAAGTGCTTCCTCTTGTGCTGCCTCTTGTCTCACATGCAATGTGATCATTTTTTCGAAGACTTCTGTCGTCGAATGGACTACGAGTGTTTTCAATATGTCATCGTTCATACATCCCTATCTGATTATTTCCCTCTATTCGACATTGACGACATGTCAGGCCTTTTTCAACGCCAATTCAATGTAAAAATTACCATGGTCAGTATCGAACAGCACACAATATCTGGGCGCATCCGTGACGGCATGGGTAACGTAATCCTCCCCGCAAATAACAGAGGGCACCGATTGCTCGAATACCTGTTCTTCGGTATGGACGCTCTCGGCCAAGCGTGCCTTGTAATGACCTGCAATCATGTTGGCAATCTCGCCCAAGGCATCTCGTACATCCTCTTGTGAAAGCTTGTCAAAATCCATGCTGAGCATGGACCCACCCACGCAGCGTGCAAACGTTTCGGAACAATGGATGGCAGTAAGACCCATGTAGGCACCTGCGAAACCGACCATGGCGGTTAAATGCCTATTGGGAATTCGTATTTCTTCTTCATATTTCTGCCCTTTAACATCCATGAACACCATACTCTTGAAAACCGTTTCTGTGGTCTTCATCACGTCCCCGATGATTTGATTTTCGTCCATAATATTACCCTTTCTTTAAGATAAAAATGCCTGATTATCCTGCATAAAAGGCGATCTCATCGGCCAAATCGTCCAGGAGAACGATTTGGTCGATGATACCTTTATCCACACACACCTTGGGCATCCCATAGACCACGCATGAGGACTCTTCTTGAGCCAGCGTCGTGCCTCCCTTTTCTTTGATTCGTGTCATGCCCTTCAATCCATCGGAACCCATCCCCGTCATGATCACACCCAATGTTCTCCCGTAATAATTTTCGGCCACCGACTCCATCATCACATCCACCGACGGTACGAAAAGTAACTCCTGAGGCTCCGAATTCAACAGGATTCGTAGGCGACCCGGCTTCTCCTCCTTCACCTTCATATGAATACCTCCAGGCGCCATGTAAGCACAGCCAGGTTCCAGCACATCCCCCTCGGCAGCCTCCTTCACCGAAATCAAAGAAATAGCATCGAGCCGTCGGGCAAATGGCCCTGTAAATGTTGGAGGCATATGCTGTACGATAAGCATGCTCGATTGAAAATCGGCAGGAATCTTCGGCAGCATATGGTGAAGCGCCAGAGGACCTCCAGTGGAAACCCCCAGGGCAACAATACGGCATTTCTTCTTGCATGTCCTGTCCTTTGGTTTTTGCGGACCCCTTTGTTCCTCAGAGAGATTTTCTCTCAGTGAAAAAAGCGATCCCCCCTTCAATCGTTCCCAACGATGCTTCCGCACGATAGCCCGAATCTTTTGCCTTAGTTGCTCTGCCACTTTCACGATATCCAGATTTACATAAGACTTACCGCCCTTGGGAATGAAATCGATGGCTCCTAATTCCAAAGCTTTGAATGTTGCATCGGCACCTTCTTCTGTAAGAGCGCTAATCATGATTACCGGCAACGGCTTTTCTTTCATGATTCTTTGGAGAGCCGTCAGACCATCCATTACCGGCATCTCGATATCCATAGTAACGATATCGGGTTTAAGGTCTTGGATTTTATACAGCGCCTCCTCGCCGTTCCTGGCCACACCAGCGACCTCTATTGTAGAGTCCTCTTCCATCATCTTTCGCAGTGCAACACGCATGAAGGCCGAATCATCCACAACCAGCACACGAATTTTTCCGTTTTTCTCAACGATCATACACGTTCCTTATCTTACGGCAGTTTGAGGTTCGACAACATCCTGATTCTGATCTTGATAGACCTGACTGACCACTCTTTTTACCTCATCGACCATCCCATCCAGGTCCAGAGTAAACCGCTCTAAATCGATGTTATTTAAATCGGGGTTCATTTCCGACAGCCTTTTCCAAGCAGGCTCGTCCTTGAACGAGATCTGCATTGCTTGTTCATAACCGTAGTCCAACCCACGTACTTTGCAGAAGAGGTTTGCCAGGACAACGATGGAAACAAGCTGAGGATTGATTTCCGCCTTTTCCAATGAATGGTGGCGTGATATCACCTCTGCCAGTTCTTCCGAGAATCCCCACTGCTCTTTGAACCAACCGCTAAAATCAGTATGGTTAATGCCGATGATCCGGCTCTCCGCCTCGTAAAAAGGAATATTTTCGTTCTGGACCAGGTTGATGACATCATCGAATGTTTTCACATCAAATTGGCTCAATACCACTTCTCCGATATCATGCATGAGTCCGGCCAGATAAGCATTTTCTAGATCCTTATAACCAATCTTCTTGGCAATGTCTCGGCTGATCATGGCACAGCCCAGACCATGTTCCCAAATGGCCGCAGTCCGGAAAGACGGATTGCGAGATTGGAACGTGTTGAATAGAGACGTGGTCAGCACGATACTACGTATCTGATGAAGCCCCAGGTATACGATGGCTTCACGCACAGAAGTAATGTGGCGTCGAATTCCCCAGAAGGCAGAATTCACCAGTCGGATCATCCGAGCGGTCAGTACTTTGTCCATCATGATCGCATCGGCAATATCCTCCATCTCGGCATCGGGATTATCAGACATATTGAGGATACGTACCACGGCCTCAGGCAGTGTCGGCATGGGCCTGGCCTTGGCAATGTACGTTTCGATAATATCCAACTTCTGTTTCGAATCCATCATCACCCTCTATATATGAGCGACCTTACAGTACACGATTCCACCTGGAAAATGAATCAACTTAAAACGGTCGTTGATTCCAAAAAGTGATTCAGAGAAACCAATAAACAAGTGGCCTCCCAGAACAAGGCTGTTAAAGAAGTGTTGAATCACTCTTTTCTTTGATTCCAGGTCAAAATAGATCAGTACATTCTTGCAGAAAACAATATCATATCCCTTCATGAATAACATGGCCATATCATCGTTCAGGTTAAGATGGGAAAACTTGACAAACCGTTTGAGACAATCCTTAACTTTAAAGTACCCGTCGACCGCTTCGATATACTTGCTTTTATAGTCTTCTGGCATGTTACGCACAGAGTAATCACTATAAATGCCCTTTTTTGCAATCTCCAGTACACGCTTGCTGATATCCGTTCCTCTTACCTCAATATCCCAGCCGGCTAAAATATCCGAACTCAACTCATCGATAACCATGGCAATGCTGTATACCTCTTCGCCCGAAGAACAGCCGGCACTCCAAATTTTAAGGTTTTTCACGGCATTGTTGGACTTGGCTTTGATGATCTCCGGCAATACCATTTTCTTCAGAGCACTGAATTGCGGCTTATTCCGGAAAAAGCTGGTTTCATTGATGGTAAGTTCATTCATGAGATTATGAAACTCATCAATCCGGCATTTCCCATTCTTCAAGTATTGGATGTATTCAGAAAACGAAGGGATTCCCAGAGCATCCATACGCCGCAGGAATCGACTCTCAAAATAGTACCTTTTCTCATCCGGGAAATACATCCCCGTCTCCTGATAGACCAAGTCTCTCAGCTCAAGAATATCGTTCATATACCCACTCTTTCGTTTGTACTACACCAAATCAGCAACCGTACCGCAATCCACGATGAGACGCACGCGTCCATCTCCCGTTATCGTACCTCCAGCAATACCCGATACATTCCCCAAATACTCTCCCAATGATTTAATCACAACCTCCTCCTGCCCCAAGAGTTTATCCACAACCAATCCGAACCTTTTTTCAGCTACACCGATCAACACCACATATCCGTAGCCCGTCTTTTGACGTTTTTCGTTTTTGCCATCATCGATTTTGTACAACCTGCTTAAGTAGAAAAGAGGTATGACAGAGTCCCGATGGCAAATGACTTCGCGTCGGTCCACCATTTTGATCTCTTTCAGGGAAATGCGCAGAGTCTCGATGACCGAAGCCAGGGGAATGGCATAGATGTCGTCGGACACCTGAACCATCAGAGCCTGTATTACAGCCAGAGTCAGGGGAAGCTTTAGTATCAATTCGGTTCCTACATTCACCTGGCTCTGAACATCGATGATTCCGCTCAGATTCCGGATATTCATCTTCACAACGTCCATGCCCACACCACGTCCCGAGATGTTACTGACCGTTTCGGCCGTGCTGAACCCGGGCTCGAAAATCAGCTGAATAATGTCCTGCTTTCCCATGGTTTGCAACTGAGCGGATGTGATCATCTTGCGTTCCAGGGCACGCTGCTTCACCTTTTCTATATCGACTCCATGCCCGTCATCCTTGATCGAGACAACGATATGATTCCCTTCCTGAATAGCAGATAGGTGAACGGTTCCGACCTTGCCTTTACCCATTTTTTCCCGAACTTCCTGGGATTCGATGCCGTGGTCAATGGCATTTCGAAGCAGATGAACCAGCGGATCGCCCAGTTGGTCGATCACCGTCTTGTCCAGTTCAGTCTCACCACCCGACATGACCAGTTCCACTTCTTTGTGCATTTCCCGGGCGATTTTCCTCACCAATCGGGGGAATTTTCGGAAGAGCCGGTCAATAGGTACCATACGCGTTTTAAGCACCGACAGTTGAAGCTCACTCGTAATAAAATGAATCTTTTCCGTGGTGTCCACGATCTTCTCCGAGTAATCGCCCACGTTCTGGCTCACCCTGAACTCACGGTTAATCTGCAGCAGCCGATTCCGTTCTAGGACAAGCTCTCCCACCAGATTCATCAAGTCATCCAGCCGGTCCGTACCCACACGGATCGTCGAAGATTCCATATCATGGAAAGCGTCTTTGGTATCGGCCTTCTCCCGTGGGGATGGTTCGGACTTTTTCGCGGCCTTCTGTTCTGCACCATCGTCTTCCTGTGATGGTAGAGAGGGCGGAGCGGTTTCTTCCTGCTCTGCATCCATGAGTTTGCCCGATTTAATCTTTCCCAGGTTGGCCAGTATGTATGTGAGATCGATGGTGTGAACATTCTTATCTTTAATCTGCCGTACGAGAACCTTTAACTTGTCTGTGGCCTCCAGGAGAATGTCCATCACAACAGGCGTTACGATTCTTTCTCCGTTCCGTAGCATGTGGAGTACATCCTCTGCGGCATGCCCCAGCTCTACAAGCTGATCGAATCCGAGGAAGCTTGACGTTCCTTTAATCGTATGAACAGCACGAAATATGCGGTTTAATAAATCCTGATTTTGTGGATCCGATTCCAGACGGACCAGATCATTATCCAGGTTTTCCAGAAGGTCGCGGGTTTCGTCAAGAAATTCTTTTATCAACTCAGGGTCAGCAACCATGGTCTGCATCGTGTGCTTCCTTTCTCTATAAAAGTCATGACTCCAAATAGATGCATCATGAGTACAATAAACCGTTGTCTACGAGTTGATTTTTCCCCTTCAAGGCACTGGCAACCACGGTACGTACTTTATCGTATGAGAACGGCTTAGATAACACATAATCGATACCGATATGTTCGGAATGAGCCTGAGCGGCGGCAGCATCGGCTCCGATGCCCGTAACAAGGACGATTTTTTGATCCGGTTTTATTTGTTTCATCTCTCTGGCTATCTCGAATCCATTTCTTTCAGGCATCAATACATCCATGAGAACCAAATCAAAAACATCTTCGGCAAACTGCTTCAGGGCGACGTCACCCGAATCGGATACGGTGACCGTATACCCCAAGCGCGATAAAATTCTCTGGAGTACTTCTAAAACGATGTGTTCATCATCAACTACGAGTACGTTCTTCATTATCTGGCTCCTTCACCTCATCCTTGCGCTCTACCGAGGCCAACACATCTTCTGTCTTTTCCTTGTTCACCGCCAAATCATCCGTTAAGCAGAGGATACGATCTTCTCCGATGATCTTGGCAAGCTGGTCTTGGACTTGCCGAGGTGATTCCACGACCAGGAAATAGATGATATTATCCAAATTGTCCAAGACCGTTTTTTTCGTGTGGTCTTCCAAACCTTCCCTGATCTTACTCCACGATAACAGAAAATACCGAATTTCCTTCATGGCCACCGCAACGACAAAATCTTTTAATGTCCCGTCCCTTAGACCTTCCATGATATGCCTTATCAGCCCGTCGAATTCGGTAAATATCATGGAACCACCAAAGCCCAGCACCTTGAACTGGCTCTCGACGATACGAGTCCAAATCTCTGTACTGCTAAAAATCAATACGGTATACTTTTGGGCAAGGAGCTGTTCCTTGATCTGCTGAGGTACGTCCTCAACTTGGCTTTCTCGCTTTCTGCGAGCCACTCTCTCTTGAAACTGCATGGCCCGCCTCTCTCGAATCAAATCGGCTGGCGATCCGCTGGATGGCCCTGGTCCCACGTCGATACCACCGGCGGCGCCCTGGTTCCCTGCTCCGAGATAATCGGCCATCTTCGAGAGCATTTGAGGATCGACCTGCTTTTTTAACTCTTCGAGATACTTTTTTTTGGCTTCATCCATCGTTCGTCTATATCCTTTTTATCGTACCGTGACAGTCACTCTCCCGTATATCACGCCTTCCATACCCTCCACTTTTAGGGTAGGTAGTGGGTCGGAAAATCGACATTCCGACCCACTCTCTTTTGAAAAGGAAGAAAAAGAGGATATCCTCGAGTCATACGTATTTTTCCCACGTCAATAAAAACTGTATTCATTATTCCTGACTCAGACAAACGACCGTCTCGTCGATCCGATGAATCTCAGGAACAACCTCATGCGCCGTGTCACATCCATCTCTTCTATTCTTTGTCTGTACTGGCTGGACATCCTCCCGGAGCCTGAACTGCAAGACCAGATTTTTCAGTGCCTCTGTCTGCCGGTTGAGCTGCTCGGCCGTGTCCGATATGGCTTCTGCGCCATTGGCCGACTGTCTGGTGACCGTGTTGATGGCTTCGACATTCTTGGATATCTCCTCAGCCCCAGAACTCATCTGCTCCGTTGCGGCGGCCATCTGATGGATCATATCCATGGCCTGGGTGACCTGCTGTATAATTTCATTCAAGACCGACTGCGTCTTGAGCATTCTGTCTTTTCCCTGATTAACGACTGATCGAACCGTTTCCGTCGAACTCGCTGCCTCTTTTGTATCGTCCTGAATGGCCTGAATCATCTCTACGATTTCCTGGGTAGCCTTGGTCGTTCGTTCCGCCAGTTTCCGAACTTCGTCGGCTACAACCGCAAATCCGCGCCCCTGTTCGCCGGCGCGTGCAGCCTCGATGGCCGCATTAAGGGCCAGCAGATTCGTCTGATCGGCGATATCATCGATGACCTGGATGATGTCACCAATCTGATCGGCACGGCCCGAGAGCGACTGAACGATTTCTTCCGTCTTGCCGGTAGACAGGGCGATTTCATCCATCCCCTCCTGGGTCGTCTGCATAACCTGAGATCCTTCCTGGGCTTTGGCATTGGCCTGTTCCGTAATTTTTACCGTCTGATTTGCATTCTGAGAGTTTTCCAGAATGGATGCCGCCATCTGCTGTATGCTGGTGGCTACTTCACTGGTCTGCGTTGTTTGTTCCTCCACGCCCGTGGCCATTTGAGTCGTGGTCGCGTGTATTTCGACCGCCGCTTGGGCCACCATCTCCGTGGTCTTTCTGACCTGACCTATCAACCGGCTTAAGTTCTCACTCATCGTATCCAGGGATTGTCCAAGTTCTCCAATTTCATCGCTGGCGATAAAATCCAACCGGTGGACCGACAGGTCGTTCTCCGAAATCTGCTGTGCAACGGCTGCTGCTTTCTTGATAGGATCGGCCATACGAACGCTCATCCAAAGTCCCAACGAACCGACGGCCACAGCCATCACGATACCGATGCCTAAAACAACCCCCACCGTTGCGTTGATGGGTGACTCGACTTCGGCTTCGTCAATCTCTGCTATAACAGCCCATCGCGTTCCCAGAATATCCAGCGGACTGTACACCGATAGGACGGAGCGGCCCTGGTAGCTTGTGATGATTTTTTGCCCGGATTTCTCGGATAAAGCTTCACGAGAGGCTTCCGTATCGACTCCGTTATTCTCTATCGGTCCGGTAAAGGAAGCGATCACCGAATGGCCTAGAGAGTCGAAATACGAATCGGACCGCATTCTTTTATCCGGACCCACTAAATATGTCTCTCCCGTCTGACCCATGCCATCCCGTTCTTGCATGATATCGTTGATGGTATCCAGTGAAAGCTGCAGTCCCAGAACGGCTACGGGTTCACCGATCTCATCCAGAATGGGTGCCCCTAAAAAACATGCCGGCCTATTGTTCAGTGGAGCATACGGCTGGAAATCCATAAAAGCCAAAGCTTCCGATTGCACCACCTGACGCCAGAGGTCTGCCAAACCGCTGTTCCTCAGAGGTCCGGATGAGAGGTTTGTGCCAAGGTCAGCTCTCCTGCCCACGGTATACAGCACATGCCCTTGCGACCAGTCGATGATAAATAGATTGGCATAACCCTTGGTTGCCGTAAAATCTTCCAGGCGTATCCCGTATAGCCCGTTACAGATTTCCATATGCTCGGCTGTGGAAATATTGAGAGCTTCGTCAGACCCTGTTCGCATCGAATCAGAGTACGATTTCATCTCATAAAACATGCCGATGGCGTCGCTGCCATGAGCTACCACTTCCACATCGCTGCTACGCTCTCTGAAAAACTGATTGATTTGGATTTTCTTGGTTTTCTGAACGGCTTCCAACTTGGCAAACGCATCTTCCATCATGGCCTGTTTCATCTTACCAATACTCACGATGGCAATGATGAGCAGGGGAACGATTCCCACCACGAGGAATCCACCCATGAGTTTCGGTTTCATCTTGATGTCGTTTATGGTAATCATCAAAGGCACCCCTTTTTTGATACCTCTTGCTGATGTTTAAATCGACGTGTTTTCTGCGTAGGCTTTTTCCTTCATTACAGCATTGCTTTTCGGCGCATACGCTGTTGTAGCCGAAGGTGCGCCTTCAGCATCCGACACGAAAGCATGGTCCCGCAATTTGAACCGATTGACCAGATCCCGCAATCTTTCCGTCTGTTGTGTCAGTCGATCTACCGTCCCTGCCATCTGTTCAGACCCAGCCGTCGATTCCTGAGTTACTCGACTGATGGCTTCGACGTTCTTGGAGATCTCCTCTGCTCCACTGCTCATCTGTTCCGATGCCACAGCGATCTCACGGATCATATCCATCGCCTTCGATACCGACTCGATGATCTTCTTGAGTACCTCTTCGGTCTTGATGGCCATTTCTTTGCCACGATTCACAACAGAACAAGCCGCTTCCATCGACTTGGACGCCTCACGCGTATCGCTCTGGATCGCCTCGATTGTCTCCGAGATTTCGCCCGTTGCTTTTGTGGTTCGTTCGGCCAATTTTCGCACTTCATCGGCTACCACAGCAAAACCCCGACCCTGCTCACCCGCTCTAGCGGCTTCGATGGCCGCATTCAATGCCAACAAATTTGTTTGATCTGCGATATCGTTAATCACTTGTATGATATCTCCGATCTGATCGGCTCGACTCGAGAGCGACTCCACGATCTCCCCGGCCTTCCCTGTCGATGTCACGATCTCTTCCATCCCTTCCAGGGTTGCCTGCATGGCATCCGATCCTTCGGAAGCCTTGGAGCTTGCCTCGCTGGCAATATCAGCACTTCGCATCGCATTCTGGGAATTCTCCACGATGGCCGCCGTCATCTCCTGAACCGCAGCGGCCACATCCCCGGTTTGTGACATCTGCTCTTCTGCACCCGTTGCCATCTGGGCGGATGTGGCACCAATCTCATTGGACGCTGATGCCACTTCCTCGATGTTCATCCGTATCTGAGTAATCAGATCGTGCAATTTATCCACAAAATGGTTGAACCAGCCCACCAATTCGCCTATCTCGTCAGACCGATCTATCTCTAGGCGCTGTGTCAGATCGCCCTCACCTTCTGCAACATCTCGCATCATGCCGACAATCTGTTTTATGGGTTTGGAAATAGTACCCGTGATAAACGCGATACCCACCAGGAGAAGCCCAAAGGTTATGACGATGATAAGCACAGAGTTTTGTGCTAACGTACGCAGTGAACCGTGCATTTCCGCTGCAGATACACTCAACACCAACGACCAATCCAAACATGGAATGCGCGCATGGAGTAAATAAGAATCCTTCCCATGAAAAAATGCCCGGTTTATCCCGCTTTCTTTGCTCATCAAATTTGTTATCGCTAGATCAACATCGCGAAAGTTAACGGGATCGTTCGCCAAATCGGCCATCTGTCTCATCATCAGGGTATCGATATCTGAGTGGTAGACGATCGTCGTATCACTGTTCACGATGAAGGCGGTTCCTGTGTTGAACACATCCAAGTTGGACATCACCCGATCGATATCGTTGATGCCGATATCGATACCACCTGCACCCAGACGCTCTCCTACATCGTTACGAATCAGGCGGCTGTAAGCGACCGCAATGCCGCTATCCGTACCGGCATCGACGGCTGCCCGATATATGGGTTCATCCCGATCCCAGAGCTCACGATACCAATCACGACTGCTTACCGTATAGTTCGGCCCCGTCCCATCTTCGAAATTATTGGCATAGTACTGTTGTGTCTTCTCACTGGCAAAGAAGACCGCTTTAATACCGTTATCTCTTGCGACAATATCTTTCATATACCCGATAAGTACCTGATAAACGGAATCTACGGAATGATCGTTTGTCATTTCCGTGTGCGTCTCCAGCCAATACAGCAGTTGTGGACTCTGACAAAACGTCCATGCGATTTTTGATTTTTCACTGATATACCCATCCAACCTGCTGGCAACACCCATTACTTTTTCCAATGCCATTCGTTGTGTTTCTTTCGCCAGGGCCTTCTTGGAGAAATTGTAGTATGAAAAAAAAATACCCAATAACATGATACCGTTGATACCAAGAATAAAAATGATCATTCTCTTCCGCATACTGAAATTCTTCAGCATATTTCTCGTCTTTCCCAAATCTGTTAACCGCATCATCGTTCCCTTTCTTTGTTCGCCGATCCTTTGGACTTCTGAGGCCACTTTCCGGAATTCACAATATCTTAGCTCTGCCATCCTTGGTCGGATCCATGGTAAGAGAATTCATGGTCCTCGTGGTTTTATATACGGATTAAAATTTCTGTAATAATCACATTCCCGATGTATCCATTTTTTATCGTATCCAAAAAACATGATGAAGCTCATCTTAGAATCAATCCTTAAATGCGGATGGAACATGCACATTGGGACGCACACCCTGAGACAAGCTTCTGACAACTCCTGAAGAACAGCAGCTGCGCGAGTTCCTGATGACGGGTTATTTCACAATACCCGTCCAAATGACGCCATTTTTTAAGCGCGCCCATCCACTTCTCGGCTGGTTTGCAACTTATGTCCAATGGGCGCTGATTTCATTCGGCCTCTTTCTCCAACCACCACTTTACTGACCCCCCCGTTATGGCGTGCCTTTGCCAAACCGGTTCGATCGCTTTTGTATTCTGCTGTGGCGTTTTCCTTATCTCCCACCAACGTGAATCTGCCCATCAGGTTTCGCAGACTTTCCGTCTCACGGTCCAGTTGCTCCGCTACGGAGGACATTTTCTCAGCACCACTGGCCGACTCTTTTGTAACTGCACTGATGGCTTCCACATTTTTAGAGATCTCCTCTGCCCCGGCGCTCATTTCCTCGGATGCAGCCGCAATCTGCCCCACCATATCCATGGCCTGAGTGACCGATTGAATGATATCTTTTAAAACGGTCTCTGTTTTTGCTGTTGCTTGTTTTCCTTTATTGACTACTTTATGCGCCTCGTCCATAGACTCCGAGGCTTCTTGCGTGTCATTCTGAATAGCCTTAATCGTTTCAGCAATCTCTTTCGTGGCTTTTGTCGTCCTCTCGGCCAATTTGCGCACTTCATCGGCCACAACGGCAAATCCTCGACCTTGCTCGCCTGCTCGGGCCGCCTCGATGGCTGCATTCAAGGCTAAGAGGTTGGTCTGATCGGCGATATCATCGATAACGAGTATGATCTCACCGATCTGTTTGGCCCGATTGGACAGAGAATCGACAATCGTGCCCGTTTTGGTTGTGGCTGTGACGATCTCATCCATCTCCTGTTGCGTGTCATGCATGGTTTCCGTGCCCTCTTTCGCCTTGACGTTGGCCTGCTCAGCAATCTCTGCACTCTGGTTTGCGTTCTGAGAGTTTTGGACGATAGACGCAGCCATCTGCTGAACACTGGTAAATACCTCACTGGCCTGGACGGCCTGCTCTTCCGCCCCGGCAGCCGATTCTGAGGAAATTGTCGTAATCTGATTCGCTGCAGCGGCCACTTTTTCTGTGGACATTCGCGCTTGCCCTACCAGATTGGCCAATTTATCCAGGAACCGGTTGAATCCTTGAGAGAATTCGCCAATCTCATCACGTGCCTCGATATCGAGCCGTTTTGTAAGATCGCCTTCGCCCTCTGCGATCCTCTTGATGATGCTGTTGACACGAAAGAGTGGAATGAGAACCATCCGACTCACATAGAATCCGAAGAGAATGCCCACACCGACAATCAATCCACTCACTAGGAGCACAGCACGACGATTATCCGTTTCCTGCTTTCTGAGATCGTCCAGAGCCAGACTCAACCCCAAGGCTCCGATGGTCTGATCCCCCGTTACAATGGGCAGCTCTGTGGTGAGTATATCATCTTCGTCCCATCCATGACCTTTATTCTTTACACTGTGTGTGTAAAAGGTCTCCCCTCTCGAATTCAGGACCGAGATACTCACCAAGTCTTCCCTGGTTTTAGCCCCGGAAAGAGATGCCTCTACAGATTCTTGGTCCTCGAACTCCAAACCTGTAGAAACACTCTGGCTTAATACCAAGGCCAGTCGTCTTGCTTCTTCCTGCCTGGCTTTAAAGGCTTGCGACGCTTGGCGGGACGGAAAATAAAAATAAACAAATCCCGCTACCAAGAGAACCAGCAACACAACGCCGCCGACGATCTTGGTCCGTAAAGACGTCTGAAGAGTCGAAATACGCATGGCTATCAATCTCCTTTCTACACCAAAAGTGTATCCGAATTTTCCTACGACGGCTCTACTGAATGACTTCCACGATACCGGCATTTTTTATAAACACGTCCGTGAATTTCGGTTTTAAATACTCGTTTTGTTTCAGGTTTAATACCAAGCTCACCGTACTGTCGCTACTTTTGATGATCCCCAAAAGCGCACCCAAATCAGAGTATTCTCTCGAAGAAGTAAAAACGGATATCTGTTTTTCTTTACAATTCTTCAGGATGTAGAGCTGGGTGGATTTTTTCAATAAGACACTCGAATCAAAGATCACCAGGATACTATTTTCCCTCAATTCGCGAATCCTCTTCCCCACATCCGTACTGGTTTCGATAAGGTAGATGGTTGCCTT
>Ga0180431_10004473_pt1 | contig 17445 bp, 17 predicted proteins | sample SS_ome_11_FD_132459 | JGI IMG/M metagenome (GOLD analysis project Ga0180431, IMG submission 132459) | Hypersaline lake sediment archaeal communities from the Salton Sea, California, USA - SS_1_MS_1 metaG | ecosystem: Environmental > Aquatic > Non-marine Saline and Alkaline > Hypersaline >... | reverse complement strand
GAATAAAATTCCCTGTCATTCCTTATAAAATTTGTGTTGGGCCCTAGGTCTCGTCCGACATTTCAGTAGTGGTCAAAGACCACTGTAGTTTTGCAAAGCAAAACTATGTCGGGTCGAGCCATATTTATCATACACTAGGTCTTGATTCAATTGACCGCAGGTCAACCAAATCGGAGGATTTGCACCTTGATGACGTAACGGCGCCACAGAGTTCTCCCGGTAGAAACTCTTCGGCCGTGAGAATCATGTTTGCCATTGCCCTTTTAGGTTGGGCAAGGAGAGTCACCTCTGGCTTGGCATGGTAGGCGTGGGTGATAGATGGCAAAGAGTGGGGACTCACCATGGTTGGATCTTGGCCATAGATTACTTCCCAAATCACAGGTGCCCTTGCCAGTCTTTCGTGTGGCTCACCGTCATCCATCTCAAACCCAACGATATGCTGGCATGGCACCGACTCCCTACACGACCCGTCGATAAAGGTCAAGCGACTAATGACTTCAAAAGGAGGCATCGGCAGTCAGTGTTGACGTTGCATGGCGGATAGTTTACTGGGTGGTCTAACTTGATGAAGAATCAAAATGAACAGAGATTTCAATTACTCAGATGCGGAGAGTGTGGTGAAAGGTCACGACGCCTTCAAAGAAAAAGGGGGCTGCAAGGTCAATGGCGGTCGGCTCGCCAAGGCTGCCCTCAATGAGGTCGACCGACTCCTTTGGGCTCCGCTTGGACGGGTCCCATGCCAGGGTAATGTGGGGGCAGCCAGAAGCCACTTCTAGAGACCGCGTCTCGGTCCCAACCATGGTGTAGACCAAGTCGTCCACTGCCAATGCCCCAATAGATCCGTCGGGCGCGACGTAAATCTTTGACCCGACACCCCGTACCACGACGCCTTCCAAGTGGTAGAGGGACGTGGCAGCTTCCAGAGACGGCTTAAAGACAATCGTGACATGGTCAGCCGACACTTGGGTTGCCTTGGAAGACAAGAGTCCCGAGGCATCCAAAGCTGCCAAGGGCGGTGAAGCCTTGCCTGCACGTTCCACAAGGTCCACCGAGGCGTAGAGGATGGGAGTCGACGATCGGCTTGAAAAGTCAAGGTAGGCAGCATGGATAGCGGCAGCAATGTCGGCCGGAGGACGGCGAAGCTCTGGGCCCCCACGGACCATGGCAGCAAAGGCTTCCGCGTCAAAATCCTCTGGGAGACGCTTTACGGAAAAAGGCTTGCGCCCTTGGTAGATGGTCATGAAAGCCTTGACGGCGTCGTAGATAGGACCGTCGAGGCCAGCCCCAGGGACAATGATGGAGAGGGGCATCGCTTCGCAGTGGGGGTTGGACGCGGCTTCGTAGGGCGCAATGGGACGTGAGGCGCCAAAGAAGGAGCCCAAAATGTTCAAGCGCTTGGCCAGAGGTGTCGTGCCGAGGGTGGGATGGTCAGGACGGTCTTCCACCAATCCCTTGAGAGAGGCGTAGATGAGAAGGACAGGATCGTCTTCCGGTGATGGTTCGAGGAAAAGGATGGGGCGGTAGGCGGCCGCGTCAATCAACGTCTTGCGATCACCAGACCCAAAGTTGCATCGGGCCACCAAGGCCGTCTTGGTGCGAAGGACCGCGTTGACGCCCTTGACAAACTCGGGCTTGGACCCACCAAAGTCGTCTTGGGAGAGGGTTTGGCTACGCGCCGTCCCCAAGAGGGTCTCGACAAGAGCCATCCAAGTCGACTTGCCACATCCCGGAAAGAAGCGCGACGTGGTCACGACGGCCCGCTGAGCCTGAAGAGCCGACAACTCGTGGGAAATGTCTTCCAGAATCAAAGCCGAACGGTCGACATCGGCAGACGAGAGGGGGACGGCCGGACAAAAGTCGTCGTTGAGACCGCTTTCCTCCCGAAAGGCCTGAATGACACATGCAAAGCCACCATCTTCGGCCGCGAAGGAAATGGTGTCCTTGGTGACCCCTTTACTGTAGAGGTAGTGAATGAGAGGCGAGAGAAAGCCTTCAAAGACGCGCGTCAAGAGGTAGTCGAGTGAGACGTGGAGAAAGGCCAAGTTGCGCTGGAGGATGACCCGCTTGCACTTGAGGAGGGTAATGGCCAGCCCGTCGTCCTCTCGAAAGAGTTCACGCAGGGATCGTTCCACCGTGTACGAGATGGCCTTGAGCTTGAGGCGCCAAAGAATGCTCCCATCCTTGGCAACGCCCACCAGGACCCACCCTTCATGGTTCGGACCCGACCGGAGGGAGAGGATGGTTGATGGGTTGTCGAGGTCGTCAAGGGTGATAGGAGGGCCAATCAAGGGCTTGGGCAGGTAGGAAGGGAGGTCTTGGTCGAAAAACACCAGACCGGGCTTGGGATAGTAGCGGATGTGCTGGTTGGTCTCCCTCTCACCGACAAGGGCCTTGGACTCGAGGAGGGTCACCAAGGACGGGTTGGCCACAATCAACTTGCCAATCTCCACAAAGGCGTCGTGAACCATAAGAGTGGGAAAGCGTGACTTGGCTTCTTCAATTTCGTCCAAGAGGGTTGAGGGGTTGCAAGGAATGGCCCATGCACACCCCTTGGTACCGCCGACCAAGAGGCCGTTCCAGATGCGGTAGACGACCGTGTGGCCATTGGCCTTTTCCTCGGCACGAATCGTGACGAGGTCAGGGTGGGCCAAGTCCTTGGTGTGAATCTCACACGAGGTTGCACCCACCTCGTCAGCATCCCCAGGAGAAAACGCACCAAACTTGGGCAACTCACGAATCACCGTATCATAAGACCCGTCTGGGAGTTCAGCCACCACAAAGATTCGAGGCACCAAGGATTGAATGGTGGGAAAGTCGGCAAAGGTGGCGTCCGAAGGACCATGCCGGATGACCCGCCCGTGTTTCGTGGGTACGACCCCAAGGTTCCAAAAGGTACCGTGGGGTGTGGCGCGCCGTGACGGACGGATCAAGGGCTTGCCGTCTGCAGAGAGGGGGAGGGGCGTACCAAGCAAGGCGTTGAGGGCTTCAAAGGAAAATTCCTTGGGCTTGCTGCTGGAACGCTTGGTAGGGTGGTCGTGCTTGGATTCTGTGGCCGTGGCCATGGGAGGTGGATGGGAGAGTGAATTGTGTCGGCTCAAGTTTGAGGCACTCAAGCCATAGAGATGAAATCTCTTCTGGATAAATAAAAATGTCTAAAACTTGTCGATATTTCCCGAAGGATCGTGGCGGAACGTGCCGTCGTGGAAGTCCCGCATCACCTGGCATGTGTGTGTACAAGGAGTCGTCCAACCGCTGTGTCTTGACCGACAAGGCAAAGCGTGAACATAGAAATAAGAAATTCAGGGCGGCTGTGCCCCCTGTCACCCATGAATCACCGGCTCAACCCGCTCATGACCCTCTTGCCTCGGTCGACAAGCCAGTCTATACCATGAGAGAAGAAATGTCTGGCAATTCTATCCAAACACGCGAGAAGATCAAGGCAGAAAAGGTGTATGACGATATTACTTATGGTCCAGTCCTTTCACGCATGGCAGATATGCCTCTCGACTGGGACATTACCTACGCAAATGGTCAGTCCGTCTACCGCCTCCTCAAGGGTACCTTGCTCTACCACGCCTCAAAGGTCTCTATCGATTCCTTTGACAGGATGGCCTTTTTTACCCTCCACCCCAACATCGCGTTGCTCATCCTTGCCATGAGGGGACGCCTATTGACGGACAATGGCAGTGCCGTTTCGGACAGACCATTGTACCTCTACACCCTTGAAGTCAAAAAGGACATTTACATCTTGCGCAACCCCAACATGGGTGTTCCGGTGGCGGGAGGCTACCGTGAATTTTCACCCTTCTCGACAGAAGCAACCCCCGAAAATCTAGAGTCCTATTGCCGGCGCAACAAGTGTCAAGGTTTTTGGTCATGGCGTGATTCGGCACCCCTGCCACGTGTCTATGATAAATATGGCTTGACGTCTTGGCAAACCTCTACCCCGTCCTTTCTCAATCTGTTGAAAGTCAACCAAGTTCACAGAAACGAGCCCATCTACACTCTGGAATTTGTCCTTTGCGATCCTTCTATCCATCTGGAGCAGACTGGCAAGTTTCTAGTTAAAAACAAGGTCTTGGTCTCCAACATCCAAAAATCACTGGCCTCCTCGGTCCACAACCTTCGCCAAAGAGGCTTGCTAGGAAATCGAAAAGAGGTTTTCGAGGCCAAGGCCCAGGTTGTCCTCACAGCTCCCTTTTATTACAAAGCTCTCGGCCCAAACCTATTGGCAGGGAAAGATGCCCCCTTTAAGCCACCACGGATCCAAGGCTATACACCGCCGAAAAGTCCAGTTCCTCCTCCGGCAAGTGGCGAGCCGCTGAGTGGAACAGGGACGTATGGATCAAGAGTAGCTACAACGGCGCCTCGGTCACATCGTTCCTCGCGGATCCTCAAGTCACGCAAGGTGTCGAGAGGAGGATCTCGGTCGACAAGTCGAACAACCAGTCGACAAGCTAGAGTTCGTAAATCCAAGGTTATCAGAGCTAAAAAATCCAAGGTTATCAGAGCTAAAAAATCCAAGGTGACAAGGTCTAAAAAATCCAAGGTTATCAGAGATAAAAAGTCCAAGGTTATCAGAACTAAAAAGTCCAAGGTTATCAGAGCTAAAAAATCCAAGGTTATCAGAGCTAAAAAGTCCAAGGTTATCAGAGCTAAAAAGTCCAAGGTGACAAGATCTAAAAAGTTCAAGGTTATAAGAGCTAAAAAGTCCAAGGTGACAAGGTCTAAAAAGTCCAAGGTGACAAGCTCTAAAAAGTCCAGAAAGAAGCGTCAAGCCAAGTCACGCTCCGTCTCAAAAAAGAAGGTCGTCGACCCGGCTCACAAGGATTTACCACCAGTCCCCAAAGCCGGTGTGTGTCACGGGAAAGTTCGTCCTACCGATAGCGGCCTGAAACCCACCAAGGGATCTCCCAAGGATGTTAGGCCACTGACATCTGAAGCTTTTGGTAAGCTCATGGCGGAAAAAGCTCATGGGGGGGGGAACCTTCAGGTAAGCTCATGGCGGAAACCTTCAGGTAAGCTCATGGCGGAAACCTTCAGGTAAGCTCATGGCGGAAACCTTCGACTAGGAAAGCCATAGTCCAAATGGAAATTCATGATCTGATCAAGGAGATTTCATCCTTGCTTTGCAAGACGAACCAAGACACAAAGGTGCCTGCCATTGTCATGCAACGTTTCAATGACTGAATGGGGTAAAGACTACTGCGGATTTACCAAAGTTATGTGACTATAATCTGTATAATACTACACTCTAAACTTTTATTCTAAGAGTTTCTCATGGCACTCAACTTTTCCAAGGGTGCACCCTCCAAGGAGATGCTCAAAATGGCGCGCGATGCCCTCTCAATTGCCGCAGATGAAGTCCTTGACCCCTTTAAGGAAGACCTCTCCCACCTCTTATATGCACCTTCAGAAGGATCGCTGGCTCTTCGCCAGTCCTTGGCACAATTTCTGAGTGACCTTGAGGGTGTCAAAACTTTACCTGACAACTTGATCATCACGGGTGGTGCAGCAATGGCCCTTGATTCAATTTGCACCTTGTATACCAAGGCAGGAGACACGGTCATTGTTTGTGAAACGACTTACCATTTGGCTCTTGAAACATTTCGAGACCATGGCCTCACCATCAAAACCGTCAAGTATGATGAAGTGGCAGGATGCATGGATTTAGACGACTTGACAATCTGCTTGAGCGACTCGAGAGAGGGCGATGTTGCCCTCGTCTACACCAATCCCACCTTTCAGAATCCTCGTGGAGGAACAATGTCCTTGGCGAATCGACAGAGGCTTGTCGCTCTGGCCTATACCCACGAGGTCTTGGTTGTGGCAGACGAACCTTACAGGCTTTTGTGGTGGGACTCTGGTCCGCCTCCGCCTCCTCTGGGTATGCTTGATGTGGATGGACGTCATGTGGTTACCCTTGGGTCCTTCTCCAAGATCTTGGCGCCCGGCCTACGACTCGGATATTTTCAGTGTCGGGATGGAGAAGTCAAGGAGAGACTGAAACAATTTGCCTTGACTCGTTCCGGAGGCGGTGCAAGTGGCTTCACCTCTGCATTGGTTTCCTATGTGATTGTTTCGGGAATGATGCGTCAGGGCCTTGTATTTATGCGCAGCCGTCTCCAAGACCAGTGTCGGTCCTTGACGTCTGGTCTTGAAACCTTCTTTCCAAAGGGATCCATTTCATTTAGCCAAGTTAAAGGTGGCTACTTTGTTTGGGTCAAGGTCCACAACCCTGACCTCTACCACCGTCTTTTGGGCCATCCCCTTCTTGATGGAAAGTTGTGCGGGTCGGATGTTCAGGCCATCCGTCTATGTTTTGCTCATTACGAAGCTAAAGAACTTTACAAGGGAATCGAACTTTTGACGGAAGAAGTTTTCAAAACCGATCAGACCTAGATCTCTGGCCGGACACTCATCCAATCAATGTTTCTCTTGGAAGAGGGTCAAGTCGTTTCAAGTTGGTCTTGGGTCTTTCCGGTAATAGACCCGTCTATACCAAGGGTTAGGATTGATCGGAAGAGACCCAACCTCGCTACAGTCGTCCCTTTGAGCATTTGTTCGAGACCCTATATTCTCAAGGCAATTGATAGCCTTCAAGCCTTGGAGCCCACTCTTGACTACACCTATAGCGAATGGATTTTCCTTGAAGGAGCCTGTCCCGTATTCCGCATCATCTTTGAAGGAATGTCAGAAACTACCTCTCGGGTCTTGGCCTATGACTTGAATGTTGACCGGACTCGAGAGCTTATGAAAAAGTCCAAGATGAAGGAAGCCAAGTCAAAACGCAAGTATATTGTCTTGGGATTTCTTGTCATGATGGCCTTGATGATCAAGAGGAGCTAGTCTTAATTACCAAGCATAAAATGCTATGGTTGATTGGCCTAAAGGCCAATTGTATCAATAAAATACCACTATGCACCTTAAAGCATAATCGAATACATCCCATTTTCTCCAGGAATAATCAAGGAAGAGCTGGTATTCTCGTCGTCAGGCGGGGGCCAAGAAACTCGAAAAATAAGGGAATGGCTGATGACGTCTTGGAGAACATGCTCGTCCAGTGGCACCATCATTTTGTGGTGTCCCCACCTCCAATCCAATAGAAATTTTTCAGTCACATCATTTCTGCCAACAAAATTCACCAGCTTGACACGTTCCTGATTTTCAAAGGGCATAAACAGGTAAGACTCACCTTGTTAAAAGTCGGTTAGATACTTCAGGGCATAGGGCGAATCCGTGGATGGTGCAATTTTTAGAGTGTAATGGTTAGCAAGGAGTGTAACTGTTTGGGCTCGAGTGTAGGTTTCAGTGTGGCTTGAAACAAGAAATCGCGGATCCGAGCCAACCCAAAAGCGAAAAGCGTCTGCTTCAACCCGTTTAAGTTGAATCGTGGTCCGGTCTTAGCACGTTATCCTTTTTGAAGAGAATATAGGTTGCATGGGTGACAAGATCATCAATGTTTGTGACAAGTAAAGGAGAAGAGGTTGGAAAAGGGTGTTCAAGTGCCGAGGGTGGATACTGGTGAATAGAATAGTGAGGATTGTCATCTTCGTCGGGGTGGGCGATGGGAGATGCTGGTGCCCTCTCTCCTGGATTTTCATCGCGCGGAGGCACAGGACCGAGATCCGTCTGGATTGGTGTCAGTTTTTTCCTCAGATTCTTCCACCGGATCTTCAAAGTCACTGTCATAAAAAGTTGTGACAGATCCACTATCATATGAGCGTCTTTGGTCATCTCGCTGCAGCCAACACGTCGTGCCCCGGCCAGGTGCTTCGCATCGACCAGAGCACGCACGAGATCCTCTTCCACCAGTTTGATGTCCTGAAGGAGGCCGGAATCCTTCTGGAGGCAGTCCCGACTGTCTTCTCTGACATGGCGAAAGATCTCAAGTGTGAGCATCAGAAACGTTTGTTCGTTGCTTCTACGCAAAGGCAGGGTACGAGATTGAACTCGCGCGCGCGCGGCAGTACGTGACGGCCGCCTTCCAGGCCTTTGAGAAGGCGGCGTCTGACGGTGTGACGGTCCTGGCAAGCATGGTGGTCTGAATGCAAAAATATCTGAAATTCCAACCTGCCTGTTTGGTTGCACAGGCCTCTAGTTGATCACCTCTAGAAAAATTTTACTCAAGTTAAATTTTTTCAAGTGCATATTCAATTGGCCAGACCTCTAAAGCAATTCCTCAAATGAAAACTTACTCCATGGCTTGTATCTTTGAGAGACCGAATGCTTGGCTATGAAGCCTCGTCCCGCCTCATCACCCGTGATCCTTCGACTTGACGGAAACAACTTTGCCCCCTTTACCAAACGCTTCACCAAGCCATTCGATCCGCGCTTTACGGGGACCATGACCCAAACCATGCTCGATGCAATGACCAAGTTTCGATCAGTCACAGGCTACGTGTCTTCGGACGAAATATCCCTCGTCTTTGGACCGCTCTGCAATGTGGCTTGGAGCACCTGACCCTTGCTCTTTCCAAAACCACACTTTATGGTCCATTGCCTTTGAGGAGTGGATGCTCCTTCATGCAAATTTTTTAATTTGATTGAAATCACAAGTAGAGATAAAATATCTTGAGAATGAAATCTTCTTCCCCGACTAAAAAAGATGATGAAAAACGTGCAGGCCACTACTACCATTCTTCGTGGGGCCATTCCCGGTACCACTCGTCTTACCATCATTGGCGTGGTCTAGGGATTGGCATGTCAGTAGCCTTTTCCATCATGACTGTGATTGCTGCAGTGTTTATTTATTTATACCTCAAGGCCAAGAAGGGCCATTAAAAAATGGTTCACTTGGTCCGACCCTTGACCTTTTGTCGAACAAGAGCCAATACCCCTTGTAACTTTTTGGATCTTACCTTTTTTGTTCTGGGTTTCATCACTTGGGTTTTTTTGCTTTTCAATCTCTTCTTTTTTTCTTCTGCTGGTTTTTTCTCCTTCTTTTTATCGCGTTCCTTCTTGACCGGTTCCCTCATGACTGGTTTTCCCTTGACATACCTTCCCATATAGGCCTTGAGGAGCTGGCCCAAGATGGAGGCTTCCGGAACCGGATGTTGCATGGCAGGGTGGTTTGCAAACCACTGGATTGCAAAACATCGATAGGGGTTGACATTGGACCATAACCAAGAAAAGGTCTTGGGTGGGCGTTTGGCTAGAAGGACTTGAGCATCCGTGGGAGGCACTGGCCGGTAGGACCTTCCATCCAAGACACGGAACGGATGATCATGGAAATGTTTGGCAATGGAAGCGTGGATGCCTGCAAGAAGATCTCCCATGGTCGAGTCCCTTGGAACTTCGACTGGAAAAAGAGATGCAAGGAGACGCGAGCCGCCAAGACCTGCAGATGCCCGTGCGGCTTGAGCCAAGTCTCTCCATAGGGGGGATCCGGGGTGAGGCGCGTAGAGGAGACCCACTGGGAAATGGGCTTCTAGATAGCTAGCACCTTCACGAAGGATCGCCCCGCCAAACACAACATCCTTGTCAATCGCAAACGGAAGAGGATGGCTAAAGACGACATCAAAATCAGAATAGAGGCCGCCATGCAAGGCCAAGAGATGGAAACGCAAGATGTGGGAAATGGAGGTGAAGGAAAGCTGGTGTGAAAGGCCTGCGGTTTTCAAGTCTACAATGTGCACACTGTCAAGGGGAAGACGATCCAAGTAGGATATCTTCCCCTTGGCTGGAAGGCCACGTGGCACAAGCCACAAATAGACCCTCCAGCCTGGGTTATGGACTTTAAAGGACCAAACTGTCACTGCTTGGACAAAAGATAACGCTTCGGTGGAGGACCAAATCAAGTGCAAGATTTTAGTTTCTTCCATGAGTAGACGTCTTCCTTTACCACCTCTTTCATCTTTCCAAAATTACCTGCTGGGTACACTCAAAAATAAAATTTAACCTTTCCCTAATAAATGGCTTGCTGTTGTCGTGGATGTGCACTTGTTCCTAAAGGACGACCTTACTTCCGCCGTTCCGTGCGGACATCGACCCTATCGGCCCGTGATTTTTTTACATGTCGATGCTCCAAACGTTGGTTGAAGAAACACCCGCGCTTCCGCCGTTAAGAGGCTCTCGTATTTTTTCAATCAAATGGATGACACAAGGTGAGATGCTAAAAATCGAGCATCACCCACTGAAATAGCCGCGACCCTGTCAATACCGTCCGCTGCAATCCCCGGAGCCGATGCAATACGCGCCATGAGGTCCAAGAGGGTGGAAAGCTCGTCGTGGATGAGGATGACTGCCTTGCGTGTCTTGTCAAGGCGGGGCTCTTCGGGGACGTAGGGAAACCCAACAACACTCAAGTTCTTTGCACCGCCTTCAAAGTAGGTAAAGTGGCGAAAGTTTCGGAAACGAGGGTTGGGCATTTTCACCGTGTCGACCGTCCGCAAAGGCATGACGAGCCGCGACCCCAATTCTTCTTCAATTTCACGGGCCGCACATGTGTCGACCGACTCTTCGTCGAGACATGTGGCCGTAACACCTAGCTGGACGTCTCCCTTGGATGCATACCCGACGCCCAAGAGGTAGTGGTGGGAGGGTAGCCATTGGAGATGTCTCTCAAGGCCAGGTGGCAAAAAGGTAGACACCTTGAGATTACGTGTTTCCAGGATCCTCTCGTTTTTGTGATAGTAAACGTAGGCTTTGGAAGGCAAATCGACTTCTTGCCACCACTTGGTCTGGCGCAGGCAATGGCTTTTGGCTCTGCCAAGGTCCGGGGACCGGTCCCGTCGCCTCCTTGGGAGACTCTTGGTTGGTAGTAGACTCTTGGTTGGTGGCCTGTGGCTTGGGGCTCCAAGATCCAAGTCTTCCATGGGACGGGGATAATAAAGAGTGTGGGACAAAACCTTTCTTTCCCAATAAAACTATGTCATCATGTATTTATTCTGTCGGTGGGACAACCTCCACACCAGACATGATTTCATCCAGCCTCACCCTAAGCACAACCATCTTGGCAGGTCAAAGCGTGGAGATTGAAGACATTGGCCTCATGGGCCATACAGCGACGAGTGGTTCCATCACGTGCAACGTGGCAATTGGAGGAGTCCAAAAGGCCTCCTACACGGAGACTCTGGCATCTTCTGGGGATAAATTCTTTTTTGTGCGGTTCAATTCTGGAGGTGCCTTGCCAGGGCCCTTGGTGGCTTCGGGAGGTGAGGCACTTGCGATCTCCTTCAGCCTGACAACGGCGACCCTTCTTGGTGCGTCCCCTGCATCCCAACCCATTGCCGGCTTTGCTTCCAACCCAAATGTTGTCGCGGCGACGAGTGCCATGGGGGAGTATGTCCGTGTCAACCGCGCCAACAAGGTGGTCGGCAACTGGGCCCTATCCTCAGGGACGACTTGGCCAGTGGCTGCCATCACCCATGTTCGCACCGAGACGGCGACACCAACCTTTTTTGTGACCATCCCCACTTCGGGATCTCGGTGGGAATTTACTTCTACCGTGACGACAACCAAACTGGCATCCCAAGAAGCCAACGGGGCCTTTTATTACCCTCCCATCCGCATGCCTTCTACCCTTGTCGCCGGAGAGGGCGTAGAATTTGGAGTGGCCGTCGACTCGGATTTCACCATTACCCTCAATTCAAACACCTTGATGTTTGAGGCAGACACAACGGTGATTCAACCACGGATTCAGGTAGACATCGACAATGCGGGCGGAGTGTTTATCACGGGTGATGCCCTTCAAGCCTATCAAGATTTTGAAGGCTTTCCCCTCCAAAATCTCTTGAACCCCTCCCAGCGCTTTCCGAGTCAGGGGCGAACCACGGTGGACCCAGACACAAATTTCACCTTTTTTATGCAGAGAACCGCAGGTGCGTCTTCTTCATGGTCATATGACCCTTACTTTGGTACCTGCTTGACCTTTGGCAGTCCAAACCGTTTGCGTATTTACAACATGCTAGAGGGGGGCAAGTGGGGATGGAATTTTGGACCAGCAGCCACCTATGCCCTCCTCGACACCCTTGGCACCTCTATCATTACAGGTTCCAAGGACGAAGGCTACCTTGGGTGGCCCTCTGTGATTGCCGATGACATTTTTTCGACGAAATCCATCGACAACGCGGTTGGGACCGGCGGCTCGACCTTTGCCATGTCTGCACCCCTTTCCATTTCCCACCGTGCTGTCGAGTGCATAGGGTGGGGGACGGGAGTCATTGGAACAACGGCACGTTTCAACCCGGTGGCGACCTCTATCCCCTACTCGTGCCTTGGCAAGGTCACTGTCGGTGAATATAACGGGGTGACTTCGTGGACGGCAACCAATGCAACAAATTGTGCCCCCGTGTTTCTTCTTGGAAACTCCACAGCGGAGACGGAAGGCAATGGTGTCCTCTTGGTGCCTCACTACATTGACCGGGCAGCAGTCTACACCTACACGACAGGTCCTTCCTACAACCAATTGACCGACTCGGAGGTGCTGGCAGGTGGCGTGAATGTTTCAACCAACACCGTCACGGTAGCACCTGCTAATCTTTTGACGGGTGCCAACATATCCAACTTGGTCCAGGGCGCGACCTGGGCGACTCAACTGGCGACCCTCGTTTCCCATCCAAACGTCCAGACGGTGGCAACGTCTTCTCTCCACGTTGCTGAAATTGCCCTGGCATCTGCCAAGGAAGTGATGATTATGAAATTTGGAGACCTAGTCCTCGGGGCAGGTGGAAAATTTGAAGATTTTATTGAGACCTATACTGACGAGGCGGCATTTACCTATGCCGAACCCAAAACCTTTGTCGTGGACCCTTCTGAATTGGCAGGGATGAGCCTCCCAAACTTCCAAGGTCGCACCACTTACACGGCGTCTTTTGCCGAGCAGGATGTTCTTCGGGCAGCCTATGGAACGCCTTACCAAGGATTTGTCGGCTACACGCGCTACACGCCAAGTTAAGAAGGGACCACAGCCGCACATAGCCATCGGCCATCCCCAACACCCACCGCATTGGGAACAGAATAAAATCGCATAGAGGACCAATCCACACTCAATTGGGTAGTCGCGCCTCCCAAGATCATGTCACCCCCACTCGCTGCAATGGTGATGGGTTTTAATTCGGCATTTCCACGTTCATCAACAACCGTAAAGCACTTTTGTTTGAGAGGGTTAGAGAGGGTAGAAATTTGGGGAAAGGTGACAGTGACATTGGAATTGACAGTTACACCTAAAAGTTCGTCTGCCTCGGTCGCAGTATAATTGGCAACTACGGCTGTCCGTCGATAACGAGAATAAAACGTGGAGGTAACATTGACATTTCCATTGGTTGTCAGCGTGTCTGACAGAGTCAATGGACGTGTAACCGTAAAAGTTTGAGCCATTTTTATCAAGAGGGTGGGGAAAAAAATTTAGTCTATATAGTCCATGTCAAGGCCCTTGCATTCCTCTGTGACACCACGACTGAGATTTTCTTTGACCCTGGCCGACGCTCCCGTCTTGAGGGTTACTCGACCCTGATTGTCGAATGCACCTACCTGCCAGCGACTCTTGATGACGTGTCTCTGGAGGAAGAGGCGGCCAAGCGTGGCCACGTGTGTTGGGGAGGGGATAAGGGTCTCGGGAAAGTCTTTTCCTCGTGGTGCCCCGGTAGAAAGACGACGTGGGTCTTGATTCATTTTTCCTTGCGCCATTCTGATAGCTACGTGACTGAATTTTTTACAGACGAAGCAGCCTGTGGCTTCCCCTTTCGACCCAAGGGAGATCCGAGTGAAGTGGCGGATCTCGTCTTGTGGCTTGATTTTGGTATTGTAGAATTGTGTCTTTCGTAAAACCTATCTGTTGAATAAAAGATGGCTTCGTTTGATGTCAGTGTAGACGTTCTTCCCAATGCCAAACAAATTGATGTTCGAACCGCGGCAGACGCATACACCTCCAATGGCTTTGTCACCTTTGCCGCCCACCATGTAGGAACCGCCCTCGTAAACCCTTCCACGATTGAAGGGTTGGAGACGGCAGACACACAGTTTTTATCCGAAGGTGAAACCATAAACCAACAAAACATTATTGTTTCAGGGGGTGTGGAATTTAATCTATCCAACCAGCGAAATGTAAACGTATTTATTGCGTCTGAAAACACCAATGCAAGTACCAAATTGATTTCTTTTGGAGGGGGTGGGACCTTGTCAAGTTTTACGGGACCGGTTGGTGCAAGCGGTTACACCGTGACCCAAAGTGGAAATTCTGTCGAGATTGCGTCGACAGGCGCATGGGGAAATCTTCCAGTGATTAGAGCGACAACTACCGCAACGAATTTTACAGATGTGACAATTGCAAATGTCAGTGGAAATGCTCTTGCTGTTGGAATCCAAGCAGTGTCTGCATCCACAACGGCCGTGCCGCCTCCCAATTGCCTCAAGGGGTCCACGCCGGTAGTTGTCGATTTGAATGGGACGACCAGACCCATTCAAGACTTGGTATCGGGAGACACGGTTGTTGTCAGGACGCCTTCCGGTGAACGTAGGGAGGTCACCGCAGATATCCTAGTGTCTCGGGGGTACCGAGGAGATGAAGTGTACAAGGTAGACGGAGATGTAGAATCAAGTGCCATCCACATGTTTCTAAAACCAACAGATCTTCTATGCAGGTCTTGTGGAAAACCGAAACCAGATGGGGATCTCCATTCATGCCGTCACGCGCGCCACTTTAATATACCGTCGTTTGGTGTCGTCATGGCATCCAACCTGGTGGATCCTTACGAAGTCGCAAGTTCAGAGCCTTGGTATCACGTGTCACTTGAAAATTTTGGGTGGTGTGTTGAGCTGGGAAATGGGTGGTTATCGGAAGGTTTTCGGCATAAACTCGGGACACATGCAAAAGATGAACGGTGGGCCAAGGTGGAAGGGAGTAAAAAATAAATGAAAACCTCAGCTTGTTATAGAAATGAATACCGTTTCCGACTTCCATTCAATCCTGTGATGATTGTCTTCCTCAAGGATTTGGGAAAGGTAGGGAAGGGCAGCATGCCACTGGGGGCCCTTGACCAATGGTTGGGTAGGATCTCCATGGATCTTGGGCCAATCTGACGCGATGAGAGCACCTCGAAGAGCGTCAAAGCCCTCCATGTCCCAATCCTCGACATCCAATGTTCCACTTTGAGGGTCATAGGTCACCATGGCACCTTCGCTCGAAGCCACAAGTGATTGGGCAAAGGTGGCTTCGAGAGGATTGGGTTGCATGATGAGGGGTGTTTAGAAGTGGGATTTTCATTTTTTTTATACACGTTTGAAAAGTTAATCGTCGAGATAGGCAAGGATCCTCCGGTCGTCTGCACTAACGTGATTTGGGAGGCGTAAGCCGACCATGTCTTCGACTGGCCTGGCTTAAAAAGCCATGTTACAAAATTTATAGGTGATTAGACACCTATGGTGTCTGACAGCAAAGCTGTCAAATCAAATTCATTTGACCAGGCCTCTAATAAAAAGTTTAATAGATAAAATGGAACCTGTATTCATCATTCCTACCATTGGTCGTCCTAGTTTGACTGAAGCATTGAATTCCTTGATTGCTCAAACTTCGGAGTCCTGGAAAGCCCTGGTCATTGGAGACGGGGTGGAGATTCACGAACAGCCCGATCAACGGATAACCACAATCAATATTTCTAAACTTGGAGTTGGTAGAAATAGTGCAGGAAATGTTAGAAATGCTGGAATGATCTGGTGGCTTGAAAAGAAAAATCATGTAGATTACTTTGCTTTTTTGGATGATGATGACACGTTGAACCAAAATTATGTCGAGTACCTTTTGACCTGTCTTGCAGAGAATGAGAATCCAGACGTGGCTTTGATGCGAATGGTACATCACTACAAAGGAATTCTTCCGCCTCCGGGCAAGGATAAAATAGTGAAAGAATGGGTGGGAATCTCCTTTGCCATTAAAGCATCCTGCTTCCAAGAAGGATTTCACTTTGTTCCTTCTGCCCAAGAAGACTTTCATCTTTTGAAACGTCTTAAGAATGCAGGTAAAAAAATAATATTTGGCAAAGAAGCCCTGTATATTGTCCATGGTAACAATGCTAAAATATACAGAGAGGCATGGTTGAGAAAAATAGAGGCCAAAAAAGCAGCGGCAAAAAAGAGGAGAGTTGCTAAAGGGGAAACTGTCAAGGCCAAGCGCAGGCGGAAAATCGGACGTCTTAGAAAAAAGGAGGGTGAAAAAGGAAAGGAACGGCAGCCAAGAGCAAAAGTAAGGACAAGGAGAAGAAAATAAACTTTATTCAAGCATCAGGGAAAATTGTCAAACGTTACGGGAATCTCGCCACCTCTCCACCTCCCATAGAGATAATGACTTGCGAGACCAAGGAGGCACACTAGAATCGTGGCCCAGTAAAGCCACGCAAAGGCGTGAGAGGTTGATGAAATAAGGGCGTCCATGTCGTAGGATTGGGTGGTGAGGGTTTCAGCGCAGCAGAGACGAAAGAGGGTGTGTTGGGCATGGGAGTAGTAGTCGGCGCAGAGGGGCCAAGATGGAAGGGTAGAAGGCTTGTCAGTCAAAAAGGTTTGGTAGGCGCGCAAATCCGAGGAGAGGGGACAATCGACGCGCAAGTGGTGGCCGCCGGTTCGAAAGTTGCGGTAACCCCGCCGCCAATCAATCCACAACTCGCCGTCAGTTGCAAAAAACCACGGGTTAACCATGTCGGCAGAGGTGTAGATGACCGATCCACGGTAAAGGATTGGCCAAAGCGACAATAGACCCATCAAGCCAAGGAAGGACAGAGTTATGGTAATAGCGACCTTTGGGATCTGTCTCACTCTTGGACCAAAGAGCAAAAATCCGGAAAGGACCGCCCCCAAGATAAGAATCAAGATGATTTGGCCATAAAAGGCATCATTCGCATAGGTGTGGCCCGAGGCTACTTCGCCAATGGCCGACCCATTGTAGGTTAGGTTTTGGAAAGTCAAGTGGTCTGGCTGTTCCATCGCTTGCAAGGTGCCAAGATAGATGGCCAATGTTCCGACAGTCAACAAGGAGGTTGCACCGACCACACAAGCAATGGCAAGGTGGTGCATGGTTAACATGGTAGTGGAAGGACCAGAGTGTTAAATGGTCAGGAAATTTTTCATTTCAGAAGTTTCCTAGAGGTCTGGTAATATAAATTTTCCTTTTTAGAGGTCTGGCCAATTGAATATGCACTTGAAAATTTTTAACTTGAGTAAAATGTTCTTACATTGTAGATTTTATAAGACCAGACCACTAGTGGTCGGCTTACGCCTCCCACTCACCTCTAAAAAGTTTTACCCGAATAAATTTTCTTTGTATACCAGGTGTTTTAAGACCAGGCCACTAGTGGTGAGGGCAAATTTATTTGTCCTCACCTCTAGTGAATACTATGGCTCGACCCGACATTGATCATGTAAAGATTACCAGTGGTCTTTGACCACTACTGAAATGTCATACAGGTCATGGACCCAACGACGAGACCTAAAGATCGACGTAGTCGATCATTAATG
>Ga0180431_10004472_pt1 | contig 17446 bp, 16 predicted proteins | sample SS_ome_11_FD_132459 | JGI IMG/M metagenome (GOLD analysis project Ga0180431, IMG submission 132459) | Hypersaline lake sediment archaeal communities from the Salton Sea, California, USA - SS_1_MS_1 metaG | ecosystem: Environmental > Aquatic > Non-marine Saline and Alkaline > Hypersaline >... | reverse complement strand
CGGACCGCGAGCATCCTGCTCGCTCTTCTGCACCCGCCTGGAAGCAATGGGCGAATGTGGCCGCTCTTGCCCCGCCCCCTGTCGGACCGCGAGCATCCTGCTCGCTCTTCTGCCCCCCTCCGGAGGCGCTGGGCGAATGTGACCCCTCTTGCCCCGCCCCCCGTCGGACCGCGAGCATCCTGCTCGCTCTTCTGCACCCGCCTGGAAGCAATGGGCGAATGTGGCCGCTCTTGCCCCGCCCCCTGTCGGACCGCGAGCATCCTGCTCGCTCTTCCGCACCCGCCTGGAAGCAATGGGCGAATGTGACCGCTCATGCCCCGCGCAACAGGGCCACGAGCAGGCAGAAGATGCCTGCGACAGCGCAGTAGATGGCAAAGGGATACAGGCGGCGGCGCTGCAGATACTGCAGCAGGAAATGGATGCAGACGAAGCCGACGACCCCGGCCGACACAAACCCGACTGCGAGCGCCGGGATCTGCGTCGCCAGGTCGCCCCCCTGGGCCAGGTCCACCATCTTGAACAGGCCCGCCCCAAAGATAATGGGCGTCGCCAGGAGAAAACTGAAGCGCGCGGCGGGCTCACGCCGCAGCCCTCGCGCCAACCCGGCGGCGATGGTCGCCCCGGAGCGGGAGATGCCGGGGAGTATCGCCAGTGCCTGCCCCAGCCCGACAAACAGCGCGTCCACCCAGGTGATCTGATCCAGGTCGCGCGTGCGCCGGCCCAGCCGCTCCGTGGCGGTCAGGAGCGCCGCCGTGACCAGCAGAAACGCGGCCGCCACCGGGGGCCGGGCGAACATAGCCGCGAAGAAATCCTCCCACAGGTAACCGATCAGCGCAGCCGGCACCGTTCCCAACACGATCAACCACGCCAGCCCAGCGTGGTGGGAAGCCCGGCGGCCCAACCCGTCTGTAGGGGCGCGGAAACCGCGCCCTCCCAACTCAGGATCCAGCGCGCGCTCAGCGCCGGATTCCAGGCCAGAAGCGCCCTCGCCGGCCCGCGCCCGTCCCCGCTGCCACATCTCAGGCAGCCGGCGCAAGGCGAGCGACAGCGAGCGCACGGCCGCCCCGACGATGGACACCCAATCGCGCCAGAAATATACGAGCACGGCCAGGGCCGTGCCCCAGTGGACGAAGGCGTCGAAGGCCAGGCTTGCCGCGTCCCAACGGAAGAGCCAGGGCACGAGGACCAGGTGGCCCGAACTGCTGACGGGAAGAAACTCTGTCGCGCCCTGAAGGACGCCAAGGAAGAATGCCTGGAAGAGGTTCACGGTGCTACTCCTGAATGATGAATTTTGGATGTTGGATGTTGGAAGCTGGAGGTTGGAGGTTGGAGGTTGGACGTGCGGCGGTGGTAGGGGCACGCCGTTCTGCGGGGGCAGCTTCCACGCCCAGGCGGGCCAGGATGGCGGCGGCGTCCTCCGGGCCGGCGGGGCGCACCCGCCCCTGCTCGACGACGGTCGGCAGCGCATCGACGGCGACGATGCGATCACCCTGAAACACAACGCGCAGGACGGCCCCCCACCGGCAGTCAGCCGGATAGGGCTGGTCGAACAGGAAGTTGCCCAGACTGTACGCGACCAGGGTCTCCCCCAACCACTCGGCGCGCTGGAGCACGTGGGGCCCGTGGCCGACGATGACATCGGCCCCGGCGCGGGCCAATTCCCCGGCGACGTCGCGTTGGCGAGGGCCGGGCGCGGCCTGATACTCCCCTCCCCAGTGGATGGAGACCACGACCCCGCCGGCCCGCCGCGCTGCGGCGGCCACTGCCTCCGCTGCAGACGCCACGTCGAGGGACGCGGTGCTGTCATCGAAGGCCAGGAATTGTAGGGTGGTAGATGGGGGAATGGTAGGTTGGTGAATGGTAGATTGGTAGGTGGTAAACTGGTAGTCGGTAGATTGGTGGTCGGGAAACTGGGGCGTCGTAGACGCATCGGTCAGTGCGGTGATTCCCGCTGCATGGAGCGCGGATACCGTGTCTTGCAGGCCGGCTTGACCGGCGTCCAGCGCGTGGTTGTTGGCCAACGAGACCAGATCGAAGCCAGCCGCCGAAAGGGCGGAGACTGCCTCCGGGGGCGCCCGCAGGTCGTAGCCAGCGCCCACCTGCGGCGCGCTGGTCAGCGGCGATTCCAGGTTGGCGAAGGCCACGACCCGTGCAGGTTCGGCCGGGCCACAGGCAAGCGTCAGCCAGGGCCGCACCGCAGCAAACGCGGCCTCCCAGTCCCCGTCCAGCGACTGGGCCACGCCCCGCCCCAGCATCACGTCGCCGACCAAGGCCAGCGTGGTGCCGGGCCGCGCCCCGCTCCTAGACCTGACAGGGCGGATGAGTACATCCGTCGGAAAACCTGTCAGGTCTATGCCGGGGTGCCGTGTCCCAAGAAACAAGAAGACGAGGGCCAGACAGACGAGCACCGAGCAGACGGAGACCCGCAGCCGCATCGCCTGCTCACCCACCCAAGCGCTCTCGTCTGAAGACCTTATTCACGTAGATCCGCGTGAATCCGCGTCCCACTGGCCCGCGTCCTCACTCGGCAACGAAGCTCGCCGTCCAGGCCGGGCGACCAGGGGCCTCACCGGTGTCCAACATCGCCCGCCAACTCTCGTCGGTGAGGCGATCATCCATCGGCCAGGGGAACTCGTAGTAGGAGAACACGCCGCCCTTGGCGACGAGCAAGCCGCCCTCACCGTCCGGCACGGCGACGTAGATCTCGAAGATCCGTCCGATGGCCTCCTCCAGCACGGTGTCGCCACCGGTCGCCACATCGGCGACGAGCGCCGCCTGGTCGTCCTCCTCGAAGAACGGCGCGCCCTCGCCCTCCTGGTCAGCGGCGGCCAGGGTCATGGCCTCCAACTCACCGCCGTAGAACTTGATCCGCTCGTAGTCTTCCACTGTCAGCGGCTTGCCGGCCAACTCCCGATGCGCCACGTCCAGCAGGAACTCGAGCAGGCTGTCCAGGCGCATCAGGTTGGCGTCCGTGTTCTCGGTCAGGAGCCCACGGCGCTGCAGGCCATCGCGCGTCATGCGGGTGAGGGCAAGCAGGCGGGCGTAGGCCTCTGGGTTCGGCTCGACCCAACCATGGGGAGGCTCCGGCGGCGGGCCGCCGCCCAACTCCGCCATCATCTGCTTGGCGTAGAGAATCGTGTCGTGCTTCAGCTCGGTCCACGAACCCAGCGCCGTGTGCACGTCCTTGCGCGCCCACGCCTGCGTCTGCATAAAGGCCGGATACTGCTGCCCCTTCGCTTCCAGCAGCGGATGCAGGGCGTAGAGCCAGTTCCAGTAGAGGTTCTGGGTCCAGGAGTCCAGCTCAAGTGCCGACACCTCCCCGCGTAGCTTCTCCATCTGCTCCGGGTAGTTGACGTAAGCTGTTTCACCCATCTCGTCGAGGATGGTGTAGGCCTCCTCAGAGCCCAGCACGGCCATCACATCGAGCCCCTTGGGCAGCCAGCGGGGGTCCTCCATCGTGCCGACCTCGCGCCAGGTGAGCTCCTCGAACATGTAGCCATCGAGGACAAATCGCTGCCCCATGAAGCGAAAGCCCTGGGTCACCTGCTCCTTGTCCTCCCAGATGTAGACCCACATCGAGTTGATCTGCGGAGGCGGAAGCTGGCGCGCCGCCTCGACAAAGGCCGCGAACTTCGCATCGTCGGCGATGTCAGAGACCGGCGCGCCGGTCCCGAACACCGCGTCCCACAGTGCACCGTACTCGTGGAAGCCCAGGTCGTCGGCCTTGCCAACGATGAAGACGGTGGGATCGTAGACCCGCGCCCAGACGTCGGAGGCCAGACGGCCATCCACCTCGGTGTTGCGCAGGATGTAGGTGATGAGCAGCGCCATGCGGGTCTCGTTGGGCTTCTGCAGCCGCATGTTGATGCGCCCATACCACATCATGGCGCGGAAGTAGCGCTCGAGTTGCTCGCTGCGCGTGTAGTGACCCCGTGGAACGTACTGAGAGTAATCCTCGCACATACAAGGTTGATCCAGGCACTCCGGCGGGGGCATCGGATCGCATGGGTCGCAGTTCTCCGGGCAGCCCTGGCCGAAAATGGCGCTAGCGCCAAAGCCCTGGTGGGCCGTTATCAACGCCAGCTCGGCCTGAACGAGATCGGCTACCTCCGGCGGCGTGGCGGCCCCCGGGTCGATGAGCGCGTGGGCGACGGCGAAATAGGCGAGCACGCTTCGGGCGTCCTGTTCCAACTCGGTACCCGCCAGTTCGACGTGCAGGGCCTGAGCCGCCTCCACGCAGGCAGCGCTGAGCGCCCGAATATCAGGCTCGAAGCGCTCCCGCTCCAGGTCGCGCAGCATCTTGTCGAAGAGCAGGTGATAGACGTGGTAAACCGAGTCCGTGGTGACGAACACCGGGATCTCCTGGTAGCGCGCGTTCTCGTAGAGCGAGAAGAACTCCAACCACTCACCCGGCCTGACGACGAAACCGTTCTGTGCCAGGAGCGCGGCCTGTGCATCGTCGAGCTCAAACTGGCCGTAGTTGCCCAAGGTTGCCAGGTCGACCGGCAGGTCGTATCCCACGTAGGCCGAGGGCAGCGCGACGGTGATCTTCGGGTAGTCGGCGAAGCCCGGCCCACGCACGTTTGCCGGCGGCTTGATAGGCGTCGTGGTGGGCGGCGGCTCGGTCGGCAGGACTTCAGCAGTAGCCTGCAACTCGGTCGGCGTCGGCGCAGACGGTGTTGGCGCTGGCAGGTTGCAGGCCAGCGTAGCGGCGACGAGAATGACCAATGCTATGACACTGACTCTAGACTTAAACATCGCGACACCTCCCAATCACCGGACGAGCGGGCGCGGATTGTTCCAATCCGACGGATGCCCGCGGTCCGTCCGGTATCTACCCTAGACTTGAACATCCCATCAGAATGGCGGCGGTCCAGGCACGATGTTGAGACCGGCAGCCTGCGCCTCAGCGAACGGCAACGTCCAGTATACCGTCTTTGTCCACGTCGGTCAAGCAGAGCCTTGGAGGCCCGGAAATCGCGCCCTCGAAGGTGCCAGCGGGTGAGCGCCATTCCATCACGAAGCCGAAGTCCTCCCAGCGCCAGACGCCGACGTGGGTGGCGCGACCGCCGCGTCCGGTCCGGTAGTCCCCCTCCAGCGTCACGACCTCGTTGCGCCCATCGCCGTCCACATCGCCGACGGCTATGGTGACGAGCGGCACGGGCAACGCGGACCCGGCCCAGATCTCACGTCCGTCGTCTGGATCGATAAGGATCAGGTGACAGCTATCCCCCGCCGCGTCGTGGAAACCGGCGATGGGACTGGGGACCGGCAGCCAGCGCTGGATGGGCCAGTCGCGCCAGGGCCTCCAGACAACCAGCACCCACTCGGGGACGCCATCGTAGGTGACGTCGGCCAACACGGAGGCGGTGACGTGCCAGTCGGGGGGCAGGTGGGAAGAGGCAGGGGGCAGGATACAAGAAGCAGGAGGCAGGAGGTGGCGGGGGGCGTGAACGGTGAAGGAACCGGCGCGAAAAGTGTAGACTTGCCAGGGAAAGATCGGAATGGAACGGGGTAACAGCGCCAGGACGAGCAGTGCCAGCAGGCGCGGAAGGAGGCGCAGTGCTACGTGCTGGCTGTCACTTGCCGGGCACACGACCAACCGGACCGCGGCCATCCTGGCCGCTTGCCTCGTCCCCAGTGCCCGCAGCTACCGCCTGCCAGAAGCCCTCCCGGTACGCCTGGAACCCGCCCGCCAGGATCGCCTCGCGGAGTTCGCGGGCAATCGCCAGCAGCACGTGGAGATTGTGGATCGAGAGCAACTGGTGGGCCAGGATCTCCCGGGCGTGGACCAGGTGACGGATGTAGCCGCGGCTGAAGTGGGTGCACGCGTAGCAGGCGCAGCCGGCCTCAATCGGGCGCGGGTCATCGGCGAAACGGGCATTGCGCAGGTTGATGCGCCCTGTGTGCGTCAGCGCCGTGCCAGTGCGCGCCATCCGGGTGGGCAGGACGCAGTCGAACATGTCGACGCCACGAGCCACTCCCTCCACCAAGTCCTCCGGGGTGCCCACGCCCATCAGGTAGCGTGGCCGGCGGACCGGCAGCAGCGGATCCACCACCTCGAGCATGGCGTGCATCTCCATCTTGGTCTCGCCGACGCTCAGGCCGCCGATTGCGTAGCCGGTGAAACCCCGGGCGGTGAGAAAGCGGGCCGACTGCTCCCGCAGATCCGGGAAGACGCCCCCCTGGACGATGCCGAACAGGGCCTGGTCGTCGCGGGTCTGGGCAGCCTGGCAGCGCTCGGCCCAGGCGTGGGTGCGCGCCAGCGCCTCGACGTTGTAGTCGTAATCCGAGGGCACAGTGCACTCATCGAGGCAGACGATGATGTCCGCTCCAAGGTTCTCCTGAATGGCGATGACCTTTTCCGGCGTGAATCGGTGCTCGGAGCCATCTATGTGGGAGCGGAACGTGACGCCGTCGGCGTCAACCTGGCGCCGCTCGGCCAGGCTGTAGACCTGATAGCCGCCGGAGTCGGTCAGGATAGGGCCATCCCATCCCATGAACGCGTGCAGACCGCCCAGGCGCGCGATGCGTTCATCGCCCGGGCGCAGGTAGAGATGGTACGTGTTGGCCAGGACGACCCTGGCCTCAAGGTTCTCGAGGTCGCGCGGCGAGACCGCCTTGACGGTGGCCTGAGTGCCCACGGGCATGAAGATAGGCGTGGGCACCTGCCCGTGGGGCGTATGGAGCAGCCCAGCGCGGGCGCGACCGTCGGTCGCGAGCAGGTCAAACTGAAAAGCTGGCTTCGTTGTCATAGAGTCCTCTGTCATACGACCGATGTCCGCTTCATCCGCGCCTACTACGAACTGGTAGCTGGATGGAGAAGGTCGTCCCCTGGCCCACCCGGCTCTCCACGCTGATCTGGCCGCCATGAGACTGCACCAATTGCCGGGCAATGGCCAGTCCCAGGCCGCTGCCCGCGCCCTCAGCCCGCGAGCGGGAGCGGTCGCCGCGCCAGAAGCGATCGAAGATGTAGGGCAGATCCTCGGCCGGGATGCCCCCGCCGGTATCCTGCACAGCTATGAGCACCGCGCCGTCCATTGGGCGCGCCCGCAGCGTGATGGAGCCCCCGGCGGCGGTATGGCGCACCGCGTTGGCCATGAGGTTGCCCAGCACCTGGTCCAGACGCCCGACGTCGCCGGTGATCCTCAGCTCAGACGGGTCACCATCGAGGTCGAGAGTGAGTTCGAGTCCCGCCGCCTCAGCCTGGCCGCTGAAGCTGGTACGCACGTCGGCCAACAGCTCGGCCACGTCCACCGGCTCGGACAGCAGCGGCAGTTGACCCGCCTCAGCAAGCGAAAGCGTCCGCAGATCGTCTACCAGGCGCGCCAGCGACCGGGTCTCATCCAAGGTGGCCTCGACGTGCTCGTCCGTCGGATCGTACACGCGGTCGAGGATACCTTCGAGGTTACCCTGGATGATGTGCAGGGGCGTGCGCAGTTCGTGGGCCACGTCGGCAGTGAGGTTGCGGCGTCGCTGATCGGCCCGCTCCAACTCCTCGAGCATGCGGTTGAAGGAAGCAGCCAGGCGGTTGAACTGCCCACGCTTCTTGACCTCCACGCGCACGCCGAGATCTCCCTTGGCGACCTGCTCGGCCGCCGTCACCAGGTCGGCCAACGGCGTGGCGATGTCCTGAAAGGCCTCCACGGCGAAGGCAATCGCCAGAAACGGCAACCCCAGCGCCAGCACGATGCCCCCAACCCATACGAGCGCCGCCGTCTGGCCCGTGCCGCCAAACACCCGCGTGAGCACAAACGCCAGCGCCGCCATCCCGCCCAGCACGAGCAGGACGATGAGGCCAAAGATGGCGATGAAGCGGAGAAAGAGCGGGGCACGCTTGTGGCGGTAGCTCTCCCGCCATTTCCTTCGCCACTCGCGCAGTTCGCCAGGACTGGGCCGCCCCATCCACCGGGGAGGCGTGTGCCTGTGGAAATGCATCCGCCGCCCTCTGAACGGTCGATGGTGCCAGTCCCAATCCTCCTCCGGCCAGGGCCCGGTCCAACGCTCCTCGTCCCCGTGCTTGCTGGGTCGCACAGTCACACCTCGTCGGCGAACTTGTAGCCGATACCGTACACGGTGAGCACGTAGCGTGGCTCCGACAGATCCGGCTCCAGCTTGCGGCGCATGTTCTTGATGTGGGCATCGATGCTGCGGTCATAGCCATCGTAGGCGACACCGTGCACCCGATCCAGGAGCTGGGCCCGGCTGAAGGCCTGGCCCGGGTGCTGTGCCAGCGTCGCCAGCAGGTTGAACTCGGTGCGGGTCAGGTGGATCTGCTCACCCGCGCGCGTGACGGCGTGCCCGTGCAGGTCGATCTCCAGATCACCCGCTCGAATGAGGCCAGGCGTGCGGACGCCCCCCTGCACGCGGCGCAGGACCGCCCGCACGCGGGCCACCAGCTCGCGCGGGGAGAACGGCTTCGTGATATAGTCGTCTGCGCCCAGCTCTAGCCCGATCAACCGGTCGGTCTCCTCGACGCGGGCGGTGAGCATGATGATCGGCACGTCCGACTCCCGCCGCAGCGCCCGGCATACATCCAGGCCGTCCATCCCTGGCAGGTTCAGATCGAGCACGACCAAATCGGGTCGCTCGTGTCGCGCCACGGCCAGCGCCGTCTTTCCGTCACCGGCCGTGACCACCCCGTAGCCGCCCTTCTCCAGGTAATCGTACGCCTGCCTAACGATCTTCGGTTCGTCGTCTACGACGAGGATTATCCCCTTCATGTCTCATCACACTGAACGCCCTTTCTATCACAAACCTGCCGAATACGCAAATCCCGCGCGCTCACGCGCCGCGGCCAGGCCCCCGAGCACCCCTGGAACGCACGAACAGAACCGCCTCCCCGTCCTCGAAGTCAACACGCCACCCGGATTCCGACCGGAGAAGCGCCATCAGTTCGCGATCATCGCTGCGGTCGAGGGCCACGTACTGTACACCGTACGCATCGAACAACGCCAGCCAGTCCTCTTGCCTGCCAGCCTCCTGGCCGACGGATTGGTCCCGCCCCATCGCCTCCTCCTTCTCGTCCCCGCACTTCGGAAGACTCGCACCGCCCAGTACGTGGGAATCTCCCCCAGCACCCGGCACGACGATACCGCGCCCTGCAGGGTGCCTAAGGGGAGACCGCCAACCATCAAATCGGCGCGAAGCCGTAGATGTACTCACCCTTCTGCGCCAGCCTGAACAGATGACTGCCCGTCACCCCGGCGACGATGTCGTCCTCCCGCATGTGCGGATCGTGAAACGACAGCGCGCCGCCGGCCTTCAACACGCGGTGCAACTCCGTCAGGATAGCCTGGGGATCGCTCAGCATGTGGAAGATGTCGTACAACAGGACCAGGTCCAGACTGCCGTCGGGCAATCCGGTCTTGCACTCAGACAGGATGGTCTCTACGTTCGTCAGCCCCTCCCGACGGGCGATGCCGGCAACGCTCTGGAGCGCCAGCGGGTGGATGTCCAGCGCGTAGATCATCCCCGATTCTCCGACTCGCTCCGCCGTCTCCGCAATGTACCCGCCGGGGCCGCAGCCGTAGTCGAGCACGTGGTATCCTGGCTTGATCTCCACCTCGTCCAGGACCTTGCTGCGCGGCTCCAGGAAGTCGCGCAACCTGAACATGAAAGCCATTCCCTTGAACATCACATTGGGCATACGCTTGTCTACAGACTCGATCATGATACCTCCTTACCGGGCAGGTACACACGCGCCCCTACCCAATCCGAGCAAACGCGCGGGTGATCCGCCGGATTGCTCCAGTCCGCCGGACCCCCCGCGCGTTCCCACCCGGCCCTACGCCTGCGCGTCCGCCTCGGCGTCGGGTTCCCCCATCTCCTCGCCGGACGGGCCGTACCACCCCCAGTACCAGGGCGGGACGGGGCCGTGCGGCCTGTGCCAGCGTGCAGCGCGATGCGAGTAGCCACGGTGCCAATGCCCCGGCCACGGCCCGGCCATCGCCGGCCGCCAGGCCGCGCCCCAGATGAACAGGCGAATGAGCTTCCCAACGATACCGATGAACGCCAGCAAGAGCACGACCTTGACCAAGACCCCCGCCCCGAACAGATAGGGCACGAATCCAAAGGGCCGGCCCACGTAGGGCGGATACACCGACGCTGCTGCTTCCTCACCCTCAGTCACCAGTTGGCCTGCCTGGTAACCCTGCGCCCACCCCGCGTAGTGAAGCGCCACGCCTCCTGCGATCAATAGACCAACCAAGACCAATGATGCCAGCGCTCTCCACAGAAACCAATTCTTGTCTTTAGCCATTTCCATTTCACCTCCTGGGATTGTATGTTGGCTAGAATGTCAGCCCGGGCGGCACCCAAAGGCAGACCCACAGTCCGGTCACCACGGCCAGCAAGACCAGTCCGACGATCACACGGGCCATAAGGGTCATTCTACCACTTGCCGAAGTCCGGTTCGCTACCTGCATGGTCGCACCTCCTTAGTGTAGTGCCGTCTGGCTTTCTTCAATCTGGCCCCAGTATGCCACAGACCTATGAAGGAATTATGAAGAGGTAAGGGAAATGTGATGTAATTGCGTCAAGGCGGACGTTGTTGGTAGGTTGGTAGATTGGCGATGTGCCCAATTGCGCATGTGAGTGGCCGATATCGGCACCTTGCCCGCATCACCTGTCAATGTTACAATATCGGGGCACCAGGTGCCCGCAGGCCCCCGCTGAAGCGGGGTCCGCCGTGCCGGCCAAGGCGCGTGAGGATTAACCAAGAGAAACCAGGTCTTTGGCGATGTGCCATCGCATGAAAAAACCTGGTTTCCGGCGTCTGTGAAGCGGGATGTCTGTACTCATGATCAACCATCCGCACCGATCATCAACCAAAGGAGCATCACGAAATGCAGAAGGCAACAGCGAGTTCCTCATCCGATTTCCTTCTCCGCGCTGACCTGGAAGATGTGGCCCCGTTCGTAAACGAACTCATCCATTGGGAAGAGGAACGCCAGGCTCGCAAGCTGATCCTCATTCCGTCTGAGTCCTCCGCTCCCAAGGCCATCCGCCAGGCGTTGGGTTCCGTCTTCCAAAACATCTATGCAGAAGGCTACCCGCCGCTGCGCATGACGCGTGACCCGGAAGAGCGGCTGCGTGACGTGCCTTGGCAGTTGGTCTTCTACCGGCGCTATGCCGACCGGCGCTTCTACAAGGGAGTGGACTACGTGCACTTCGTCGAATGCCTGGCTCAACGGCGATGCGCCGAACTCTTCGCCCACGATGCCATCCACCCGGAGCACATCCACGTCAACGTCCAACCCCTCTCAGGCGCGGCGGCCAACCTGGCTGTCTACTGGGCATTGATGGAGCCGGGGGACACGCTGATGGGACTGGATCTCTTCCAGGGAGGGCACCTGACCCACGGATCGGAGTTCAACATTTCCGGGCAACGCTACCGCGTGGTCTCCTACGGTGTGGACCCCCGCACCGAGCAGCTGGACTACGACGCGATCCGCGAGATGGCGCACGAACACCGGCCCCGGGTGATCGTCGCCGGCTACACCTCCTACTCCTGGGCACCCGACTGGAAGGCCTTGCGCGCTATCGCCGACGAGGTGGGGGCGTACCTGATGGCCGACATCGCCCACGCCGCCGGGATGGCCGCCGCCGGGGTCTATCCCAACCCGGTCGGTACTGCCCACGTCACCACGTTCACCACACACAAGACCATCTGCGGCCCTCGGGGCGCAGTGATCCTCACGACGGACGAGGAACTGGCCCAGACGATTGACATGGCCGTCTTCCCCGGCGAGCAGGGCGGCCCCCACTGCAACAAGTTTGCGGCATTGGCGGTCGCGTTCAGCATCGCCCAGAGCGAGCCGTTCCGCCAACTACAACGCCAGATCATCGCCAACGCCCAGGCCCTGGCAGCGGGCCTGACGAGTCGCGGCGTCCGCCTCGCGTATGGCGGGACGGACACCCATCTTCTGCTGGTGGACCTCAAGTCCATCCCCTCCGACACCGGATTCCCCGTCTGGGGTGAGCCCGCCGTGCGCATCCTGGACCTAGCCGGCATCGTGGCGAATAAGAACACCATCCCCGGCGACGTCGAGACATCGCTGGCGACGGGCGTCCGCCTGGGCACGCCTTGGGTAACCCAGCGTGGTTTGGACGAGGCCGACATGGACCGGCTTGCCGGGCTGATCCACCGCACCCTGACCCACATCAAGCCGTTTGCCTACAACGGGCTCATCGGCACGCTCCCCCGTGGCAAGATCGAGCTGGACGTGCTGGAGGAGGTGCGGCAGGGAGTGGCGGCGCTGGCGGCGAAGGCCGGCGTTGACTTCGCGTACGAGCACAGCGACTACCCGCACTACATGATCCTGCCGGATGACCCCGCACCCAAACCCACCGGGCTGCTGGTGACCGGCTGGCGGGCGCGTCCGTTCGTCCAGCAGGTCGTCACTGCCAACGTGGCCGAACTCACGCCGGGCTCATCTATCTCGACGTATATGCTCAACCGGGACGGCACACTGATGGACCAGGTGACCGTGGCGCGGCAGGAGCCAGACGAGTGGGGGCGGGACCGTTACCTGATCGCGCCCAGCCCGCAGAACGCAACCCACGTCGCCTCGTGGCTGCGAGGGCTGGCCGACGGTTACATCCTATTCGACGATGCGGACATCTTCCGCAAGGTTGAGGGACCGGTCATCGTGGAGGAAGTGGAGCTACCAGAAGACAAGGGGACAGGGAGACAGGGGGACAAGGTGATGCCTGCGGCAGACGGTCGCCGGGGAGAGGAAGGCGAGGAGAGTGGTACCCCGGCCACCGAGTTGTTCGCCGCCTGCCCGGAGGCGTTTGACCTGACGAAGGTGTATTTCGTCGGGCAGAAACACCTGGAGGGATCCGCACCGCCGGCCAGCAGCGAGACGTGGCATTGGGACGAGCCGGATTCGCCGCTCAAGCGCACGCCCCTGTACGAAGTCCACAAGCAGATGGGGGCGAAAATCGTCCCCTTCGCGGGGTGGGAGATGCCAGTCTGGTACACCTCGGTGAGCGAGGAACATCAGGCCGTCCGAGAGGCAGCGGGGCTGTTCGACGTGGCCCACATGGGGGCTTTCGAGATCGAGGGGCCTCACGCGACGGCCTTCCTGGACGCGGTCTGCTCCAACTACGTGCCCTGGCTTGAGGACGGGCAATCGTGCTATGGCTACCTGCTCGACCCCGGCAGCGAGGTGATCGACGACGTGATGATCTACCGCCTGCGGCCCAATCACTACCTGATGGTGGTCAACGCCTCGAACGAGGACAAAGACTGGGACTGGCTGAACGCGGTGAACGAGCGGCGCGTGTGCATTGACCGGGAGCGCCCGTGGATGCAGGTCGAGGCACAGGCGACCCTGCGCAACCTGAAGGACCCGGCGGCAGGAGAGGGACAGAAACGCGACCTGGCGCTGCAGGGGCCGGCATCCCTGGCGACGCTGCAGGCACTGACGGACGATCCTGAGCTACAGGCCGCGCTGGCCCGACTTCGCCGCACTGAGGTGATGGAGTGCGAACTCTCCGACATCCCTCTGGTGATCGCGCGCACCGGCTACACCGGCGAGGAGTGGGGATACGAGATTCTCGTCCATCCCGACGACTGCGTCCGGCTGTGGGAGGCGATTCTGGAGGCAGGGGGGCCCCTCGGCGTGAAACCGGCGGGACTGGCAGCGCGTGACTCCACGCGCACCGAGGCCGGGCTACCTCTCTACGGCCACGAGCTGGCCGGGCCATTCGGCATCTCCCCCATCGAGGCCGGCTTCCCCGGATACGTCAAGTACCACAAGCCCTTCTTCGTCGGCCGGGACGCGCTACTCGCGCGGGAGCAGAGCCGAGATCGGGAGATCATGCGCTTCCGGGTCAACCACAAAGGGGTACGCCGTCCACACACCGGCGACCCGGTGGTCAACCGGAAAGGACAACACATCGGCCAGGTTACCAGCTGTTCCATCGACGTGGATGGATACCTGTTGGGGTTGGCGATCGTCGAGAAGCGATACAACGTGCCCGAGACGCCGATCGCGATCTTCCCCCTGGGCGGCAAATCGCTGGAGGAGGCGCTGATGCGCGGCCGGCGGGTGGCGCTGCCGGTGAATGCAACAGTGCTGACACGCTTCCCGGAACAGGAGGGGGTGCGCATGGCGATGGGAGGGCACGACTAGTCCCGAGCCGACGCTGTAGCCACGATCTCCAACTCGCGCGTCAGACGTTTACACAGAGTTACGCAGAGAACACACAGAGATACGCAGAGAATACACAGAGAGAAATATGAGAAATGATGAGTCCGCAGGTGGGCGCGATCTTCCCGGGTTGAGTGAGCTGACAAGACAGATCATAGGCGCGGCAATTGAAGTACATCGCCATTTGGGGCCGGGGTTGCTGGAATCAGCGTATGAAACTTGCCTGGCATACGAACTGCAGGAACGAGGGTTGGCCTTCGAACGACAAAGGGCGTTGCCCCTGGTTTACAAGGAGGTGCGTCTGGATCAGGGATACCGCGTCGATTTGCTGGTGGAGCGACAGGTGGTTGTAGAGCTCAAAGTGGTTGATCAAATCACGCCGGTTCACGAGGCTCAAGTGCTCTCGTACCTGAGGTTTTCTGGGTGCAGGGTTGGCCTACTGCTCAACTTCAACGTCAAACTGCTCAAAGATGGTATCCGTCGTTTCATCATGACCTAGCCATTCCTCTATATCTCTCTGTGTCTCCTCTGTGTGACTCAGTGTAAATTTCCGACGCTTGACGAATGACGAACGACGCTTGACTCTTAACATCCCATCACCAAGGAGGACCCATTGACCCAGGCCGACATCTTTTCCGGTATATGCGGTTTCACCACACACGTAGAAGCACACATGAATGGAGGCAATTGCATCCTCTCCATCGAGAGCGATTGTGAAGCCATCCAACAACTGGCGACCGAATTGAGCCAGGTAGACCCGTTCCAGGAGATCTCCTTCCGCGGGCAAGGCCCTCAGATCCTGCAACTGGCAGCGAAGCATTGCGCGCACGCCGCCTGTCCCGTGGCGGTGGGCATCATCAAGGCAATCGAAGTAGAGGCAGGGCTGGCCCTGCCCGCCGACGTCACAATCAGGATATCCAAACGCCAACCGTGAGCCCCGTCAGGAGCCGGAGGAAGGTGAGGCATGGCCAATAAACGCTGGTACCGTGAGATTCAGGCAGCCGCCGCGTTCTGGATCGCCGGCATCGTCTTTGCCCTCGTGGGTGCCGTGTTCGTGGCAGTCGGTGCACGATCAGCACGGTTCTTCCTGTACCTTGGCATCCCGTTCCTGGGCCTGGGGCTGCTCGTGCTGATCCTGATGGTGTGCAGCTTGTACTTGAAAGTCAAGCAGCCCCAGAACTACGAGGTCTGGCTCTGGTGGGTGAACTTCATCGGCGGCCTGTCCGGCTCCCTGCTCTTCGGCATTCCGAGCACCCTCGCCCTGCCCATCCTGCTGATGGTAGGTGTGGACGGCGAACTCTGGTGGATCGGCGCAGCCTTCAGCGTGATCGGGCTGGGCGTGCTGATCGTAGTCTGGATGATAGCCAGGCGCCAGTACAGCGCTCGGCCACGATGGGTGAAAAAAGACAAACCCACCCACCACCCGTAGCGGCACGCCGTTCGACGCCCGACGTTTGACGCCCGACGTTTGACGCCTGACGTTTGACGCTTGACGCCTGACGTTTGACGTTTGACGCCTGACGTTTGACGCCCGACGTTTGACGCCTGACGTTTGACGCTTGACGTTTGACGCCCGACGTTTGACGCCTGACGTTTGACGCTCTAATGGCACGCCATTCTGATGGCGCAGCCTTAGCACCTGCCCGATTTATCCGGGCGAAAGGTACGTGATATGAACACCGTGACCCTTCAACTGACAGCCATGGCCCACGGCGGCAAAGCCCTCGGACGCCACGAAGGCCGCGTCATCTTCGTCTCCTACGCGCTGCCCGGCGAGACCGTGCGCGCCGAGATCACCCAGGACAAAGGCCGCTATGCCTTCGCCCGCCCCGTCGAGGTGCTCGAGCCCGCCCCCGACCGTGTCCAGCCCCCCTGTCCCTACTTCGGACCCACCGGCTGCGGCGGATGCCAGTGGCAGCACATATCCTACCAGGCACAACTGCGCCTCAAAGCCGAGATCGTGGCCGACCAGCTCACCCGCATCGGATCCATCGCCGAGCCAACCGTCCACCCCACCCTCCCCGATCCCACCGGATGGGCCTACCGCAACCACGCCCAGTTCCACCCCGCCTCCGACGGCGGCCTGGGCTTCCACGCCGCCACCCCCGGACCGCGGGCATCCTTGCCCGCCAACCCACCCCAGGCATCCACCGGACCGCGGGCATCCCTGCCCGCTAGCGCACCCCAGGCATCCCTGCCCGCCCCCACCGTACCCGGCCACAACGTCATCTCCATAGACGAGTGCCTGATCCTCCACCCCCTCCTGTCCGAACTCTACGCCCTCCTCGACCTCGACCTGCCCGACCTCGAGCGGCTGTCCCTGCGCGCCGGCACCCAAACCGGCGACGCCATGCTCATCTTCGAGATGGCCGGCGACCTGCCCCCCGCGCTCGAGCTAGACCTGCCCGTCTCGTGCGTCCTGCTCCTCTCCGACGGTCAGCACGCCAACCTCATCGGCCACAACCACATCACCGAGACCGTCGCCGGTCACACCTATCGCATCTCCGCCCCCTCCTTCTTCCAGGTGAACACCCCCCAGGCCGCCCACCTGGTCGAGCACGTGCTCGCCTACCTCGACCTGAAAGGCGATGAGACCGTCCTGGACGCCTACTGTGGCGTGGGACTCTTCACCGTCCCCCTGGCCCAGCGTGCCGGGCTCGTCATCGGCATCGAGTCCGTCCCCGCCGCCGTCGCCGACCTGCTGGAGAACACCGCCGGCCTGGACAACGTGGAAGTCGTCGAAGGCATGGTCGAGGACGCCCTCCCCGAGCTCGATATCCCCCTCGATGCCGCCGTCGTCGACCCGCCCCGGGCAGGCGTCGACCGCTTCGCCCTCGACGCCCTCGTCGCCCATCACCCCACTCGCCTCGTCTACGTCTCCTGCGACCCCGCCACCCTGGCCCGCGACGCCAAGCGCCTCACCCGCGCCGGCTATCGCCTGATCGAGGTGCAGCCGGTAGACATGTTCCCGCAGACCTACCACGTCGAGAGCGTCGCGCTGTTCGAGACTGAAGAAGCCTCCTGATCCGGTCAGATCTGGCCTTTCGGCCCTGTCAAGTCAAATGAAAACCTTACCGAACGGGAGCTGTTCTGTCAAATGAAAATCTTACCGGGCTGTCCACTCATTATACTAAGATAGCCGTGCCTTATCTGACCAAAGGGGGGCGACCGTCACACATTGGGGACAAGCTCCTGAAAAGCCAGGCTGGGCCACTGGAGGGCCAGCCCGCGGAATAGCTGGGTCATTGGCAACTTACGCACGTCGTAGCCAGCCAGTTCGAGTG
>Ga0180431_10004471_pt1 | contig 17453 bp, 15 predicted proteins | sample SS_ome_11_FD_132459 | JGI IMG/M metagenome (GOLD analysis project Ga0180431, IMG submission 132459) | Hypersaline lake sediment archaeal communities from the Salton Sea, California, USA - SS_1_MS_1 metaG | ecosystem: Environmental > Aquatic > Non-marine Saline and Alkaline > Hypersaline >... | reverse complement strand
GCAATGCGTTAAGTATCTCGTTGATTTCAGCCATCCGACCGGGCAGTGCGTCTCCTTCGATCCCCACCAGCTTAAAGAGGTTCCAGATGTCATCATCGTCAATTTCGACCGTGTCGGTCTGCGGCAGTAACGCGGATATCTGTTCCGCCAGCTTGCCCGGCTCGCGGGTTTTGGCGATCTCGACGCATTCGCGCAAGTCACCCAGCCATTCGTCAATCCTGTCGATGTTCGAGGGGAGTATCGTTAGATGGAAATTTTCCCGATGAATAGTGTTAGCCAGCCCAAGCTGCGCCTGGATGTGCCAACCGCGTTCCTTCATTTCATCGACGATATGGAACACGTTTACCGTTTCCGACCCGATCCCAAGTAAGCACATCTCCGGCTTGCCGAGGACATAAAGGTCGTCCATTTCGTTTATTCCCTCGATAACTTTATCGGTGGCCCCCTTCAGTTTCCGGACGACTTCGAGGTAACCGTCATTACCGAGGAATTTGAGAACCGCCCATGTGCCCGCCAGCGGGCCGCCCGACCGGCTGCTCTGCACCGTGGGGTTCAAAACGGTGTATCCCGTCCAGTCGGAGCAGGAAAATATCTGGTACCGCCTGAGCTTTTTGTTTCGGTAAAGAATCACGGAAGCTCCCTTTGCCGCAAACGAATATTTATGGAAGTCCATTGATATCGACGTGACGCCGGGTACCGTAAAATCGAAATCGGGTACATCCACGCCCAGTTGCCGGTAATATGGAAGCAAAAAAGCGCCTATGCAGCCGTCAATATGTAAGGGAATGTCGTCCTCCAGCGCCAATTCCCCGATTTCTCCGATAGGGTCGATAACACCGTGCGCATAAGACGGCGCGGAAGCGACAATCAGCACCGTATTTGAAGATATGGCTTTCTTTATGGCCGACACGTCCGCTTTGAAAGTCTCAGGGTCGACCGGCGTCAACACGGTTTTGATGCAAAAGTAATGTGCCGCTTTATGGAACGCCGCGTGCGCCGTAACCGGCAATATCATTTCCGGCTCAGTAATCTCGGGCCGCTCGGAACGCGCCTTATCCCGCATCGCTTTTACGGCGAGCAATATACTCTCCGTCCCTCCACTCGTGAAATTCCCCACCACATCGTCGTCTCCACGCAAATGCGCCCGCGACATCGCCACAACTTCGTTCTCGAGTTGCAACAGGCTGGGGAAAAGCGTCGGGTCAAGAGCGTTTTTCCAGAGGTACATGGTATATGCCTTCTCGACAACCTTTCTGACCGAGTCATTGACCAGGAACGCGTGTCCGAACATTTTCCCGTCTCGCATTTCCAGATCTTTCTCGTGGAAAGATTCCAGTCTTTGAAACAGGGCGTTTTCCTCAAGCCCTTTATCCGGAATTTTCATCTTACATACTCCCTTTTGAAAATTACATAATCTGGAATCATGCGGCATGCCGCTTATCCAGCCATTTTCAAGTATCACCTGCGATTCGGTTTACTTGATCAAGCGCCATTTCACCCGCCAAATAATTTATCAGCGTTTTTTCTGCAACAACTTTAGCATAATACTCCGAAAAACCTATGCCAAACCTCCAAGTTTATCCTGAAAAATTACGACCTGCCTAACCATGACCAAGAACCGCCCGGTAATTATTGCAGGGAATTACATACTGGATAAATATCGCTTTATGGGTCAAGATAGTGATATGTCGGTTTTTTTGAAGAACCTTGGATTTTTATTTTGCATGATTCTGTTGACCGCTCCGGCGGCCGTTCAATCGCGCATCTATCCGTGGCTGAAAAAATACGACCAAACTCAATCGATAGCCGCTCGAATTCCGGTTCCCAGAGGGTACCGCCGAGTCGAAACTCAACCCGGCGGCTTCGCGGATTGGCTGAGGCATCTGCCGCTCAAACCGGGCAAGCCGCCGGTTTACCTGTACAACGGGAAACGAAAGGCAAACCAGGGAGCGCATTTTGCCGTTGTGGATATAGACGTCGGGAAGCGCGATCTGCAACAATGCGCCGACGCGGTGATGCGCTTGAGGGCGGAGTATTTCTATTCCATCGCCGATTTCGACGCTATACATTTCAATTTCACCAGCGGGCACAAGGCCGAGTACAAAAAATGGGTCGACGGGTACAGACCCCGCGTAAAAGGCAACAGGGTCAGGTGGGCCAAGTCTTCAAAAAGAAATTCTTCCTATCCCGGTTTCAGGCGATACCTGAACGTGGTTTTTTCGTATGCGGGATCGTATTCATTGAGTCAGGAACTGCACAAAGTAAGCGATGTAAGCCTGATGAAGATAGGGGATGTGTTCATCCAGGGCGGTTTTCCGGGGCATGCAATACTGGTGGCGGATATGGCAGTCAACGGGTCGGGCAAGAAGTTGTTCCTACTGGTTCAAAGCTACATGCCGGCGCAGGAAATCCATGTGTTGAATAACCCGGTTGACTCGAGCTTAACCCCCTGGTACAAACTCGATTTTGGAGAAATACTTTACACGCCGGAATGGACGTTCACCAAAAACGATCTGAAGAGGTTTTAGGGAGGGGTTAAGAATGGAAAGGAAAACGGTAGAGATTATAAAATCGACCGCCGAGGCCGCCAAGAAAGCCGCCGAGGCCGCTCGTGTGGCATGGAGCGAGGCGGAGAACGCCGCCGCTTACGCTGTGGAGGCCGCTTCTTTCGCTCTCGATAGCATCGAGGCCGACAATATCGAGGCTGCCGATAAGGCTTATGCAGCAACGCTAAACGCCGCCCGAGACGCCGCTGCCGACGCCGCCGAGGTCGAGAGCATTGCGCTGGCTGCGGAATCCGCCGCATCGGAAGCCGCCAGGGTTTCCAACCTCGACGGCAAAGCTACGGAAATCACCGCGATAGCCGAATTCGCCGCCATGGCAGCCCAGGCCGCCGAAATGGCAGCTCGAGCGGCGGACACTGCCGTCGCAGGCGCCGAAGCCGCAGAGCGGGAAGCCAAAAAGGCTATCGGGAAAAGAGAAGGGTGAACGGGGAGAGCTTGCCTTGACAATACGAGCGGCGATGGTACCATTTCACTCCGAACATGAACAAGGGGCTTAAGTCCCTTGTCTGAAAAAGATTAAGGAGCAGGAATAATTGGCTCGTAAAATCAAGAAGAAAGTAAGTCGCAAGGATCTACTCAAGGAAACGGACGAATTTTTAACTTTTTCCGAGCAGGTAACCGAGTGGGGCAGGGAAAACTGGCCGCTGGCGCTCATCGGTACCGGCCTGGTGGCGGTAGTTATCGTGGTGGTGATTCTGGTGCGGTCGAGTATCGCCGACTCGAAGGCGCGCTATCAGGAGCAGGTGGCGGACGCGCTCGGCGCTTTTAACCTGGCAATGCAGAGTGAAGCAATCGCACCGACGGCCCCGAGTGACGTTGCTTTCGACACCACCAAAGAATACGAGGATGTCGCATATAAGTTCGAGAAACTTTTAAGGGACTGCCCGCGTACCCAGGAAAACCCGTTAATACTGTATTATCTGGGCAACTCGTATCAAAAAACGGGAAAATACGACAAGGCGCGTGAAAATTACCGGAAAGTTGTCGAGATGGAAGGGCAGGGCAGCCTCGCCGGGCCGGCGCGATACAATATAGGTATGAGCTTCTACCTCGAGAAGAAATTCGATAAGGCCCTGGCGATCTTTAGGAAGCTGGTTGATGAAAAAACGCCCATTTCGCGGGCGGCTTCGCTCGTTTATGGGGGCAGATGTTTCGAAGAACTCGGGAAATTCGATGAAGCTATAGAATATTATCAATTGGCGCTCGATGCTTATTCCGATTCGAAGCTAACCAAAGGTCTCGAAAGTCAAATCGAGCAACTGAAGATTAAATCCTCGGAAAAGGGAAGGGAAGGGGAGTCTCCCGAGCCTGAACCCGGAGATCAATAGGACGTACAGGGGAAGAATCAATTGAAGAAAAAGGTTATAATACAGCTACTTACGTTGCTATTTTTAACACTTTACTTTATGGTAGGGCACCCGATACATAATGCTCGTTCCGCGCCGGGGCGATTGTGGGCTACATACATAGCTCCCATGGGCCCGGTCGGAGCGAATTGGAGAGAAGGGGCGGCATTGGCTTGCGCCGGAGAAGACATAATCTACGCCGCCAGCCGGAGAGGGCGAGTAGCTGCGTTGGATGCTGCGACAGGTAAAATCAAATGGGAAGTTAAGGTCAGGGGCATTAAAATCGTGAAAAAAGAGGACCCGCCCGAGTGGGCTCTTGAGTATAAGAAGAAGGAAAAGAAAAAATTCAAGTGGCTGAAACGAAAGGAAAAAACCAAGTCCAGGATTTCAAAGCCGATGCCGTACGGCGCAGCTGCGGACGAAAATGGAGTATATCTCGGCTTTGACGACGGCACTTTTCGCTCTTTTGCCGCTGCCGACGGTAAAGAGCGCTGGAGAATGAATCTCAAGAGCGCCGTAGTTTCGGCGCCGACACTTTGGGAAGGGTTGGTGTATTTCATTGCGGGCGACGACACTCTTTATGCCGTCGATGCCCAAACCGGTAAATGGAAGTGGCAATATAAGCGCGAAACGCGCAAACGTATGACCATAATGGGCCTGCCCAGACCGGTGATAAACGGCAGAACGGTATTCTTTGGAGCCTCCGACGGTGTAGTTGCGGCGCTCGATGCGCTTACCGGCGAGTTGCTTTGGGGCAAAAGGCCCGAGGCGAACAGGAGGCGATTCGAGGATATCGATTCGACGCCGTCCGTTACAAAAGATTTAGTATTTTTAGCTACTTACGACGGATATGTCTTCGCAATCGACAGGTCGAGCGGCCAGGTCAAATGGAGTTTCGAACAGGGCAGCATAGAGCCGATAGCTATGGCAGGGGATTTGGTGATCGTTTCAGGTCAGGACAACCGCATCCACGCACTCAAAGCGAGCACCGGCCAGGAGGTCTGGAAGGCGACTTGTCACAAAGCAAAGTCGTCACTCTCCGGTGCAGTCTCATTAGGCAACCGGGTGATTTTCGGTTCATCATGGGGCAAATTGGTTATCTTGGACGCAAACGATGGAAAGAAACTGGCCCGTTTTAGAACGTGGGGTGGCATAACCGGCTCGCCTTTGATAGTCGGCGGCAAGGTTTTCGTCATCGACGGTCGTGGGCAAGTTGAGGCATTTGCTTTAGATTAAGACTTTTCAACAGTTTTTCCACAGATTTATCCACAGATCCATTGGTACCGATAATAAATATTATGTAAACTAAGAGATGTGTGTCTCAAAAGGGGTTTACTTCTGCAATTTCAAACACTTCTACCCTTTTTTCTTGTTTTTTTACCACAAAAACACAAAGGACACGAAGGAACACAAAGAATTTAAATTTTCTTTCTTTTCTTTTATTTCAAAGCTAAAACTAGGAATCGACTTGGCTTGCCGCCAAAGACTCAAAAGCAAAAAAACAAAAAGATTCTTTTCCTTTGTGTTCTTTGTGCCTTTGTGGTTGAATCTTTCTTTCATGGGCGGTTGACTTCACATCGCGGCGCAAGCTAAATTATGAATATCAAAAAATAAGAGGTATTTCGATATGCCCGAAGAATCCCCGAAAACCTACAAATGCAACAGTTGTGGCGCTCCCCTTCCCTACCGTCACGGCGAAAACGTCCTGCATTGCAACTACTGCGGCTCGACCACCATGCTTGCGGCTTACGACAATATCGTAACCATCGCCGAGCCTTTCATCATACCCGGCAAATTCACCCAGGGCAAAATTATGAACGCATGTAGAAAATGGATGTCGGAAGGGGTTTTCAAAGCCGCCGATCTGGCGAATAAAGCTAATTTCACCCGGCTCGAACCCCACTACCTGCCCTTCTGGGCCGTTTATGCGCATGCGTCCACAAGTTACACCGGTATCTCGGGCAACGACCGCGTCGAAGGATCGAGGGAGGAAGATGTCATGTGGGTGGTTTATGCGCGTACGGATCCCGGGGAATTCTTCGGATTTTGGGCGCTTAACCCCGGCGCAAAGTCCACTTCCGCCGATTGGGGAGATTTCCCCTTGCAAATGAACCTCGGCAGCGAAAAAAGCGAAGGCGTAGACCTCGTTACAGGGAAAGAACCTTTCGATCAAAAATTGGTCGGAAATATAGAAGTAATCAATGGACAGCTAACGGACGAGGACGCCAAGGCGAAGGCTGAAAACGAGATTGCAGCTTTTTCCCGCAAGAAAATCGCGGACGAGGTCAGCGAGGTATCTTCATTCGACGTTAACGTCAATATCGAAAAGGCCGACCTCGTTTATCTGCCGCTTTGGTCAGTCGAATACACGTATGGAGGCAAGCCTTACCGTATGCTGGTGCAGGGTCATACCGGCAGAGTGCTGGCGGGGGAAGCGCCCGTCGGCAAGTGGGATAAGGTGGTCGTGCTGGGAGTTATATGCGGCCTCTTGGCCGTCGGTTTTGGAATAGCGGCAAGCATATTCAACGTGCCGTATCTTTATCTCGGAACGGGATTGATGATCCTCATAACCGGCGTATACGCCATAAAAGCGGCATTGACATGAAGGAAAAAGGCTGAAGGGAAAAGGCTGAAGGGAAAAGGCGGAAGGACGGAACAACGGGTAATGTCATCCTGAGCTACAGAAATGTCATCCTGAGCGAAAGCGAAGGATCTCGGCGGTTGAGGCGAATAAAGCGGGTTGAGATTCTCCATACGGATCTCCGCTTTGCTGCGATTCGCCTTCGGCTCGGAATGACATTGATGTGAGGCTCGGGGTGACAGTATGTATGCAACGTAGGGGCAGACCTGTGTGTCTGCCCGAAAAAACGTAGGGGCAGACCCGTGTGTCTGCCCGAAAAGAAGTCGATGGGCGAACACATAGGTTCGCCCCTACAATTCCGGATAAAGGAGCTATATGCGAATGCGTAGGGGCGCAATTCATTGCGCCCAAAAGGGCACGGAAGTGCACAGACGTGTCCGTCCGAATCCGTAGGGTTCGATGAATCGAACCCCTACGGCTGATGACCCACACATCGATGTGTAGAAACCACACTTAAGCGTGGTGATGCGCCACCCGATGACATTGTTTTTGGGAGTGCGGTGATTTATCATGATACGGACTGCCAAGGGTAAGCAATGAATAATAAAACCATATCCGAAAAGCAATATGCGGTAGCCGGCTTTTATGATTTCCTGAAGTACGGCCTCGATACGCAGGATCCTTTTATCGGGAGGTACCTTCTCGGCACCGTGGGTCTTGAGGAGCGCGATCTTGTGGGCCGGCGAATACTCGAGGTGGGTATCGGCTGTGGAAACTGGACGATGGCGCTGGCTCGTGAAGCCGGGTTCTATGCCGGCGCGGACATCAGTCTCGACAGCATAAAGCATGTGCGTGAGAGGTTTACACCAAACCTTGTGCAAGCCGATATTACCGCCCTGCCCTTCCCCGACGCATATTTCGACAGGGTATTCGGCATCGGTGTTTTGCCCGCCGTCGAGCGCGACCGCGACGGGTTTCGGGAACTTGTTAGAGTGCTCAAGCCCGGCGGCAACATTCACCTTTTCTGCTACGGCCGCGTGTGGCCGCGAAATGCAATAAGAGACGTTATGTACCACATGCTAAAGGGCCGCACTCTCGATCTCCAGCGCAAGGTCTGCTACCGGTTCGCGCGGCTGGCGCGTTTGCCGATACCGGAATGGCTGCTTTTTCGCAGCGAGCTCGAGTTTGTGCAGTTGGATTGGTACCTGGTGCCGATCCAGCAGCGTCATACTTATGCGCAACTCAGGCGATGGATGCGGCAGGAAGGCGTGACGCCGCTGCGGTTTGTGCCCTACCCTCACCGCTCGAGGTTTCTTCTGCACCGGATGGCGGCGCTCACGCCGGGTATAGGCGCTTTCGTGTCTCCCGACTTTTTCGCCGAAGGAGTACGCGCGTGATCATTCTGGGTATCGTGGGCGGGTTTCACGACCCGGCCGCTTGCCTGATGGTCGACGGCAAGATCGTCGCCGCTGCGGAAGAAGAGCGCTTTATCCGAGTCAAACACGCTTACGGCGCATTCCCCGACAACGCCGCCCGATATTGCATCAAGGAAGCCGGAATCACGTGGCGCGATGTGGATCACGTCGCGTACTCGTTCGATCTCGACCGCCTTATCGAAACCAACCTGAACATCGAGCCGTGGAAATCCGACCTCGACGGCGACAGGCGGCGCTTGCTTACCTACCGCAACTATTACGGCGGCATCGCGTTGCGCGTAAAAACCTGGTGCGCCGAAAGGAACCTCGGCGAACCGCATTTTATGGATCACCACGCGACTCATCTTGCAAGCGCGTTTTACGGCTCGAGCTTCGACCGCGCGGCGCTCTTGTCGATAGACTCCCGTGGCGAGGAGCATTCGACCGTGTTGGCTATGGGAGAAGGCGGCGAAATGCGCGAGATACTGCGAATTCCCCTGCCCCATTCGATGGGCATGCTCTACACCAGCGTGACGCAGTTTCTCGGTTATAAGCCTTACGACGGCGAAGGCACTGTAATGGGCCTCGCGCCTTACGGCGAAGATCGATTTCGGGAGTTGTTCGACAAGGCGGCCCGGGTGGATGGAGACGGTTTTGTGTGCGATCCGTCGTACCTCTGGAACCGCCGCACGGAGGGTTTCCTCTCGGGCGCGGATCCGTGGGAAGATGCGCTCGGCCCGGCGCGGCAGTACCGGGCGGACCCGAGAGACGGCACGGACGAGCACGTTGCGGCGAGTCTTCAGGAATGCTTATCGCGTATCGCCAGGCACCTGGTTGAGGTTCTTTGCCGCCGCAGCGGTACAAGCAGCCTTTGTATTGGCGGCGGTATAGGGCTTAACTCGAAGCTCAACGGCGAGTTGCTCGACCTCGACGCGGTTGACGATCTATTCGTGTTTCCTCTTGCCAACGACGCCGGCTGCGCGTTGGGAGCGGCTTACCTTTTATATAACCGGCTTACCGGAAAGCGCCCTGAGCCTGTCGAAAACGTATTCCTCGGCCCGGACTTTACCGACGCCGAAGCTCGTGACGCGGCGAAAGAGGCGAATATACCCTTTACCGAACCGGCGGACATGCCTACCCAAGTCGCAAAGTTGCTGGCGGACGGGAAAGTCGTTGGTTGGGTGCAAGGCCGCATGGAGGCAGGCCCGAGGGCGCTCGGGGCAAGGTCGATACTCGCCGATCCGTCCAAACCCGCAGCGAAAGACGCCGTAAACCTGCGCGTTAAGCGCCGTGAGCCTTGGAGGCCGTTTGCCGCAACCGTCCTCGATACTCACCGCAACGAGTATCTCGAAAGCTGCCGCGATGCGCGATTTATGATTATCTGCTATCGAACCAAACGCGAAGCTCTCGATAAGCTCGTCGCCGCATCTCACATCGACGGTACTAACCGCGCCCAAGTGATCGAGCGTGTCGCCAACCCGCTTTATTACGATCTTGTGCGCGCTTTCGGAGAAAAAACGGGTACATTCGCACTGCTCAACACAAGCTTCAACCTTCGCGGCCGGCCTATAGTGCGCACGCCTCAGGAAGCGGTCGAAGTCCTCGTAGACACCGGGATGGACGCGCTCGCCGTCGGGCGCTACCTTATCGTTAAGCCATGAATCTCTTCGAGTTACCTGTAGACCAGTTTCAGAGATACCGTATAACTGCGGACGTCATAAACGTTCTCCGTGGCGAAAAAGGGAAAATGCGAATTGTCGAAGTGGGCGGCTACCCGCCTCGATTGGGTCACTTCCTGCCGGACGACGATCTTGTAGTAACCGACCTTACGAACGATGCATCCGAAGAAGGATACATTCAGGCGGATGCGCTTGATTTACCATTCGATGACAAGGCTTTCGACGCGGCGGTGGCGCTCGATGTGCTCGAACATATTCCCTCCGGGGATAGAGGAAAATTCGCTGCCGAACTGGCCAGGGTGGCGCGCCGGTTCGTGATAATCGCAGCCCCCTTCGACGACGGGAAAGGGATTATTTCGAGCGCCGAGAAGCTGTTGCTCGACTTCGTAACCGACGTTCACGGATACGAGCATCAATACTTCAATGAACACTTGAAGTATGGGCTTCCAAGTATCGAGAATATAATCGGTTATTTTCATCAGGACGGCTGGCAGGTGCATACCTTGCCGAACGGTTATTTCCCGAGGTGGTTTGCAACAATATTAGCCGAGTACGCTATCGAATCTAATGTAAAGCTTAAGGAATTACTACCTAAGTTGCGGGAATATTACAATTATCACTTTTACAAAGACGATAATCGCGAACCTGCGTACCGTCATGTGGTAGTGGCTGCGCGGGACGAGTTCTCGGACACCGAGCGTGTCGCGTTGTCCGGGCCGGCGGCATCTCCTTCACAATCCGCCGAATGGCCCCCGATGGAATATGCCGCCGCGTTAGTCGAGTTGGCCCGCTTAAACCTTCAGGCGTCGCACGAAGCTCGCATCGAAGGCCTGGAGCACGATCTGGCGGCGCGTGAGGAAGAGATTGCACACCTGAAAAAATATGCCTCAGAGTTGGAGGATTTTGTAAAAAAAGTGAAAAGCGCCCTGCCCTATCGAATTTATGAATGGCTGTTAAAAAGATAAAGAAGGAGTCAAGGATTCGAGGGTTTAAGAGTTCGAGTGGGAGTATGGCACTAAATACTCGGCCTCTTGAGTCCTGGAATCCTCGAACCCTCAAAGTTAGGAGAATCCGTTGCTTGCTAAATTTGAATGTATTCCATGTTACTTTAATATGGCTTTGACGAGTTCCGAACTCGTAAACGCCTCGCAGGAACAAACTCGAGAAGTGGTGAACGAGGTGGCCCGGCTCGTCCCGACATTAACCCTCGATAAGTCACCGGCCTATAATTCCACCAAATTGCTACGTGTTATACATCGCATTCTCGGCGTCGACGATCCCTATCGGGAGGCAAAGATACACTACAATAATGTCGTGATGGAGCTTTATCCGAAGCTCGTGAAGATGGTCGAGGAATCTTCCGACCCATTCGTGATGGCGGCCAAACTTTCGGCGGTTGGAAACGTTATCGATCTTGGGATTCGAGCCAAAATAGACATCGACGCCGACATCAGGCGGGTGTTCGAGCAGGGGTTCGGTATCGATCATTCGCAAAAGCTTATCGAGCTGCTCAAAGAGCCGCGTACCATCCTGTACATGGTGGACAACTCGGGCGAAATCGTTTTCGACCGTATTTTTATCGAGCGGCTTATCGCCCGCGGCCATCGCGTGATCGTCGGCGTCAAGTCCGGCCCGGTGCTCAACGACGCCACGATGGAAGATGCGCGCCAGGTGGGCCTTACCGAGATCACCGAGGTTGTCGAAACGGGCTCAGACTGGATCGGCACCGAGTTGGAGACGTGCGCCGAAGAATTCCGGAAACTTTACTATTCCGCAGACGTGGCGGTATCTAAAGGGCAGGCGAATTACGAAACGCTCGAAGGCAGTCGCCCCGACCTCTTCGTCATCCTGAAGGCCAAGTGCGACGCTGTGGCAAGAAACATCGGCACGGAACTCGGCGAACTGGTGCTTCAGAAAAGTCCGCATAAACCTTCCCGGTAAGACCCGGGGTGGAACACTCGAAGCAGTATTTTCATTAGTAGTCACGCTGTTTCAAATTGAAGAACTTGCAGCATATCGGGAGCGACGCGGGTACTGATATTGAGAATTTCAATCCCTATTACGTTACCTTCATCGTTAAAATCCAGAATGACGCCGGGTTGAACTTCCTCGGATTCCACAACAGGCGATTCGTCAAGCCTGAAATATAGCGCATCGCTTTCTTTATCTATTTTTAGTCTCATGATTGTTTCCTCAAACGACGGTCGAAAAAAACCGTGATAATTCTTTTGGGAGTTACGTTAGTATTCACCACCACATGTAAAAAACGCCCCCCATGTTCCGGAATGACCTTAATGTAATGAACGTTTTTATCCTTTCCAACCTCCGTTCGGTCAGGAAAATTGATTGTTTGTTGTACCCACTCTTCAGAAATAGACCGTTCACGTATCATCAACCTTGCATGACTGGAAAATTTGAAATCCAACGTCTACCTCTATCCATTTCTATTTTCAATATATCACGGTACCCATTTTTAAGCAATTTCCGATAAAATCATATTTTCCAGTCGCGATCGGGAGCACGGATAAATCCCTACAGGCAGGCTTCGGCGTATCCGCACTTTATAACCCGCTCGCTTGACCGTTTCTTTCGGTTATGTTACAAAGTTCCATGGGAACTATGAAAGCAATCGAGACAAAGGGTTTGACGAAGTTTTACGGCCCGACGAGGGGTATCGAGAATCTCGATTTATCCGTCGAGCGGGGCGAGGTTTTCGGGTTTTTAGGCCCTAACGGCGCGGGCAAGACCACCACCATCCGGCTGCTGGTGGGGTTGTTGAAACCTACTGCGGGCGAAGCGTGGCTGGACGGCCAAAGGGTGGATATGATCGACCCTGCCTATCGCAAGGAAGTGGGCTATCTCCCGGGCGAACCGGGCCTTTACGGGTATCTTACCGGGAGAGAATTTATCGAGCGCTGGGCGGCGTTGCGCGCGGAAGCAACGGATAAAGCACTCGAGCTGGCGGCGCGTTTCGACCTCGATCTCGACCGGAAAATAAAAGGCTTTTCGCACGGTATGAAGCAGAAGCTCGCCATCGTGGCGGCTTTTATGCACGGAGCGCCGCTGTTGATACTCGATGAGCCCACCCAGGGCCTCGACCCGCTGGCGCAGCAGGAGTTTTATAAGCTTATCGAGGAAGAACACGCAAGCGGAAAAACGATATTTCTTTCCAGCCATATTCTGGTGGAAGTCGAGCGGGTTTGCCACCGGGTGGGAATCGTCCGCGAGGGGCGGCTGATAGCGGTCGAACATATTGACGACCTGAAATCGAAGCGAGTCAAACACCTTGAAGCGCAGCCGACTTCACCGGTCGACGCCGAAAATTTTCTGATCCCGGGCGTTAAAACCGCGACATACGAAAACGGCGTACTATCGCTCACCATCGATGGGAACTACCCGGCAATACTTCGTGCGCTTTCCGAACTCGATATCGTGAACATCCGCATCGGTGACGCGAGTCTCGAGGAGATTTTCCTCGAATATTACAGCGAAAGCGAGGAGTCGGACCGGTGAAGCGCATCCTGGAGTGGGCCATCAGAGACAACGGCGCGGTGCTGGCTATATGGATAGCCGGTGTATGCATAATGTATATGCTGATTGTGTACCTGTTTCCCAGTCTTGGCGATATTGTGGACGCTTATATGGAAGAAAGCGCGCTCATCCTGGCAATGATGGGAAAGGAGGCCGAGTATCTCGAAAGCCGGAGAATCTTCGATATGTGGCTTACCATGGAGATATTTTCCTGGATGGGAGTTCTTCTTTCGGCTTATGTGGTAATATATGCCGCCGGAGCGCTCGCCGGAGAAGTGGAATCCGGCACCATGGAAATGCTGCTGGCGCAACCTATTCGACGCCGGGCGGTAGCGCTAGGCAAGTTTACAGCTCTCGCAATCAACCTCGCCGTTCTGCTGGCTGCGGCTTATTTTTCCATCGTGCTGGCTCACATGCTATGGATCGACGACCCCGCCTCGTTTGCCTTATACGCCGAGATATTCCTCAATAACTACCTGCTGCTTTTTTGCTTTGCGGGATTTTCATTCCTGATAAGCGCCGGCGCAGACGAGCAGAAAAAGGTCATCGGAATAGGCATGGGCGTCGCGCTCGGTACTTTCATGATCAACATGGTTATTTCGATAGCGCGCAAGTGGATCATCCTGGCGCGCCTGACGCCGTTTTATTATTGCGACGCTTCCAAAATTCTGCACCGAGGTGGAATATCTCCGCAAGACGCTGCGGTACTCTTCTTTGCCGGCGTTATTTTTATGCTCCTGGCCGTACGGCGTTTCGAGTCGCGCGATATAACTTAGATGTGCGAAGTGCTCAATGCGAAGTTCACCATATATTGTGAAATACCTCGCACTCGCACTAAACACCGGGTTGCACCGATAATAATTTCATGTTAGACTTTCTAACCTTCCAGTCTATGCAAGTATGCAAGATAACCCTGAAATTTTTCCGGGTTAGAAGCTGGTAATATCCGGCATATCAAATTCATAAAGGAGGATGTGGAGGATGAAATTTAACTTAAACAAAAATTTCATGGAGGATTGGCAAGTGGCCGAGGCTGCGGAAAAGACCATGAAAACCCCGCAGGATCTCGCTGCGGAGATGGGTCTCAAGCCTGAAGAGCTTATCCCCATGGGCCGTAAGGTTGCCAAAGTGGACTTCGATATGGTACTCAAGCGGCTTAAAAGAGCGCCCGCCGCCAAGTACATCAACGTGACAGCGATCACGCCTACACCGCTTGGGGAGGGGAAAACCACTTCAGCCATGGGATTGATTGAAGGTATGGGCAAACGCAAAATAAACGTGGTGGGCGCCATACGCCAGCCATCGAGCGGTCCGACTTTCAACATTAAGGGCAGCGCTGCCGGAGGTGGCGTTTCACAATGCGTGCCTCTCACCGATTTCTCGCTCGGACTTACCGGCGACATCGACTGCGTAACCAACGCCCACAACCTGGCAATGGTCGCCCTCACTTCCCGCATGCAGCACGAATTCAATTACGACAACAAAATACTCAAGAGCAAGAGGCTCAAGCGCCTCGACATCGATCCGCGCAACATTGAGATGAGATGGGTTGTGGATTTCTGTGCCCAGGCGCTTCGTGAGATCATTATAGGCATCGGCGGCAAAATGGACGGCTTCATGATGAAAACCGGCTTTGCCATCTCTGTAAGCTCGGAAATTATGGCCTGTCTGGCAATGTTCACCAGCCTGAAGGATTTCCGTCAGCGAATGGATCGAATAGTCGTGGCTTACAACAAGAAAGGCGACCCGGTAACCACCGGCGATCTCGAGGTGGGTGGCGCTATGACCGCTCTCATGCTCAAGGCGCTCAACCCCAATCTTATGCAGACCGTCGAGGGGCAACCGGTATTCGTACATGCCGGCCCCTTCGCAAACATCGCCGTGGGCCAGAGTTCGATTGTAGCGGATCAGATCGGCCTCAAACTCGGCGATTACCACGTAACCGAGTCCGGTTTCGGCGCCGACATCGGCTTCGAGAAGTTCTGGAACGTCAAGTGCCGCGCCTCCGGCCTGGTGCCCAACGTTTCGGTGCTTGTGTCCACTATTCGCGCCCTCAAGATGCACGGTGGCGGACCGAAAGTCGTCCCCGGGCGGCCCTTGGACGAGGCATACACCAAGGAAAACATCAAGCTTGTCACAAAGGGCGCCGAGTCAAACCTCGTTCATCACATCAAAACCATCCGCAAGGCCGGTGTCACCCCCGTGGTGTGCCTCAATGCTTTCACCGCCGACACCAAACGAGAAATCAACACGGTTCGCAAAATCGCCGAGAAGGCCGGCGCGCGCGTGGCGTATTCCGAGCACTGGGCTCGAGGCGGAGACGGCGCTCTTGAGTTGGCGGACGCGGTCGTCGATGCGTGCAAAACCAAAACGAAATTCAAACTCCTCTATCCGAACACCATGCCTCACTCCCAGCGCATTCTCAAGATAGCCAAAGAGGTCTACGGCGCCAAAGACGTCAGCTATACCCAGGAGGCTCAAGCCAAACTCGATCGACTTGAGAAGGATCCCAAGGCCAAGAACCTCGCTACTATGATGGTTAAGACCCATCTTTCCCTCACCGATGTCGCCGGAGTGCCGGGCGCGCCCAAAGGATGGACGCTCAAGGTACGCGACATCCTTACTTACAAGGGCGCGGAATTTCTCTGCCCCGTCGCCGGCGCTATCAGGCTTATGCCGGGCACCGCTTCCGATCCGGCATATCGAAAGATCGACATCAACTTAAAAACCGGAAAAGTCGAAGGTATGTTCTAAGAATAAACCGGATAAAAATTCTAATGGGCCGGGGAATTTACCCCGGCCCGTTTTACATTAGCACATATTTCTTATATACTTATAGCCATTATCAAAGAATACAACACTCAAGGAGGTAAATCATGGTAAGCAAAAAATCCGTTATTTTTCTTATTGCTTTAGCTGTATTTTTCATTTCCTCGCCGGCATGGGCGGCTAAAGGCCTCCGTATCGGCGCCGGTCTTGGACCGGGCATTCCTGTTTTGAGCGGGGGCGTTGCAGACGAATATCAGCCTCAGTCGGGGTTGGCCTTCAATGCAATAGACTGGGGATACGGGTTCACGGACGCCTTCAGCATCAATAGCAAGTTCATTGGAATCGTCGGTTCCACCGATGAAGGTGGAGTAAATTGGGGCTTCGGGGAGCTTGCATTTGATGCCCGATATGCCTTTATGACGAATAAGGCGTTCAATCCGTTCGTTATGCTGGGATTCGGCATATCCTCGTTTTCTCTCGAGCACGAAGACGACTGGCAGATTTTCTCCAATCCGGTAGTCGGACTCGACCTCGGTGTGGGATACGAATACTATCTGGGCAGCAAGAAACGTTGGTCGCTTGGTGGACAGCTTTATTATCATCTGGCTTCTTATAAAAGCGGCGAAAAACATTATTGCTATACGACTACGGAGGAAGATATATCGGATGTATTATACCCGGAAGGGATAGAACCGGGAGAAATAGACAAAATCACCTATATAGATGAGGATTTTGATGTAGACGCCAACGGCGGCTTTTTTATCATGGTCTTCACCCTGTCCTACACCTGGCGGAGATAAGTTAACGGATATCAGATTACCTTTCGGTGAAAAAAGAGGCTTATCTATCGGGCTTTCCCGATATACGAGCGATGGTGACGGGTCATAATACCGTCCGTATATACCGGTCGCTCGTACAGAGAAAATTTTAGGTTATTTGCTCGGATTCCGTTCTTTTTTCCACGTAAGCATAAGCGCTGTGGTTGTGAATGGACTCGAAGTTTTCGGCCTCGACACTGAACCATGTGAAATTATCGTCCCTATTCAAATGTAGAGCGATTTCTCTCACAACGTCTTCGACGAACATAGGATTGTCGTACGCGCGTTCGGTGAGCAATTTTTCGTCTTCTCTTTTGAGTAGAGAATAGACGTCGCTGGATGCGTTTCCTTCGATAAGTTTTATAACATCTTCGAGCCAGAAGAATTTTTTAGACTCCAGCATAACGGTGACGATACCGCGCTGGTTGTGCGCGCCGCGATCAGATATTTCGCGTGAGCACGGGCACAGAGTATTTACGGGAGCCTGTATTCCGACGAGAAAGTTTCTTTTATCTTCGTTGACGACGCCGGTATAGGAACAACGATATTCCATCAAGCTTTCCTCACCGGATACGGGCGCTTTTTTATTTATGAAGTATGGGAATGTCATTTCTACGTGGGCGCTTTTTGCATCGAGGGACTCGCGCAATTCGTCGAGAATATCGAGAAACGTTTTCGGATTGATTTCGCCGTGGTACTTGTTCAGCACCTCGATGAACCGGCTCATATGCGTGCCCTTGAACTGGTGCG
>Ga0180431_10004470_pt1 | contig 17453 bp, 10 predicted proteins | sample SS_ome_11_FD_132459 | JGI IMG/M metagenome (GOLD analysis project Ga0180431, IMG submission 132459) | Hypersaline lake sediment archaeal communities from the Salton Sea, California, USA - SS_1_MS_1 metaG | ecosystem: Environmental > Aquatic > Non-marine Saline and Alkaline > Hypersaline >... | reverse complement strand
CATGCAGGCGCCCTGAGAGACTCGGCCCTGATGTACGTCGTGGCCGGACAGAACGAGAAGGCGGCCGAGCGCATCGCACGGGCCCGGGCCGCACTGCCGCGGGATTTCGAGCTGCGCATGCTTGATTACGGCTTGCGCCTGATGCGACTGACCGACCGTCTCGGACACATTCTCTCAAAATTCAATCCGCGCAAGGTATGGCACCGAGCGCGCCGCTGACAACTGGGGCAAGCAACGACGACGTGCTCTCCCTGCCGACATAACAAAGGGGCCCACACCGAACGGGTGCAGGCCCCGATTGACATCTCCTGGCCCGGCACAAGGCTTCGTGCACAGGCGTTCGATCCACTCCTACAGCTCAGCGGGCAACAACACCCCGTCGATGAGGTGAATCACACCGTTGCTGGCCTGCACGTCGGTCTCGATGATGTTGGAGGTGCCGCCTGTGTTGTCCGTCAGGACGCCGTCGGCCTGTTGCACGAACCCATTGACGACCATATCGATCTGCTCGGCGGCCAGCACATCCGCTGCCGGCAAGGTTCCCGCGCTGACGTGATAGAGCAGGATATCGGTCAACACGACCTGGCTCACATCGCCGATGTTGTCCGCGTCCAGCCCGAGAGCGGCAAACGCATCATCGGTCGGTGCAAAGACGGTAAACTCGTCCGCAGCGGACAGCGCCTCCACGACCGCCGGATCGGCGGCGAGCACCGCCGCGATCAGCGTATCCAACTGCCCGGCGTACGCCCCCTCGTCATTGAGAGCGAGGATGGTGTCGACGAGGTTGGCCAGCTCCGGCTCCGGCTCGGGCTCGGGCTCGGGCGGCATGAGCACCGCGTCGATGACGTGGACGACGCCGTTGGTGCCTTCCAGGTCCGTGGCCGTGATCGCCGCCTGACCGCCGCGACCGTCGGTGAGCACGCCGGCGTCCTGAAGCACGTCACTGCCTTGCAGCGTCGTGATTGCCTCCAGGGCGAGAACGTCCTCGGCCATCAGCCGGCCGGCGGCGACGTGGTACAGCAGCACGTCGGTCAGATACGCCTGATCGAGTTCGCCCACGTTGTTGGGCTCGACGCCCAGAGCCGCGAACGCATCGTCCGTAGGCGCGAAGACCGTGTAGGTGTCGCTGCCAACCAGCGCCTCCAGGATCGAGGGATCGGCCGCCTCGGCAGCGGCAAGCAGGGTGTCGAACTGGCCCGCGAGATCGCCCTCGCTGTTGAGTGACACCAACAAATCGACGAGGTTGACCAGGCGGAAAGGCAACACGACGGCGTCAATGACGTGGACCACGCCGTTGGCCGCTTCCAGATCCGTCGCGACGACGCCGGCAGTACCGCCGGTGTCATCGGTGAACAGATTGTTCGGATCGTCCGGCGTAACCGCTATGTCGCTGCCTTCGAGCGTCTCAATCGCATCGGCGGCCAGCACGTCTTTGGCGAACAGCTTGCCGGCGGTGGCATGATACAGCAGCACGTCGGTCAGTATCGCCGGATTCACGCCTCCGATCGTTTCGGGCGTCAATCCCAGAGCGGCGAAAGCGTCGTCCGTGGGCGCCAGCACCGTGAGCTTGGCGGTGCCGGACAGCGCCTCGAGAATCGATGGGTCGGCCGCTTCGGCCGCGGCTATCAGCGTGTCGAACTGGCCCGCGAAATCGCCCTCGCTGTTCAGCGCCACCAGCAACTCGACCAGGTCAACCAACTGGAACGGCAAGACCACGCTGTCGATGACGTGGATCACACCGTTGCTCGCCTCGACGTCTGTCGCCGTGATCGCCGCCTGGCCACCGATCTCATCGGTCAGCACGCCGCCGTCCTGGAGCAGAACGCTGCCTTCGAGCGTCTCGATCTGCTCGGCGGCAAGCACGTCGGCCGCCATGAGCTTGCCGGCGGCAACGTGGTACAGCAGCACGTCGGTGAGAACCGATTCGCCGACGTCGGCGACGTTGTCCGGATCCAGGCCGAGGCCGGCAAAGGCGTCGTCGGTCGGCGCGAAAACGGTCAGTTCACCCGGCGCCCCCAGCGCCGCCAGGACGTTCGGATCGGCCGCTGCGACCGCCGCCAGCAGCGTGTCGAACTGCCCGGCGAAGTCCGGCCCCTCGTTGAGCGTAGCGACCAGCTCGGCGATAGTCGACGGCGAGTACGGCAAGACCACCGCGTCAATCACGTGGATGACGCCGTTGGCGGCCTCGATATCCGTCAGAACGATCGTCGCTCGACCGCCGGTGTCGTCGGTCAACACGCCGGCGTCCTGCAGCAGGGTGCCGCCTTCAAGCGTATCGATCGTCTCGAGCGCCAGGACGTCGGCCGCCATCTTCTTGCCGTCGGCAACATGATACAGCAGGATGTCCGTCAGCAAATCGACGCCGAGTTCCCCGACGGTATTCGGGTCCAGACCGAGAGCGGCAAACGCCTCATCGGTCGGCGCGAACACGGTCAGGGGCGCGTCGCCGGACAAAGCGTCGAGAATGGCCGGATCGGCAGCGCCTACCGCCGCGAGGACCGTGTCGAACTGCCCCTCGTTGAGCGCCACGACCAATTCCGCGATCGGGATCGGGTGGTACGGCAACAACACGGAGTCGACGACGTGGATGACGCCGTTCGACGCCTCGACGTCCGCTACCGTAACCGTGGCCTCGGCGCCGGTGTCGTCGACGAGCACGCCGTCGGCTTTCACCGCCAGGTCGCCGCCTTCGAGGGTGTCGATCGCCGCGGCGGCAGCGATATCAGCCGCCATCAGCTTGCCCTGCGCAACGTGATTGAGCAGGATGTCCTCCAGGATGTCCGCGTCCAGCTCATCGACGTTGTCCGCGTTGAGCCCCAAAGCTTCGAACGCCTCGTCGGTCGGAGCAAAGACGGTCAGCGTATCGTCGCTGGAAAGTGCCTCCAGCAGCGCCGGATCGGCAGCGACCAGAGCGGCCAGCAACGTGTCGAACAGTCCGGCCGCGGCCCCCTGGCTGTTGAGCTGGAGAGCCAGGTTGACGATGTTCAGCTTCGGGGTCGTCCAGTACAAACGAATGCTGTCCACGTACACGATGCCCGGCCCGTTGAACGGATAGGCAAAATCGCCCACGCCGATGCTCAGCGTCTTGACGTTCTTGCGGACGTTGACATCGAGCTTTCCGAGGTCAATGACCCACTGGTTCCACCACGGGCTGACGATGTTGCCGCTGTACTTCATCTCCCGGCTGTTGATCCGCAGGTACAACGGTTCGAGCGCGTTGATGTTGCCCGGAGCACCATGCAGGGACAGCACCAGCTTGCTGACGCCGTTCCTGGTCCAGTCGGTGCGGCCCTTGACCTTCAGTTGGATTTCTGTGAGCGGTTCGGGCGAACTGCGGTACGGGAGCTTCAGAGCCTGGCCGCCGCCATGGACGGTCGTCTGCTCGAGAACGCCCTCGCCGTTGCGCACCAGGCCGCCGCTGGTACGACTCACCCAACCGTCGATCCAGCTCTTGCGCAGGGCACCGGTGTTGGCGTAGCTCTCGAAGTTGTCCACCGCGACGTAATCCACCGCCGTGAAGCTCCAGATGACACCGTCCACTGCACGAACCGGTGCGGCATCGTTCACTTCGTTGACCTTCCAGTAATACGTCTGGCCCAGGTCGAGTTGCACGGAGCCCAGATTGAAGCTGGCATCCCCCGCGACACCGACCAGGGCCGCTCCACTTTCCACGGCTCCCTTGTCGGCGCTGAGGTAGACCTCGTGCGAAGCCGCGGCAAAGCCCGGCTCCCACGTGAGAACGCCGTCGAGAGGCACGCCCATCGCGCCCACCGCGGGCATGGGGTCCGTGGCGCGGCGAGGAACGGAGAAGAAACGAACTTCACTAAGCCCGTACTGATAGCCGCCGCTGTAACTGCTGTTGAACGTGATCCTGACGTATCGAGCCGCCACGTCGCCAAAAGCCACCGCCGTGTTGGGCGCATAATCATCCGAGCCGGTGGCCTGCGCGAAGGTGAAATCGCCCAGCGTCGTCCAGTTGGAGCCGTTGGGCGAATACTCGATCGTGACGTCCTGCGCTCCCAGGCCGATCGTCGGTTCCTCCGAACCGTTCCAGTTCCAGACCCACATCTTGTCGAGCTGATACTCCTTGTCGAATTCGTATTGAATCCAGGTAGGCTCCACGATCACATTCGGGTCGTTGGGGTCGTCCGGATTGGCCGGAACGGGCTCCACGACACAGCTCAGCCACATGGCGTTCGGGTCGGTCGAATGGTTGTCGGCGACGAGCCCCGAGCCATCGATGGTGTTATCGGCTCCCTCGTCGGCGCTGTTGGAGCACGAGGCCGTAGCCGTGATGGGACCCGTTACGGGGTAGCTGTACGGCTCGACGGTGAAGCTCCAGACGTCACCCGGGCAAACGACGAGGTCCACTACGTTGGGGTCGTTGACGTCTTCGACTACCGTCACGGCGTCGACGCGCCAATAGTAGGTCTGTTCGAACTCGAGTCGGCCGGGATCGTACTCCGTGGCCTCCTGACCCAAACTGCGATCCACGAATACCGGATTGTCGGCGGTCGCCTGCTCGACGTATTTTCGCACCGGCGAAAAATACACGTCGTATACGTCGGCACCGTCCGGCGGCGCCCAGGAAAGCACAACGTCCCGGGAGACGCCCGTGGCGTTGTGGGCCGGGCTGGAAGAAGCCGCCTTGTTGCACGCGTTTGGTTCCTCGTCGACCGGCTGCCCGACTGCCGAACCGGCAGCCAGACCTACGGCGACCACGCAGACAACCCTCCAGATACATTTCGTACACATGTGATACTCCCCCAATCAAAGGATTAGTACTGGCGCGCTTCGACTCCCTGCCGAAGCGCTTCTCGCACGATGCGCGCATCATCTCCCCCCGCTCGATCCATCCGTACCCCCGAGAGAAGCGCTCGCCGAATCACCTCCGCCACTTTTGTACCACGTTCCGCAAGCCGAAAAGGGAGAAACGCCGCACACAAGCGCGACACTATTTGTCTGTTACAGTCCCTATGTGACCCTCCTTGCCCCGCCTTGGGCAATCAATCGTTCGAAGTTCCATGCCACGCGAGAATCGCCGTCGCCCGCTCTATCGAGGCGCCGCCACGCAGCACACACACGCGTCGGAATCAGGCGAAACATTCGTTCTACCCTTGCCACGGGCGCTGCGGGGCGGTTCGATCATTTTGCAGGAGGGCCGCGCGAGGGGCAATCGTACGACACCGCGACATGACTCAAAACGGCGGCACTGCGTCTCCACCGCTCGCCCATCGATTTGCTGCCCGCCGGTCTGCAGGAGCAGGGGCGCGCCGGCGCGACGGGTTGCCTGCGGCCATAATGCCGACAGAAACGAAACCCGTCGCACGGCGCCGGCCTTAACGCCGGGCCGACCGAGCGCCGGATGTCCGTCACGCAATCCGCCCCCAACCTCTTGTGCCGGCCGTCTCTTTCCCGCATGGCACTGCCACCCCCGAGTTCAATGCGTCGGAATGAATCACTGACATCCCCGGTTCACCGCGCTCTTGTGCACCGCTTCAGCCGGGGATTGCAACCATCAACGTAGAACGAGACTCGCTGCCGGTCAAGGCCATGTGGTGTCGTCAATTCTAATGACAACCGGCCTATCGCCCTCAAAAGCGACTTTCGCGGCAAATTACGAGCGGTGGTTCGAGCTCCACATGGGCGGCCCCTGTCCGGCCGGAAAATGGTAACACCCCGGACGGCCGAGGTGGCCGTTGAAGAAGCCTGCGAACGGACCTATGGGCAAGCGGTAGATCATCTGGCCCGCAGTCACAACATTCGGATGGGAAAGGAGTTGCTGGAGAACCGGACACAGACGGTGGGCGACCATTGGCTGGCTGGCGACCGTCAACGGCTGGAATCGGCCCGAACGGCCCATGCCGCCCCTGAGGAGTCGTTTTCCGCCGAGCCGCCTGAAAACCGCCACCGCCTTCCGGCCGCACCCTCCCGGGGCGCGACGGCAGGTTTTTCTTGCTTTGCCGGCCACCCGTTCGATATAATGGATCGAGTTTTACGAGGAGAAAGCCATGAACGGCGGACAGACGTTTCCTGGGTTTCCATCTCGTCACAGGGAGCGGCGGAGGGAATTTACTCGTGTTGCAGCCTCTCGTGCCAATCGAGGCGCGCAACCACGCCAACGGGCACGGAGGCAACGACCTTTTGTGATGGGAGTTCTTTCCCTGAGGTGAACGAAGATGTCGGAAAAAAATTCGCAGGCCAGAGGCGTAAGAAACGGAGCACTCAAGATGGTGGGGCTGGTCGGCCTGGTCGTGGCGATCGGGGCAACCGCCGTCTGGCTCAAGGCGGTCAAGGGGGGCAGCGAACCGCAAGGAGATCTGGCGACGTATGCCGCCCAGCGGGGGCGCCTGACCATCAGCGTGCTCGAATCGGGGACCATCAAGGCCAAGGACCAGATCATCATCAAGAATGAGGTCGAGGGACGCCGCTCGATCATCTTCCTCGTGGAGGAAGGGACCCAGGTCAAAGAGGAAGATCTGCTGGTGGAGTTGGATTCCAGCTCCCTGAAGGACTCCAAGGTGGACCAGGAGATCTTAGTGCAAAACGCCAGCGCCGATTTGGTGGACGCCCAGGAGAATCTGGCAATTACGGAAAACCAGGGCAAGAGCGACGTCGACCAGGCCAGGCTCACGCTGGAGTTTGCCCGGCAGGATCTGGAGCAATACACTGCCGGCGACGGCCTGTTCGCCAGGGACGTAACGGAGCTGGACGCGCAGATCAGTCTGGCCGAGGAAGAGTTGCGACGCGCCGAGGACGTCAACGAATGGTCCGGCCGGCTCTTCGAAGAGAAGTATATCTCCGAAAGCGAGTACATGGCGGACAAGCTGCAAGTCAAACGCAAGCGGCTTGAGTTGGATAAGAGCCAGACCAGTCTGCGGATTCTCAAGAAATTCACCTACGAACGACAAATCTCGCAGTTGACCAGTGACGTGAATCAGGCCGAGATGGCGATGGAACGGACGCTGCGCAAGGCCAATGCGAATAATACGCAGGCCCAGGCCCGGCTCAATGCCAAGGACGCCGAATACAAGCGTCAACAGAGCAAACTGGACAAGATTGTCGAGCAGATTGAGAAATGCCGGATCAAGGCCCCCGCCGACGGCCTCGTTGTTTACGCCACCAGCGTCCAAAGCAATCCTTTCATGAACAAGGAACCGTTGGATGAGGGCCAGGAGGTGCACGAGCGTCAGGAACTGATCTATCTGCCCAAGACCGACTCGGTTTTGGCCGAAGTGGACGTGCACGAGGTGAATCTGCACAAGGTCAAGCCTACGCTGCCGGCGATTATCACGCTGGACGCCTTGCCGGGGCAGAGCTTCTTCGGCACCGTTAGACAAATCGCCCCTCTGCCCAATGCCAGCATGCCTCTGGCCCCCGACTTGAAGGTTTACAAGGCCGAGGTCGATCTGCAGAGCGACGGCGCCGTGCTCCGCACGGGCATGAGCTGTCGGGCTGAGATGATCGTTGCCCAGTACGAGGATGCCGTGTACGTCCCCGTCCAGACCGTTCTCAACGTCGCCGGCGTTCCTACCGTCTACGTCCTGGAAGGCGACGAACGCGTGGCGCGCAAGATCAAGATCGGTCTGGACAATAACCGTATGGTTCACGTCAAGGAGGGTCTGGAGGAAGGCGAAGCCGTGTTGTTGGCGCCGCCCCTGGATCAGGCTTCGGTGGAATCGGCGCCCGGCGCCGACGGCGCGGAATCCTCCACGCTGGAAGCTGCATCCGACGATATGGGCCAAAAAGTCCGCGACCAGCTCGATACCTCGGCGAAGACGCCGGCCGCACCGGCCCCCGAGCCGGGCGGACCGGAAGACAAGGAAGCCGTAGGCCCACGCCCGGGCGGACCCCAGAGACAGGGGCCCGGCGGGCAGGGGATGAACTTGTCGCCCGAACAAAAGAAACGCATCGAGAAAATGCGCAAGATCATGGAGAATCTGACCGAGGAGGAGAAGGAGCAGCTCAAGAACATGTCGCAGGAAGATCAAATGAAGTTCTTCCGGGAAAAGATGGAGGAGAGCCCGTAGATGATGCGGCCTTCCCGCATGGGCGCCGCCGGGGCAGTGAAAGTGGAGGACACATCGTGAGAGGCACTCGCTTTGTCCGCAGTATCAGATCGGGGCTTGAGAACCTGCTGCTCCACAAGCTCCGGTCCTTCCTGACCATGCTCGGCGTGGTCTTCGGGGTCGGCAGCGTCGTGGCGATGCTCTCGGTGGGCGAAGGGGCCAGCAAGGAAGCGCTCGAGCAGATCAAGAAGCTCGGCAGCACGAACATCCTGATCTCCTCGCTCAAACCGGCCCAGGAAGAAAAGGCGAGCATGATGCGCTCGTTTGTAAGTATGTACGGCCTGACCTACGATGACCATGCGCGCATCGCCCAGGGCCTTAAGACGGTCGAGGGCACCGCGCCGGTCAAATCGACGCGCCAGGACGCCGGGCTGCACGGACGATCCATCGAGCTGCGTGTGGTCGGAACCACGCCCGAATGGTTCGACCTGGTTCCCAGAGAGGTCCTGGCCGGACGGGTGATACTGCCCTCCGACAAGACCCGAATGAGCGCTGTGGCGGTCCTTACCGAGTTCGGGGCGCGCAAGCTCCTGGCCACGGAGCGCACCATCGGCCAGGCCATTCGCATCGGGGGCAACAGTTTCGAGGTCGTCGGCATCGTGCGCAGCGAAGGGGGCCAGGCGGGCAGCATCCAGATGCCGGATGAGGAGGTCGATGTCTACATCCCCCTCGAGATGGCCCGTGCCTACTATGGCGACCTGCACATGCGCATGGCGTCCGGGTCGTTCAGTGCCGAAAACGTTCAACTCCATCAGATCATCGCCCGGGTGGATGCCACCGAACACGTCGAGGCGGCCGCCAAAGCGATTGAGGCGATGCTGACCCGGTTCCACAAGAAAAAGGACTACGTGATCCACGTGCCTCTGGCGCTGCTGCGCGAGGGGCAGGCTATCAAGCGGCGCTTCAACATCGTTCTGGGATCGATCGCCGGCATCAGCCTTCTGGTCGGCGGCATCGGAATCATGAACATCATGCTGGCCTCGGTCACCGAACGCACGCGGGAGATCGGGATCCGTCGTGCGATCGGCGCCAAGCGACGCCAGATCATCAGCCAGTTCCTCATTGAGACGGTCGTTCTGTCCACCACCGGCGGCCTGATCGGCCTGGGCATCGGCGCCCTCATTCCGCACCTCATCACGCACTTCTCGGGCATGACCACGATCCTCACGTGGGAGGGCATCCTGCTGCCCCTGTCTATCAGTATTTCCATCGGCATAATTTTCGGACTCTATCCCGCCATGCACGCCGCCGGGGTCGATCCCATCATTGCCTTGCGTCATGAATGAGCGAGCCGCGTCGCTGCCGATCCGCTGCCTGCCACCGGTCGCGGCGGCGTCAAGCAGAACCCGATCACGAACCGGACGGTGCCGTCGCACGTATCCCGCAACCGGGTAGACCTTGTCGTTCAACCGAGATTCGATCCCGGAGGTGAACCGTTGGAGATGCCAGGTCGGGCGTCTTTTTCCTTTGATCGACGGGGTCTTCGGCGTATAATACCGCCGGCGGAACGTAGGGGGCTGGATAAGCTGGGTCAACCTCGAAAAGGCGGCCCGATGGAGTCCGGACTATAATGACCCTGTTTTCAGTCGATTGTAAGCCGATGTAATATAAGGGTTTGGCCGAGTGGCGGAATGGCAGACGCTGGGGACTTAAAATCCCCTGCCCGCAAGGGCGTGTGGGTTCGAATCCCACCTCGGCTACTGGCGGATCTTGTCAGAAGCGCGACGTCGGGGTGCGGTTGCGCGACGTCGGGCCCGTAACACTGAAACTTTTGTGGAGATGCGCTATGGCAAACAAGAATTGCAAGCTTGTAGATGTTGACAAGCCGAACCTTTACCGCGATGTGTTCCCTTACAGCGAGTTCCCCAAGGTCGTGTTCGACGGCCGGCGGGTCGAGTATGAAATCCCGGAGCACATCTGGATTACCGATACCACGTTTCGCGACGGTCAGCAGGCCCGGCCGCCCTACAGTCCCGAGCAAATCCTGCGCATCTACGATCTGCTGCACGAGATCGACGGCGGCACCGGCCTGATCCGCCAGTGCGAGTTCTTTCTCTATTCCGAAAAGGACCGCAAGGCCGTCGAGCTGTGCCAGCAGCGCGGATACCAGTACCCGGAAATCACCGGCTGGATTCGGGCGGTCGCGGCCGATTTCAAGCTCGTCTCCCAGATGGGCCTGCGTGAGACCGGCATCCTGACCTCGGCCAGCGATTATCATATCTTCCTGAAGCTGCGCAAAACGCGGTCGCAGGCCATGAACGGCTACCTCGACATCGTCCGGGCCGCGCTGGACAGCGGCGTGCTGCCGCGCTGCCACTTCGAGGACATCACCCGGGCCGATTACGAGGGCTTCGTCTTGCCCTTCGCCGCCGAGCTGTTGAAGATCTCCGAGCAGTACCAGCAGCCGGTAAAGATTCGCCTCTGCGATACGCTCGGCTTCGGGCTGCCCTGGGCCGGCGTAGCGCTGCCGCGCAGCGTGCCCAAGCTCATCCACGGGCTGCGCCAGATCGGCGTCAAGCCCGAACAGCTCGAATGGCACGGGCACAACGATTTCCACAAAGTGCTCGTCGACGCCTCCACCGCCTGGCTCTACGGCTGCAGCGCCGCCAACGCCGCCATCTTCGGCTGCGGCGAGCGCACGGGCAACCCCCCGCTGGAAGCCCTGGTCGTCGAGCACGCCCAGTTGAAGGGGATGACCGAAGGCGTCAACTACGCGGCCATCACCGAGCTGGCGGACTACGCCCGCAAAGAGTTGAAGCTCGAGATCGCGCGCAACTACCCGCTGGTCGGGCGGGACTTCAACGTGACGCGCGCCGGCATTCACGCCGACGGCCTGCTCAAGAACGAGGAGATTTACAACTGCTTCGATACCGAGAAGCTGCTCCATCGGCCCGTCGGCGTCGCCATCACCGACAAGACGGGCGCCGCCGGAATCAAACACTGGGTCGAAGCCCGCTACGAGATCGTCGTGGCCAAGCACGACGCGCGCATCACCAAGATCAAAGACTGGATCGACGCCGAGTACGCCACGGACCGCGTCTCGATGATCTCCGACGACGAAATGCACGCGTGGGTGCGCCAGGCTTTTGCCGACGACGTGCCCCCGTTGAAAAAATAGGACTGCCGCTGCCTCAGGAGCCTACGCCAGGATGGCCCAGCACGAAATCAAAGCAGTGCTCTTTGACTTGGGCGATACGCTGCTGAATTTTGGCCGGATCAGCACGACCAGGGTCTTTTTACAGGGAGCCCGGTCCTCGTACCGTTTTCTGCGCGAGCACGAACAACCGGTCGGCCCCTTTGCGTGGTACGCTCTGCGCAACCTGATTCGCCTGCGCATCCGCCAGTTGCGTTCGGACCTGACCGGCCGCGATTTCGACGCGCTGACGTTCCTGCAGGACGTCGGCCGCCGCAAGGGCATACAGCTCTCGCCCAAACAGTGGGAGCAGTTCGCCTGGTCCTGGTACGAGCCGTTGAGCAAACTCGCCGACGTCGAATGGAACGTCAGGGAGACCCTGGCGGCGCTGAAGAAGCTCGGACTCAAGCTCGGCATCGTGTCCAACACCTTCGTCAATCGCGAATCGCTGGAACGGCACTTGAGCCAAAGAGGCCTGCTGGAGTTCTTCTCGGTGCGACTGTACTCGTACGAATTTGCGTTCCGCAAGCCGCACCTGGAGATCTTCCGCACTGCGGCGCAGCACATCGGCGAGGCCCTGGAGAATATCGTCTTCGTAGGGGACCGTATCGACAAGGACATCCAGCCGGCGCTGCGAAGCGGCATGATGGCCGTTTTGAAAGACGCTTATACCAACGTGGGCAAGCAGACACCGGCGGGCGCCTGGAAGATACGCGACCTCTCGGAGCTGCCCGGCCTCATCGCCCGGGCGAACACCACCGCCATGCAGCCCACGAGGACATGATCGAGCCGGGCTGTTTTTTGACACGGACTATGACTGACTCCCGCACGGCCGGGTGTCCCTTCGTCCAGGAATTTTGTGAACCCGTATGATAGTACAGGCACGGTGAAACATGCGCATATCGAGACAACGTCACCTGGTACCCTTCCTGTCGCGCCACGTGGGACCGCTCCTGCTGTGCGTGCTGGCTTTCAGCGCCCCCGGAGCTGCGGTCGAGGACAAGTTTTACGATGGCTTTCGCGAGCCGCCGGCCCAAGCCCGGCCGTTCGTGCGCTGGTGGTGGAACGGAAACTGCGTCACCGAAAAGGAAATCCTGCGCGAGCTGGACATCATGAAAGCGGCCGGCGCGGGAGGAATTGAAATCAACCCCATTGCCATGCCGCAAGAAGCGAAAGCCACCGGCGACGACGCGCTGGTCTGGCTCAGTCCGCGGTGGAACCGCATGGTCAAGGTCGCCGCCGACGGGGCGCGACAGCGCGGCATGATCGCCGATCTCATCGTCGGGACCGGCTGGCCCTTCGGAGGCAAGTTCCTCGCCCCCGAGCAGACGATCCAGGGCATTACGCTGAACACCAGGCAACTCCGGGGGCCTACGGCCTTCAAGAGCCCGGTCGCGCAACTGCTCAAGGCACCGAAGACGCCGTACGAAGTGGCCGACAAGCCGGCGCCGGAACTGCTGTTCCTGTGGCTGTTACCCGCCGGCGCCCGCGACGTGAGTGACGCCGTGGATCTGACGGGTAAGGTTGAGCCTGACGGGACGGTCGCCTTCGACGTTCCGGCCGGCGCGCATACGCTGTACATCGGGACGTGGCAGCGGAGTTTTCGAGCGGTGATGTGGGGCGCTCCCGGCGCCGACGGACCCGTGCTGGACCATTACAATCGCCCGGCCGTGACGCGGTACTTGCAGCGCATGTCCGACGAATTAGGCCCGGCGCTGGGCGGCCGGCTCGGCGACGGCCTGCGCGCGATGTTCTGCGACAGCATCGAGCTCTCCGGCGCCAACTGGACGGGGGACCTGCCCGGTGAGTTCGAAAAACGCCGGGGCTACGCCCTGCCGCCTTACCTGCCGTTCGTACTCGACAAGGACGATCCGAAGGACGGCAGCGTGTTCGCCGACGCCGTGCGGCGGGCCCGCTACGATTTGAGCAAGACGCTGGTCGAGCTGTTCCACGAGCGTTTCCTGTGGCCCTTCCACGAGTGGTGTCACGAGGTCGGAACGTTGAGCCGCTACCAGGCCTACGGCCATCCGTGGCTGATGGGCATGCTCGACGGCTACCTGGTGCCCGACATTCCGGAGGGCGACACCTGGCTGTTCAACAACTGGGACCCGCTGGACGGCATTCGCTACGCGGTGTGGAACAAGTACGCCGCCTCCGGCGCGCACCTGGCCGGCCGCCCGCTCGTCGGCTGCGAGGCCATGACCAATACCCAGGGTGTCTTTCGCGCCACGCTCGAACAGATCAAACAGGCCACCGACCTGAGCGTCATCACGGGCGTGAACCACTTCGTCCTGCACGGATTCAACTACTCCCCGCCGGACGCCGGCTTTCCGGGCTGGGTCCGCTACGGAACGTACTTCAACGAGCGCAATCCGTGGTGGCCGCACTTTCACCGCTGGGCCGACTACTGTGGGCGCCTCTCCTGGGTCCTGCAGCAGAGCAAGCCGCACGTGCAGGTGGCCATCTTCGGGCCGACCGCCGACGTCTGGAGCCGCGACGGGCTCGACCGCGGGCCTTTCGTCTACACCCCGCGCTGCCTTCATTTCATGTGGCAGGCCTTCCATCAAAACGGATGTTCCGCCGATTACGTGAATCGCACCGTGCTGGAAAAGGCGGCCTTCGCCGGCGGGAAGCTGCGTTTCGGGCCGATGGCCTATGACGCCCTGATCGTTCCCGGCGTCGAGACACTCGAACCTGCCACCGCCGAGGCGATGAAACGCTACGCGCAGGCGGGCGGCAAGATCCTGTTTGCCGGCGAACCGCCCCGCCGCTCAGCCGGCCTGCTCCAGGCCAAAAAGAACGATGCGCGCGTCGCCCGCGCCATTGACGAGGCGCTGAAGGCCGATGCCCGCCGCGTTCTGCAGGTGGCCGAGCCCGAGCGCGACGAGCTGCTTGGCTGGGCCGGCAACGTCATAGCGAAGCTCGAGGTCACGCCTTCGATCCGCTTGGACCCGCCCCACGAGCGCCTGTACCAGATTCACCATAAGCTGGCCAACCGCGACATCTTCTTTCTGGTCAACCTGCACCGCGAAGAGCCGCTCTCCTTCGACGCGGCCTTCGACGTGGAGAAGAAGACGCCGTGGCGCTGGGACCTGGAAACCGGCGCGCGATCGGTATTTGCCCGTACCGGTAAGGGCAACAAATTCTCCCTCTGTCTCGAACCGCTGGAATCCCTTCTGCTGGTGTTCGAGCCCGGCTCGTCCAACGAGGCCGGCAGCCCGGAAACGCCGATAGATCCTCAGGATTACGTCACGCTCAGCGCGCCGTGGAACGTGACCTTCAAGCACGCGGTTCTCGACGCGGCCTTCGAGCGCACCTTCACGGCGCTGTTCGATCTCGCCCAAACGCGCGAGCGGCCGCTCGCTACCTTCGCCGGCACGGCGACGTACCGCACGCAGTTCGACCTGCCCGACACGGAGCATGCCATCCTCGATCTGGGCCGGGTCCACGACCTCTCCGAAGTCACTCTCAACGGCACCCCTTTGGGCGTACGTTGGTGGGGCCGGCACGTCTACGATGCCACTGATGCGGTGCGGGCCGGACGCAACGTCCTCGAGGTCCGCGTGACCACGACGCTCTTCAACTACTGCCACGCCCTGCGGGACAATCCCACCGCGACCCGATGGACCAAAGGCAAAGCCCCCGTGCCCGCCGGACTGCTGGGCCCGGTGAAATTCCACCGAAAGAAATAGCCGGCACACTCTGCGCCAATGAATGCCAAAATCGGGAGAAACCTGATTGACACGTCAGGCTGTGCTTCATAGTATCCGAGCTTCGCTTGTGTTTTTGCATGAGACCTTTTTCTTCGAGGAGACCAAGAATGGCCGAAGGCAACGCTGTTAACGTCACGGATGCCGATTTTGCCGGCGTGGTTTTGGAGTCGGACGTCCCGGTGCTGGTGGATTTTTGGGCGCCGTGGTGCGGGCCCTGCAAAATGGCCGGTCCGGTATTGGAGAAGATCGCAGCCGAGTACGACGGCAAGTTAAAAGTCTGCAAGATGAACGTGGACGAAGAGCGCCAGGTCGCCAGCCAGCACGGCATCATGAGCATCCCCACGATGTTCCTGTTCAAAGACGGCCAAGTGGTCGAACAGATCACCGGCATAACCCCGAATTTCGAGGCCGACCTGAAAGCGAAGATCGATTCGCACATAGGCTAAAGTGCGGAGGTTGCGACACAATGACTGATACCGTACATGACGCAATCATCGTCGGCGCCGGTCCGGCGGGCCTGGGCGCGGCGGTGTATACGGCGCGCGACCGGCTCGCAACGCTGATCCTCGAGAAGCTCATGCCGGGCGGCCAGATCAACAACACCGACCGCATTGAGAACTATCCGGGCTTCGAGCGCATCGACGGGCCGGGCCTGATCGAACGCATGCAGAAGCAGGTCCAGACCTTCGGCGCTGAAATCAAGACGGGCGCCGAGGTGACCGGACTGGAAAAGCTCTCCGACGGCAACGTCGCGGTGCTGTGCGACCAGGACCGATACGTGGCCCGCGCGGTGATTCTCGCCCCGGGCAGCGATTATCGCAAGTTAGGCATTCCGGGCGAAGAAGAGTTTCGCAACGCCGGCGCGGGCGTGAGCTACTGCGGCACGTGCGACGCCCCCTTCTTCCGCGAGAGGCAGGTGGTCGCCGTCGGCGGCGGCAATACCGCCGTCGAAGAGACGCTGCACCTGTGCAAGTACGCCGACAAGGTCACGATGATTCACCGCCGCGACGAGTTCCGCGCCTCGCAGATTCTCGTCGAGGAGCTCCTGGCCAAGGCCAACGAGCCCGATTCCAACCTCGTGCTCAAGTACAGCACGATCGCGACCGCCATCGGAGGCGAGGGCAAGGTGCAGTCCTGCACGCTCAAGAACGTCAAGACCGGCGCCGAAGAGAACTACCCCTGCGACGGCGTCTTCATTTTCGTCGGCATGGTGCCCAACACCGGCTTCCTCAAAGGCTCGGTGGAGCTGACCGAGCAGGGCTTTATCAAGTGCGACTGCGCCTATCTGCGCACGAGCATGCCGGGCGTGTTCGTGGCGGGCGATTGCCGGATCGGAGCGGCCATGCAGCTTGTGACCGCCGTGGCCGACGGCGTCAACGCCGCCATGATGCTCAAGAACCATTTCCGCGATCCGCAGTGGTGGAACGCCGCGGTCAGTGACATGCTCCAGCCCGGCGGCTATTGAGCCGCCCACGGACAAACGGGATGATGACGCACGACGATCTCAAAGGCAAGAAGGTCCTGGTCACCGGCTCCAGCAGTGGCATCGGCGCCGCTGCCGCCGTGATGTTCGCCCAACAGGGCTGCTTCGTCGGCGTGCACTACTTCGCCACGAAGGAAGGCGGCGAGAAAACACTGGAGCGCGTCAAGGCCCACAGTGACGGCGTCCTGCTCGGCGCCGATGTGCGCGACAAGGAGCAGGTGGATCGCATGATCGAGGACTTCGTCGCGCCGGCGGGCGGTCTCGATATTCTCGTGAACAACGCCGGCTCGCTGATCGACCGCCAGCCTTTCGAGACCGCCTCGCTGGGCTATCACGAAGACGTGTACGCCACGAACTGCCGCAGCATCTTCTTAGCCACCCAGGCGGCGCTGCCCCACCTGAAAAAGAGCAAGGGCAACATCGTCAACGTCGGCTCGGTGGCCGGCCATACCGGCGGCGGTCGGGGCTCGGGGATCTACGCCGCCGCCAAGGCGGCCGTGGCCACCGAGACCATCGCCATGGCGATGGAATTCGCCCCGTACGGCATCCGCGTCAACAGCGTCCTGCCCGGCTTCATCGAGACCCGCTTCCACGAGCGCTTCAGCGACGCCGAACGAAGAAAGAAGGTCGCCGCCCGGACGCCGCTCGGCCGCAACGGCACCGCCGAAGACGTTGCCCGCGCCATTCTCTTCCTCGCCAGCGAAGCGGCAAGCTTCATCACAGGCGAATACCTCGCCGTCAACGGCGGACTCTACATGCGCGCGTAGGGTTTTGGGCTCTTCCGCAGGCGATACACCATGCGGGCGTGATACCCTGAGATTCGCATTAGGAAAAATTCTTGCGCGTTTGAGGGTATGTCGTCCTGAGCCGTAGGCGAAGGATCTGGCTATCGAAAAAGAGGTTTGTTCCGGCCGCAGGCCAGATCCTCCACTTCGCTGCGCTACATTCAGGATGACATGCCGCTCGAGAATTTATCAGAACTCGTGTGATTCATACCAAAGACGCAAGCTCGCGGACACGCGTCGGATGGCGGGAATTCTCACCAGAAAATGATG
>Ga0180431_10004469_pt1 | contig 17457 bp, 18 predicted proteins | sample SS_ome_11_FD_132459 | JGI IMG/M metagenome (GOLD analysis project Ga0180431, IMG submission 132459) | Hypersaline lake sediment archaeal communities from the Salton Sea, California, USA - SS_1_MS_1 metaG | ecosystem: Environmental > Aquatic > Non-marine Saline and Alkaline > Hypersaline >... | reverse complement strand
GACGCGCCATAGCGCCGGTTGAACCGCAGGATCAGCTTGATCAGCCGGTCGGGCAGAAAACGAGCGGCAACCTTGATCAACTCGTATTCCACCAACTCCAAGTGCATCCGCTGGTCCGCGATCTGCTGGGGCGACATGGGCAGTTCACCACCGAGTTTGCGGTCGACCTCCGCGTAGATCCGCTCGAAATCCTCAAGCATGCGTTCGGGTGAGATCAACCGGTCGCGGTGCTGCTCCGTCTGGATCCATTTGCACTCGCCCAGGACCCGGAGCACGGTGTAGCGTGTTTCGTTGTTGGGACGGGGCTTGAGTCCCCGGGCCCGCTGGCGCGCATCGCTGTCCGCCAGCAAGTCATTAATCGCCTCGCAGATTCGATAGGCGTGGTCAAACAGCCCCAGCCTCGCGCACGCATCGGCCACGAGCAGTGCGCTCAGGCGGCAGCCCAGTTCATATGCCAGCGCCAGCGATCCCTCGCGGCAGTGCGGCTCCACCCAGTGCAGAACTCGCACCATGCACTTGAGCCGCGTGATGTCGAACTGCCGGCAATACTCCTGGCAGTCATTGACGATCGCCAGCATCACTCGCCGGAACTCGTTCTCGTTGGCGAGCGCCCCCTGCAGCCAGATTCTCTGGCAATACGTATCGAAGGTTTCCGGCCCCCTGGCTCCCATACCAAGGCGGATTCATACTGTCCGGTCAGCCGGTCAGGTTCTGCTGGGCCTCCTGCTCCTTCAGTATGTCCTCCGCAACCTCCTCAAGCTTGCTCAACGCCTCCAGCACTTCGCGCTGCAGCCCCTGACGCGCCATCGTGCAGCTCATGGGCTCCCGCACGACAGCCTGCCCGCCAGCGGCCGCATGTGGCCTGCCGTCGGCGTCGTCCGTCAGCAGCCGGTCGAGCAGCAGTTCGGCACGCAGCGCGCGCCGGCGCCACTCCTCGTCAGCCTCTATGACCTGCGGAGCCTCGAGTGGCTCCTTGACAACCTCGTCGTTCACAATGCGCCAGCCCGCCTCATCCAGCAAATGCATGGCCTGTGAGAACCTGGGTTCGCGCTCGCCGCGGTACCAGCGCTCGGCGGTCCGGCCGGACGCGCCGGCCAGCTCCCCGATCTCCTCGAACGTCAGCCTGCGCGTCTGCCGGAGATCCTCGATGCACTCCCGCACAACGGCCATTGCCTGCTCTCTGTTCACTCGCAGATTCTACCTGATCGGACCGTCCTAGTACACCATTCAGGTACATTCTTGCCGCCGTATGGGCGATCATTGGTGCCCATATGGGCACCAGTCATGGGTCTCGTCGGGAGAATCGCGACATTATGGACGTAGCGGCCGTCCATTTGGGCATCGGCAATGAAAATGACCCATGGCTGATCAAGCGTGACGAGCACTGGCAGTGCTGTGTGCGGCTCAGGCCGGTGGGCGGTCGATCCCGGCGCGGTCCGCGACGGCGCGGATGTTGCGGTAAGATACACGCAGATGTGCATGGCCCAGGGGTAGTTCCTGAGAAGTGGAGGCATGGCAATGGCTGACTCGTTTCGCATTCCGGTCGCCGATCTGATCCTGGCGGTAGCCTCGGCCGCCGATCTGGTCAGTCCGGCCGTGGCCGACCATCACAAACGCGTGGCCTATATCGCCGACAGCCTGGCCGCCGAACTGGCGCTGGCCACCGCAGGCCGCCGGGAGCTGGCCATCGGCGCCGCGCTGCACGACATCGGCGCTTTCTCGCTGAAGGACCGGCTGGACACCCTGCGGTTCGAAATGGAGGCTCCGCACCGGCACGCGGAACTCGGCTACAGGTTCCTGCGCGAGTTCGAGCCGCTGGCGGGCGTGGCCAGCATCATCCGCTTCCATCACGTGCCCTGGGAGAGCGGCGCCGGGGAGACGTTCAACGGCCTGCCGGTCCCGGACGCCAGCCACCTGCTGCACCTCGCGGACCGCGTCGACGTGCTGGCGCGCCAGGATACCCACATCTTGCAGCTGTCCCCGCAGATCACCGCCAGGATCGAGGAGGCCCAGGGCTCGCTGTTCATTCCCGAGCACGTTGCAGCCTACCGGCGGCTGGCCGAGCGCGAGTACTTCTGGCTGGACCTGTCCGCGCCGAACCTCGATCAGATCCTGAGGCGCCGGATCGGACACGATGAGTTGGTGCTGGACGCGCACGACATGGCGAAGCTGGCGATGCTGCTGTCGCACATCATCGACTTCAAGAGCCCCTTCACCGTCACCCACTCGGCCGGCGTGGCGGCCACCGCCGAGCAGCTGGCCAGGCTGGCGGGGTTTTCGGGCGAGGATTGCCAGCGGATGCTGATCGCGGGCTATCTGCACGACCTGGGCAAGCTGGCCGTGCCGGCGGAGATCCTGGAAAAGCCCTCCAGCCTGACTCCCGAGGAGTTCGACGTCGTCAAGATCCACACCTATCAGACCCGGCGAATCCTGGACCCGATCAGCGACCTGACGACGATCACGGGCTGGGCCGCGTCGCACCACGAACGGCTCGACGGCAACGGTTACCCGTTCCACCACTCGGCGGCGGAGCTGTCGCGCGGGGCACGAATCATGGCGGTGGCCGACGTGTTCACCGCCATCTCCGAGGACCGGCCCTACCGGGCGGGAATGCCGAGGGAAAAGGTGGTGCAGGTGCTCACCGAGATGGGGCAATCCGGCAAGCTCGACATCGAGATCGTGCAGCTGCTGCTCGACAACCACGACCAGGTGGACGCAGTGCGCATCGAGGCACAGCGCACCGGGGAAAGCAGCTATCGAGCGAAGGTACTTGAGACGGCCTGAATCGGCGGCACCCGTCCGCGCCCCCAGGCCGCCTGCTGCACGCTGCTACCAGTGGCAGCGGTAGCAGTCGAGGGGGCCGTAGACCCAGTGCCGCGGGCAGTCCGAGTAGTAGCGGTACGGATCGTAGTCGTAGTAGTAGTAGTCGCGATCGTAGGAGTCGTAACCGTAGGTCGCACCCCAATACCCCGAACCACAGCTTACGATCGTCGCTGCCAGGATACAGACTGCCGCTACCCAGCTGAGCCAGCGCATCATACCCATATACTACCGCGACACCGCCCGTACCGCCAGTTAGCCTGCGGCAGCCGCCGCCGACTCCCAGTCGGTTTCAACCGCCTCCATGAGCGCCGCGGCAGCTTTGGTCTCCGCGGCCTGGGCGTCCCGGAGCGCGGCAATCGCGGCCTGGCGGTTGTCCGCGCTGGCCACCTCGTCCTTGGCCGGGAACGGGAATAGCTCGGCCACGCGCCGCATTGCCGCCGCGGAGTCCACGTAGGCTTCGTGCGCCCGCGTCACTGAATCCGCCACCGCCGGGTTGCGCTCGGCGACGCGCGCCAGGAAGTCGCGCGCAAGCCGACGGGCCTCCGCCCAGCACTGGGCGTTGTAGGCGTTGCCGAACGGGTCCGCCTTGTTCTGCTCCAGCGCCCTGACCCAGACGTCGAACGCCTTCAGTCCGGTACCATACCGGCGGAACGCCGAGGGCTTGTTGAGCAGCTGCACAGCCAGCCCCACGGCGTAGCAGTCACCCCAGAGCTGGCCCTTGCGGATGTTGGTGGCGGTCGGGAAGGCCATCACGTACGGACCACCCGGCGCGTCGAGGTCGTCAAATGCGATCGGGGGCTGCTCATCCCCGGTCACCTCCTTGAAGCTTCTGACAAGGTACTTGCCGTCGTCGACGCCGACGGCCACCGCGAACTCCGGCACGTAGGCCCCCCACAGCACGCAGGGGCGTCCTTCACTCACCTCCCGCGCCACCAGTTCGAAGGCCACCCGGCAGTGCTCGCGCGTGTGCTCGCCACCGAACCTGCCATCCTTGGTGTGGCAGTCGCTGCTGCTGAACACCAGCGTCGATCGGCCCAGCATGTTGATGCCGTGGTCGAGCATGCCCCAGTCAAACATCGTCGGGCCGCTGGGGCACAGCTCGTCATGCACCGTGGTGACGAATGCATAGCCGGTCAGCCCGGCGACGTCGGCGGTGTCACAATCAACACCCAGCGCCCGCAGGCAGGTCGTGGCCGACGCCACCCAGGTCAGCCACGCCGGCTGGTACTGCACCTCCATCGGAACCTGCGCCGTAGTCTTCATCGCCTCCACAATGCACCTCCCGCCCCGTGTTCGGGCATTGAGTGTGTAACTTAACGTTAGTTTAGCACGCGGCATTCGGAGCAGCAAGCACTTGTCGATTCCCTGATGTACACGGGCGGACACGTATTGGCCTGGCTTCCGCGGGTAGTCTGTAGTCAGTGCTGCGCGAGTGAGGCAGTGCTGCTATGCTTATGGTGCGCCCGGGGCGAGGCGTGCCACGCGCGGCGAGACAGCCGCGAGAGGAAGGCTGCGGCAGATGGCTGACTATGACGTAATCGTGCTCGGCTGCGGGCCGGCGGGGCAGAAGGCGGCGGTCAAGTGCGCCAAGGTGGGAAGGCGCGTCGCGCTGGTGGACAACCGGATGGTGGTCGGCGGTCGCTGTCTGCACATCGGGACGATCCCGTCCAAGACGTTTCGCGCTGCGATCATCTACCTGTCGGGCTACTACGAGCGGATCATCTATGGCGAGGACTACCGCGTCAAGGAGGACATCACCGCCGAGGACCTGATCTTCCGCTGCAATTCGATCATCAAGCGCGAGATCGATGTCATTCACGAGCAGCTGACCCGCAACAGGGTGGACGTCTTCAGCGGCGAGGGGATGTTCCGCGATGAGCACACTGTGCGCGTGACGAGCACGGTGGGCACTACCGACATCAGTGGTGACTACATCGTTGTCTGCACCGGAGCCACTTCCAACATTCTGCAGGATCTGCCTTTCAACAGCGTCAATATCGTCAACTCCGACGACATCATGAGTCTCAGCTTCCTGCCGCGGCGGTTGATGATCATGGGCGGCGGTGTGATCGGTCTCGAGTACGCCTCGATGTTCTCGCTGCTGAGCATCGACGTCTCGGTGGTCAGCAAGCATCCGACGCTGCTGCCGTGGATCGACCGCGAACTGGTCGACGCGCTCGCCGACCATATGCAGCGCAACGGTGTCACGTTCTACATGGAGGACAAGGCGACCCACGTCGAAGCGATCAGTCAGCGCCAGGTGGACGTGGAACTGGCCAGCGGGCGGCGGCTCGAAGTGGAGATGCTGATGTACGCCGCGCCCCGCAAGGGCAACACCGAGGAACTCAACCTGGCCGCGGCGGGGCTCAGCGCGGTCAAGGACAACTACCTGGAGGTCAACGGGAACTACCAGACGAGCGTGCCGCACATCTACGCCGCCGGTGACGTGATCGGCTGGCCGTCGCTGGCCAGCACGAGCATCGACCAGGGCCGCAAGGCGGCCAACCACTTGCTCGGCCTGGATGACGTGCCGTTCGAGCCGCTGTTCCCGTACGGCATCTACACCTTCCCGGACATCTCGGTTGTCGGCGCCTCGGAGCAGCAGCTAAGGGAAGAGGGCAGAACCTATGAGGTGGGCATCGGGCATTACAGCGACAGCGCCCGCGGCCAGATCATCGGCGACAAACACGGTTTGGTCAAGCTGCTGTTCGATCCCGAGGACCGCACGCTGCTGGGGGCGCACATCATCGGCTCCGAGGCCAGCGAGCTGGTTCACGTCGCGCAGGCGGTGCTGATCAACGGTGGCAAGATCGACTACTTCCTCGACACGGTGTTCAACTATCCGACGCTGGCCGAGGTCTACAAGCTGGCGGCGCTGAACGGCTTCAACAAGACCAGGGCCTCACGCCCGGCGGCCGCGTTCGTCGACGCGGACTGAGCGCCGCGGTCAGCCGCGCCGGCAGTCCAGTTCGACCACGCCCTCGGGGCCTACGTAGCGCACCTCCGGCGTCAGGTGCACGCGGTGCGTGTCATGGACTGCGCGCTGGATGGCGTACGTCAACTCGATGACCTGCGCCGCCGTCGCCGAGCCCTCGTTGACCAGGAAGTTGGCGTGTCGCTCGCTGAGGGCGGCATCACCGACGCGCGCACCGGCCATGCCGGCATCGGTGATCAGCCGCCAGGCGGGCCGCTCGCGGCTGGGGTTCTTGAAGTAGCTGCCGCCGCACCACGCGTCGTGGGGGTGCTTGCCGCGGCGCAGCTCCAGCTCCTGCTCCACCTCGGCGGCGATCTCCGCCGGCACGCGATCGGTGACGGCGAATGTGGCCTCAAGAACTACGTAGCGGGCGGAGCCCTTCAGCTTGCTGTGCCGGTAGTCGTACTCCAGAAAGTCGACACCGACGCTGTCCACCGCGTCGCTCTCGGTGTCCAGCACTCGCGCACCGGTCAGGACGTCCGCCACGCACCTGCCATAGCAGCCGGCGTTGCCCACGACGGCGCCGCCGACGCTGCCCGGGATGTTGGCCAGGAACTCCAGCCCGCCATGGCCCTGCTCCCCCAGCTCGCGCACCAGCGCGCCCAGCTCATAGCCGGCGCTGACCAGCACCTCCCTGCCACCGCCGGCCAGCCGCCAGCAGCCGTCCTCGAGCTTGATCACCAGCCCGCGGAAACCCGCGTCGGCGAAGAACAGGTTGCTGCCCCCGGCGTAGACGAAGTGCCTGAGGCCGCTATCGCGCGCGTACATGAGCGCCTCCAGCAGCTCAGCGTCACCGCTCGCGACGGCGAAGTGATCGGCGGCCCCCCCGATGTGGAACCGGCAGTAGTCCGCCAGCCTTACGTCTTGCAGGATGGTGATCATCGGCAGGCTGATTATATCGGGCAATTCAGGCTGTCGTCGGACTGATCGAGCAACTCGATGAAGTGCTCGAGGAACTGCTCCAACTCCTCGCGCGTGGTCGACCAGCCCAGGCTGAGGCGCAGCGTCCCGCGCGCCAGGTACTCCTCGATGCCCATCGCGGCCAGCACGGGACTGATGCTCACGCCGCCGTCATCGTGGCAGGCGCTGCCGGTGCCGACGGCGATGCCCAGGCTGTCGAGCGCCGCCTGCAGCTTGTAGCCGCTGAGCGGCTTGAAGGAGACGCTGGTGATGTGGGTGGCGCGCGTGGCGCGCTTGCCGTGGATCTCGCAACTGGGCACTTGCGAGACCAGCTCCGACTCCAGCCAGCGGCGCAGCTCCTCGATGCCCGCCGCCTCTTCGGCGCTGGCCAGTTCCAGCGCGCTGGCCAGCCCGGCGATGGAGGCCAGATTCTCGGTGCCGGCACGGCTGCCCTGCTCCTGGCCGCCGCCGCAGATCAGCTGGGGCAGTCTGAGCCGGCGCTGGACCAGGGCGCCGACGCCGCGCGGCCCGCCAAACTTGTGGGCGGTGCAGTTGAGCAGCGTGATGTTGGGATCGGTCACGATCGACTCCAGTCCGTGCCCGACGGCGCGCACTGCATCGCTGTGAAAGACCACGTCCGACTGGCGGCACAGCGCCGCGATTTCGCGCACGGGCTGGACGGTGCCCACCTCGTTGTTGACCGCCATCACGCTGACAAGGTCCGGCCGGTCATCGCGCAGCAGCGTCTCGACCGCCTCGACGGGCACCACGCCGTCGCCGGTAACCGGAATCGTAGATACCCGGTTGCCGCGGTGAGCAAGCAGGCCGGCCGCCTCCAGCGCCGCCTCGTGCTCGATGGCGCTGACCGCCAGATGGATCGGACGTTCGAAGTGCTGTGCCGTGCCGACCAGGGCGTGGGTGTCGCCCTCGCTGCCGCCGCTGTTGAACACCACCTCCTCGGCCTGGCACAGCAGCCGGTCGGCGACGCGCTGGCGCAGGCGGTCGAGGGCGGCGCGGGCGTTGCGGCCGGGCAGGTGGCTGGACGACGGATTGGCCATCGTCTCGGCGTCCGTCAGCGCGCGGTGCATCGCTTCCGCGACCCGAGGCTTGAGCGGTGTCGTCGCCGCGTGATCCAGATAAATGCCCATTACTCCTCCGGCTGGAATGCTTCGTCGCACCAGTATATGGCCCGCTGTCCAGATGCTACGATAGTTGTCGATGACTGAACTGCAAGAGCAAGCGCTGGACTGGACTGAGATTGATTCAACCCCCGCACGGGACACCGCCGATCGTGATGAACTGAAGCAGGCCCTGGCCGACGCCAGCAAGCTGTGGCTGGCCCACGACGGGCTGTGGTTTCTGGCCTGGGAAAAACGCCACGGCATCGACGAGGCGATCGAGGGGGACACCGAGGCCTGGGCCACTTTCGCCATGCTGGAGGCCAGGCGCATCATGGCGCGCCTGGGGCTAAAGCCGGGCGGCGGGCTCAAGGCACTGGCCGCCTGCCTGAAGAACCGGCTGTACGCCAACATCTGCCGCTTCACGCTGCATGCGCGCGGGGATACCGAGCTGAAGATCAGGATGGTCGACTGCCGGGTGCAGGACGCGCGGCGGCGCAAGGAGCTGCCGCCGTTTCCCTGCAAGAGCGTCGGCATCGTGGAGTTCACCACCTTCGCCACCACGGTGGACAGCCGCATCGACGTGGAGTGCGTACAGTGCCCGCCGGACGATCCGACGCCGGGCGGCTGGTGCGAGTGGATCTTCCGCCTTTAGTCAAAACCAGCTTCGGCCCACAGCCTGTCAACGCCTGGCTGAGTGAACGCCCAGTCCATCACGCTGATAGACCCCTGAATCTGGTGATCCAGATCGATCACGAGACCCTGACCGACCAACAACCTGAGAATGGTGTACAGGTCAGATTCTTCTGGCTCAAACTGGATAATCTCCAACGCAAATGCAACCCTGCCCCGGTCATCCACTGCGAAGCTGTCAGGGGTTGCGCTTGATCCATCTGCGCGTTCCCAGCCCGCGTCCTCCGAGGTCTCTTGGTTAAACTCGACGCGGACGGCGTAAGGTGATTCAGCAATGAACCACTGCCCAACGGAAAGGCGAGTGCTGTTCAACTCGTCACTGCAGATTAGATCTACCCACGGACGTTGCTGGGCCGAGTACTGAGAGGGCCAATCATCAGCGGTCAGGGGGATGTCCTTCTCCAGGGCCATCCTGAATGCAGCAAACCCCAGTGGTTGAAATGAGCTGTGGCCCTTGTCTGTGACGCGGTCGATGCTGTAAGCATACAGAGCCAGGCCTCCGGCACCGCTGCTCAACCTCTGTTTGCTCGACTCATCCAAGTAGACTGCGTCCGCCCCCGCGACTGACAGCCAGAGATATACCTGCGGCGGCAGTCCACTGGCTTTCCTGTAGAGCCAGCACTTGAGCAGCGCCGAGCGAACTGGATTAGAGTCCGTATCCCACGACTGGATGCTTACGCAGCCATCAAGCCGGTGCAGTATTGCTCGCGCCCTCTCGTCGGGAAAGCTTCGCTCTAGGTATCCCTCGCGCTTCAGCTGCTGGACCACGCCATCCAACTCAGCATCATTTAGCGGCGGAAAGGCAATACTGCTGAACCGGCCGCAACGGTACTTCCCGCCGACCAGCAGACCGATGTGATGGCCGCCGTCGACCCAGAGCGCTTCGCAGGGAGTGTAGTGGTAAACGCTGAGCGGGGCCTCATCCGCCAGGCCGGGACTCCAGGACATTGCCAAGCCAGCAGCGATGAGGCAGGTCATCGCGATGCGCATGTCCGAAGAACCTCCTACAGAGGTACTATAACAGAATTGAAATCTCTGATGCGGTGTAAGCTATTAGTGTGGACGATGAGAAGTTGAAACTGGACAAGGCGGCCGGCGGTTGAGCGGCGAAGCTTGGTCCGTGCGACCTTGAGGAGCTGCTGGCTCAGCTGCCGCCGCTGCGCAATGACGATCTGCTGGTCGGACCGGAGTACGGCGCGGACGCGGGCGTTTACCGGCTGACGCCGGAGCTGGCGATCGTCCAGAGCGCCGACTTCTTCCCGCCGCACATCGAGGACGCGCACCTGTTCGGCCAAATTGCGGCGGCCAACGCGCTGAGCGACCTGTATGCGATGGGGGCGCGGCCGGTCACGGCGCTGAATCTGCTGGCGACGCCGGCCAAAGAGGATCCGGCGCATCTGCTGCAGATCCTGGACGGCGCACGGTTGAAGCTGGCCGAGGCCGGCGCGGTGCTCGCCGGCGGACATACGATCATGGGCAAGACGATCATGTTCGGCTGCAGCGTGACCGGGGTGATCCACCCCGAGCGGATCGTGCGCAACACCACGCCCCGGCCCGGCGACGTGCTGGTGCTGACCAAGCCCCTCGGCACGGGCATTCTGATCCACAGCCACGCGACGGGCGACACCTGCGACGAGGAGGTCGCCCACGCCTGCGTCGTGATGGCTGCCCTCAACAAGCCGGCGGGCGAAGCGCTGAGCGACGTGGGCGCCCACGCCTCGACGGACATCACGGGCTTTGGGCTGATCGGGCATGCACTGGACATGCTGGCGCACAAGCGGGCGGGCATCGAGATCGACTTCGCCGCGGTGCCGCAACTGCCGCGGGCGGCGGAGCTGGCCCGGCGCGGCAACCTTCCGCCCGGCAGCCGCGCCAACGCCGACTACACGGACTGTCACACCACCTATCGGAACTGCCCGGAGGAGGCCCGCGCGATCCTCAACGACGCCCAGACCAGCGGCGGCCTGCTGGTCTCGCTGCCGTCGGCCGGGGCCGCGCAGTTGATCGAGCGTCTGAGCGGCGGCGGCTACCCGCTGGACGTCGCGGTCATCGGGCGCGTAACGGAGGAGCATGCTGGTATGATCGAAGTCATATGTCAGCAGACAAGCAGCGCCTGAACGAGCTGCTCCGGCAGCTGCCCCAGGTTGAAGCGGTCCTCTCCTGCAGTGAACTAACCGCCACATTGGCAGAATTCCGCCACGACGTCGTCAAGCGACTGGTGCGCGGCGAGCTCGATCGCGAGCGCGAGGACCTTACGACGGGCCGGAGCAGTGAGCCCCGCATTGCCAGCGGCGTCGCGGCGGCGGTGGCCAGACGGCTGGCCGAACTCGGCGCGCCGCTGCTGATCCCGACGGTCAACGCCACCGGCATCGTGCTGCACACCAACCTCGGCCGCGCGGTGCTCTGCCCGGAGGCCCAGCGCGCGGTGGCCGACGTGGCCGGAGCCTACAGCAACCTGGAACTCGACCTTGAGACCGGCAAGCGCACGCGGCGCGACGTGACGCTCGAGCCGCTGCTGAGGGCGCTGACCGGCTGCGAAGCGGTGACGGTGGTCAACAACAACAGCGCGGCGGTCTTCCTGATCCTGAGCGCACTGGCCCAGGGCCGGGAAGTCATCACCAGCCGCGGCGAGCTGGTGGAGATCGGCGGCAGCTACCGCGTGCCGGACGTGGTGCGCGCCAGCGGCTGCCATTTGGTCGAGGTCGGCACCACCAACCGCACGCGGCTGGCCGACTACGAGGCGGCGATCACCGAACAGACCGCGCTGATCCTCAAAACGCATACCAGCAACTACCGCGTGATCGGCTTCACCGAGGAGGCGGAGCTTGAGGGACTGGTGGAGCTGGGGCGCCGCCACGGCGTGCCGGTCTTCGTCGACCTCGGCAGCGGCTATCTGGCGCCGGAGCATGGGGCGCGCCTGTCCGAGCTGGAGGTGCTGGACACCCTGTCCGCGGGCCCCGATCTGGTCAGCTTCAGCGGCGACAAGCTGCTGGGCGGGCCGCAGGCGGGCATCGTGCTGGGCCGTAGCGAGCTGGTGCTCAGGCTGCGTAAGAGCCCGCTGTGGCGCGTGCTGCGCATCGACAAGTTCACCGTCGCCGCGCTGGGCGCCACCATCGCCCAGCAGCTGCGCAGCCGCGGGGGGGCGCCGGAGCTGACGCAGCGCGCCCATCTGGCCAGCGACCTGGCCGGCCAGCGCCGCACGGCGCGGCGGCTGACGCGCTTGCTGCGCCAGGCCCAGCCCAACTGGGACTTCCAGGTCACCGAGGGCACCGGCTTCTACGGCGGCGGCTCGCTGCCCGAGGAGAGCGTGCCGGCGATACTGGTCAGCGTGGACGCCAAGGGGCTCGGCGCCGACGAGCTGGACGAGCAGCTGCGCCACGGCCGGCCGCCGGTGGTGGGCTACGCCTCGGGCGGGGTCTACACACTGAATGTCCTGACGCTGCTCAAGGGCGACGTCGAGGCGATCGCTCGGCGCTTTGGGGAGCTGTAGCGTGGATGCGGCGGAGCGCTATCTGGTGCTGGGTACGGCGGGCCACATCGACCACGGCAAGACCACCCTGATCAAGGCGCTGACCGGCATCGACTGCGACACGCTGGCCGAGGAAAAGGACCGCGGGATCACCATCGTGCTGGGCTTCGCCCACTGGCAGCTACCGGACGGCACCCACCTGGGCATCGTCGACGTGCCCGGCCACCGGCGCTTCGTGCGCAGCATGGTGGCCGGCGCGGCCGGGCTGGATCTGGTGATGCTGGTGGTGGCCGCCGACGACGGGGTGATGCCCCAGACCCGGGAGCACCTGCACATCGCGCGGATGCTGGGCGTCACCGCCGGGCTGGTGGCGCTGACCAAGACCGACCTGGTGGACGACGACCTGCGCGAGCTGGCGATCGCCGACGTCGAGGACCTGATCAAGGGCACGTTTCTGGACGGCTGCCCGATCATACCCGTCTCGGCGACCACCGGCGCGGGGCTGGAGGAGTTGACCCAGGCCGCGATGGAGACCGCCGCCGGGGTCAGCGCGCGGCGCGGCGGCGGGCAGTTCCGGCTGCCGATCGACCGTGTGTTCACCGTCAAGGGCGTCGGTACGGTGGTGACCGGCACCTCGCTGGCCGGCGAGGTGGCGGTCGACGACGAGCTGGAGCTGGTGCCCGGCGGCCAGCGCGCGCGGGTGCGCAGCATCGAGCTGCACGGCGAGTCGATCAGACGCTGCGGGGCGGGGCATCGCGTGGCGCTGAACCTGGTCGGCCTCGACAAGGACCAGATCCGGCGCGGGCACGTGCTGGCGGTGCCGGGCTCGCTGCCCGTGACCTGGATGCTGGACGCCGAGATCGAGCTGCTCGCCGAGCTGGCCAAACCGGTGCGGCGCGGCGGCGAACTGATGCTGCACATCGGCACGGCGGAGCTGACGGCCAAGGTTTTTCCGCTGGAGGGCGACTACGCCTCGCCGGGGGCCGCGACGCTGGTGCAGCTGCGGTTCGGGGAGCAGCTGCCGGCGGTGGTCGGCGACCGCTTCATCCTGCGCGACAGCAGCTCCGAGCACACCATCGGCGGCGGCGTGGTGCTGGACGCCCACCCCACCAAGCATCGCCGCCAGCGCCGGCGGGCTGCCGCGGAGCTTGAGAGGCTGCGGGGCGCCGACGCCGTCGCGGCGCTGCTGCACGAGGCCGCCAAGTCGATCACCGGCCTCGACGCCGCCACGGCCGCGCGCCGGCTGCAGCTGACGGATGATGAGCTGGCGGCGGCGATTGAAGAGGCTCAGCAGGGGGATGGCGGGCTGCTGACGCATCAGGTGGGGCGCCAGACCATCCTGACGGTGCCCGCCAATCGCGAGCGGATCGTCAGCGCGGCCCAGGCGGCGCTTGGGGCGCATCGGGCGGAGAACCCGCTGGTCAGGCAGGGGCTCAGCGCCCGGGCGCTGATCAAGGCGATCGACCGCGGCGGCGGCGGTGTGCCGGCCGAGGTGCTGGGGCCGGTGCTGGACGAGGCGGTGGCGGCGGGCGTACTGGTGCGCGTGGACGAGACCTACGCCCTGCCCCACGAGGAGATCGAGCTCAGCGCGCGCGACCGGCGGGCGGTGGAGGAGATTGAGCGGCGCCTCAACGCCAGCGCGCAGCCCGACCAGCCCGAGGAGTTCGCCGCCGAGCTGCCGGTGGACCGCAAACGGCTGCGGCAGCTGCTGAGCTACCTTACGGAGCACGGCCGCATCGCCACCCAGGCCGGCATGTACTTCGGAGAAGAGGTGGTGGCCCGCGCCAAGCGCCAGCTTAAGGGGCACTTCGAGCGCGAGCAGACGCTGACCGTCAGCCAGTTCGGCCAGCTGCTCGGCACCACGCGCAAGTACTCGCTGCCGTTTCTGCAGCTGCTGGAGCAGCAGGGGATGCTGAGGCGCGTCGGCGACAAGCGGGTGCTCAATGAGGACTGGGAGGGCGGCGGGGAGTAGCTTCGGTCCTGCGCGCGGGGATCAGCCCAGATAGACCCGCGCTGCGTGTGGTGATCAGTCCCGGACCGGCTGGCAATGATGGGCCCCGCAGCGACCCACGGCACGCGCGACTGAGGTAGTATCCTGGCGGTGAGGGAAGGAATCGAACCTCCCGCAGCCAGTTTTATCTAGCCGCGACTGGTTTTGAAGACCAGCAGGGCCACCAGACCCTATCCCCACCGCGGATCAATCACAAGTATACGATACCCCGGCTGCGATGAGGTGCGCGCGGGATGGTGCGGAGCTAGCAGTCAGGCAAAAGGACCTCCGGGTCTGAACACGAATTGCAGGACGAATCCGATGATCGTTGTTACGCCCACGCCTGCTAAGAACAGGGCATAGTCGCGTCTGATGTCCCTTCGCCTCTCAGACCGCAGGTACTGTGTGAAATACTCGGCCACCGGCAAGGGCACGTCGGCAAGAGCTTCTATTCTCTCTTTCAGCTCCTGTTCACGAGACTCAGCCTCTTCGATCTGCGTCTTCAGAGCCAATAACCGTGCGTCCCTCTGATGGCCGGCAAGAGCGATGTCCTTCAGTACGGCGTCGACTTGCTCAGACGCCTTCACAAGGATCCCCATCAGCTCCTTCAAGTGATCGCTGTACACAGGAGCCTTCGTTTCGACTTCTTCCAGTAGGCTTCTCCTAACACGGACTACCATCGCCCAAGCAGTGAAGACACCTAATGCGGCACTCAGAATCGCCGCTACCAACTGCATGGTCAGAATTGGCATGGTCTACCCTCTCCTTCCACGGATTGCACTCGCTAGCTTAGCCACTTGTGCACGTTCTCAAGCACCCAATTGTCCGCCTGCAGCAACCCATCCTCCAAGCACTCCTCGTCAGTGAGCCCCCTGAGGAAATGGCCATTGGGCTGCTGAACATGCACCGTTGTGTATTCCACCGGGCCATGCTCGTGGTGATTGCCATCGTCAAGTAGCCGGTAGACGTTGTACCGCCACTTGCCATCGTCGCCCTGCTCCGCGCTCAGTTGGAACCTAATCCCTGCGCGCTCCACTTCCATCTCTTTGCTGTTTGCTGTCATCCTTGCCTCCTATGAATTGGGCTCGCTGCCCACTTGCGCAGGCGGCGTCCAGTTGATCTTGCCGACTGCCCTGCACTCCTCCTCGACGTATCGCTGGGCTTCGAGCAGAACCCCCAACAGCTCTCGGTCCGCGATTGGTTTGTACGTGAAGTACTCGTCATCCTTCTTCATCAGCTTCAGTCCGCCTTGCTGAGTTCGCCGTCGCGCTTCCCACTTAGCGCCGAAAATCACACGATATGCCCAGCAACCGTACTCCTGGCCCGCCCATCTGGCAGTAGACTCGATCCTGTCCTCCCAGTCAGCCATCACTCCTCCCCGTACAGACGTAAGAAGCGCCGCCCCGTTGTCCGGGCTACGCTTGGCGTAGAGCACAGCACGCGTCATCGCAGGACCAAGATCACAACGATCTGCAAAGCTGCAACGACTACGGCGGCTCCTGCTACGATGATCGCTGTTCGTCCGGTACAGCGCATGTCCTTGGCCATCGACTCCATGCGCTGGTCACGGTCAGTGGCCAGCTTGGCGACGAAGTAATCCATGTGCCACTGCCAGCGTTGGTAATCGCTGATGTGCCACTCCCTTGTCCCATCATTCTTTGGCTTACCGATGCAGTACCGCTTCCGACCAAGTGCGCAGTGCTTCTCGGTGACGCCGCGCGCCTTGTACAGGGCTTCCCACAGCCCCAACTCCTTGTCGGGTGTGTCCTTGATTCCACTGCCTTCTGCACTGCTCACCATTTCACCTCCGCGGGCGGCATGAGCGCCGCCGATAGACAGTGCGCTCACTTGAGCGCACCCTCGTCCAGCCTCCATCGTGCACACAGCACCGAGCGGGGCGCCCGGTCAGTCACCTTCAGCGCCTTCGCGTGGAATGATCGCAACAGCCACTATCTGATCGACAGCGATGTCGTAGACCGTATCCTCATCCCACTGCAATCGCACCCAGCCGCTAGAGACTTCCAAGACCTTCCCTTCGATAGGCGACGAGAAGGACGACTGCGCGGTCCAGATTCTCGCCACGGCTTGGTTCAACAGAATGTGTGCCTTGTCCCACTTCGCATTCCCTGTCTCTCTCACTTTCTCCTCCTATGCATTGCACTCGCTCCACCGCTACTGAATCCAGCGGTACAGGTTCTCCAGCACGCAGTTGTCTTCGTGCCCCACGCCCAGTCGTGCCGGTTGGTCCCTCGTCATGGTCAATCCTCATCGTCAGTCTCCATTCCAGTCCGCCTTCTCTCGCTCGATCTGTCCGCGAGAACTTCCGCATCCAAGTCGGCCCCCTGCAGGATGCTGAGAAGCTCCTCCAGCTGCTCCGGTCCGATGTCTGGCTCCTCGACCTCACCGGACCGGTCATGCAGAGACCACTTATGGCTTGCGTGCATCTGCAGCATGTGTTTGTCCCACATGCGGACCATCTTCGTCAGGATTCTCTTGTTTTCGCGCAGCTGCGTCGCGAAGAGAGAGATGAACTTGTAGGAGATGCCACAAGCCAGCAGCTCCGCTGCTCCTATGCCGGTCTGGGCCGCGGCAAGCTCAATGTCCCCCGCGAGAATGCTGCCAAGAGCTCTAACCAGCGTGTACGATGCGAACCCGCCAAGACTCATGAAGACGACGTAAGTGATCCAGAAGGCCAGGAGATCTGAGAACATGATCCTCTCGAGCACCCTTCGATATGCCATGCCCCACATGTCACGCCTGCCCAAAAGACCGAACCAGAAAGTGCCCCATCGACCACGTGCAAGGAGTCTCGCAATCGTGCGGCTATACACGTACACGACCCAGCACACGGGCGGTATACCAGTCACCCAAACAAGGTAAGTCAGCGAATAGTCAGTCAGGGGATCGCCCGTACTTGAGTTCACCGGCCTGGAACTACACGCCGCGAATGATGTAACGAGTAGCATTAGCCACGCTATCGTCGTGACACCGCTGATGAGGGTGCTCGGTAGAGTCCTTCCGGCCTCCTGGCCATCGCCTAAGCCTGCCATGTCTCTTCTCCTCAACACGGCCCAGATGCCCGCAGGCAGCTCTTCCTACGTTAGTCTGCCGTGATCAGCAGTGAACGTTAATCTTCCCATTTCGCAGCGTCGCAACCATCCATGAAACAGCTTTGACTTGTATTGTACATCATGTTCTGAACTACTTGGAGGTGTGGAGACGTACCAAGGTGGTCTATGGATGCACTTGGTTGCTGGAGTCGAGCGCTGGGACCCACGTTGGTCGGAGATGTTGCTGGTCGCGGAGTATGAAGCAGGGCATACAAAGACACCGCCGGCCTTGCAGGAACCCGAAGGCACTCGCTGGACCGGCGGCTAGATTACCCGTTAACCCAAGGGATGATTCCCCGCTCCAGGATTGCTCCCGAAACGCCTTCCTCCTCCCCCGGGTTGAAACCGAAGTTCCAACCGGGTCATCGTGGCTAAATCAT
>Ga0180431_10004467_pt1 | contig 17461 bp, 14 predicted proteins | sample SS_ome_11_FD_132459 | JGI IMG/M metagenome (GOLD analysis project Ga0180431, IMG submission 132459) | Hypersaline lake sediment archaeal communities from the Salton Sea, California, USA - SS_1_MS_1 metaG | ecosystem: Environmental > Aquatic > Non-marine Saline and Alkaline > Hypersaline >... | reverse complement strand
GCCGGATCGTCACCGCGGCGTCGGAGCGGATCGCACCGGCCGGCGAGACCGTCCGATGAACACCACGAGCACCCACGTCGACCTCGACGACGCCGATGCCCTGCAGGAGGCAGACCGGGACGGGCTGCTGCGGGCGTCGGCGATGGCCGGTGCGCAAGTCCGCGCGACCGCCGCCGCCGTGGAGGAAGGGGCACTGGATCCGGTGACGGGTGGGCAGCGTCCCCGGACGGTGGTCTGGCTTGCCGGTCGGGGGCCCGCGGCGGCCGCGGGGGCCATGCTGATCGCTGTGCTCGGCGGGATCGCCGGCGAGCCACTGGTCGCGGCGGCCGAGGCGCCGCCCTGGATCGGCCCTCTGGATGTCCTGATCGTCGCGGGTGATGACCCGGGCGACCGGAACCTCGTCACGGCGGCGCACACCGCGGTGCGTCGGGGAGCCCGGGTGGTGGTCGCCGCTCCGAATCTGGGTCCACTTCGCGATGCCACCGCTGGGCGCTGCGCGGTCCTCGAACCCCGGCTGTCGGTGCCGGACGAGTTCGGGCTGTGCCGTTATCTGGCCGCTGGCCTGGCAACGATGGCCGCCGTCGATCCGGCGCCGCGGCAACCGATCGACGGCTTGGCGGCACTCGCCGACGATCTCGACGCCGAGGCGGTGCGCAACAGCGTCGGACGCGAGATGCTGACCAACCCCGCCAAGACGCTGGCCGAGCGGATGGCCGGCCGGCAGGTGCTCCTGGCCGGCGACCAGCCAGTCACCTGCGCGCTGGCCCGGCACGGTGCGTCGGTTCTGCTCCGGGTCGGCGGCCACCCCGTCGCCGCCGCGGAACTGGCCGATGTGCTGGTGGCGCTCCGGGACGGCGGGCCGGCGCAGGGGAAGGCCGCCGGATTCGGTGACCCGGTTGACGCGTTGTTCCATGACGAACAGATCGATGGCCCACCGCCGGACCGGCCGCGAGTGGTAGCCCTGGCCCTGGCCGAGGAGCGTGCGGTGCTGAGTTCCCGACTCGCCGGAATCGGCGGCGCCGACCTGCTCGTTGCCGACGATGTGGGGGACACCGGTTCGGCGTCGGCGGCCGATGACACCATTAACGGCGACCGCACCGAAAGGCAGCTGGCCACCCTGGCCGTTCGGCTGGAGATGGCTGCCGTTTACCGCAAACTGGCGAGGGGATGACGGGCATGATGGGGCCGTGCAGCTGATTCGCGGAGCGATCCGCACCTACGCATGGGGTTCGCGCACCGCGATCGCGGAGTTCACCGGGCGCCCCGCTCCGACCGCGCACCCGGAGGCCGAACTCTGGCTGGGCGCACACCCGGGCGATCCGGCCACCCTGGTCGATGACGACCCCCGGGGATCCCTGCTGGATGTCATCGCCGCCGACCCCGACGGTGAGCTCGGACCGGCTGTCCGCGAGCGATTCGACGGTCAACTTCCTTTTCTGGTCAAGGTGCTTGCCGCCGACGAGCCGCTGTCATTACAGGCGCACCCGAGTGCTCAACAGGCTTCAGAGGGTTATGACCACGAGGACCGTTGCGGGGTGCCGGTGTTGTCGCCGGAGCGTAACTACCGGGATCGAAGCCACAAGCCGGAGCTGCTGGTCGCGCTCGGCGATTTCGAGGCGTTGGTCGGTTTCCGGCCCCCTGCGGCGACGGTCGAGCTCCTGCGCGCATTGGCGGTGCCCGCCCTCGAGCCCTATATCGCCCTGCTGGCGGGCCAATCCGACGCGGCCGGGCTGCGGGCGTTGTTCACTACCTGGATCACCGCGCCGCAACCCGATATCGACACTCTGATCCCCGCCGTCCTGGACGGAGCGATCGCTTATGTCCGTTCCGGCGCAACGGAATTCGCTGATGAAGCCAGGACGGCGCTGGAACTCGGCGAGCGCTATCCCGGCGATGCGGGTGTGCTGGCCGCGCTGTTGCTCAATCGGGTCAGTCTTTCCGCCGGCGAGGGTATCTTCCTGCCGGCCGGGAATCTGCACAGCTACCTGCAGGGTATGGCGATGGAGGTGATGGCCAACTCCGATAACGTGCTGCGCGGTGGTCTCACGCCCAAGCACGTCGACGTACCGGAACTGTTGCGGGTGCTGGACTTCCACCCCGTCGCCGACGCCCGGGTCGGCACCCGCCGCGCGGGCATCGAGCTGTTCTACGACACTCCCACGGCGGAGTTCGCCGGTTCGGTGCTGACCCTGGACGGGGACAACCTGGGCCACGAGGTCGATGCACCGTCGCGGCACGACGGGCCGCAGATCCTGGTCTGCACGCAGGGGTCGGTGATCGCCCGGGCCAAGTCCGGTGATGTGCGGATCGACCGCGGTTCGGCGGCCTGGGTGGCCGCCGACGACGGCCCGATCAGGCTGCAGGCATCCCGCCCGAGCCGGTTGTTTCGCGCTACGGTTGGCCTCTGACCTCAGGAGGACGATTGTCGGCGTCGGGCAGTACCAGGGCGATCATCGCGGCGCTGGCCGCCAACGCTGGCATCGCGGTCGCGAAATTCGTCGGTTTCCTCATCACCCAGAGTTCGTCGATGCTGGCCGAGTCGGTGCACTCGTTGGCCGACACCTCCAACCAGGCGCTACTGCTGTTCGGTCAGCGGCAGGCCCGCAAACAGGCCACCAGCCTGCACCAGTTCGGCTACGGCCGTAGCCGGTTCTTCTACTCGTTCGTCGTCGCGCTGGTGCTGTTCTCCCTCGGTGCGGTTTTCGCCATCTACGAGGGCATCCACAAGATCCAGCATCCCGAGCCACTGCGCTCGGCGGTGGTGGCCATCGTCATCCTCGTGGTCGCGATGGGACTGGAGGGCTACAGCTTCCGGACCGCGATGCGCGAGTCCAAGCCGCTGAAGGGTTCCGGATCCTGGTGGCAATTCATCCGGCGGTCCCGCAACCCGGAGTTGCCGGTGGTGCTGCTGGAGGACAGTGGTGCGTTGATTGGTCTGAGCTTCGCGCTCATCGGCGTCGGGCTGACCATGCTGACCGGCGACCCGGTCTGGGACGGGGTCGGCACACTGCTCATCGGCATCCTGCTCGGCGTGATCGCGGTGGTCCTGATGGTGGAGATGAAGAGCCTGCTGATCGGCGAGAGCGCAACCGGCGCGGAGTTGGCCGCCATCCAGAGCGCCTTGGAGCGAACCGAGCATGTTGATCGGGTGATCCACCTGCGCACCCAGTATCTCGGGCCCGAGGAGATCCTGGTCGGCGCCAAGATCGCGCTGGGGGCCTCCGATGACCTCGCCACGGTGGCCGCGGCGATCGACCGTGCCGAGGCGGCGGTGCGGGAAGCCGTGCCCGCGGCCCTGATCATCTACCTGGAGCCGGACCTGGACCGTAACCCAACCCGGTAGCGTCTGCGCGATGGTCCCCAAGGCCTTCAAATCGACGCGGACCAAATCGGTGGAGCAGTCCATCCGCGACACCGACGAGCCGAGCACCCGGCTGCGCAAGGAACTCACCTGGTGGGACCTGACAGTCTTCGGTGTCTCGGTGGTCGTCGGCGCCGGTATCTTCACCGTCACCGCCACGACATTCGGCAACATCACCGGACCCGCGTTGCCGGTGTCATTCGTCATCGCCGCGATCACCTGCGGGCTGGCCGCGCTGTGCTACGCGGAGTTCGCCTCCATCCTGCCCGTGGCCGGCAGTGCGTACACCATTCTCCTACGCGACGTTCGGCGAGTTCGTCGCCTGGATCATCGGGTGGGACCTCATGCTGGAGTTCGCCGTCGGCGCGGCGGTGGTGGCCAAAGGATGGTCCAGCTACCTCGGCACGGTGTTCGGGTTCTCGGGAGCCACTTGACATCTGGGCTCGCTCACCCTCGACTGGGGTGCCCTGCTGATCGTCGTCGTGGTCGCCGTCCTGATCGCGGTGGCCGCCTCGGTTTTCCCGATGGCCAAGCTCGAGGAGATGGTCAACGTCGGGACGCTGTTCGCGTTCGTGCTGGTTTCGGCCGGGGTCATGGTTCTGCGGCGCACCCGACCGGACCTGCCCCGCGGATTCCGGGTGCCGTACGTACCGGTGCTGCCGATGCTGTCCATCGCGGCCTGCCTCTGGCTGATGCTGAACCTGACCGCGCTGACCTGGGTGCGGTTCGCGGTCTGGATGGTGATCGGCGTCATGGTCTACCTGCTGTACGGCCGGCGGCACTCGGTGCTGGGCCGCGATTTGGCGGCCAGATCTCCGGTCTCAGGGTCGCTGAACTGATCCGTCGGCACGCCCGATACGGTAAGCCCCATGAATCTGACCGCCGACTCCCGCAACGGGATCGACTTCAAGGTTGCCGACCTGTCGCTTGCCGAATTCGGCCGCAAGGAAATCCGTCTCGCCGAACACGAGATGCCCGGACTGATGGCGCTGCGCCGCGAGTACGCCGACGTGCTGCCGCTGAAAGGAGCCCGGATCTCCGGCTCGCTGCACATGACCGTGCAGACCGCGGTGCTGATCGAGACGCTGGTCGCGCTCGGCGCCGAGGTCCGCTGGGCGTCGTGCAACATCTTCTCCACCCAGGACCACGCGGCCGCGGCGACGGTCGTCGGACCGAACGGCACCCCCGAGGAGCCGCTCGGTGTGCCGATCTTCGCCTGGAAGGGCGAGACGCTCGAGGAGTACTGGTGGGCCGCCGAGCAGATGCTCACCTGGCCCGGCCAACCGGTCAACATGATTCTGGACGACGGTGGTGACGCCACCATGCTCGTGCTGCGCGGCGCACAGTTCGAGCGGGCCGGTGTGGTGCCTCCCGGTGAGGAGGACGATTCCGCGGAATACAAGGTCTTCCTGAATCTGCTCCGGGAGAGCCTCAAGGCCGACGCGCACAAGTGGACCCAGGTCGCCGACGCGATCAAGGGCGTGACCGAGGAGACCACCACCGGCGTGCTGCGGCTCTACCAGTTCGCCGCCGCCGGCGAGCTGGCGTTCCCGGCGATCAACGTCAACGATTCGGTGACCAAGAGCAAGTTCGACAACAAGTACGGCACCCGGCACTCGCTGATCGACGGGATCAACCGCGGCACCGACGTGCTGATCGGCGGCAAAGCCGCGCTGGTCTGCGGCTACGGCGATGTCGGTAAGGGGTGCGCCGAGGCGCTCAAGGCCCAGGGCGCCCGGGTCGCGGTCACCGAGATCGACCCGATCAACGCGCTACAGGCGCTGATGGACGGGTTCGAGATCAAGACGGTCGAGGAGGCCATCGGCTGGGCCGATATCGTCATCACCGCCACCGGTAACAAGGACATCATCACCCTCGACCACATGCGGGCGATGAAGGACAAGGCCATCCTGGGCAATATCGGGCACTTCGACAATGAGATCGAGATGGCCCGTCTGGAGCGCGATCCGAAGATCCGCCGGATCAATATCAAGCCGCAGGTCGACGAATTCATCTTCCCCGACGGGCACTCCATCATCGTGCTGAGTGAGGGCCGGTTGCTGAACCTGGGCAATGCCACCGGACACCCGTCTTTCGTGATGAGCAACAGCTTCTCCAACCAGGTGATCGCCCAGATCGAGTTGTGGACGAAGAACGACGAGTACGACAACGAGGTCTACCGGCTGCCCAAGCATCTCGATGAGAAGGTCGCCAAGATCCACGTCGAGGCGCTCGGCGGGTCGCTGACCAAACTCTCCAAGGATCAGGCCGAGTACATCGGTGTCGACGTCGACGGCCCGTACAAGCCGGAGCACTACCGGTACTAGCGTCCAGCGTGCGCCCAGGTACCCGCCCGTGTTGATCGTCATCGAGGGGCTCGACGGTGCCGGTAAGCGCACGCTGGCCGCCGGCCTGCGAACCGCCATGGCGGGGCGGGGTCGCACGGTCGCCACGTTGGCCTTCCCGCGCTACGGGCAGTCGGTGACCGCAGACCTGGCCAGTGAGGCCCTGCACGGGCGGCACGGGGATCTCGCCTCATCCGTCTACGCCATGGCGGTGCTGTTCGCCCTCGACCGGGCCGCGGCCAAAGAACGGATCGCCGCGTTGTGCGACTCCCATGATGACGTCATCCTGGACCGCTACGTCGCCTCCAACGCCGCCTACGGTGCGGCCCGGCTGCACCAGGACGCCGACGGCGAGATGGTGTCATGGGTGGGCGACCTGGAGTACAGGCGACTGAGCCTGCCGGTTCCCGACCACCAGATCCTGCTCGGTGTGCCGGTCGAAGTGGCCGCCGCGCGGGCCAGGCGGCGGGCCGAGGAGGACACCGACCGGGCCCGGGACGCCTACGAGCGCGACGACGGCCTGCAGCAGCGTACGGCGGCGGTCTACTCCGGTCTGGCCGCCCGGAACTGGCGTGGAGCCTGGACGATCACCGCCGCGGAGGTCGATCCGGACCGTTTAGCCGCCGAATTGCTGCGCTAGCGGGGACGCCGCTATTGACGACAATGTCGCAACATGCGCGTGTGGTAGCAGGGCTTTGTCGCCATTCGATGCCACCATGGTCACCATGAGGCAAAGGATCTTGGTCGTCGATGACGACCCCTCGTTGTCGGAGATGCTCACCATCGTCCTGCGCAACGAAGGTTTCGAGACGGCGGTCATCGCGGACGGCTCACAGGCGCTGACCGCGGTCCGCGAGCTGCGACCCGATCTGGTGCTGCTCGACCTGATGTTGCCCGGTATGAACGGGATCGACGTCTGCCGGGTGCTGCGGGCGGATTCCGGGGTGCCGATCGTCATGCTGACCGCCAAGACCGACACCGTCGATGTGGTGCTCGGCCTTGAATCCGGTGCCGACGACTACGTGATGAAGCCGTTCAAGCCCAAAGAGTTGGTGGCCCGGGTGCGGGCCCGGCTGCGGCGCAACGAGGACGAACCCGCCGAGATGCTGACCATCGGCGATATCGAGATCGACGTTCCGGCCCACAAGGTGACCCGCGAGGGCGAGCAGATGTCGCTGACGCCGCTGGAGTTCGACCTGCTGGTGGCATTGGCGCGCAAACCCCGACAGGTGTTTACTCGAGATGTATTACTCGAACAGGTGTGGGGCTACCGCCACCCCGCCGACACCCGTCTGGTCAATGTGCACGTCCAGAGGCTGCGGGCGAAGGTCGAGAGGGACCCGGAGAACCCGCAGGTGGTGCTGACCGTTCGAGGAGTGGGTTACAAGGCCGGACCGCCGTGACCCATCCCGCCGGCTGACGAGGAGGGCCGCCCGTGATCTGGCAGTCCCGCCGGCGTAATCGCGGCCCCTGGGGCCGGTCCGGTCCGCTGGTGCGCGGTACGACGACGGTCAGTCGGGGCCTGGCCCTGATCTGGCGCCGGTCGTTGCAACTGCGGGTGGTGGTGCTGACCCTGGGCCTCTCCGCGGCCGTGATCCTGGTGCTCGGCTTCGTGCTGACCAGCCAGATCACCAACCGGGTTCTCGACGTGAAGGTCAGAGCCGCCACCGAGGAGGTCGACCGGGCCCGGGTCACCGTCAGCGGGATCGTCAGCGGTGAGGAGGCGCGATCGCTCGACAGCAGCCTGCAATTGGCCCGCAACACCCTGATCTCCAAGACCGGACAGACCTCCACCGCCGGACTGGCCGGTGCGTTCGACGCCGTGCTGATGGTCCCCGGCGACGGTCCGCGCGCGGCGACGTCGGCCGGCCCGGTGGGTCAGATTCCGCGATCGCTACGCGATTTCGTCCGGGCCGGGCAGGTCAGTTACCAGTACGCGGCCGTGCGCACCGAGGGATTCTCCGGCCCCGCGTTGCTGATCGGGACCCCGGCGCCGTCCCGGGTCGCCAATCTCGAGCTATACCTGATCTTCCCGCTCACCAGCGAGGAGAACACCGTCACCCTGGTCCGCGGAACCATGGTCACCGGGGGTCTGGTGCTGCTGGTGCTGCTGGCCGGTATCGCCCTGCTGGTCTCGCGTCAGGTCGTGCTGCCGGTGCGGTCGGCATCCCGCATCGCCGAGCGGTTCGCCGAAGGGCATCTGTCCGAGCGAATGCCGGTGCGCGGTGAGGACGATATGGCGCGTTTGGCGGTGTCGTTCAACGATATGGCCGAGAGCCTGCAGCGTCAGATCACCAACCTGGAGGAGTTCGGCAACCTGCAGCGCCGATTCACCTCCGATGTCAGCCACGAACTGCGCACGCCGCTGACCACTGTGCGGATGGCCGCCGACCTGATCTACGACCACGGTGAGGACCTCGACCCCGCCCTTCGCCGCTCAACCGAACTGCTCGTCAACGAGTTGGACCGGTTCGAGGGCCTGCTCAATGACCTGCTCGAGATCTCCCGGCACGACGCCGGTGTCGCCGAACTGTCGGTGGAGGCGGTGGACCTGCGCGAGACGGTCAACAGTGCGCTGGGCAATGTCGGTCATCTGGCTGACGTGGCGGGTATCGCTCTGCTGGTCGACCTGCCCGACCATCCCGTCATCGCCGAGGTGGACACCCGCCGGGTCGAGCGCATCCTGCGTAATCTCATCGCCAACGCCATCGACCACGCCGAGCAGCAACCGGTGCAGATCAGGATGGCCGCGGACGAGGACACCGTCGCCGTCACGGTCCGCGATTTCGGGGTCGGGCTGCGCCCCGGCGAGGAGAAGCTGGTGTTCAGTCGGTTCTTCCGCTCCGACCCGTCCCGGGTCCGCCGGTCCGGGGGGACCGGGCTCGGGTTGGCGATCAGCATCGAAGATGCCCGCCTGCATCAGGGACGGCTGGAGGCGTGGGGCGAGCCCGGCAAGGGCGCCTGCTTCCGGCTGACCCTGCCGTTGGTGCGCGGCCACAAGGTCACCACCAGCCCGCTGCCGCTCAGGCCGGCCGCGCAGGAACGGCAGCGCGAGATCGCCGGGGAGCGGGCGTGATCCGTCGGCTGCTGACCGCCATCCTGGTCGGCTTGATCGCCTGGGTGCCCGGCTGCGCCGGGGTGCCCGACTCGTCGCCACCGCAGGCGCTCGGGACGGTCGAGCGGCCGAGCCCGAAACAGCTGCCGGAGCCCAACCCGGCGATGAACCCCGATCAGCTGTTGCGTGAGTTCCTCAAAGCCACCGCCGACCCGGCCAACCGGCACCTCGCGGCGCGGCAGTTCCTCACCGAGTCGGCCTCCAATGACTGGGACGACCAGGGCAGCGCGCTACTGATCGATAAGGTTGAGTTCACCGAAAGTCGTTCCGCGGATACGGTTTCGGTAAGCATGCAGGCGGAGATCCTCGGTTCGCTCTCCGATATCGGCGTCTTCGAAACCGGTGACGGCGAGCTGCCCGATCCCGGTCCCATCGAACTGGTGCAGACCCCCGACGGCTGGCGGATCAACCGGCTGCCCAACGGGGTGTTCCTGGACTGGAAGCAGTTCCAGTCGGCCTATAAGCGCTACACGCTGTATTTTGTCGACCCCACCGGCACGACCGTCGTCCCCGACCCCCGCTATGTCGCGGTCTCCGACCCGGAGTTGCTGGCCACCGAACTGGTCAACAAGCTCATCGCCGGGCCGCGGCCGGAGATGGCCGAGGCGGTGCGCAACCTGCTGGGGCCGCCACTGACGCTACGCGGACCGGTCACCCGGGCCGACGGCGGCAAGACCGGCGTCGGACGCGGCTACGGCGGCGCCCGGATCGACCTGGAGAACCTGACCACCACCGACCCGAACAGCCGGCTGTTACTGGCCGCCCAGCTGGTGTGGACGCTGGCCCGCTCGGATATCAAGGGCCCCTACCTGATCAACGCCGACGGGGCTCCACTGGATGACCGGTTCGTCGACGGCTGGAAGACCACCGATGTGGCCGCCACCGACCCGGGCGCGGTGGAAGGCGCCCCCGCGGGGGTGCATGCGTTGATCGGTGGAACTGTTGTGGCACTAGACGGTCAGACCGCGATGCAGGTGCCCGGATCGTTCGGGACGATGCCCGACCAGCAGGCGGCGACTTTTTCCCGCTCCGGCCGAGATATCGCCTCGGTGGTCGTTCCGCCGGACGGCGGCGCGTCGCTGTGGATCGGTCCCAACGGCGGGCAGGGGTTGCTGGCCACCGACGGCCGGACGTTGTCCCGGCCGTCCTGGGCGCTCGACGACGCGGTGTGGGTGGTGGTGGACGGCAGCAGCGTGGTCCGGGTGATCCGCGAGGAGGCCTCCGGTCAACCCGCCCGGATCCCGGTGGACTCCGCCGCCGTCACCTCCCGCTATCCCGGCACCATCACCGAATTGCAGATTTCCCGGGACGGTACGCGGGCGGCGATGGTCATCGACGGGGAGGTGGTCCTCGCCGTGGTCGAGCAGACCGCGGCGGGCGAGTTCGCCCTGACTTCTCCGCGGCGGATCGGGTTCGGCATGGGCGACTCGGTGGTGTCGCTGTCCTGGCGGACCGGCGACGACATGGTCGTCACCCGCAGGGACCCCGCCCACCCGGTGTCCTATGTCAACCTCGACGGGGTCAACTCCGACGGGCCCAGCAACAACCTGGTGCTGCCGATGTCAGCGGTCGCGGCCAACCCGTCCGCGGTCTACGTCGCCGACGCCCGCGGCGTGCTGCAGCTACTGGCCACCAGCGCCACCAGTGGACAGTCGTGGTCGGAGCTGCGTCCGTTCATGGTGCCCGGTGCGGTGCCCGTGATGCCGGGTTAATCTCGGCTGATGCCGGGGATCTCTCGTCGCGGGCTGCTGCTGGGCCTGGCCGCCGGCGCCGCGGGCACCGCCGCCGGATGCGGGGGCCGGACTCCGACCGACACACCTCTGGCCGCCCCGGCGCCGCCGGCCCCGGAACCTCCGCTTCCGGTTCTGCTGGCCCGCGACGCGACACCGGAGTTCCGCGCCGTCGCCGACGCACTGGTCGCCGCGATGCGGGCGGCCCGGATACCTGGGGCCGCCCTGGGGATCCTGTCCGGTAGACGCGAGCAGCACGCCAGCTTCGGGGTGGCCAGCCTGTCATCGCTGCGCCCGGTGAACCCGAACACGATCTTCCAGATCGGATCGCTGACCAAGACCTTCACCGCCACCGCGATCTGGCGACTGATCGACGAGGGCAAGCTCGCCCTCGACGCGCCGGTGCGCCGCTATCTGCGCGGCCTGCGGCTTCGCGACGAGGCGACCATCACCGCGGTCACGGTCGCCAACCTGCTGGAGCACACCGCCGGGTGGTACGGGGACGAGGGTTTCGACACCGGTGACGACGCTTTCGCGCTGACCCGCTACGTCGATACCCGACTACCCGAGCTGCCCCAACTCTTCGAGTGCGGGGAGTTCTTCTCCTACAACAACTCCGCCTTCTCGTTGTTGGGCCGGTTGATCGAACTGAGCACCACGACCGACTACAGCGATGCCATGACCAAGCTGGTGCTCGCACCACTCGGACTGGCCAACACGGTCCTGGACCGCGATGCCGTGCTCAAGCGGCCCTACGCCGACGGGCACACCAGGATGCCGGTCAACGGCCGCGACACCGTGGCCGTCCAGGCCCCGCTGTGGGTCCCGCGCAGCGCGGATCCGGCCGGCGGAATCTGGTCCACGACACGCGATGTACTGCGCTACGCGCGCCTGCAGATGGGGCTCGAGCCGCCCGGGCGCACCCGGATCGTCAAGCCGGCCAGCCTGCGGGCCATGCAGGACCCGGCGGTGCCCGTTCCCGGCCTTCGACTGTCGATGGGCCGCAGCTGGTTCACCCAGGACGTCGACGGGCTGCGGGTGATCTCCCACAACGGCGACACCATGGGCCAGCACACGGTATTCGTCGCCATCCCGCAGCGCCGGTTCGCCTTCGTCCTGCTGCTCAACGGCCAGCCCGGCGCGATGGCGGGTTCGGCGGCGCTCAATGAGGCGCTCGCGCGCTACCCCGGCCTCGGGCAGTTGTCCGGCAAGGTCGGACCGATCAGCGCCCTGCTCGTCCCGCCGGACACCCCGAACGGCGGGCCGGGCGAACAACTGCGGGCTTACGCGGGCCGCTACGCCGATCCGGGGATGACTGAAACCTTCCGGATGGCCGGGCCCGGCCTGGAACGCAGCGTCGAGCTGACCCCGGAACCGGGATCGTGGCTGCCGGCCCTCGTGGCCCAGCCGCCCGAACCGGGGCCGGTGACCTTCCTCGAGCGCGATATCGGGATCAGCGGGGGGATGCGGCTGCCGTTCCTGCGCGACCGTGCCGGCGAGATCGGCTGGGTCGCCGATCGGCTGCGGCTGCGGCCGCGAGGCTGATCCGGACCGGTCCGGATCAGCCGAAGCGCTGGCTGACGAGCGTCCAGTGATTGTGGCCGCTCTCGTTGCGCGAGTAGGACAGGTCGCTGAGATAGGCCTGCGCCATAGCCAGACCGCGCCCACTCTCGGCCATCGGGTCGGGCATGCGAATTGTTGCGAGGTTCATCCCCGCAGGCAGGCCATCGTCGGTTAATTCGACGCGCACCTCGGTACCCAGTACCTGGACTTCCATCCGGATCCGCAGATCCCGCCCGCCGCCCGCATGCTCGACGATGTTGTTTCCGACCTCCGTGGCCGCAACGGTGATACCCATGCGTACAGCCTCGGGCACTTCGTCGTGCTCAGCCCACGCATTGTCCAGGGTGCGATGGATCTTGTCCGGAAACTCCGGCCCCGACGTGGCCTGCAGCACCGTTGTCCGGGGGTTGCTCAGCATCCAGTTCGGCCGCCGCAGCGAGTGACCGAACGGCTGCAGACGCCCGGCGAGGTTGCGATACCGGCGCCGATGGACACGGTCCTGCAGGATGGTCCACAGCACTCGGAAACCGTCGCGAATCGCGTTAAGATTCGTCTCGCCGTGGTACCGGTAGTGCTCGTAGCTGGGCACCTCCACGATGACAGCCTTGGATAGTGCGAATCGGCCGATGATCATGGCTTCAATCTCGAAGCCGTCGCCGACGTGGGGGTCGTGCCCCTCCGCATCAGGCAGGTCGAGCAGTGGGAGCTGGTCGGTCCAGAAGGCGTTGAATCCGTAGCAAAGGTCGGTGAACCGGGTGCTGGTGAGCCCACTGGCGATGAGATTCAGTCCGACGTTGCCGGCGTTGCGGAATGGGGTGATGTCCTGGCTGCCGCCCCCGGGGCAGAACCGGCTTCCCTTGGCCAGGTCCGCGCCGTCGGTGAGGGCCTTGACAAAGTGTGGAATCTCGTGTGGATCGGCTGAACCGTCGATATCGAAGGTGACGATGACGTGCCCGGTCGCTTCCCTGAACCCGCAGATCATCGCATTGCCTTTACCCTTGCGGGTCTGGTGAACGACTTTCGACGAGGGCAGGGCGGTCCGCGCGGCCTCAGCTGACTCGTGATCGTCGGCGCCGACGACGACGATCACCTCGTCGAAACTGCTGAGGTAGGGCAGGACCTCGCGGATGTTGTCGGCTTCGTCCTTGGCGGGCACGATGACACTCACCCGGGGGTTCTTCGGCCGCAGGCCGCGTCGATCGAACGAGAACTCGCCGGCGGAACCGACAGGGTCGCCATGCGGGCTGTCGAGAGGGGGGACGGCGTCCAATCTGGGCTTCTTCCATGATGGGCGGTCCGACACCACGCAACGTGCAGGTTGCGAACTGGCCCGGACCAGCCCAGTCGTTTTCGTCACCGTTGGTGCTGGATAGATGGTGCTGGTAATTACCATGGTGCCGCTGAAAGACGAATTGGGAAATGAATCGACGGGTTCAGATCCGGTCCTATTCGGCATGTCAGCCCCCCGCGTCACACTCGGTCCATGCTCGATCTCGTGTTGCCGTTGGAGTGCGGTGGTTGCGGTGCCCCGTCGAACCGGTGGTGCCCGGCGTGCGAGTCGGCCCTGACGGTCGGTGTTGATCAGCCCGGTGTCGTCAGCCCCCGGGTTGACCCGGGGGTCCCGGTGTTCGCCCTCGGCCGCTACGCGGGTGCGAGGCGGCAGGCCATCGTCGCGTTGAAGGAACACGGCCGCCGCGATCTCACCGGACCACTGGCCCGTAACCTCGCGCTCGGTATCCACCAGCTGACCAGATGGGGGGTTGTCGGGCTGCCGCTCACGGTGGTTCCGGCTCCCACCCGCAGCCTGGCGGCCCGTCGCCGCGGCGGCGACCCGATCACCCGGGTGGCTACCGCCGCCACCGCCGACCACCCGGACATCACCGTCGCCGAAGTCCTGCGGACCTCCGCGCTGGTTCGTGATTCGGTGGGGCTGGACAGCACTGCCCGGGAACGCAATATCGCCGGCCGGGTACGCCTCCGCGGGCGCCCGAGGGGTGAGGTGCTGCTCATCGACGATGTCATCACCACCGGGGCGACCGCCCGCGAGGCGGTCCACGCGCTGGTATCCGGCGGCGCCGGTGTCGCGGCTGTACTGACGGTGGCCCACGCCTGATCCGACCCTGCGTTTATGCCCGGATAAGTAGCAGCACTGCCGCCGTAGCGACTACCGTACGGGCTTAGAGAACCCGGATGAAACCCCGGATGAGACCCCGGATGTCGAGGAGGTGGTCGACCGACCCCTGGCGTGCTCGCCGCAATCAATCATTGACAAGTAGGGCGCGCAGCAGCGCGGCCCACCGCATGGAAGAAACGAGTTGCCACATATGTCAACCCAATCCGTGAATGCCGGCCAATCCTCCGACGACGGTCAGGTCGACGTCCCCAACGCCCACCTCCAAGTGACCGGGCGCAACGTCGAGATCCCGGACCACTACCGCCGCTACGTGGGCCAAAAGCTCGCGAGGGCCGAGCGTATCGATCACTCCATCGACCGCTTCGATGTCGAACTCGCTCACGAGAACAACCGGCGGCAGCGGAAGAACTGCCAGCACGTCGAGATCACCGCCCATTCCGGGCGGGGCCCCGTGGTACGCGGGGAGGGTCGCGCGGATACCTTCTACGGCGCCTTCGAGGCAGCCGTTCACAAACTTGAGAGCCGGCTGCGGCGCGGTAAGGACCGTCAGAAGGTGCACTACGGCGAGAAGACGCCCCCGTCGGTGCGCCGCGCGGGCGGGAATGCTGCGGCCGTCGCGCCGGACCTCACCGATGCGTTCAACCCGGATGCCATCAGTCCGACGGCCGGCCAGACAACCCTGGATTCCCAAGCTCCGGCCCACCCGCCGGCGCAGGCTCCTGCTCAGGCCCCGGCCGATGACCACGAACCCGGCCACATCGTGCGGGTCAAGGAGCATCCGGCCAAACCGATGACCGTCGATGATGCGCTCTACGAGATGGAACTGGTGGGCCACGATTTCTTCCTGTTTCACGACGAGGAAACCGACCGGCCCTCGGTGGTCTACCGCAGGCATGCCTATGACTACGGATTGATCCGGCTGGGCTGATCGGGATCGCCTGAGCAAGGCGCTTCGGTTCGTCGCCTACGATGGGGGGCGCTCTAGTCTCCAATCCCGCAGGGGAAGCCCCCGCTCAATCGTTCCAGGGGAAGCCTCCCCGCAATCGTTCCAGGGGAACATGTGCTGTCTAAGTTGCTGCGCGTCGGTGAAGGTCGGATGGTCAAACGCCTCCGGGGGGTCGCCAACTACGTCAACTCCCTCTCCGACGACATCGAGAAGCTGACCGACGCCGAACTGCGGGCCAAGACCGATGAGTTCCGCGAGCGCGTCGCCGATGGCGAGAAGCTCGACGACCTGCTGCCCGAGGCGTTCGCCGTCGCCCGCGAGGCTGCCTGGCGGGTGCTGTCCCAACGGCATTTCGACGTGCAGGTGATGGGTGGTGCGGCCCTGCACTTCGGCAACGTCGCGGAGATGAAGACCGGTGAGGGGAAAACCCTGACCTGCGTGCTGCCGGCCTACCTCAACGCCCTCGGCGGTAAAGGTGTGCATGTCGTCACCGTCAACGATTATCTGGCCAAACGTGACAGCGAGTGGATGGGTCGGGTGCACCGCTTCCTGGGGCTCGAGGTCGGGGTGATCCTGTCTGGGCTGAACCCCGATGAGCGGCGCGCGGCCTACGCCGCCGACATCACCTACGGCACCAACAACGAGTTCGGCTTCGACTACCTGCGTGACAACATGGCCCACTCCCTCGATGAGCTGGTCCAGCGGGGCCACAACTTCGCGGTCGTCGACGAGGTCGACTCCATCCTCATCGACGAAGCCCGAACCCCGCTGATCATCTCCGGTCCGGCTGACGGTGCCTCAACGTGGTACACCGAGTTCGCCCGGCTGGCGCCGATGATGGAGAAGGACGTCCATTACGAGGTCGACATCCGCAAGCGCACCGTCGGCGTTCACGAGGTGGGCGTGGAGTTGGTCGAGGACCAGCTCGGTATCGAGAACCTCTACGAGGCGGCCAACTCGCCGCTGGTCAGCTATCTGAACAACTCGCTGAAGGCCAAGGAGTTGTTCTCCCGCGACAAGGACTACATCGTCCGCGACGGCGAAGTGATCATCGTCGACGAGTTCACCGGGCGCGTGCTGTCGGGCCGCCGCTACAACGAGGGCATGCACCAGGCCATCGAGGCCAAGGAGAAAGTCGAGATCAAGGCCGAAAACCAGACCCTCGCGACCATCACCCTGCAGAACTACTTCCGGCTCTACGAGACGCTGTCCGGGATGACCGGCACTGCCGAGACAGAGGCCGCCGAGCTGCATGAGATCTACAAGCTGGGCGTCGTACCGATCCCGACCAACCGCGATATGGTCCGCAAGGACCAGACCGATCTCATTTACAAGACCGAGGAAGCCAAGTTCATCGCGGTCGCCGACGATATCGCCGAGCGCTACGAGCAGGGCCAGCCCGCGCTGATCGGCACCACCAGCGTGGAACGCTCCGAATACCTGTCTCGGATGCTGACGAAACGGCACATCCCGCACAATGTGCTCAACGCCAAGTTCCACGAGCAGGAGGCCGGGATCATCGCCGAGGCGGGCCGGCGCGGCGCGGTCACGGTGGCCACCAACATGGCCGGCCGCGGAACCGATATCGTCCTCGGCGGCAACGTCGACTTCCTGCTGGATCAGCGGCTGCGCGAACGCGGCCTGGACCCGATCGAGACTCCGGAGGAGTACGAGGCAGCCTGGCAGGAGGAGCTGCCCAAGGTCACCGCCGAGGCCGCCACCGAGGCCGAGCAGGTGCGTGAGGTCGGCGGCCTCTACGTCCTGGGCACCGAACGACACGAGTCGCGACGTATCGACAACCAGCTGCGTGGCCGATCAGGACGGCAGGGTGATCCGGGCGAATCCCGGTTCTACCTGTCGCTGGGCGATGAACTCATGCGCAGGTTCAACGGGGCAACCCTCGAGTCGTTGCTGACCAGGCTCAACCTGCCTGACGATGTGCCCATCGAGGCCAAGATGGTCACCCGGGCCATCAAGAGTGCGCAGACCCAGGTCGAACAGCAGAACTTCGAGATCCGCAAGAACGTGCTCAAGTACGACGAGGTGATGAACCAGCAGCGCGTGGTCATCTACGATGAGCGGCGTCGCATCCTGAAGGGTGAGGACCTGCGGCAACAGGCCAACGACATGCTGGTCGACGTGGTCACCGCCTACGTCGACGGTGCCACCGCCGAGGGGTACTCCGAGGACTGGGACCTCGAACAGCTCTGGGGGGCGCTGCGCGCGCTCTACCCGGTGGGAGTGGACCATCACGAACTCGTGGACTC
>Ga0180431_10004456_pt1 | contig 17482 bp, 15 predicted proteins | sample SS_ome_11_FD_132459 | JGI IMG/M metagenome (GOLD analysis project Ga0180431, IMG submission 132459) | Hypersaline lake sediment archaeal communities from the Salton Sea, California, USA - SS_1_MS_1 metaG | ecosystem: Environmental > Aquatic > Non-marine Saline and Alkaline > Hypersaline >... | reverse complement strand
CGGTAATGAAACCCTTCTCGTACTCCTCGACTACTGCCGGTTCCAGCGGGTCAGGGATAACCAGATAGCCGCGTTTCCTGAGTAACTGCGCCTTCTTCAGGTCGCTGATTTTTACCTCACCGCCAATGTCCTTGGACCCCTGCCCCCATTTCAGTTCCACTACGTCAACACCAAGTTTCTGCACAGCATACTCAAGTACACCAAGTCGGGAATCTTCAATATTTGCCTGCACGATAATGGCTCCGTAGCCATCCTGCTGCCAGTCCCGGAAGAGCTTGATGCGCCGTTCCATGTCAGGGGAAGAGACCACTTTGCCTCCCTCAATGACGGAATCGGTATCCATACCGCAGACGTTCTCACCGACGGTCAGCGAAGTCCCGACTGGAAAACGGGCTTCATTATGTGTAATGCCTTCCGGAAGTATTCCTTCGGGAAGAAGGAGACATTTACCGGTATGGAGCCCGTACTTTTATCCCAATCATAATTGGTGCGGAAGGCAAGCGTCTCAATCCTTGAGAAAGCAAATCCAACTTTGTCAATAACCAATGCCCGCTTAAGCTCTATCAGCCCAAGCTCGGTAATTGATCTGCCGTCTCTTCTCCCTACCAGCTGGGTCAGTCCTCTTTCATCCATCAGCCTGAGATGATATCTGACAGCTCGCTCACCCAGCTCGATGCCATGTTCCTTCAGGCATCTGGCAATAACCCTGGCCCCCAGCGCCTGCTGAGAGTTACCTAATACTTTGAGGATGGAAAATACTTTTCGCTCAATACCCGGTGTTTCAAAACTCATAAGACAACATAAGACGGAAATAGCTTACCGTTACCCTACTATACCTAAATACAGGAATTGTTGTCAATGATTAACACTGTTACAAAACAGAAACGATTATAAGATAAATGGTAAAAATGGTATTGATGATTATCGAGGGATTGGTACGTTAGGCCCGGTGCTAGCTCTTAAGCATGTAACCCCGGCTGCGCTCGTTGATTAGCATGTTAGGTGGGCTATCCTGTAACTTTTTGCGGAGGCGGCGGATGCATATCCGGATACTCTCAGTCTTACCGGAATACTCTTTTCCCCAGACCTCGTCCATAATCCGGTCATAAGGGACAACCCTGTATTTGTTCTGAACCAACAGGGCCAGCAGCCTGTTTCCAGTTTGTTTCCCGGAAGTTTTCTGTCTTGAATTGTTTGTTTTTTAGTTTGATGCGGGCACAGGTAGCTTCGGGGTATTGCCGGGATGGAGGGATAAGGTCAATAACACCTTGCAGAATCGTATCGACTGATGGATTTCTCTCTTCGGCTAGCCTGGAAATACCGTAGAGACAATTGAGCTCCTTGACTCGCTCACCAAGCTTATGAGTCAACTCGCGGAGTTCAGATTCACTGAAGCCGCCCGTGATTCCGGTGCTTTTTCTCATGCTACTAATAGCTCGCCATTTATTTTGGCTGCATTCTTCATCCCTTGTTCCCGGTATCGGTTTCGTGCAGTAGTAATCTATTCAATATTCTAAACCGGGTAACAACGTTTTACAATTGTTACCCGGTATATTGAGCGCATACTAACCGGGTATCCGCCTTGGTCCTGAAGATGTAATCTCCATGTTTCTTCGGAACTTTAAATCACGGCTGCTTCCTGCCTGTATTTGAAATACTAGCCCATCTTGAAAAGCCTCTCCGCGGTAAGGTGATAAATCTTTTCCTTATCAATATCCGATATGGGCACCCTCTCCATAAAGCGGACTGCCTCTTCACATTCCTCGTATGGGTAATCAACGGCAAACATCATCCGGTCGGCGCCGATTTCCTGGAACACGCACGAAAATGCGGGCACGGCAAACATGCCGCTGGTGGTTATAAAGAAATTATTTCGGATATACTCACTGGGTGGTCTCTGAATTTTGGGCTTTATCTCTTCATCTACCCACGGCTTTCGAAAAGCAAAGTCGATACGGTATATCCAGAATATCAAGCCCTCACCCAGATGCCCCAGAATAATCTTCAGTCTGGGGTATTTATCAAAGACACCGCTATATATCAGGCGCATGGCTTGTAAAGCTGTTTCCGCGCCAAAGCCCAGAATGGGACCCGTCAGGGCAAAGCCATAATCGTTATACGGTTTCAGCATGGAACGACTGGGAACCATCGGGTGCAAGTATAGTGGCACATCCAGCTTTTCCGCTCTTTCCAGGATAGTCCAGTATTTTTCATCATCGAGATAGGTATCACCGACATGTGAGTGTATCTTGGCTCCCTTGAGACCCAGCTCCGTCACGGCTCTTTCCAGTTCGTCCGCAGCCTCGTTGGGGCTCTGAAGTGCCAGGGCTGCCAGCCCGATAAACCTGTCCGGGTATTTCTTAACTACCATGGAGAGCTCGTCATTGGTTTTCCTGGCGAGGGCGGTGCCGTCTTCCGGACTGAATTGTTCACAGCCGGGAGCGGATAGGGTGAGCACCTGCATATCAATACCAGCTTTGTCCATATCCTTCAGTCTGCCATCAGCCAGGTCCAGCAAGCTATCTTCAAGGCCCACTCCGTGCGGTTCCCATACATCGTGCTCATACCAGAGCCTTATATACCCCTTATACAACTCCTCTCTGGGTATCTCCTTTCGCGCCAGCAGAAACTCCTGATATTCTCGCGTGTAAAAATGGGCTTCAAGGTCAATTTTCTTCATACGAACCTCCATCAGGTATAACTTCAGGCCATGCTACAAAAGATAGATCGTTGGTTGTCCTTACCCCCTTTCCTGGCAAAAAAAAGACACCGGCACTGCCGGTTTATATGACAGGTGCCGGTGTCTTTTTTCCCCATTTCAGAACTATTCATATCAATACCAAAGACTCTATTGGTCAATGCATGTTGTGTAGTTCCGGTTACTGTTATTGTATCTATTCTATACGAAGTGTCAATGGGCAAAAGAAGGGATTAACCAGCGACTGTGGAAACGGGACATGGCGAAGAGCTAGCAGACCTGGTGAATACCGGTGGCATTCCATAGTCGTTCGCCGTTTCGGTCTCGAAGTCTTGCCTGAGGGTAGCGGCGGTATTGAACAGAATACAATCAGCAAGCTAAAAACAGAGGTGGATAACCGTGCTGACTAAATTGATGTGGATAAAGTGGGGTGGTTGCCCACAGACCTGCCGGTATAACCTTTCCCATAGATTATGGCTGGGCAAGTTTGCCGGGCGCATATCAGTCAAACAATCCGGGTTATAAAGTATTAAGGGGCTGATGCTAGCTCCAACATCAGCCCCAGCCCCAGCTCCAGCACCAGCCCTGGCACCGGAGTTGTAACCATCATTCTACAATACTTGCATTAAAGATAGCATTAATAAACGGTTAATAATGCTTACAATATGGTTAAAAACAGCTTACAGTCTCGTAAAGCTGGAAAGTCCGGTAACGGAATAGTGTCCGGACAAGTTGACAGCCACGATAGGGGTTGATATAATCCCGAACCAAAATAGCTTGCCGGAGTTGTCCGGTATTTTATCGATACTTCAAATATTCTATCTTTATAATCTGCCATTCAGAACCAGGTAGACCGTCAGCGATAATGGGACACAAGAAGAGCCACAACAACCGTACGTTTCAGGGTGGCTCCTAAGAGATACTAGACTGATCAAAGGTGAAAGAAGCGAGTCCGGGACTTCCGGGACTATTTGAACTTGGTGGGAATCGGGCATATTTTGGCGGCGCCATACCACCCGCAGACTAACGACAAGGTGGAACGCTATCAGCAGTCATTAAAGCGAGAGGTAAACCAGCTACCCTATGAGCTCCCCAGCCATCTGGGAAAAGCCATCTCCGACTTCGTTGACTACTAAAACCACCGTCGCTATCATAAGGCGCTCAGCAACCTGACGCCCGTTGGTATCCTTCACGGCGGGAGAGAGGAAATCTTACAAAGTAGAAAGGAGGTGCAAATACAAACAATCACTCATCGTAAGGACTACAGCAGGTACCTTAAGGGAGCTTGCTAATGCCATTTAATTATGCAAAAGTGTTCGGCTCATGAAATGTCCCGTTTCACTGATTGACAACACTTTGCTGGTGGCGGTTCCTCAAATAGCTACCTTCCTACCTGACTTACTGTAATAGCCAGCAAGAGAGAATTAACTGGTAAACAGGTCTATTATAAGTGAGACATTTGCCAGATAAACTACCGCAGGAGACAGAGAATTAATCATGGCCAAATTAGTTTTTGAGACCAAGGGGTGCGGAGGGTGCCGGATATGCGAAATAGCCTGCTCATATCATCACCGTCGCGTATTCAGCCCGAGCCTGTCAAGCATAGAAATTATGGATAGACCGGAGGAGTTAGGCTTCGCCATTTCATTGTATACTGCTGACGAGAAAGGTCATCTAGCCTGTGATGGATGTGAAGGAGAAGACCAGCCCTTATGCCTCAAATATTGTAGTGTTTTGATGCATGATGAACTAAAGACTCTTTTGGAAAAAGACATCCCGCAGAACATACCGGGAAGGACAAGAGATGAAAAATAATAATGGTATGTATGGCTATGCCGGTAAAATACTGCGAGTCGATTTATCCTCGGCGAGCATTTCCCTTGAACCAACCATGAAATGCGCACGGCAGTGGCTGGGGGGAGGAGGCATAGACCAGTGGATACTCTATAACGAAGTCAAGCCCTGGATAACCCCGTACGCGCCGGCTAACCTATTGACCTTTGGTGCCGGTCCCCTGGTGGGAACCATGGCTCCGGGGGCTTCCCGGGTTTCGGCAGGGTCGAAGAATGCGTTGACCCTGGGAGTCGGCAGCAGCAATTCTGATTCCCGTTTTGGTCCGGAGCTTAAGTTTGCCGGGTACGACCATATTATCCTCCAGGGGAAGGCAAGGAAGCCGGTTTACCTCTGGATAGATGATGAGCATATCGAGATACGGGATGCCACCCATCTCTGGGGTAAAACCACGTGGGACACGGTTGACGCCATAAGAAATGAGCTGGGCGACGGGGAGATACACGTACTCTCTATTGGGCCGGCCGGGGAAAATATCGTCAGAGGGGCATGTATCATCCAGAACAAGGGCAGGGCTTTCGGGAGATGCGGTTTTGGTGGAGTAATGGGGTCCAAGAACCTCAAGGCAATTGCGGTAAGGGGGAGCGGTGCCATTGAGGTTGCTGATGGCCCCAGATTTATGAGAGCGGTAGACGAACTGCGTGAGCGATTCCTTTCCGTGAAAAACACCGAATCAATGAGGAAGCTGGGAACTTCGGCATGTCTGGAACAAAAACAGTCAGTTTGTGGCATACCGTACAAGAACTTTCAGTACCTAACACTTCCGGATGAATTATATGCCAGGATTAATCAGGAGGATGTACAGGCAAAACATATGGTGAGAAATATTCGCTATATGGGTTGTCCCATAGGTTGTAGCCGTTACTACCGGATAGACCGCGGCCCCTATTCCGGGTTAACCACGGAGGGGTATCAGTTTGAGGCTCTGGCCAACTTTGCTGGTAAATTGGGAGTGGATGACCCCACTTTTGTCATAAAAATGAATGCGTATTGCAACCAGCTGGGGCTGGATATAGACAACCCTGCCGGTACCATCGGCTGGGCAATGGAATGCTACCAGAGAGGTATCCTCAAGGAGGAGGATACTGACGGGCTTAAACTGGAGTGGGGTGATGCGGCTGTCATCCTCGAGCTGACCCGGAAGATTGCGTATCGGGAAGGTTTTGGCAATATCCTCGGAGAGGGTTGTGCCCGTGCCGCCAGGATGTTGGGCAGGGGGAGCGATTATTATGCCATGCACGTGAAGGGGCAAGACCTGTACGAAGTTATCCGGGGCTCTATCGGGTGGGGGCTTGGCGCTTGTGTCGCCACCAGGGGAGGGGGACATACTACGGGGTCTCCCGTCCTTGAGACATTTCCCGGTTTTGAAGACCCGGAACTGGCTAAGAAAGTCTATGATGGAGTTTCTACCGTTAATGACCCCACTGCCTATGAGGGCAAAGCCAGGCTGGTCAGTTACTTCGATAGGTTACACCGCATTAGTAACTCCATGGGTTTATGCCATTTCGTGACTACCTGGGTCGGTCCCAAGCTGATTGGTTTTCCGGAAATGGCCGAATTATATTCGGCAGCCACCGGATGGGAAACGACCGAGAGTGACCTGAGAAGGGCCGGAACCAGAATGCTGAATGTGGAAAAGGCATTTAACTTACTCCATACCAACTTAAGCCGGAAAGATGATTATCCCCCGCCAAGAGACATGGAAGAGCCGATACCGACCGGTTCGATTAAGGACTGGAAGCTGGATAAGGAAAAATGGGACAATATGCTTGATGAGTATTATGAGTTGAATAACTGGGATAAGGAGACCAGTTTCCCCACCCGGAGATGTCTTGAAGAACTGGACCTTAAACAGGTAGCCGATGAACTAAAAAAGGCCGGTAAACTGGGAGGTGTGTGATTGTATTGACCTTCATTACTGCTGATGCAGTCCTTTTATCTTCGGTGACAATAATTTTTAGGTAGTTCGATAGCCTGGTACCTTAGAGAAAATCAGTACATCGTGTAGTTGTAAAGGGTATTTAAGTGAAACCAATGGCAATCCGGAGTCCTGGACAGCCGTCAATTTTATCCGGTGGTGCCGGGCTGTGGAGAAAGGAATCCCTTAGCTTATGTTTACCGGTAAAATAATTGATTTGACACAGGAGATATATCAGGGCATGCCGGTTTATCCGGCTCACCTGAAAACGGTCATCTGGACGCACCTGACCCATGAAGAATGTCAACGACAGCTGGGTACCGGTTTTTCCTATCAGACACAGGGCATTATGCTGTCTGATCATGGCCCCACCCACATTGATGCCATCAGTCATTTTTCAAGAGACCCCAACGCTGAACCGGTAGACCGGATTGCGCTGGAGAAGTGCATTACCCCGGCGATTTGTATAGATGTGAGCGATGTCCCCCAGAAAACCCAGTTCGGACCGGAGAAAATTGCAGCCGAACTGAAAAAGTGGGGACTTGATAATAGCCAAGGTGACACTGTTCTTTTTTATACGGGACAATATGACAGGTATTACGGTAAGCCTGAGTATATGACCGATTATCCCGGGCTGAACCGGGAGGCTACTGAATTCATTATTGATAAAGGGTGTATATGTTTTGGTCTGGATTCAGCGAGTCCTGACATGTGGTATGACAAGAACTATCCCTGTCACCGTGTTTGTGCCGAGCGGGGAGTTACCCATATAGAAAATTTATGCAATCTGGACAAGTTAATCGGTAAGCGTTTTACCTATATCGGACTACCGTTGAAAATCAGAAATGGCACCGGTTCTCCAATACGTGCCGTAGCTATACTTGACGAATAGTTTTAGGCCGGTTTGGTCGATAACAAAAATATAGGGACGCACCAGGACGGATATCTGCCCATTTGGGTAGCTTTAACTTCATGGATCGAAGGAGATAGTAGCATGGCTAAATATGTGAAAAAAGCAAAGGTAAGACCAGCCGAGGACCTCGCCTCGTTACGGGAATCGGTGAGAGAAATTATTGAGATGGTAAAAAAAGAGGGCGAGGACGGGGTGCGATATTATTCGAAAAAGTTCGACGACTGGAATCCAAAAAGTTTCCGGGTCACCGGGGATGAGGTCCTGGCGGCGAAACGAAAATTACCGACAACCGAAAAAGAGGATATAGATTTCTGCCAGGCTCAGATACGTAATTTCGCCCGGGAACAGATGAAACGCCTTGAAGATACCAACTTTGAAGTTGAAACCTTGCCCGGTGTGCACCTGGGACAGAAAATAATTCCGGTAAAATCGAGCGGCTCATACATCCCGGGGGGACGGTATCCCATGCTCGCCTCGGCGCATATGACGGTTATTACACCAAAGGTAGCCGGGGTCTCCAGAGTTGTCGCCTGCTCCCCACCGGTCAAGGGTGAGGGTCTCTGGCCGGCAACGCTTTACTCCATGGCGATGGCGGGTGCCGATGAGATTTACTGCATGGGCGGAGTCCATGCCCTGGCGGCATTAGCCTATGGCATGGAGGGTCTGGGGCCTGTTGATGTGGTCGTTGGCGCCGGAAACAAGTTTGTGGCTGAAGCCAAAAGACAAATCTTTGGTGATGTCGGCATAGACCTTCTCGCCGGGCCTACTGAAATCCTTATTATTGCCGATGAAACTTCAGACCCCTTTATTCTGGCGGCAGATTTGCTGGGTCAGGCGGAACATGACCCTAACGCCAGGCAGGCTCTGGTATCACTTTCGGGTGAGATTGCTGAAGAAACGATAAGAGAAGTCGAAAAACAACTGGTTGATTTACCGACCAGAGACGTGGCTGGCGTGGCATGGCGGGATAATGGGGAGGTAATCGTTGTCGATTCACCTGAAGAGGCGGTAGAGGTTACCGATACATGGGCGCCGGAACACCTCGAGGTACAGACCGCGGACTGGCACTACTATCTCGAAAATTGCAGTAACTATGGCTCTCTCTTCCTCGGCGAAGAAACCACCGTTGCCTATGGAGACAAAACTATCGGGACCAATCATGTATTACCGACAATGCGGGCGGCACGATACACCGGTGGCCTTTCCGTGGGGAAATTTATCAAGACAGTAACCTATCAATATGCCACCAGGGAGGCATCAGCCCGAATCGGAGCCGTCTGCGAGCGGGCGTGCAATTACGAAAATATGCTAGCTCACGGAATAACCTGCAAGATAAGAACGGAAAGGTATACGAAGTGAAAAACCTGACTTTTTCTCTCTCCGGTAAAGTTACCCTGGTATCCGGTGCCGCCGGGGGTATTGGGAGCTCGGTCGTGGAGCTTTTTGCCGCTGCCGGCGCTAAAATATTCCTGAGCGGTTTACAGGAAAATAAGTTGATAACATTGGCTGACTCGTTGAGTAAGAACAACGTACCCAACGACTATAAGGCGATTGACATCACTTTACCTGACGCGGCTACCGACCTGGTCGGTTCGGTTATTGATAGCATGGGCGGTATCGATATCCTGGTTAATTGCGCCGGCATAAACCGGCCCCAGAATGCTGAGGAGGTGACCGAAAAAACCTGGGACAATGTCCTGGATATTAATTTGAAGGCTATGTTTTTCCTCTGCCAGGCAGCAGGAAGAGAGATGATAAAGAGGAAACGTGGGAAAATAGTAAATATTTCTTCCCAGGCGGGTATTGTTGCTTTGCCATTACGAGCTGCGTACTGTTCCAGTAAGGGTGGGGTAAACCAGTTAACCCGGGCGCTGGCTTATGAGTGGGCAAAATACAATATCAATGTGAATGCCGTTGCTCCTACCTTCGTGCGGACTCCTTTTACCCGAAATATGTTTGCGGATAAGCAGTTCGAAAAGTTTGTAATGGATAGCATCCCGCTGGGCCGGATGGCACAACCGGAAGATGTCGCCTATGCTGCCCTGTTTCTGGCTTCGGAATTTACCGACATGGTTACCGGACATATTCTATCGGTTGATGGCGGTTGGACCATTAAGTAAGTTTATTTTAACCGGCGTACTATAATTAACCGGAATATCTCAATTACTGCCTGCGGATTAACAGGTTCGGCTGATGGAGTTTGTCTCAAGGGATGTTTTGGAAAAAATGGAAGAACAAATCAAGGAGGCTTAAAAATGTCCAGTTATGAAGAAATTGCAGCCAACAGCGCATTGGAGTGGCCGTATCCGGTGCGTTATGGTGAAGAGGAAGAAGTCAGTGCCGATGTTCTTGTTCTCGGTGGTGGTATCGCCGGGAGCCATGCGGCTGTCAGTGCTGCTAAAAAGGGCGCGAAGGTCGTAGTTGTCGAAAAGGGGGCACTGATAAGGAGCGGCTCGGGAGGAGCCGGTGTTGACCACTGGATAAATGCCTGTACCAACCCATGTTCCAAGGTTACCCCGGAGGAGATGACCGAAATTATTGTTGGTGGTGGTGGGTTTGGGGGTGGGTATGCTTTCGGGCACACCACTTATATCGAATGCAAGGAAGGCTGGGATGGCCTTCTTGATGTGGAAAAAATGGGGGTAAAGATAAGGGATACTGAAGACGAGTTTGCCGGCGCTGAGTTCAGGGATGAAGAGACGAAGTTAATGTTTGCCTGGGACTATGAGAATAATTTTACCGTACGTCTCTGGGGAGCCGATATCAAGGTTGCCCTGTATAAAGAGCTAAAACGGCTCGGCGTGGATATCTATGACCGGGTTATGGCAACCAGCCTGCTGACCGAAGACGGGCAGCCGGGCAAACGGGTTATCGGCGCCACCGGCGTGAGCACCAGGACCGGTGAGTTCTATATTTTTAAAGCCAAGGCCACCATTTTATCGGCAGCTCACCCATCCCGTCTCTGGGTATTCTCTACCGAACTGCAGGGTGGTGCGGCTGACCACAGTGACCCCAATAGCTCCGGTGACGGTCACGCCATGGCCTGGAAGGCTGGCGCTGAGTTTGCCCTGATGGAAAGGAGTATACCGTCGGCAGGTGGCTTTCGCTATCCGGCTTACGGTACCGGTAATGCACACAACACGTTCCATCCATGTACCATAGTTGATTCTAACGGGAAAGAAATTCCCTGGGTTGACCGGGATGGCAAGGTGATAAAAACGTTTTCGGAACGGGGTTTCCCGTCTCCCGGGCAGAGGTTATGTGGCCATTCGTTTGGTCTCCCCTCCTATGATGTGCTCGGACCGGGTCTCATCCCTGACCTGGCCGAGCGGATATACAAGGGGGAATATGTGCTCCCGTTTTATGCCGATTTCCCCAGTATTCCGGAGCATGAGCGCCGGGCAATATGGGGTCTTATGGTCGGGCAAGAAGGTAAGACCCGCATTATCTATAATACTTACTCAAAAGCTGGCTTTGACCCGGACAAGGATATGCTCCAGGTAAATGTGTTACCTCCTGAGGCGGCGGGGCAACATTCACCCTGGTGGTCGTGGTATGACAAGGCAGGCTGCCCACCGCAATGGCGAGAGGTAGGCTTCTGGAATAGCGGGGGCCCGGTGGTTGACTGGGACCTCAGGACCAATCTCGAGGGTCTGTACGCCGCCGGGAATCAGCTGGCGGGGGGTGGTCTTCACGGTGGGGCGGCGACCACCGGGAGGTACGCCGGTAGAAAAGCAGCCGCATATGCCGGAACGGCCGGAGAGACTGCTATCGACAGGAAACAGGTGGAGGCAGAGAAGAGCCGGGTTTATGCACCGGTTAACTGCGACGGTGACATAGGCTGGAAAGAGCTATATGGCGGAATAACCAGAATCATGCAGGACTATTGTGGTGAGTACAAAGGCGAGCAGACGCTGAAGATGGGTCTGCGATGGCTCAATAGTATCAGGGAAAGTGAAGCTGCCCGAACCTGCGCCCGGAATCCCCATGAATTGTGGCGAACCCTGGAATGTTTTTCCCGGATAACGGCCGGTGAGATAATTATGCATGCTTCCCTGGCGCGGAAGGCAAGCTGCCCGGCCCTGGGTTTCAAGAGGCTGGACTATCCTGAAATAGACCCGCCGGAGTGGAACAAGTTTGTTACCATAAGGCTGGAAAACGGGGAGGCGAAAGTTGGCGAGTTACCTTTTAACTACTGGCTCTTGCCACCCTACGCTCCTACTTATGAGGAGAATTATAAACTGCATGCTGAACTCTAGGATAAATGTCATGAATTTGAGCAACCACAAAGGAGATACGTAATAATGGAAAAGAAAGCATACCTGGTTCCCAATCCGGTGACGCCGTGCAAAGCAATAATTATTGAAACCAAACTCTGTAAGGGCTGCAATATGTGCGCTGAGGTGTGCCGGTCAGATGTAATGGTGCCCAATCCGGAGAAAGGTAAACCTCCCATAGTGCTCTATCCCGATGAATGCTGGTTTTGCGGGTGCTGTATTTACCATTGCCCGGTACCGGGAGCCATCAGGATGGAGCATGCCTTAAACCAGAGGATAGGCTGGAAGCGCAAGGAGACTGGGGAATACTTCCGCGTCGGTATGAAAAATCCACCGCCACCCAACACCAGACCACTGGTGAGCTGAGACGTGGAGACCTGGAACCCATGATTGATAAATATTATGAGCTAAGGGGGCTGGGACAGGACTACCGGTTTTCCGAAGAGGGAAACATTGGTAGAGCTAGGGCTAGCTGATGTTGCCGAAGAACTGGCCGGTATGTCCCGATTGGGATAAAACAAAAATGGCAAGACCCGGTTCTTATCGGGACTTGCCAGATATCCAGGCATAAATGCCATTATTGGAGGGAGTAATTTACCAGGTTAAAAGGCACCTTCTACCAGGGGTAGATGCATCTTCAACCTGGTGTCTGAGGGGTTAGCCACGAAGACGACACTTCACGCACCTCCCGACCATTTTTTAGCCAGGGCTACTCCTTCCATGGCATCCTTGCCGTAGGCGTCAGCCCCGGTAAATTTCCTGATGTCCTCATCAATCTGACCGCCGCCAACCATGATTTTTACTTTATCGCGTAAGCCGGCACTGGTTATTGCCGCCACTGTTTCTTTCATGGAGTCAAATGCCAGCGTCAGGAAGCCACTCAATCCGACAACACCGGAGTTTGTCTCCTTTATGGCATCAATAAATTTCTGGGGAGGCAGGTCAACACCCAGGTTGTAAACCTCGAAGCCATTGGCATCAAGCATGAAGTCAACGATATTCAAACCGATATCGTGGATATCGCCGGCTACTGTTCCCAGGACCACTTTCCCCAAACGCTTGACCTCGGCGCTTCCGGTTAACCTGGGCTTGACCATATCACTTATTTGCTTCAAAATCTCGCCGGAATACACTAGGTCAGGGATGAAATAATCGCCTCTGGCGAAACGCTCGCCAACAATTTCCATGCCGCGCCTGGCTTCACCGAGGATTCCCATGGGGTCATCACCGCTGTCCAGTCTTTTCCCGGTGATTTCCAGTGCCTCCTTTTCATTTAGGTCGGCTAGTAAATTCACTAAATTTTCCGGCATGATTCTTTGTCTCCTTCTCACCGTAAGCATTGTTTGCCAGTCCGGATAACCGGGCAACTTCAGCCTACCATCTCATTTGAATTACTACCGGTTACGGTAACTACCGGGGGATATTGTACCAGAGTTACCGATACCGAGGCTAGTACTATCTTAGCCGTCCAGGCGTTCTGTTCATTAGACTGCCAGAATACCGATATTCCCAGGCTTGATTGTCCCGCGTCCGCTGGCTACATGCAATAGAGCGACGGTAATCACTTTGCTTTGGCGACGGCGACCCTCTTAAGCACAAGCAGAGATTTTACTTGCAAATGCTCCGGCGGGTAATTCTGATAGCGGTCACGGTTAGAGACAAAAATCACATACAAGGCGCATTGTATCGTTCAAAATTATAAAAAGGCTTAATAGAGGTGTATCCAGTGATAGTGAGATATAGTATCAGTTTCACAGGCTATATAGACCGGGGTACGGGAAGTGAGTGAGGTATCACCGCCGGTCCTTGTTCAGGGCAAATTTCCAACATGGTATCCGGGCTATTGGTGATGATTACCACTTCCAGGTGTGGCTGATGAAATGACCGGATTACCTATGGATGGTAAAGGAGTGTTGTTCTGATGTACAGGTGGCAACATTGTCCGAGATGCAATGAGAAATTGCGTATTGAGCGTGATGAATACGGCTGGTACATTGAGTGTATCATGTGCGGTTACACCCATGACCTGAAGCGCGTAAACGTGAGGCAACGCAATAATGGCCGGGGTGTAAAAACACATCACACTTAAGGTAATTTCTCAGGATGCCATAAATCTGCATGTGGAGGATGACTATAATGGGTTGAGCCCCGAACTACTGGAGTCTCGTGAGAGAACTCGAGGAAAAGCTTGCCAGGGAACGCCAGGAAAAAGAAAAAGAGTCGAAAAAGTCAGAAGACAGGCATGATAAAAGTTCCGACCAGAAGGCGGGTTAAATGAATTTCTGAGCCGAAGTAAGCCCAGCAATAAAGGCTCATACCATGGGTCACCGGGGAAATAAAACGGTGACCCACTCTTTTGTTTCATCCGTTTTCCCGGGGTAAATTATGACCGGGTACTATAACTCAGGCCAGTATCTCTCATTGTTCATCCTTGAGGATACTGGCTTTTGTATGACCGTCTATTATCTGGTTTTCAGTTCCTTGCCGATGCTGAATGCCTTGCCGATAACCTCCCCGAGCACCTGGTACTGCTGCCTGGTGGCGTTTATGTAAGCGAATGGCCTGATTTTCTCGATGTCTGGTTTGCCGTCAGTAAGGCAGCTTTCGCTAATATAGGTCTGCTCAATGCCGCCGATGACAAGCGCATGGCTCCCCAGGTTCAGGATGTGGGCTACCTTACATTCCAGATTGATCGGGCACTGCTCGATGAGAGGAGCGGTCTTCAGTCTGCCATAGAATACGGTAAACTGACACACGCCAGCCTTATTTACTTCAGAGCCGGAGATAATGCCGCAGTAATCGGTTTCCTTTACCAGGTCGCTGGAGGGTATATTGACGGAGAAGGTCAGGTTTTGCCGGATGCCCTTACCGGTATAACGCGGGTGTTGCAAGGCTACCGCAATCATCGGCGGTTCGCTGCTGGCTATGCCGCACCAGGCAACCGTGGTGAAGTTCGCTTCACCGTCAACATTGGCGCCGACCAGCGTTGCCGGTGTAGGGTACAACAGCGTTCGCGCACCCATAGTCACTTTACTCATGTTCGTTCCTCCTCTAAACCTTTCTCTGCTTCAAAGGTCTTTTAGAATTGTAGTCAATTCTACGACGGATGACAAACCAATACTATAACCCGGATGTCACGGTATTTTCAGTTACCTGAGACGTAGTAAGATATGAAATAGTCATACCTGGGCTTTATGCCCATAGTGTATAATGGAAGAAACAGAATAAATAATGGTAAAGGAGTCATGACTATTGCCGTGTACAGAAGCCTATCTGGATATCGAGACAACGGGTCTTTCCTCCTGGGACTGTGAAATCACCGTAATCGGTGTTCACCTCTACAACGGTATTGATAAACGGTTTATTCAACTGGTAGGGGAAGCGATAACCGCTGATAGCGTGCTTCAAGCCCTGCACGGCGTAGAGGTCATCTATACCTATAATGGCAGCCGGTTTGACCTGCCTTTTATTGCCAGTCGTCTTGGTATTGACCTGGCGCTGCAATTCCGGCACCGGGACTTGATGTATGACTGCTGGAGCAATGGACTCTACGGCGGATTCAAAGCGGTGGAACGGCAGCTCGGTATAGACCGGCGATTAAAGGGGATGAACGGCTTTGATGCGGTGAGGCTGTGGTGGAAATATGTAAATGAATATGACCAGGACGCGCTCACTACCTTATTGGAGTATAACAAGGAAGATGTATTGAATTTAAGGGCGCTGAAAGAAAAGCTGCCTCCAGATTTCTAATTCATCTTCAGCAAGGTCGATTAGTTGACCCGGAGTCTTGGTATTGACTGCGGTATTATTGAACAGAATGTCAACGGTACCGAAGGTAGCTACTGCCTGCTGTACCAGAGCGTCTACTCCCGTTTTCCGGCTGGTATCAACCTGTGTGGCGAGGGAGCGCCGTCCGAGTTGCCGTAATTCATTATCCCGGGTAAGTCCGTACCCACCCGTTCTTAAAGGTCGCAATGCTGTTTATAGTTCTCCTCGAAGGTCGGTGCGTTGGGTGGCATCAACCAGTACCTGAGGGGTTTTTCTGCATAGCTTACCTTACCGTTCTCCAGTCGGGTGGTAATAAATTTCTCCCACTCCGGCGGGTCGACCTCAGGGTAGTCCAGCCTCCAGAAGTCCAGCAGCTTACTGCTCGCCTTGCGGCCGAGCGAAGCGTACATTATTATCTTACCCACGGTAAGTCGGGATAATACCTCCAGGGTGCGCCATAGCTCGTGAGGATTCCTGGCGCAGGCTCGGACTGCTTCACTCTCCTGAATGCTGTCCAGCCACTTCAGTCCCATTTTCAGCATTTCCTCACTTTTATACTCACCGCAGTAGTCCTGCATGATTCTGCTGATGCCGGCTTGCAGTTCCTTCCAGCCTGTTCCATCCTTTCGCCTGACCGGAGCGTAGACGCGGTTCTTCTCCCGCTCTACCTGATTCCGGTCAGTATCCGGCAGGGTAGCTTCGCGGGCATAGCCGGCTGCCTTCCTGCCGGCGTAACGCCCGCTGGTGGCGGCATAGGTGTGACTTAAGTAACCTACAATCTGGTTCCCGGCAGCATACAGTCCTTCCAGATTGGTGCGTAGATCCCAGTCGACTATCAGCCCTCCGCCGTATACAAAGGCAACGCTTCGCCACTGTGGCGGACCGTAGCCGAACCACCAGGGCCCGAACCAGCCGGCAGACTCCGGAGGCATTACATTCGCCTGGAGCATATCCTTATCCGGGTCAAACCCGGCCCGGGTATAGTTGTGATATATCGGGATGCGGGTCTTGCCCTCGTTGCCCACCATGAGGCCGAATATAGCCCTCCGCTCATGCTCCGGCATGCCGGGCAAATCAGCGTAGAAAGGAAGCTGATATTCTCCCCTCTCGATGCGCTCGGCCAGGTCCGGGATGAGCGACGGGGTGCGGGTCTCGTAATGATAGCCGAAAGGGTCATTAAGGATGAGTTTTTGTCCCGGCGCCAGGTGGAATCGCTCGGATACCGTTTTCAGAATCCTCCCGTCACGGTCTACCCAGGGGACTTCCTTGCCATTGGCATCGACTATCGTGCAGCCAAACCAGGTATTATGGGCATTGCCGGTACCGTAAGGGGGCCAGCGGAAACCACCCGAAATAAGCGTGCTTCTCTCCATGAGAGCGAACTCAGCACCGGCCTGCCAGGCCATGGCGTGACCATCTCCGGAGTTATTGGGGTCATCGTGCTCACAGGCAAGCCCCTGCAACTCGGTGTTGAATATCCAGATTCGAAGGGGCTGACCGGTGGTGAGTACCGTGGCTTTTGCCTTGAATGTGTAGAATTCGCCGGTGCGTACATTAACCCCGGTAGCCCCGATGACCCTGGCGCCAGGCTTGCCTCCGTCGGTGAGCAGGCTGGTCGCCATAACATGCTCATACATTGCCACTCCCAGCCGCTTGCACTCCTGGTACAGACTGGCCTTGACGTTTATACCCTGGACGCGGAGCATGTGTCTGCCATCGTAGTCATAGGCAAACATCAGCTTCGTTTCATCATCCCGGAATTCGGCGCCGACGAATTCGTCATCCACATCACGGATCTTCATTCCCCACTGCTCCATGTCGAGCAGGGCATCCCAGCTTTCCTTGGCTTCGATGTAGCGCACATGTCCGGAGCCGTATCCTTCGGCGAGCTGCGTTCCCAGCCTGTCCCTCACCTCGGTGACTTCTTCGGCGGTAACGCTGGAGCAGGGATTGCTAAAGGCATTATGCCAGTGGTCAACTCCGGTACCTCCCGAGCCGCTGCGATATATTGAAGCCTTATCCACGATGGCGACTTTTACTCCCCGTCTGGCGGCATT
>Ga0180431_10004455_pt1 | contig 17484 bp, 26 predicted proteins | sample SS_ome_11_FD_132459 | JGI IMG/M metagenome (GOLD analysis project Ga0180431, IMG submission 132459) | Hypersaline lake sediment archaeal communities from the Salton Sea, California, USA - SS_1_MS_1 metaG | ecosystem: Environmental > Aquatic > Non-marine Saline and Alkaline > Hypersaline >... | reverse complement strand
CAAGTCATTCCAATAGGCAAGTGGCTCCAAGCCGAAGACGTTCCAACAAAAGGCTACGCACACAGACCTGGATGGCATACCTGTGCAAGCATCACGGCTCCGCACTTGACCATGAAAGGAAGAATTTGGTGCGAGGTTGAGATAAAAGACTACGAGGAACTCAAGAGACCTGAATCTCAAGGAACTACATGGTTTCTGTCAAAGCGGATGAAAGTAATTCGACAGCTAGATGCGGTTCACGATAATCCGTTCGACTAAGAGGATTAAGAAATAGACTGGTATCCCATCTGACCAGCGACTTCTGCGGCTCCTTCGGCTTTTGAGGCTGGCTGAACTTGAGCCGCTCCCGATTGAATCGACCCAATATTGTTATTGATGATAACTTCGACGTTGTTAAGCTGGTTGGAATCGAGGATATTATCAACAGAAGAAACGAAGTTCATTTGGGCCAATATGTTGAAAGCTGGAGTCTGCATAGCAATATTCTTGATTGCTTCTTGCACTTCGTTTCTTAGCCCGACGTCCCCTACCCCAAATGAATCCTCTAGTTCCCTGAGCGAGGCCATTACATCCTCGGAGGCGGCGATAATACCTCTGAAGTATGCTATTGCTCCTTGTGCATTCTGAAGATTCTGCAGTTGGACGTTTGGGTCGTTCTGAGCTCCAGGATTTTGAGGAATCATCTCAAACTCTGCTATTCGATAAATACGCATGAAAATCTCCTTAAGCCTGTATAATGTATTTCGTAACTACTGTAATGAATTCCTTTGAAGGAGATATGGAAAAATGCCAGCAGGATGTGACTTTATTTGTGTTAACGAAGAATGCGAGAACCATTTAACTTGCTTTGTCATGACGGGTGCTTGGGCTATGGGAGATATTGACGAGGTTATTGCTTCCAAGAAAGTCCAATCAGATAAAGAGGTTAAAGCCTCATTTGAAAGGCTAAAGGAGCAGGGTAGGAGATATGCCTGCATCAACTACCCCGATAATGACAATATTGAAGTCAAGGCGTATCGAATTCAAAAATGGTGCCCGTCTTGCAGTTGCTTGTGGATGTATGACGTAGTACTTAGCAGCAAGAGTCCAACGTTAGATGAAGCTCTGGATAATAGCACTCTTCCTACTGAGTGTCCTCAATGCGAAACTGAATTGATATCTTTTCATGATGCAATTGCTGAAGGTCTAGACTGTCCTAAATGTCACGAAAAGTTACAGCAAACAAGATGGGGATGCAGCGAAGTAGTTGACACAGGAGAGGAAGAAGACGTTCCTACAATGGAGATGGATGACAGCGGATACGAGGTGCATAATGACTGATGATAAATCCCCTGAAATGTTAGATATCCCAGACAAAGATATACAGTTAGAGCCTCAACCCGAACAGTCTGAATCTCAATTAAGCCCAGAAGAACAACTGGCCCAGAACTTTGAGATTGTAGAGGCAGAAGTCCCATACGAGAAAAAAGCCACAAAGCAAATATTCAAAGAGGCCGAACAGATTAGACCAGAAGATGTTGCAAACGAAGTACTTGGATGGTTGATTTCAAATGTTGAGAACTATGTTGAAAACGATGTAAAGATGTTTAAGCTCGATTTGGTTTTAGATGCTGAAGAGAATGCAGAAGAAATGATGGTTCAGACAAGGAAGCTGCAGGACCTTTTTAGAGCAATTCCAGACGACGAGTATACAGAGTTTGGCGATACCGTTGAGTCATTGCAGGGTTGCCGCCAGATGTTGAATGACATGGTGGAGGCAGCCAAGGCAGAAATGGATAAATCTGAGGATAAACTCGAGGAACTTGCCAAGAGATTAATTTACTACTATGAGGTAAAGGGAATCAGTGCTGGCTTACCCATCATTCAGGAGCAGCAGGGAATCGTAGACGTTCTGAAGTTCGAGTACGAGGCTTTCAATGTTGGAGTGCAGGTTTTGAAGGGAGAGGACGTCGTTGACTCCGATGAGGGAGCAGTCGTCCAAAAGGGAGAAAAACAGGTGCTCAAAAAGTACGTCATTCCAGAAGGGTTTACTGTTTGGATTGAGTTGGCATTTCGTCCTAAACAACGTCCGCTGTCTATGTTCTAAAGGTGCACTATGAGATTACTGGCAATATCGGATATTCATCAGTTGTCGTCAAAATGGAAGCTTCTGGTTGAGAAAGTTCAGGAGGAGAATCCTGACGTTGTAGTTATTTCAGGAGACCTTTTCCCAAAAGACAGAGGTATTCCGGACCAACTTGGCTTCATGAAACACATCGTGAAGTACGCCACTAGAATCAATGAGGGTGGCGCACATCTTGTTTTGATGCTTGGTAACGATGATAATCAACTCCTCATTGAACCTATGAAGGAAGAGATGAACGATACTGGTCTTTGGGCTTATGTTGCCGACGAGCCTGTTGAGCTTTTCGGCTACGAGTTTATTGGGATGCCGTATGTGCCGGACTATCCTTTTGCCTATAAGTACTGGTGTCATCCGGATATGGCAGAGGCACCCCGACAGTCGATTAAGAGCTTCGGCACTCCAGTTCAAATCAATCACGAGAACGAGTTTGAGGAGATAGAGAACTGGGACGGGGCCTTTCTGGCTAAACAGTCAATTCAAGATGCACTTAAAGAGAGGGTCGCGAAGGTTCAGGATATGAGTAAGAGTATTTGGCTTATTCATGCTCCTCCGGCGAACCTCAACCTAGACGTTTGTGCTCATGGAGAAAAGGTCGGAAGCTATGCTGTCTTGGAGTTTCTGATGAACAACGACCCTCTGCTTACGATTCACGGTCATATTCATGAGTCGCCCGAATATGCTTGTCATAAATGGTGCGATCAGATTGGAGAGACCAGAGTCGTTCAGAATGGCCAAATAGACTTGTGTCTCTATTACAGTATCATCGAAATTGAAAATGGCAGCATAGTATCAATGAGACATTCGGTATACGGAGAAAAGGAGCTGTAGCCATGACATGTGACTGTAATAAAGGTGAGAAAGCCAATTCGTATAAACCACTCTACATGTACGAGCAGCCCATGTTCATGGTGACAGTTTCTGTCGTTCCTGTTTATGAAAATGGTGTTATCGCTTTAGTAGAAACAAAGCACCACAAAGTAGACGCTGGAATAACAGGAGTTCCGTGTGCGGCCTTTGTCCCAGAAAAAACTTATAAATTCCCAGGCGGCGACGTAAAAGCCGGACAGGAGACCCTTCAATTTGCAGCCATTAGACATATGAAGACCCAGCTCGACTTAGTTGTAAACAAGAGTCAGTTGGTTCCAATCGACTTTCGCAGTGAGCCGGAACGTTCTGAGGCTGGCAATGTAGTTGATTTAGGTTTCCTCTGTTTGTTGGCTGGTAAGGAAGAAAACATTATCAAGGTCCCGAACGCCAAGCTTATTCCTGTGGACTTCGAAAAGCAGGAGCGCATTAATGAATCAGATGGTGAGTTCGAAGGTGACCACGATATTCTGCTTCAGCGAGCTATTTCGGCTATGCTGGTCATCAAGGACTAAGAGTTAACCTTTTCCCAAAGCTCTCTCAGGGTGATTGGAACTGCCACTTCCTCTGCTGCTTTGGTTTCAGCCCCTTCTGGGTAGTAAACGAACTCAGGAGCTTCTGGGTTTGATAGATGCATCACCAATAAATCTCGTGACCTGACCTTTTGCCTTAGAATAGCTCCCTTTTTGCCCCTAAGATACCCTCTAGCCATGTCTCTGTTCGTCGTGCAGTACTCTCCAGGCCTTAGTTCTGCATCCGCTCGAGAGACTCCACGGTATATTTCAATGAATTCGGGGGCTTTTTTTGCATCCCATCCGAAGTTGTATCGTAGAAACATGGCCGCTGAATAATCGAATTCGTTGTCACTCGGCTCTCTTGGGTCTTGAGCTTCTAAATCAGATACGCGGACAAGGTAACGATTCCCCTCTTCATCTAAGTAAGGAGAAATTTCGCGAAGCATCTCTAGGTCTGTATAGCCAGCTCCGTAGATTGTCTGGTAGAGGCGCTGAAAGAATCCTTCTGCTTCTTCGTCTGAAAATCTTCGCTTAGAATCCATCGCAAGCGTTCCCATAGGAAGCATCAAAGCAATTTCCCTTTTTGCGGCTTCCCATGACTTCCCCTTGAGTGCTGCTTCAATATGGGCTAGCGGACCCTGCTCTTGGAGGTTCTTCTTCCTGCGTTCAAATATTGCTTCTTCTTGTCTCAGGAGTTCTTTCTCAATAGTAGCCATTACGGCATCATATCCGTCTTCACCCCAAGTCCAAGCTGCATCACTAAGTTCAGGTTCATTATCTATAGCAAGTTGGTACTGGTAGAAACTATATTTGTACTGTGGGTCAGTAAACCAATCAAGACGCCGTACAGCCTGAATGAGATTTTTCGCTGTACGGTCGATTTGTTCTTGGGTCGGAGGCAACTGGTCCGAAGATTCTTGAGAATATTTGTACCAAGAGTTCATACCATATTTTTCAATACTTCTGGAAGGAAAACCTGCCAACGATGTAGAAAGAGAAGGTGTGTATGTTTTTGCTGTAACCTAAAGGAGGTAAATCAAATGCCAAGAGGCGACAAAACGGGGCCAGAAGGAAAAGGACCGAGGACAGGCCGTGGTATGGGTGGATGCGGTACAACGGAAAAACAGCTAGACCAGCAAAGAGGTAAGGGTCTAGGTCCGTGCGGCGACGGTACTCCAAGAGGTGGAGGTGGTCGTGGTGGTAGAGGTGGTAGAGGTCGAAGAAAAGGCCCCAACGGAATAACGTACTTCACCTAAGCAAAAAAGTTTCATTTTCTTGTTGCACTCCAGCAGGAATTTGGTATAGTACTTGTGAAGCTGAAAAACAGAAAGTGATTTGAAGGAGATGAGGAATTCAAAAATGAGACGCAACAGACAGAACCGCAGAGATTGGGATAGGATGCCCGACGGCGGGGTTCTGCCTTCGGAGGGTCTCATGTAACCTCCTCCGACAAGGAAACAGAACCCCGTCAGGGAAACCTGACGGGGTTTTTTATTGCAGATTGCTCATTGAAAATTGAATATGCTTTGATATAATAGGGAATGTCGCCCTACTAACAAGCGGAGTATCGGGATATGGAGTGATTGCCTTCTTCGCGTGAGTGGGGTTGCTGACAGAGAATTTGGTTGCTCACGAAAACTGGCACCGAGGCGGCATCTTCCCGTGGGGCTCTTATGGAATGGCATTGCGAAACTTGTGGCTGCAGGTCAAGCGTCCATCAGGATAATTGCCCCAATGGCTGTGAATCGAAAGAGTCTGAAGTTGAGATTGTTAAACGGTTTCATACTTCAGTACAGGAATTTTGTGAGGTCTTTCAGGATGACTACGATTTTTGCGAGTTGTGTCTGAAGAAAGAGTTTACAGCCATGAAAAAAGCTTTTTGGGAAGTGAAGAAACTGATTGCGGAAGGCTAGGACATAGTGTTCTGGCAACGCTCATAACGTTGCAAAGCGGGTGCAAGTCCCGATTCCGCTACCAATTTTAGGTTCTCCTTGCTGTATAATGGGGTAAAACCTTATACAAAAGGAGAAAGAAATGGGGAGAGTAATCAAGTTGGATGGTGGTCGTATACCCAAGAGAAGACAGTTTAACTTTTTGTCGACGGTTACACCAGGAAAGGAATACAAGTGGGAGCTCAGAGAAGAGGAGCCCATCAAAGTCATTATAACTGACGACATGCGAGCAGAGGCTGAGGCGACATACAAGGGTGCGCGTCTCAACAAGTCGACTGTCAGGAAGGATGGAAGAGGAACTATCGTGGGTCGTCTTTCGGAGTTAATGGTGGAATCTCTGAGGCCTGACCTTGAGTATGTGGGAAATAAAGAGTACAACTTCGACTACCTCTCTACACGTTACAAAGATATCAGAAGAGTAGAAGTTAAAGGCAAGGAGCAGACAGTAGACATGGTTCCCGGTATTCATTGGTGGGGCTCAACTTATGCCTACAGTAACAAGTTCCAAATCCCAGACTTTTACGTCTTCTGCAGGGTTTACAAGGACAAGAGCGGCATTTTTAGGCACGGTTGGGTGGCTGGAACAATGACGCGCTTGAGATTCGAGAAAGAAAAAACGTTTTTCAAGGATGGAGAAGAGGACCCGTTTGACACAAGGGCCAAAAAATTCTGTTTTGATGGTGATGGTTATCACGTTCTGCATGGAACTCTTTTGAACTTCCCTCTCCTTGATAAGTAAACGATTTTAGATTGCGGGAGACTCGGCTGGTGTGCAGAGGCGTGGCCCATAACCACGAGAGATTGGTTCAATTCCAATTCCCGCTACCAATTTTAGAAAAGAAATAATGAGAAAGCACGAACAGGAAAAGGCATCCTAAGTAGTGCGAGAGTCTAAGCCTTACTCGTTCTCACTAAGTTGTTTCTTTTCTGCGGGAGGAATCACCGTTATCGGTCGCGCACCGGTAGAGCTAGGAGTATGACCTAGTCCCGCTACCAATTTAAGATGGAGCATTGGTGAACCGACTATCACAGCGGCCTGTCGAGCCGCAGTAACGGGATTGACACCCGTATGCTCCGCCAGTTTTGATGCGCTCTTGGTGAAAGGAATATCACGTCGGGCTACGGACTCGGAGTTAGGGGTTTGAATCCCTTAGGGCGTACCAGATTTACAGGAAGTCAGCGGTGTAACGCCCGATGAGGGTATGCCACAATCTGTTAGGACTTGCGGTTCGAGACCGTCGAGGCTTCCTGCTTTTTAGAACGCCTAGGGGTTGCCGAAACAAATGCGGGCTTCGGACTGGTGAACGTGACCAGAACGGAGTTCCCTGAAGGAGTACGCTGTCCCCCAGCGACGGTTGGGATAGGACCTAACTTGCTTGGGCCGGAGCGCCTCGGTAGGTTAGGGTAATCCAATGGCGTTCGTTTTGGAACCATAGTTTTGAGAGGCCGAAGTGGCTCGACTAAGAGGCTAGGAAGAGATTGGAGCATCGATTCGGTTGTCTCCCGAATAAAGTGGGTTCGATTCCCATCTAGCCTGCCAATTTAGCTCGCTGGGGGTTCGATTCTCCCCGTGTTGGTTCGTATCTGCAGCAATGCGACCGCCTCCTTAGCTATGCCTCTGCAGGGGGTAGCTGGAGAAGGTCTTGGCGACCGGTGGGCTCTATTACAAAGGAGAAAAACGGAGAAAAGCAATGAAGGAAATATATGTGATAAAACAGGGAAAGTACTATTCTGACTCTTATATGAAATGTGCCTGTTCTACTAAGAAAGAAGCCCAAAAACTATGTCGAATGGGCGGTTTTAAATTCAACTCAGAGCAGCAGTTGTTTCTGAACGATGAGAGACAGCAGTACCGGAAGATAGCCGTACTTGACTTTAACCCTGAAGCCATTTAAGGAGAAACAAATGCGACATCAACTATATCATGCGCCGCTGAGCCCGATGCCAGATATTCCGGTTCCTAATCATTATGGAGCTTTCGGGGTGAAGCGCAGGCACGATGTCCACCGAGGGGTTGATTTGTACTGCGAAGTTGGTTCGACTGTTTGTGCGATTGAGTCCGGAACAGTTGTGCATGTCGACCCTCACTTCACTGGGCCAGAAGATGATACCCCATGGTGGAATCCTACAGAGGCCGTTTACATCGAAGGCGATACTGGATGCTTCTGCTACGGTGAGATTAGGATAACTAGGTGCGCTGGTGTACTGGACGACGAGAAGCGGGAGCAGCTCAAGGACGAAGAGTTTTTCAAAGAGCTTCCGTTCTTCTTCAAAGAGGGCGACGAAGTAAAGGCTGGTGACGGATTGGGAACAGTTCTCCAAGTCCTGAAAGAGGATAAGGGCAAGCCGATGTCGATGTTGCACATGGAGCTGCATCGTCATGGGTACAAGCATCGAATCGAGCACAGGATTTACGAGATGCAGCTTGACCCTACGTTGGTTTTGATGCAATGTAGGAGTAAGCCGAAGAATGTGTTTGGATTTTTTTGAGTACCCATAGCTCAGTTGGACAGAGCAGCGGACTTGAAGCTTAAATAGGAGCCTTTTGGCAGAAATGTCATAAGTGTAAGCTCTCAAATTCGGGGAAGGCTACATTGTTGCTAATCCCGAGCCAAGCCTAGAAATAGGAAGGTGTAGAGACTGGTAGGGAGCTGCCTAAGTTCTTATGGATATGGCAAAGGGACAGTCCAGACCACAAACGTTTAGTAGCGGCGAGCGAAAGACGGCAGTGAAAACTGTAGTGGTAAGCTAATCCGCAGGTCGGGGGTTCGAGTCCCTCTGGGTACGCCAGTTTCGGAAATAGGGGCTCTCGTGGTGTAAAATAATTTGCGGAGTAGGGAAAACGTGTCCCGTCAGGTTCATACCCTGAAGGCTGAAAATGCGCGTAAGTGAATCAATATCCGCCTCCGCTACTTTAGAAAACAAGGCATGATGGAAGACCTGAAAGAGCGAGAGAAACCGATGCGTGTCAGCTAGTCGGTGAAATCGCACGAGTAAGGTTGCCTTCGGTGAACTGCTGACAGGTGAGAACAAATATCTGAGAATCCATCGTTATAGGCGGCTCGTCAAATGGTATGGCCCAAGACTCCAAATCTTGCGAGCAAATGCTCATTGGGGGTTCGAGTCCCTCGCCGCCTGCTCAAAAATAGAGAGGCTTTCCAAGTCAATAACTAAAGAGATGAAGCTTTCGCATGTATAAGTGCCTTAAAACGTGGCCCTCATGTCTATTCCTTTGTCGCTTGGAAAGTCTCTATCCTTGTGTATAATAGAGATAAAGGAGAAAACCAATGAGAAAGACAAATGAATCTGAACAGGTGATAAATGAGCCCGATGGAACTGTAAGAAAAATTGTGACATCAGTTAACCAAACGGAGCCAGACGAAGACATCAATAGCGTTCTCGATGCGTTAAGTAAGCTGACCCAAGAAGAAATGCAAGCTGAAAAGGGTGTTTGGTTTCCGATGCTTGAAAAGTTGATGGGAGCAGACAGGAAAATATCAAAAGTAGAGTTTCCGGTTCCAGGTGAGAAACAAGTGAAGATATCCTATAAACCAGAAATCATTGAAGGGGAATGCGGAGGCTGCGGTTGATGCTTCCACGGTTCATAGGAAAGAATTGTTTTGTTCGGTGGATTTGGTCTAAGGTTTATCAGCGCTACCTTTTTGACGAGTTTACGGAGGATGTTGCAACTGTTGTTCTTGTTAAGGGATGGCGAACGGCGGTGATAACGAATCGAACAGGAGTTAGGATAAGTATCACCCCTTGCTTCTGGTGGTTCAAATAATGGCGGGGTAGCTCAGTCTGGTCTAGCAGCAGCTCCTTCATACGGAGAAGGTCGGGGGTTCAAATCCCTCCTCCGCCACCAATTTTTATGTAGGTGTAGTCCTTCCCGCCTCCTAAGCGGGTAGAGGTAATAGGAAGCTGAAAATGTGGGTTCGAGTCCCGCCTCCTACACCAGCTTCAATTTTTTTCTTGTGCATATTCAATTCTTTAGTATAATACTCCATATCCAAAAAGGAGTTCCTAATGGCTATTGACACGATGAGATTAGACCTGCGACCAAGCATAGGTACGCGTGACTGGCAGGCTGTTTCCATTTGTCCTAAGTGTCATTTGATTGCCTGCATCCAAGAGGCAAAATCTCGTGATGGCTGTTATTGTTGGCGTTGTGGTGCTTTTATTGCCGACCTAGTTTCCGTTCGTGGCCATTGGGAATCTAAGTCAGTTTGGTGGAAGCCGAATACATGGGGAACGGGGCATTGGAGGTTCCTAAAAGCTGACGAAGAAACAGTTAGAGCTTCTTTTGGAGTTCCATCTGACGCATTTGTTTTGGGATTGGAATGAGTGTTAAAGTTGTTCATTGCAAACAGGCTCCGTACGACGTCTACATTGGGAGGCCTAGCAAGTGGGGCAATCCATTCAAAGTAGGACCAAATTGCAGCCGAGCCGAAAGCATAGCCAAATACGAGGATTGGATACGCAGTCAACCAGAACTCATGGCAGATATTATGGAGTTGGACGGCAAAACACTTGGATGTTGGTGCAAACCGCTTGATTGCCACGGAGATATTTTAGCTAGACTCGTTGAAGAAGCCAAGAATGCTGAAATAGATAAATACATAGGAGAAAACTGATGGAAAACATATCTGAACTCGAATATTCGGTGCTGTCTAATGGAATCAAGGTTTACAAGAGGGAAGCTGTAATAGAATTCCTCAAGAAAAAGGCCGTCGAACTAAAGGCTCAAGACGAAAAGCTAGTGAAGGAGCGAGATGCCAAGCTAGTCGAGGCCAAGAAGAAGCGTGAGGAGTTCATCGAGAAGGCTAAACCCCACATGCAGGCTTATCGCGACCATTGCTGGAACGCTCTGGACAAGAAAGACCAGAAAAAGATTAAGCGTGTTGGGATGTCTGCTGCTGATTTTGTCAGTTTCAATCAGGATGACAATGCCTTTGATTATGGTCTGGAGAAGTTTGCTCCGATTAATTTTAGCAAGTTCTGTGAGGACCTTGGGGTTCAGTATGTCCCACACCAGATTACTTGCGAAATTCAGTATGCATGGAAGTTTCGTGGGTCACGCGAATATGTTGCTCCTGCTAATATTGCCGATATAGTCCGAGAGGAGCTCGAGCTTATGGTTGGCGACCACGTTTCAAGCTCCCAGATTGGTGATGGTATCGATACCATTCTTAAGGCTGGCAAGCCAAATCTTGGTGTGGGTGAATTAACATACGATGTCTATACGGGCAAACAGGTGAAGTAAATGGCATATCGTTTCAACAGTGGTATGGGTGGTATAACGTGTGACAACTGCCAAATTCTCATTGACCAAGGCCTCTCTTTCAAGGAATACGAGGAATTGCAGAAAGAGAACAAAGATGATGGAGACTTCTGTTGGCGATGCAAAGCAGGAGTCCAGAGTCTCAAAGACGAAATGAAGGCCAAGCTGAAAGAGCAGTTTGAGAACGGTGATAAAGGTGATAAAGATGATAGCTAATCGCATCCGAAAGTTCATCCCAAGCATATTCAAGAAAGAACGCCAGTCTAATCTCATGATGATTTCTGGTGCTACTAATTGCGGCAGCAGCATGTTTACCGAATCTATTGCGAAAATAGCTATAGAAAATGGCCAAGCAGTCTTCTATGTTTCATGTAATAGAAGAACTCCATTCGCTTGGCTACTAGGAAGCAAACTGAAGAAAGACCGTCTCAAACAGGCCTACAGTTGGGAGCCTTCTATTTTCTCCGCTTCTGCTTGTGGTATTCTCAAAAGGGCTAACAGCATCCCAAATCTTGGCATGATTATTATTGATGGCTTAGACCAGATGATTGTAACTCGGAAAACTACAAATTGGTATTCTAAGCTTGTTGGTGAGCTTTCCCGTTATGCAAGAAAAAACAATATTACTATTATCACTTCGCAGCAGATTCATCGTATTCGTAGCCAAGGTGCTAAGCTGAAGATGAGCGACTGGGAGATTAGTAGGGATGTCGACTCAGCCTTTGGAGTTAAAACAGTCGACAACAGGATGGAAGTCAAATGCCTCAAACGAAGAGATGGCTTGTCTGGAGATTCTTTGCGGCTTTCAGTTCCTACATTGGCTAAGTTTGTGGGAAGATAAGGTCAAAATGTCGATGTGTAATTCTGGGGAAAAATTTGTTTTGGAGCGCGACGGCCATGGCTATGCTTGCGCTATTTCGTACGATGGCATATGGATAATACATCTTAACGTCGGAACAACCAGAAACGAAACTTTTGCACAATGGCTCGTCGATAAATTGAATGGAAACGATAGCCCGATGCCAGATTTGAATGACAACTAGAGGAGAAAGAATGAAGTGTCCAACCTGTGACGGAAAGGGTAAGATTGTAGGGGTGTTTCCTGTGTGGGCTGAAAATGTCAAGAGGAAAGACAGGAAGCCAGCCGTTTTTATTGGCTGCTACCGATGTAACGGTGATGGAGAAGTTCCCGATGAGGCCGAGACTTGGATGAAGATGGGTAAGGAACTAAGAGAACAGAGAATCGCACAACGCTGGACGCTAAGGAGGGCCTCGAAAGAGCTTGGAATTGACGTGTCAGTGATATGTAACATGGAAGGCGGAGTGGTTGAGCCGAACATGAATCTCTATGAAGGGATTGAAGATTCCTGAGATTTCTTGTTGACACTTCTCTGTAATTTGGTATAGTACTTGTGAGGATAAAGAAATGAAGAGAAACCGACAACAGAATAACCAGAATAATCAGTCGCCTGAGGGCGTTTGGTAGCGGTGCATTCTGCTCTGCCCTCAGGCCCAAAAAGGTCTGGGGGTTTTTTATTGCTCTGATTAAGTGATGGCCACGTGGAGGACCAAATGAAAGATGACGAGTTTGGGGATTTAGATGAACCCGACCCTGATAGTTCAGTTGAAATGGAAGCTGAAGAAGTAGATTTAGGGTCGGACGAGAAAGCGGAACTGAAGGTTTTCTCGGAGGACGTTAAGATGATTGGAAAATTCAAGAGAATGATGCTGAGGCGTAAGCTCAAGAACGAGAAGATTCGTCTTCTGATTGAGCTGAAGAGAATCAACAAGAGGTTGGAGATTCTCGACTCTATGGACGCCGAAGTAAAGGAACAGAAGGGCTTGATTAGATAACCGATTGCGCCTTAGTATAACGGTAGTACGCTTGGCTCTGGACCACGAGGCGAAAGTTCGATTCTTTCAGGCGCAGCCAAAATTGAGGATTTATACCCGAGTGGAGCTGAACTGGTAAGGCGCTGGGTTGTTACCCCAGAAGACGCTCATACATGATGGGCTGATGTAGGTTCGAACCCTACCTCGGGTGCTTGTTTGAAGAAGATGTGAATGGCGTGTAACCCGTAATTGGAAACGGAGCGGGGGCTTCCCCGTGGAAGTTAGCGCAAGCTTCCTTGTTGGTTCAAATCCAACTGCGCCAGCCAATTTGAAAACTGAATCCGCAGTAGCTCAATGGTAGAGCCTTCGGCTGTTAACCGAATTGTTATACGTTCAAATCGTATCTGCGGAGCCAATTTGAGGAGAGATGCCCCGTGGTGTAATTGGCAGCACGTCAGGTTTTGGTCCTGAAGGAATTTCTAGGTTCGAGCCCTAGCGGGGCAATTTTTAGGCGGCAAGCGAAGTAGTTTCGCTTGCCGCTTTTTTGCAGGGTTTTTCTTTGTTGTTCACGAACTATACCGTAAGCAAGTGAACAACAAAGAAGGATGTCATGAGCGTAAACCTAAATCGCAAGACAAGCATAATATGGAAAAGCTGTGATTCAGAAGCCTTGACAAAGAATTGGTACAAAATAGCTAAGGAGTCGGCGTCGTTCTTATCTACTCCCGAACAAGCTTGGGAATGGGCTAAAGAAAATGTTGACGTGGAAGTAACCGAAGACACCTTGCAAGAAGACCTGTTGTCAGACTCGGAAAGAGCTATTCTAGAAATACAACTTGATAACTACCAAGAAAAAGCAGCGCTCTACTCGAACAAGTACAACCAGATTAAAAACGCAGGTCGTGTTGTTGTTTACAGGGGCGTTAGAGTGGTTTCTATGGATGATATAGATTGGAGCAATATTGGGACGCACTGGTCTTTCGAAAAAAGTGGTGCGGGGGTCTACGGAGAGGTCCGTAGGCATGTAAGGAGGCGCGGGCTAGATGTTCTTTTAACTGGCCTGATAAATGCAGAAGACATTGATTGGGAGTATTCCTTCACCTCTTTCATGTATTATGGAGAGGAACAATGGGAATGCTCTCTTAATGATGGAGCCACTGTCATTGTTACACACATTAACGACGAAAAGTTGTCCGAACCAATTCGAGCTGAGGCGTGGAATGTCATAGGTTGAACAGCTCTCCAAGTCGGGCAACCATCTAATAGGACATCACCTCTTTGTTGTAGAATAATCCCCTATGGACGACAAAGAAAAGAATAGAGCCATAGAGCGATTTGAAGGCTTCCGTTACAGTCTGAGAGCTCCTGACAAACTTGGACCTGACGACCTCATTCCTCAAATCACTTCTTTCTATACCTTCCCTAAATCTGATGTCGTAATAGAACCTGATGACAGAGATGAATCCAGCAGTTCCGAAGAAGATTAGAGATGCTCCTTTTTCTTCACATTCCCAAAACTGGAGGAATCACTCTCAACACCATCATTGACCAACAGTACCGACCCGACCAGATTTTCCAAGTTGACGGAACGAACGTCACTGCTTCTGCCAAGTCATTGATTCGAATGTCTAAGGCTAGTCAAAAAGAGTTGAAAATTGCCAGAGGTCATTTTGCTTATGGTTTTCACGATAATCTCAAGGTGAAGTGTCATTACATTACATTCTTGAGACATCCACTTGCAAGGCTTCTTTCGTTATACAACTACATCTTGAGAAGTCCGACTCATTATGCTTTTGACAGGGTGAAGAAGCTGTCTTTTGAGGACTTTGTACTATCTGGCGTTTCTTCTGAGACTGACAATGCTCAAGTTCGTGCAGTTTCTGGCATTCGTCCAAAGTTTGGCGACTGTAACCAAAAGATGCTCAAGGTCGCACAGAAGAATATCCAGACACATTTCAAGTTTGTTGGGGTCACGGAGGAATTTGGTCAGTCGGTGAAAAAAATGGGTCGAATTTTCAGATGGAGAAATGTTGGCTACACTAGGGAGAATGGGGCACCAAAGCCGACAAAAGTTTCTGGATTGACTAAGAGTGTTTCAAACAGGGTTATTAGTCTCAACAGGTATGACAGCGAGCTCTATGACTGGGTTTGTGACAGGCTTTCCACTTATCTCTAGTCGCCCCTGATATTCTGGAGCATTCGATAGTTGTCTTTGACCCAGTTTGCTACGTCTAGGAATTTACCTTTCTTCCGTATTCTTCCTGTGTCGTCTCTAACTACCCAATCATCGTATTCTTGTTCTATAGGGAATATCATGTTTTTATTGACAGACGGACCCCAGACGATAATTTGTCTTTCTTCGTCACCGATATGGTAAGCCTCTACACCCGCTCCCCAGAATACGACTGCTTCTTTCCCATATTTCTCGTCGTATAGAGCACCTCTGATGTCTCTGGTGTTGTCTAGTTCGAAAGCAAAGTTGTAACCAGGGTATTTCTTTCTTGACTCCTCTGACTTCCAAGTTGTGAGTCCAAGTCCCCTCCACATTTCTTCATGGCCAAATTCAAATCCAGACCGTTCAATGCTGTTGGCGTCATCGGTAAAGTGGACGAGCCAAGTTGGTTTGACCACTTTTTCGTAAGTGAGGTGTTCGTAGGCTGGTGCGTCAAACTCGTATCCTCTTGGCATTTGTTCGCAGTAGTCTTTAAACTCTTCTTTCATCTCTGGGGTTGCGACTTCAAGCCATTTTTCAAGTATTTCGTAGTCTGGTGCGCCTTCATCTTCTCCAAAAGCTTTCCTGAGTTTGTTGAGAGCTTCTGGATAGTAACTCTCTAGGAAGCCTTCGATATGGTGGGGGTATTCATAGGGGTCGAAGCCTTCTCTGAGGTAGTCTCTGAGGTAGGCCATCTCCGGACTGTAGGCTATTCGATATTGCTTGTACCAGTTCATTCGCCTAAGATATCCTTGCTTGTCAGGTTTCCCATTGAGATTCCGTCAGCGTCCTCTGCTCCATCTACATGCTTGACAATTCCAGCCTCTTGATTGCGAACCTTCTCTAAACTGTGGTCGTATCCTTTGAGTTTTGGATGAACTTCGTGAGTTTGGTCTAGCGAGCCAGCTTCTATAGTTGTTGGAACGTTCATGTAATCGGAAACATTCTGAGAACGACACAATTGCAGCATAGCTTTGCGTTCGTTGTCAGCATGAGCATCTGCAATAGATTGCTGGTAGGCGTCAGCTTCGGCATCTGTGAACTTCTGCTGGTCAAGAAATGCTTGTTGTACTGGACTTCTCATAGGCATTATTTCCTTGTTTTATTTGGATTCTCCTGTATAATACTGTTCCAAAGGAGAGATGATATGGTTTTGGATTTTTTCTGTATAAGACATGGTCAGACAGCCAACAACAAGGAACATACGCTTGTCGGAGGTCAGTCTTTGGAGCTTCCTTTGACTCATGAAGGAAAGCGACAGGCGTGTGCTCTTGGTATGTTGTTAAACAGATGTCGTATTGTATTTGACGAAATTCATTCTTCTACTGCTCAACGTGCTATTGATACCGCTCAAATTGCTTGTATGACAGATAACGGGCCGAATTGCTGTGTCCCTATCAAGCAGCATTCTGAGCTTCTTGAAATTAATCAGGGAGACTGGGAGGGTGCTGTTAGAGAAGAGGTCTACACCGAAGAAGTTTACAAGCAGATAATGGCCGATTCTTACAATTTCAAGGCTCCGAATGGTGAATCACAGAAGGAGCTTGGCGAGAGGATTCACGGCTGGATGCAGAACAAGGCTGATGAATTGTGGGGGAAAGGTGAAAACAAGAAGATTGGGGTATTCTTTCATGGATTCGCAATCAAGGCGTGGCTCAGGAAGATTTTGGACTTCGACCCGACTCTCCTCTACCATTTTCCGATTCATAACTGTTCTATAACTCGGGTGCTTTACGGGTATCACGGTGAGAAAAGGTGGCACACTCGCTGTATCAACTACTCTATCGATGCAATAACTCAGGATGTTACAAATGGATGATTCTCTTTACAACTACAAGGCCGACCTAGTTCGGGTGGTTGATGGAGATACGATTGTTGTTAAGCTGCATCTGGGTCTAGGTGTTGTTTTTGAGAAGTTCAAGATTCGTTTGGCAAGAATCAATACACCTGAGATGAGAGAGGCAGGAGGGCCGGAAGCGAAGGAGTTCTTCCAGAAATTTCTCAAAGACCACTCTAGAATGATTGTGGTTACGCTGAAAGACAAGAAAGACAAATACGGGCGTTACCTTTGTGAGGTTTTTGTTGCCGCAGGAGAAGAATGGATAAACATGAGTGACAAGTTGGTTGAAAAGGGTCTCGCTGCCATGTACAAGTCTGGAGTAGAGGAGCAACTGAATGAGTTTATCTATTAAACATCTCAGAGCGAAGGTAAAAGACGATATTCTCCCTAGCTTTTTTCCTCCGAAGTATGTTAGCTCAGGACTCCTACTGAAGCTAAATGACCAAGCTGTGCCATATTCCATTTGGAGACAGGTTAGAGACGTGCCCTATTTTGATATTCTAAACAGGTGTCTCCGAGAAAAAGGCGCGACACCCATTTCTGAGCATCGCGCCTAGGTCCTGCTACACTTATTGGATTTCGATGTTTCTCTTCTTAGGGAAGTCTCTTGCTTTGTTCTTTGGTAGTGTTACAGTTAGTACTCCGTCATTGTAGGATGCCGAGATTGCTTCTTCGTTCACGTTGTCAGAAAGAACGATAGACTTGGCAAATCCTGAGTATGCTCTTTCTCGACGGATATAGTTTTCTTCCTTTACTTCGTTTTCGCTTTTGACCTGTGAAGTAATTGTAAGAGTTCCATCTTCGACGAGGACCTGAATATCATCGCGACCCAGACCTGGCATGTCAGCTTTCACGATGAACT
>Ga0180431_10004454_pt1 | contig 17486 bp, 13 predicted proteins | sample SS_ome_11_FD_132459 | JGI IMG/M metagenome (GOLD analysis project Ga0180431, IMG submission 132459) | Hypersaline lake sediment archaeal communities from the Salton Sea, California, USA - SS_1_MS_1 metaG | ecosystem: Environmental > Aquatic > Non-marine Saline and Alkaline > Hypersaline >... | reverse complement strand
CTTTTCTGCGTGATGACATTCCCATCTATACCACCATCATGACAGCCTTTGTTTCCAAGGCCATGCAGGATAGCGTGCCGCCCAATTTCGAGAGGGAGGTCTGTTATTCATTGCCTAAAGGGGCCAAAGGGGGGTATCTGCGTTCGGCGGGAACCTACAAACCACGCCCGTTCGCATTCCTCGATCGCCAGGCGCTCAGTGACGAGGCCCAGGATTTCTGGTATTCATCTCCCCGCAGAAAGAAACCATTGAGCAGCGAAACCTACTTCTGCGCGCCTCAAATGATAGGGAATCTTCCATTGAAGTTCTTTCCGGTTGATCACTCCATTCCCGGCGCAACAGCGTTTGCGGTGGAGACCTCCGCTGGATGGGTGGGTTACACCGGCGACCTCAGATTTCACGGGGGAGCCAGTGACCAATCGGAGAGATTTGTGGATGAGATGCATCGTTTGCATCCGCACATTCTTTTGTGCGAGGGTACGCGCCTGAGGGAGAAAAGAGGCGCCAGCGAAGAAGAATCTTTCAACAATTGCTTGCGCGCCGTCAGCGAGGCAAATGGGCTGGTGATTGCTGATTTCGGCGCCCGGAATGTGGAGCGACTGGCTTCTTTTTACGAAATCGCCCGCCAGACGGGCCGCAAGCTGGTTATTATGGGCAAGGATGCCTACCTGCTTGATGCGATGCACCTGGCTTCGGATAAGGTCCCGAATATCGGGAAGATTCCCGAAATCCTGATCTACAAAAAATTTAAATCCAGACTCTCTTCATGGGAATCAGAAATACATCGGCATTACAGTGAAAAGATCATTTCCCCCGCCGATATCCGTGAGAATCCCAAGGGCCTCATACTCTGCTTCAGTTATTGGGATGCCAATGACCTGATCGATATTGCGCCCCGCGGGGGAACCTACCTTTACTCTTCAAGCGAGGTCTTCGATGAAGGGGGAGCAACGGATATGCGGCGTCTGGCCAACTGGATCGATCATTTCGGAATAAAGGGAATCGGACTGCCGAGGGAAGAGCTGAACTGGGAAATTCCCGAAGATGAGAAGGGATATCATTCCTCAGGGCATGCCTGCGGAGAGGATCTCCTCGATCTTATCCGCCGGATCAATCCGCAGATTCTGATCCCGATTCACACCGAGGATCCCGGCTATTTCGTTGAAAACCTTCGCGGAAGCGGGATCGATGTGCGCCCACCGGTCGAGGGTGAGATGATGGGGTTTGTGTAAGCTTTGGAGGCAATTATGGCAGAAGAAGTTATTAAATGTCCCAATTGTGGAATTGATATCCCGATATCCGAGGTGCTGACTCATCAGATCAAGGATCGACTGAAGTCAGAATCGGAAGCGGAATTAATCGCTGAAAAAAAGAGATTGAACGAAGTATTCAAAGAGGAGAAAGCCAAGATACAGGCCCAGGCAGAACAGAAAGCCGGTGAAAAGCTCAAGGTTGAGTTGGAAGACCTCAGGAATCAAGTGGTCGAAAAGAATCAGAAAATCTCTGAGGCGCAAGAGCTGGAATTGAAGCTGAGAAAGCAGCAACGAGAATTGGAAGAGGGAAAGAAAGCTCTGGAAGTAGATGTTGCCCGTAAGCTCGCTGAAGAAAAGGAAAAGGTCAAGCAGGAAGCGTTTCAGCAATTCAGCGAAGAACATCGGCTGAAAGATGCCGAGATGGAAAAAAAGATCAAGGACTTGCAACAGTCACTTGAAGAGGCCCAGCGAAAGGCTTCACAGGGCTCGATGCAGTTACAGGGAGAAGTGCAGGAGCTGGAAATTGAAAACTGGCTGGCTGGCAATTTCCCTCTCGATTCGATTGAAGAGATCAAAAAGGGAGCCAGAGGAGCCGATTGCATCCAGATTGTGAATACTCGCTCAAGGCAAAACTGCGGTTCCATCTATTACGAAAGCAAGCGGACTAAGGATTTTCAACCCAGTTGGATAGAGAAGTTTAAAAGTGATATCAGAGACAGGGGAGCTGATATTGGAGTTCTGGTAACCCAATCAATGCCGGTCGATATGGATCGAATGGGTCTGAGAGACGGGATATGGATATGCACCTTTGAGGAGTTTAAATCGTTATGCGTTGTTTTGAGGCAATCGATTATTCAATTAAGTGATGCGTTAGCTACTCAGGAAAACAAGGCCGATAAAATGACTATTCTGTATTCTTTCTTAACAGGCAATGAGTTCAGGATGCAAGTTGAGGCTATTGTTGAGGGATTCACTCAAATGCAGACCGATCTGGAATCTGAAAAGCGATCAATGCAGGGGATTTGGAAAAAGAGAGAAAAACAAATTGAGAAAGTTCTTCTCAACACCAATTATATGTACAATTCCATCAAAGGAATAGCAGGCAATGCAATTCAGTCAGTGAAATTATTAGAATTACCAAACGGGGAAGATGATTTCGGGCAAAATGAGTTTGCTTTAAACGAAGAGTAGGGCACAATCATCCTGCGAAATAAAAACGGCTCCCCATGAAAGAGGAGCCGTTTTTTCATTCATCGCTGGGGGTATAATTCATGAATTACCCATGCTTGCCTGCTAGATTTCCATGTCGCAGGCTATCAACTCGCGGTGATAATCCCCATCACCATAAGCCAGTTCGGCGGCCTTGCCGCGCCGGAAATACAACTGCAAATCATGATCCATAGTAAATCCTATGGCACCGTGGACCTGGTTGGCAGTAGTCAGGATTCGCTGGTAAGCCTCACCGCTCCAGGCTTTGGCCATAGAGATTTCCTTGCTGCAGGGATCTCCTTCACCCATCAGCCAGGCGGCTTCGTAGGTGACGAACTTGGAACCCTCGAGATCGGTGGCCATGTTGGAAACATGATGCTGCACCGCCTGGAAACTGCCAATGGGCTTGCCGAACTGCACCCTCTCTTTGGAGTATTCGATAGTCATTTCCAGCACTTTCTGGGCCCCACCAATGATTTCAGCACATTTACCGATGGCACCGCGCTGAATGATCTTCTGAGTCACCTCCCATCCCTTGCCAACTTCGCCGAGGACATTGGCCTTGGGTACTTTGACGTTCGCGAAAGCAACTTCAGCCTGTTTGTCGGAAGCGATGGTGCTAAGCATGGTTATGCTGATCCCGGCGCTTTTAGCATCAACGAGGAACGTGGTGATACCCTCATTCGACTTTCCGACTACGAGAAAGTAGCTGGCGGAGTTGGCGTCAGGAACAAACAGCTTGGTGCCGTTAAGCACGTAATCATCGCCTTCGGCAGTGGCCTCAAGGGCAATTCCATCCGGTGTATAGGTTCCGGCAGGCTCGAGTAGAGCTGGGGCCATTACCATTTTGCCCTCGGAAATCTGGGGCAGGAATTCCTTTTTCTGCTCCTCTGAACCGGCATCGAGAATGGCCATCCCGCAAAGGGTAGTGGAGAAGAAAGGCCCGGGGCAGCAGGCTCGCCCCATCTCTTCAAAGAGAATGGCCAACTCAAAGAATCCCATACCCTGACCGCCGTATTCTTCAGGGAAGACCAAGCCCATCCAGCCAAGCTCTGCCATTTGCTGCCAGTAGTCCGGCGAATAACCTTTATCGTCGGTTTCCATCTCACGGACATGTTCAGAGATGATGTTATCGTCCATGAAGCTCCGGGTAAAGTTGCGGAGCATTTCCTGTTCTTCGGTGAATTTAAAATCCATTATCTTTTCCTCCTTGACTCACTTCTGAGATGATTATCCTAACCTCTGGGCATGCGGAGTCCCGCACCCGCAATAGTGCCTCTCATGATTTCCAAGGTGCCGCCGGCACTCATGAGTCCGATGGCTCGCATGTACAGGTACTTCACCTCTCCGCGTAGCGGAGCCCATTTGGACCCCTCCTCCAGTTGACCGTAAGGGCCCAGAATCTGCATGGCGATATCGTACACTTTCTTGGTTGATTCGATACCGTATAGCTTGATCATGTTGCTTTCCTTCGGGGTAGGCAGTCCCTGACTTTGCATCCAGACTACGTTATAGGACATCATTCGTCCCACTTCAAGCCGGGTGGCACAATCTGCGAGCTTCTGTCTGATTACGCTATCCTCAATGAGAGGTTTGCCATTGCGCCGGGTTTCTTTGCAATAATCGATAAGATCGTTCAGTATCCGCCTGGCATAGGTCACGCACAATCCGCTGAATGGCCTTTCAAAGTTCAGAGTTTCCAAGATCACTTTGAACCCATTGCATTCCCCGCCAAACATGGCATCTTTAGGCACCCGGGCGTCCTCGAACCAGACGCTGTTGAAAGAGAAAAGGCCGTCCATGTGCTGGATTTGCTGCATGGTGATGCCAGGGGTATTTTTGAGATCGACGATGAGGCAGGTGATCCCCTTATTTGGTGGGGCTTCCGGATCAGTCCTGACGAATAAAAGATACCGGTCGGTAACATGAGCACCGCTTGACCAAATCTTCTCGCCATTGATCACCCATTCATCACCATCGAGCACCGCTTTAGTTTTCAGAGAGGCCAAGTCTGAGCCTGCTTCCGGCTCACTCATCCCTTCCGACCAGGTCGCCTCTCCCCGGGTAATCTCGGGGAGGTATCTCTGTTTTTCCTCTTCGGTCCCGAGCCGAAGAATCGTTGGCCCCACGATGGATACACCGTAGAGATCACGACCGGGAACTTTATGGTAATTCAATTCCTCGGCCAATATGAAATCATACATGAAGGGAGCTTCCTGGCCGCCATACTCTTTGGGCCAGGTCATGCCCAGCCAGCCTTTAGATGCCAACTTCTTCCGCATTTCCGCGGCGAATTTGTGGATTTCCTCTTTGCCCTCTTCCTCGTACTGGCAATCGACGTCGGCTCCCCTGAAATCGGGGGGCACTTCTTTTTTTATGAAGTCCCGTATTTCCTGCCGAAACGCTTCTTCATCCGCACTGAATTTGAGATTCATGAAAGTACCTCCTGTCTTTGGTCAGTGTATTGGTTTCAGCACTCGCTCAAACTGAGTGATCGCACAACCTCTCTCATTTTACATCTTGCGGTAAACTTGAGCAAGTGCTGAAAGTCCACCCCGATGCCATAAAAAAGGCTCCTCCAAAACTGGATGAGCCTTTATGTCTCCTGGCAACGCCCTATTGTCCCACACCGTCCCCAGTGCAGTATCGTCAGCGCTAAGGCGTTTCACTTCCGTGTTCGGGATGGGAACGGGTGGTTCCACCTCGCTGTAGTCACCTGAAAACGGACACTATTATAACACCTCAAATTCCAGTCTTCAATACCCCTCTGTTCCAAATTTACTGAATCAATTGAGATCACCACCTTTTGCTCGCGATGACACGCACAAAAAAGGGGAGGCTGATCTCACCATCAACCTCCCCTCATTACGAAAAATCGTGTTGCGTTACTAGAAAAGTCCGCTGACCTTCCCGGTATTCACATCGACATCCACTTTCCTGAATGCCGGATTGGAACCGGTGCCGGGCATCAGGCTGATGGTACCGGCCATGGGGCAGAGGAATTTGGCACCGGAATATATCAGGACGTCGCGGATGGGCAGCGTCCAGCCCTTCGGCACGCCTTTCCAAGTTGGCTCATGACTCAGGCTCAAGTGTGTTTTGACCATCATCGTAGAGTAATCACTGTATTTCGGGTCATCTTCGAGCATCTTGGCTTTTTGTTCAGCTTCGGGAGACCAAGAAACGCCATCGGCGCCGTAGACTTCTGTGGCAATCTTGCTAACGCGGTCTCGCAGTTTCATATCCAGCGGATACAGGAAATCGAATTTGGGCTCTTCCTCACAGGCATCGATAACCGCATCGGCAAGTTCAAGAGCGCCTTCGCCACCCTTCAGCCAGTGGCTGGATTCGGCACAGCGCGCGCCGGCAGCCTCGGCGGCTTTCTTGACCACCGCAACCTCGGCATCGGTATCAGTATAGAAACGGTTGACGCAGACGACCGGATTGATACCTGATTTGCGAATAACGTTAATCAGGTGAACCATGTTCTCGCAACCTTGCTCAACCAACCCGATGTTCTCTTTGGTGTACTCTTCAGGAAGAGCCTTGCCCGCTACAACTTTGGGACCGCCACCATGCATCTTGAGGGCTCGTATCGTGGCGGTGAGCACGGAGACATGAGGCTTGAGGCCACTGTTGCGGCACTTCACATTCCAGAATTTTTCGAAACCAATATCGGCGGCAAAGCCGGACTCGGTAACATGATAATCGAACAGCTTCAGGCCAACGCGGTCGGCGATGATTGACGACTGGCCGACGGCGATATTGGCGAACGGGCCGGCATGAACCATGCACGGCTGGTATTCAGCGGTGCACATAAGGGTGGGGTTGATGGTGTTGCGCATCCAGGCAGTCATGGCACCACCTACCTCAAGGTCGCCGGTGGTCACGGGTTTTCCGCTTTTATCGAAGGCCACGGTAATTTCATCCAGTCGCTTGCGCAGGTCGGCCAAGTCTCTGATAATGGAGAGAATGGCCATGCACTCGGATCCCACCGCGATTCCAAACTTGGACTGCATGGTAAATCCATCCATGCGCCCACCAAGACCAATGACGATATTACGCAGGCTCTGGGCGCAGAAATCCATTATCCAGCCCATTTCCACCTTAGTGGGATCGACATCCAAGCGGCGCATGCCGGTTAGTCTCTGCAACTGCTCATCGTTGTAGTTGCGCTCATGCTGCATGCGGGCAGTCAAGGCTATCATAGCCAGATTGTGGGCGTTCATTATATCGTTGATATCACCTGTCAGGCCCAGTGAGAACTCGGTCATCGGGATAAGCAGGGAGTTTCCCCCACCGGCTGCGGTGCCTTTGACATTCATGGTCGGGCCGCCGGAAGGCTGCCTGAGAGCGCCACCGACGTTCTTTCCTCTCAGTCCAAGGCCTTCCATCAGGCCACATGAAGTGGTGCTCTTACCTTCCCCCAGGGGTGTTGGTGTAATAGCAGTTACCTCGATATACTTCCCGTCCGGTTTGTCCTGAAGACGATTCATTATCTTCAGAAAGTCGAGTTTGGCCAGTCTGCCCATAGCAAGGATCTCTGATTTCTCGAGACCCAGTTTATCTCTCCACTCGTCAGGCATGGGCATGTTTTCTTCGGCAGCTTCCGATATCTGCCAGTCTTCCATTTTAGTTGCATCGTATGGCATATATTTTCTCCTTAGATTTAAGTTTCTTACCTGATCTCCACCCTCTCCCTTAAGAGAGCGCATTGCAATGCGCCCCCACCCTTAACTGGGGAGAGGAAATTACGAACTATTCCGTTGCTATTCCGGCACGTCGCTCAGCAGCTACCACCGTGTTTTGCATCAGTATGGTGATAGTCATGGGTCCGACGCCCCCCGGAACCGGGGTGATGGCACTGGCCTTTTCACTCACCGGGCCGAATTCAACATCGCCGCGCAGATCGGCCACCATCTTGTTCGGGTCTTTTTTAGAAGGTTTCATACCAACCCGGTTGACGCCGACATCGATAACCACAGCGCCTTCCTTGACCATATCCGCCTTGATAACCTCAGGGACACCCATGCAGGCTACCAGAATATCGGCCTGGCGGGTATACTCTGCCATGTTCGGGGTGCCAGTGTGAACCACAGTGATAGTGGCATTGCCGCGGGCGTTTTTCTGCACCAGCATGGCCATGAGCGGTTTGCCCACGATATTCGAGCGGCCGCAGATCACCACATGTTTGCCTTTGGGCTCGTTCCCGCTACGAATCATCAGTTCCACCGCACCATAGGGTGTGCAGGGCATGAAGAACGGATCGCCGATAAGCATCTTGCCGACGTTGATGGGATGAAATCCATCAACATCTTTGGCCGGATCAATCAAGTCAAGTACTTTATCTGCATTGATGTGCTTTGGTACAGGCAATTGAACCAGAATGCCATCGACGTGTTCTGCCTTGTTCATCTCCTCGACTTTAGCCAGCAGATCTTCTTCTGTAGCTGTCTCGGGCAGAACAAAGGTCTCTGACCAGATACCGACCTCATCGGCAGCTTTCTCTTTGCCGGTGACATAGGAAACGGATGCAGGGTCCTCACCCACCCGGATGATTACCAGTCCTGGGGTTACACCCTTTTCCTTGCATTTCTTGACCCTTTCAGTCAGTTCGGCTCTGATCTCTTTGGCTACTTCAGTTCCCGAAATTATCTTTGCCGTCATATTTTGACCTCCTTTTTCTGTTTGAAATCTCGGTTGTTTATTTGCGTGGAGGAACCGCAGCTATGGTTTTGGTGAAGACAGCCCACAGACTCGAGTTCGATTTTTATGGATGAGGACACCTTTTTGACTTTCTCTTGCTGGAAAGCCCTGTAGTTGCGGCAATTGAGGAACGATTAGACAAAATTGTCTGCATTTTTCACACGCCAAAGAAGATTATACAATGGCGCATACAGATAAGGCAATAGGTATTACTGCTGCCTGCGTTCAATGGCAGCCATCAGGATTCCGGCTGCGATCAGGAGCCTGCGGTCGATTGCGGGACTTGGCTCCAGCATTGTCATGGTATATTTGAGAATGAACGGATTGAAGTGCTGCTTGATTGTGGCAATTGGAAATTCACCTGCCGATTGAACACTGTACGTTTGGGGAACCAGGTCGATGAACCTGCTCAGCAAGGCTACCAGGATACTTTTCTCCGTCAGCTTACCGATCTCCTGATCATTGGCATCCAAGATGGTCCATTCATCTTTGAACATGGATTTGAAGAATTTTCGTCTCAAAGCCCCTACTGGTTCCATTGTCAGCATATCAGTAACATAATAAGTGGAACCAAGATCGAGCATCTGTGGGGTTTTGATCCTCAACAGCGGCTGGTTGGTATCGCTGGCATAGACTGTGAAATCTTCTCTGATCCTGAACGATGCCTGCTCAGAATGCATAATCTGATTGCCGGATTCATCATAAATCTGGAAAAATCCGCCGAAAATCCGGAAGACCTTCCTGCGAAACATGTAGCCGTTCTGACTGAATGCCGGGTGAAGTTCTTTGGTAAATGCCACTTTATCCTCCCATTATTCGATTCTATTTTGTTGAATCTTACTTCAATACACGGTCGAATGTCAAACACACGGACAGCTAAACCTTTCTCCCGATATCGAATCCCTGCCGCATAGCATCGGCTGCATTGCCGGGAATGGCCGCATCACCAATCAAATAAATCTCTCTCTCTTTTCCTTTGATTTCATTGGCCAGTTCGTTTCTGGATTTCACACCAAGCGCCAGCACGAAGGTATCGAATCCTTCCCATGTTTCTTCCCTGCCCTCCCTGAGTACCCTCACCCCCGAATCGCTGATTTCCTTCACCTCGATGTTTTTGAATAGCACGATTCCCAGTTTTTTGAGCCGGGTCCGCAGGTGGAAATAAACCGTTCCTCCCATATCAGTGCCGAAGGCCTTGAGCATTTCCACTACCGATACTTTCTTACCCTGTTCAGCGAGGAATTCCGCCGTTTCCAGTCCGGTGGCCCCTCCCCCAATGACCAGCGCCAGGTCGCCAGTGAGGGCGCTTCCACTCAACACATCCCACGAAGTTACCGCCTCTTCGCGCTCGAAGCCAGGAATCGAAGGCACCAGCGGCGTTGCGCCGGTAGCTATTATGACTACATCGGGGTTGATTCCCTCCACCTCTTCTGAGGTGACAGGGTGGTTCAGTTCTATTCTTACACCGAGGGAATCCAGTTCCGCAGAAAGCCAGTCAAGCAGTCCCTTGAATTCCTGCTTGTGCGGTGGACTGGCTGCCAGTACCCACTGCCCCCCAATTTCGCCCTTTTCTTCGCATATCCTAACCTCGTGCCCCCTAAGAGCAGCCATTCTTGCCGCTTCCAGTCCGGCCAGTCCGGCACCAACAACCACTATATTTTTGGACTGACCTGTAGTTTGAATGCTGATCTCATTCTCTCTTCCAGCAAGAGGATTCACCGTGCAGGCGATGTGGCCTTCGTAGTCGGTATCTAAACAGGCATTGCAGGCGATGCACTTGCGAATTCGTTGTATTTGTCCGTTGCAAGCTTTGTTCGGCAGATCCGGGTCAGCTACCAGTCCGCGGGTAATTGCCACCAGGTCGGCTTTGCCTGAAACCAGTATCTCCTCTGCCAGTTGAGGATTATTGATCCGTCCGGCAACCACTATGGGAACGCTTACCGCGCTCTTGACCCCTTCAGCAAGATCAACATAGCACCCCTCCGGCATATCGGCGGGAGGTATGGTAAGGGGATAGGAACCGAGCGCTCCTGCCGAGACACTGAGCAAATCCAGCCCTTCCTCTACCAGCAGCGGGGCAATAGCCTTGGCGTCTTCGATGGTCGATCCACCTGGCACATTTTCAGCGCCATTGATGCGACAACTGAGAGGAAAATCGGCCCCCACTTCACTTCGAACGGATTGGATGATTTCCCGAACAAATCTAGTGCGGCCATCCACATCGCCACCGTATTCGTCAGTTCGCTGATTGCCCAGAGGGGAGAGAAACTGGCTAAGGAGATATCCGTGGGCAGCATGAATTTCAATGAGATCGAATCCGGCGGTTTTGGCTCTTTGGGCAGATCGAGCAAATTTTTCGGTGAGGTTTTTGATTCTCTCTGCCGATAATTCCGCCGGGGGAATCGGGGGCAGGAATCGGGCATTCTTCTCTTCCGGTCTCCATCCGGCATGGAACAGTTGAACTCCGACTTTTGCGCCGCAATTGTGAAGTGTCTTCACCAGTTCGCGCAATCCGTCGATAAACTTGTCTTCATGAAGGGCAAGGAACCTCCCTTCGCCTTCCGGCTCAATGAAGCAGGGCTCCAGCACGATCAATCCAACTCCACCACGGGCGCGGGTGGCATAGAATTCCCGTAATGCCGGGGTCACCATGCCATCAGATGCCAGACGCGTTCCCACCGGGGACATAACTATCCTGTTTTTCAGTTTCAGCCGGCCGATCTTTGCCGATTCAAACAGGTGGGGGAAAGCTGTATCAGTATTTGTCATGGGTTTTAAAAAGGGGCAGTTCTTTCACCGAACTGCCCCGTGACAAGATATGAAACTATGGAATCTCTGATCAACCCCCTGTATCCCCCAATCTTGGGGGATTTTTATAACTGGGGGGACACCCCCAGACCCCCGAAGTCCCCCTCTTGTTCAGAGGTTCCCTATGATGATTCTATTTCATCTTCCAGACTGGTTTGCGCTTCTCGCCAAAGGCACGCGGGCCTTCCCTGGCATCCTCGCTGTGCCCGATTCGATCCATAACCTCGGCTTCAATTTTCAGACCTTCTTCCAGTGAAACCTCGATACCACGATAGGAGGTTTCCTTGACACCCTGCACAGAAAGCGGGGCAGCAGCGCAAATCCGCTGGGCCAGAGCCTCGGCCTCTGTTATCAGATCCGCCAGGGGAACTACCTTGTTGACCAGCCCGATTCGGCAGGCTTCCTGTGCGCTGATGAAATCGCCGGTCATGAGCATTTCCAGCGCAGCTCCAAAGGGCACCAATCGAATAAGTTTCTGGGTGCCGCTGTTGCCGGCCATCAGACCCTGTTTAACCTCGGCGAGACCCAGTTTGGCATTCTCGGATGCGATTCTAATATCGCAGGCCATGGCAAATTCCAGTCCGCCGCCAGTGCAGATGCCGTTGATGGCGCAGATAAACGGCTTCGGCACATACAACCCCTTCATGGGATTGGGTTCCGGAATAGGGAAGGGGGGACGCTCGGCTTCGGGAATGGCCATCCACTGGCCCATTTCCTTCAGATCCTGCCCGGCGCAAAATGCCTTCTCTCCCGTAGCAGTTACTATCGCCACCCAGACTTCGTTGTCGTTGCGGACGTTTTCCCATGCGTTGATAATCCCATCCCAGACCGCCCGGTTCATGGAATTGTAAGCCTCGGGCCGATTGATGGTGATATAAGCAATGTTCCCTTTTTTCTCATAGATCAGTTCGTCTGCCATTTAGTTTCCTCCGATGAGAGATTCCATCCTATTTTACCTGTGCGCTGGTCAAAGTACAACCGCTTGCTTGCCCTTGATGATGTATTCAATTATAGTATTATCACGAAGACTGGCGAAGTTAAATGGCAAATATTATCAGAACACACTTGAACAGTCTGAAGCCTTATGAGCCCATCGATCCGGTGGAGGTTCTGGCCGAGCGGGTTGGGATCCGTCCCGATCAGGTTATCAAGCTGGACGGGAACGAAAACCCGTACGGTTGTTCGCCAAGGGTTCAGTCAGCGCTGGCCGACGCCGGTTCCTATCACATCTATCCGGATCCGCTAAATCGAGAACTGAGACAGCTTCTTGAGGGATACATTGGGCTGGGTTCCGAGTATATTTCTGTGGGCAGCGGCAGCGACGAGTTGATCGATAATATCCTGCGCATTTCGCTGGAGCCGGGTGATAAGGTGATTAACTGCCCGCCGACCTTCGGGATGTATCCGTTCAGCACTACAGTGAATGCTGGAGAGACTGTAAATGTTCCGCGCAAAGCTGATTACAGCATTGATGTGGAATCGATCGAGCAAGCCATCGATGGGCAAACCAGAGTAATTTTCATCACTTCCCCCAACAACCCCACCGGGAATCTGGCCCCGGAGAGTGATATCCTCCGGTTGCTCAAAACCGGGGTGCTGGTTGTGGTGGATGAGGCTTACTACGAATTTGCCGGAGAAAGTGTCGTTTCCTTCGTCCCCTCTTATCCAAACCTCATTGTGCTACGCACTTTCAGCAAATGGGCCGGGCTGGCCGGATTGCGGGTTGGTTACGGAATTCTCCCTCCGTCGATAAACGAGGTCATCTACAAGATGAAGATGCCTTACAACGTAACTATTGCTGCTCAGATAGCAATTCGTGAGACTTTTGCAGATATGCAACACATGCAAGCCAGCATCGACGCTATCATTGCTGAGAGACCGCGACTGTTCGACAAACTTAAAGAGCAGGGTTCCCTTGAACCAATTCCATCTCGATCGAATTTTATCCTCTGCCGGGTATTAACAGGTAATGCGAAGCAAATCAAGCAGGATTTGGAGAAACAAGGAATTTTTATCCGCTATTTCGATACCCCCCAACTTCAGAACATGATTCGTATCAGCGTGGGAAAGCCGGAGCACACCGATGCTGTGATTGCAGCTTTGAACAATCTTGGTTAAATACGGATTTTGTGATAATCATCTAAACATCCTGCCCAAATCTGTACTTTCTATTTTGACTTTTGCAAGTCCAGCCCTATTAACACCTTCTCCGCATTGGATACATCACCAATGACTCGCTTGACTGGTGCCGGCAGTTCTTTAATCAGCGTCGGCGTGGCAAGTACGCGGTCGCCCTCTGCCAATTTGGGATTCTCAATAATATTGATAACGTTGAATTCATATTCCCCGTCCAGTTCCTGCTCACAGACCTGACGCAGTTTTTCAACGCTGCTCTCGACTTTTGGCGTTATATTAGTAACATAGAGTTTCAAAAGATACTTCGCCGAAGTTCCCATGTTATCCTCCCATTGTATTTGTGGATTCTATCTCAGCCCCAATTCCTGATCCGGGTACCGATGGGTGTTACCCGATGGCACCTCTAATGATGGTATATGAAATCAGTTGATACTTTCCCGGTCAATAGGGAGCCGAATCTTAAACGTTGTTCCTACTCCCATTTCACTTTCACATATAAGATCTCCGCCATGTTGCTTACAGATACTATGGCTGATAGAAAGCCCCAATCCCGTTCCTTTCCCAACCGGTTTCGTTGTGAAGAAAGGTTCAAAAAGCTTCTGCATGACTTCAGAAGAAATGCCCGGACCATTATCGATAACACGCACTTCAACAAACCATTCATCAAAGCTGCCTTCAATCCGGATTTCCTTCGTTTCGCGTTCATGCAGCGCATCCATAGCATTACCGATGAGATTGAGGAGTATCTGCTCAATGCTGTTGGGTTTCATCGAAATATCTGGCATGTCATCGGGGAAAGACTGGGTTATCGAAACATGATCTGCCCGAACGCGATAGGCCAGCAACGAGAGAGTCCTGTCCACCAATTCAATGATACTCGCTTTCTGGTAACCTTCTTCCCCTTCAGCTTCCTTCCTGGAAAAGGAAAGCATGTTTCGCACGATCTCCGTGCATCGTTTCGCCTCTTTTACAATGTCCTCGAGTACGGTATATCTCCGATCGTCTTTTTCGGTATGCTTGAGACAATGCTGCCCATAATTGATAATTCCAGTCAAAGGATTGTTCAACTCATGCGTAACCCCGGCAACCATGGTTCCCACGGAACTCATTTTCTCCGACTGGATCAGCATTGAAGTCTGCTCTCTGGCTCTTCGCTCCATCTGATTTCGCTCGGTTACATCTCGCACAACGGAAACGAATCCCATCAAATCACCGAAACCATCGCGCAGCGGCGAGGAACTCATTTCCACTTCAATCTCTTCATCATGATTAGATATAACCGTAAATCCAATTCTGCCTGACCAATCTTCAGTTTCGATCGCTTTGGTTACCGTCTCGCCAATTCTCTCTCGATCTTTTTCGGCTACAGTGTCAACGAAGGGTTTGCCAAGGATATCTTCTTTTTGAGTGTATCCCAACATGTTAAGGTAAGCCCCGTTCACATCCATGATATCGCCAATGAGATTGATAACGAAGATACCGTCTTCGATGGATTCAAGAATAGTATTCAGTTTTTCCACGGTAATCTTCATCTCTTCTTCTGCCCGCTTGCGCACACCAGCTTCCTGTTGCAGTTCTTTTGTTCTATCTGCCACCTTCTCTTCAAGAGTTGAACTATATTCTTCCAGTTCCTGATGGGACCGTTTTACCGTAGTAGTCATTTCATCGAATGCGAGCGAAAGTTGACTTATCTCGTCTTCCCCCTCACTGCCAACCCTGTGGTCAAGATTTCCTCCCATAACCTCCAGAACACCCTGGTACAATCGCGTAATGGGTCTGGTAATTCCCCGGCCCAGCCAGAAAGCTAGAAACAATGCAGCAAATAGGACTACTGCAAGAAATGTTGATATGAAGCTTATTGTATTCCTGGTATTGTCCACAAGATCATCACTTGTTTCTTCAATATCATCGAATATGGTTCCTGCTTCGGCATCAAGCTTTTCAAATGGGGCAAGGGCGATATCTGTCGGTTGTTGCACCATGAATGCCCAACCGAGACTGGGTTGGCCGGGAAGCCCAAAGTATTTACTTATCATTGCTTCCTGGTCTCCCAACCATTTGGAGTATGCTACGATTTGATCGGCCTCAATTACATATCCGAAATCATCACCCTCCATCAGTTTTTCCCGTGCTGACTGTTCAGCCTCGGTCCATTCGATGGTTTCTGCCTTATGCCGTTCCATATCCGCGGAATCAGTAACCAAACCATAATCGGCACTTTCATCAATGAGTAATATGCTACCCCCCTGAACTCTGCCATGCCATGCCTCGGCCGTTTGTGAAGGCCCCATAAAAAGCCTGACTTCGATGACACCTATTGGGATTTTCTTTTTTGGATCAACAATTTGAACCCCGATTTGGAAAGTGTAGATATCCATTTCTTTCCAGTATATTGAATCGCCAACGAACATTCCTTCGTCCATTGTTGTTTGCCACCAGCTATTACCCGATTGTATTGCCTCAGTCGATGGTGACATACGAACCACCGTGTTGCCTTCAATATCTGTAACGCTTGCACTGGAAATTGATATGACGTTGCCTACCATTTCCTTCAAATAGGCATCGGCTTCCGGGTTTGACCCGGTGGAGATTGCGTCAATGATAATCGGACTATGTCCCCATTCGGATACATCAACTACCCGTTCAGTAAGATAGAGGCTGAGTTCGCTCCTCATCCATTCAACTAAATTCATCAGGTTGGGGCCAACGGTATCATGTTCCAGATCTGCACGGCTTTCCATGAGGTCACTTTCCCATGCCGATTTGTTGGCGGCCAAGTGATTAGCCCCATCTTCGATCTTGGTCATATTAGTATAAACCAATAGCTCAACGGCCAATAGCGGTATCAGGCTGATGAACAATATCTGGATGATGATTTTGCCACGGATGGTTTTGAAGAATTGTGTCTTCCTTGACATGATTTTATTCCTCTGGTTTTATAACTCTTCGCTCTTTCGCCAGCCTGTCTGCGTTAGTTCACTCAAATCACGATGACCAGGTAGTTTGTGTAAATAAATGGGCAATAATGAAAACACGATAACTAAAAACACTTGCTAAACACATGTGTGACAAATGCTAAATGTGACGAGGTAAGCCCCCTGTTTCATGAAACATCTTAATAAAAAGTTGCCGACTGAGAACCACGGATTTCAGTCGAATGGTTGATATCGCCTCTGCCTCAATTATCATCAGGCTTTCACATTACAAACCACACGGGCAACAAATGTTGCCACTACTTCCATTTTTAACTGCCTTAAATTGTTACTAGCCCCTAGATATCAAGTCCAGACCGACCAAAACCTTCTCGGTATCGGAAAGATTACCGATGACCCTCCGGACAGGTTCGGGCAACTGCTTGATCAGAGTAGGTGTGGCCAGTATCCTGTCACCTTCAGCCAGTTGTGGTTGCTTCAGAATATCAACGATCTCCAGATCATATTCATCCAATTCCTTCTCGCAAATCTGTTGCAAACTGGCAATATGACGATCCGTTTTAGGAGTCATGCCAGTGACATATAACTTTAACACATATTTTTCAGTCATGTTGTTTCTCCTTAATTCGCTATGGGGAATTCTGTTGGATACCCCCCCTGCATTTGTGCCAGCCCCTGGTTTAACCTAAAACCCCGTCAACAATCGCACACAGATCATCACTCTCAACCGGCTTTCTCATGACTTCAAATTCTATGTCATCTTTGAAGGCACTTTGCAACTGATCAAAGAACTCGGCATGAAATGCTGTTACGATATAAACAGGCACATCGCTATCCATCTTACGGATCTCCCGCAGGGTTTGCACACCATCCATGCCCGGCATCTTGAGATCGAGGAGGACCATATTGATCTGGCCATTCCTGAATTTTTCAACCCCTTCCTCTCCTGAGGCAGCCGAATCCACTTCATATCCGGCATCCCCAAGAACCAGACTAAATGATTTCCTGATCGATTCCTCATCATCAATTATCAGAATCCGTTTGCTCATTAGTTTTCCTCCTGATTGATATTTTCCCGCCCAATAGAGAGCTGAATTATGAATTTTGTCCCCACTCCAACTTCACTTTCACATGTGATTACTCCTCCGTGTTGCCTGCAGATACTCTGACACACAGAAAGACCCAAACCAGTTCCCTCACCAACGGTCTTGGTGGTATAGAACGGATCGAAAATCTTGACCAGATTCTCAGGGGCAATTCCCTTTCCAGTATCAGAAATTACTAATTCCACGAAATCGCCATTAACCTTGCCTTCGACGTGAATCTCTTTCTTGGGAGTATCCTTCATCGCATCCATGGCATTGCTGAAAATATTAAAAATCATCTGCTCGAGCTCGGTTGCCTTAACCGGGATATCCGGTATGCCCTCATCAAAATGCTG
>Ga0180431_10004448_pt1 | contig 17497 bp, 3 predicted proteins | sample SS_ome_11_FD_132459 | JGI IMG/M metagenome (GOLD analysis project Ga0180431, IMG submission 132459) | Hypersaline lake sediment archaeal communities from the Salton Sea, California, USA - SS_1_MS_1 metaG | ecosystem: Environmental > Aquatic > Non-marine Saline and Alkaline > Hypersaline >... | reverse complement strand
TCTCTGAGCTTCAAGTACCCGTCTTGTAACCAAGCAATGTCTGCATTCGCACCATCAATACGTAAGACTACACCGAAACGGGCATCCCATTGGTCAGTGATTCTACTCTTCCGTAAGCCTGCTCGAAGTCCAACGATTTTGAGCCCTTGGCCAGTCTCATCGTGTTTGTACGGACCACCGCCGCTTTGATTGTCGAGATCTAGCGCGATATAATCCTTTTTTGAGCCAGCACCTACAGTAATTGGATCTCTATGAAAGTCGGCTACTACCACAGCAGCAGCTTGCACACCTTCAGTAACCACAACTGGTAAGGGATTGGTGAGTTGGACAGGATTGCCATCCTTGTCGTATAGAACAGCGGCAGTAGCTAGACGTTCGTTGGTCGCATCATCTTGGATAACCGTAATGACTGTGCCATCTGGTTTCACAAGGGTTATACTACCCTTACGAACCTTACCAACGTCTACTTCACCAAATGCTGTTGTCATTAGACCACCTGTCCGACAGGCACATGTCCCTCATCCTGTAAAGCTTTCCAGACTGCTTGCTTGATTTCCATCCAAACTGTGTTATTTGGGGTAACCACCTTGTTGATTGCACTAACCACAGGCTCACCTTTCAAAGTAACCTGTTTTGTGTATTGCGCTATCGGATGGAACACAAAATCCTCTACATAACCTCTCTGTATCACAACAATCGCGATGGTAGCCATGGGATCGTTCACACTCAAACGAAACTGTAAGTCTGTAATGTGGTAGGTATCTAAAGGTTTGCTTTGTACCTCAGTTACTTCATCTACAGCAGGTTGTACAACCACTGTAACATCAACATTTGTAGGATCATTCGGCTTGAAAGGCATGACTCATTATACCACAGAGGTTGGTTATACCCAAGGCGCTCGTAGCGGTGGTGTCCGAGGAACCCAATCTTCAGGAAATGGTATACCACCAGATAGGTTTAGGGTTACTGGTCCGATGGTAGGGATGATTCGAGTTTGGCCATCAACAGATAACATCTCGTCTGTAATCACTAGACCTTCATTGTCAGGTGCTGGGTCTCCAGGACCATCCATGATGGATGTTTTTGCCATCTGCCAACCTGAAGCCTTTTGTCCTTGGGCGGGACAAGACTTGGGGATCGATGCGCAAACACCGCCCCCATGTCTTGTTCCTTTGCGCGGATAACCGAAGATGTAGTTGACAGCATGATACTGCCTAACAAGTTCTTCAGAATCGTTGTAAATCTTGATCGTAGGAGCCATTACTCAAAATCCTCAGGTACAGTAGCTTCTACAGCTGCTGGGTAGTCGTGACCAGCGACCGTGTCATGTAGCGCAACAATCTCCCCTTCTCCGGGAGGATCTCGCTCATCGAGCCAGTTATCCCTGATGGAGATGGCCGTTGCATCTACCCCATCTCGAATCTGCTGGATGGTGTACCAGGATGACCCCACGGTGGTGATCATCTCAGCAAGCAACTCCTGCTCTCCGCAAGCTATGAGGACAGGTTTGTCATCCACCATCTGAGGGTCTCCGCCAGTGTCGAGCACCCGCTTGGTCTGCACCATTCGGGTTTTGTCGGTAACGATACCTCTTTCAGAGTTGAAGTTGTCGTAGTGATCAACCCACTGACGCCCCAAGGACACGCTCTGCACTTTCCAATCACCAGGATTGGTGAGCACTCCTGTTTCAGAATCGTATGGATAAATAAGTACTAGTCCCTTCACTGTCATCGTATTCTCCTTGGTCGTGAAATTATAGCGTCTGGCTGTGTCGAGCCAGCAGAGTTCCCAACATACAGTATCCCGTCATTCCACCCATTGGGCGTCCCGTAGGTGTAAGTACCGTTGCCAGACGTGGCCCCTTCTACTTGAATGGAAAACACTGGGGTGAATGTGATTGTGACGGTTATCTTCTGACCTCGGGACCAAACCAGTGGTGAGGCATCAATGGTTAGACTTGGATTCTCACCACGAAGCCGGAGGTATCCAACCCCCGATGGCAACGAGGTGAAGAGCTGGAGGTATCCACCACCAGAGCTTATGAACAGGTACTTTATCCTCCCACTAGCAGTTACAGTGGAGCCCTCGTCATTTGCCCCGTGCGGCCAGAAGTCGAACTGGAACCCCTCGGTCCTCATCTCCTCGGGCCATTCGCCTTGTGGGAAGGCCATCTGATCTGGTTGACGAGAAGCTATGACACCTGCTGTTGGAATGAGGCTTGTTGGGTATGTCGGGATGAAGGCTGGCAACTGCTCCATCTGCAAGCCGTAGTAGTGAACGTCCTGGGTGTGAGCAGCGATGCCTCCATAGGTAGTACGATCGTAAGAGATGGGACCTGGAAGACCGGAATCTGTACCACCTCCACCATCAACTGACGTGACGTTCGGTAGACCTTCCCTCGTCCAGTATTCTCTGGAGTCACCACCACGGGCGACTATGGCATTGATAGTGCCTCCATCGATCTGCCACTTGCTTGGGGTGCTGGCTGACTTCAGCTTGTGGAAGATGCTGGTGATATAGTCGAACGGAGCAGGCAGTGTCGGGATCACTCGGCGACAATACCCCGGGTTCGCGAGCTGGACTCTATCAGCATCAGATGACCCATCCGGAGCCACCCCATCATCGACCGTCAAGGTGAGGTTTTGCTGGCTTGTCCAGTTGGAAGCACCGGCTGAAAATACATTGTAGTTGGTTGCTCCACGCTCACTGACCAATGACCCATCTGCAAGGATCCTCGGCTCGTGTGGGCCATAGTGAACCAACTCCCGAGCCTCCTCATCCCACCAAGTAGCATCGCTAGCCCGAGTGAAGTCACCCTGCGTGTAGTCAAGCAGATAAGGGCTCTCCCCCAACCTGCGTATCTTGGACATCTTACCGTAGAACTGCTGCGCGCTACGATGCCCAATGTATAGATTACCATCCTCCCAGAAGCTGTTCTTGAATACATCAAGGGCATAGATTGAAGGGCTCGGAGTTGCTCCAAAGACTGTGAACTCCCCTGCAACAAAATCGATCCTAATAGTTAGTTTTTGATCACGTGCAAACGTGAACTTCGGGCCGTACCCGCCTATTGTTGCCAACCCATCAGACTGAATCACTATGATGTTGAGCGCATACTCACCACCACCACGATTCGCTATGGCAAGATAACCTCCCGTGCCGGGACCTTCAGGAGCTGCGAGAAGATAATGCCGACCCGCACCCTCTACCGAAGAGAACTCCGGCCACACATCCAGCTCAAAACCCTCTGTCCTAATCCATTCCGGCCACTCTCCGGCCCCAAAGGTCAGGACATCTGGTGGACGTGTACCTGTGCTTGCTCCTGTTGGGATGTACTGCGTCGGGAATGTCGGGTAGGCAGAGAGCTGGTTTTCGGCTTGTGCTCCAAACACATGGTTGTCTTCAGCATGAGGACCCACACCGCCGTATGCAGTGTTGTCCCGCGCATCGAAAGACGCCACAAAAGCATTGCCGTCACCATCTATTGAGCCCGTTGCTTTGCGCGACCATTTATCCGATCTCAGGCCGCTTAGCTCACCAACAGCATCCACTGACCCAGTGAACACCCCGAAGAGCAGCTGCCAAGCGTCCAGCGTGTTGGCTTTTAGGAAAGCCGAAAAGACATAGCGATATCCGACTACTGAGTTGAACCCGAGATTCTGCCTCCATATCCCGCTAGCTAAGTGCTGTAGACGCTCAGCAGTCGTCTGCCCATCAGGAGACACTGCATCGTTTGCGGTAAGTGTTGGTGCTGGTCCAGAAGGCGATCCCCAGTATGCTACATTCTCGATCTCTTCAGAATACCGCAGCAAGTTAGTGCGTGTGTCCTCACAGTAGTAAGATCCATCCGCGAAAAGCCTTGGAACATGACTACCATACTTAGTGATGGTTCCAGTCTCCGGATCAAAGTATGTAGCTTCACCCGCTCGGGTGAAGTCACCTCGGGAGTAGTCGAGATCATTCCGCGGCCTACGAATCTGAGAGATGCGGATGTCTGCACCATATGACCCGGACTGAGCTATGCGCAGAGTACCTTCCTCTGTCCACCCAAGCCCAGCCCCACCACCTGTTAGAGTGTAGAGCCCGTTACCTTTCGTGGCTCCTGAGACAGCCATTGTCCCGTTGGGATGGTCGATCGTAACTGTAAGCTTCTGATGCCGATCATAGACGAGGTCAACTGTTGTGACAGAATCGTGGATAGTTCCGTTATCGACCTCGTAAGTTAGCTGCCCAGTGACCCCCTCAAAGTGGACACGGTTTTCATACAGCACACCACCACCACCGGGGGTAGTTATTCGGAGACAATGACGACGTACATCTTGCTCATGACTTGCGAACCTTGGCCACACATCGAACTGTATGACTCCAGTTCTGATCTCATCAGGATACTCCCCTGGTGAGTAGTACATGTTGTCGAAGTTCTTTGTGGCTGGAGAGCCTGTCGTCACAATCAGCTCTACCGGGTACTGCCCATGACGAGCATCCACAACCATCAGCCCGTAATAGAGCATATCTTGGATGTGCTCCTCGATGCCTCCGTTGGCAGATCTATCCCATGAGTCTGGGCCGACATCGACAGCAGTAGTTGTATTCGAAGCGATGATATCTGCACGCTTCCACTTGTCTTCAGTGGCTACACCTCCAACAAATGGGGTATCAGTACGGAAGCGAAGCTGCCAACTGCTTGAACCGGCGTATGGCTTGTAGAAGGCGGTGACCGCATACTCCACACCTGTATCCAACCCGGTGAGAGACTTGAGTACGTGTCCGTCAACAGCCAGCTCGATACGATCAGCATCTGAGGCCCCATCAGGAGCAGTGCCTGCATCAGCAGTCACAGTAGCATTCGCTACGACCTCAAAGTTCTCGAAGTTCTTGCAGTAGGGGTTTAGGTTCGTGTAGGTGTGCTCACAAACGTACGATCCATCCGGAAGGATCCTTGGTACGTGCTGACCAAAGTGGTAGAGCCTCCCAGTCTCCTCATCAAACCAAGTCGCAGCGCTTGCCCGTATGAAGGTTGCTGCGTGGTAATCAAGGAGTACATCTTCATCATACCCAAAACGATTCCGGTGTAGGACCCACAGTGCTTGGGCAACGCCGTAGTCCGAGCCTGGGTAAATCATTGCTCGGCCAATCTGAACCAGACCGGCACGACTGGCTGTTGTCATCCCAGCCAAGAACAAGGTGGTCGGAGGATCACCAGTGTTTGGTGGGTTGTCATAATCCCCATAGCCTATCGACACACCATTACGGAAAATCTCCCAGTTTGGTGATCGGTTGTTACCCATCTGCACAACAAGCAGGCACTTACCTGGGGCACAGGGCATGAGAGCATCTACTGCCGATGAGTCTCCACCACTGTTCCCAACAAACAACCGTAAACTGGTGCCAAGCTGCCAGTTCGTGAATCCCAACCAGATCCCGTTAGCACCTGAGTCTAGTACGTTGTTGGCAATGATCGTTTCGGCGATGGTCTGTGCATGCTCTGGAAGGTAGACAGAAATCGCCAACGTAACTTCGGACCCATCATGCAGAGCCTTGATGGTGGGCAATTGTCCAGTTAGACCTATGGTTCCGATGTAGTTATCAACCAGATCACCCTCGAACGAAGGCTCACCATTGAGGTTGATATTAGCGAAGCGATAGCGGCAACGGATTGTAGAGGCACCTTGGTTCTGCAAATCCGCAGAACCTATCTGGTCAAGGAGATCTCGTAACCCACTACTGGCCACATTGGCATCAAGAGCCGCATCCCAGTTGTGATAGCCACCGGCCGGAATGATGTTCGGAGCAGCCGTAGCATACCGGTCATCGGTATAGGCGAAGACCTCTGCCGGTGCTAGAGTATCCGCATCACTGTAGATAGCGAACTCAGCCAGCTCAACATCAGAATCCCCACCACCTCCTGGGTATCCCGCAGTGAGTAAGTTTGAGCAATCCCCGCTACTAACTCCTGGGGCGTTCCCACTATCTACCATCACCCCATCAACCCAAAGCTCGAACTCTGGGGTTCTTTCAGTCTTCAACTTGAACAGTACTGCGTGGTAGCCGGGATTTATAGCACCACTAGCAAGAACGATTGCCGAACTACCGGCATAGATCTCCACCTCTATGCGGTTAGGAGTAACTCGATGTAACAGAACAATGCCTATAGACCCAGTAGTGGTTGCTGTCCCCCACAATATCCGATCTACAGTCGGGGCATAGAAGTTCCCAACCCAAAGTACTTGGGCACCTGTCCCGTCATGCATCGCTTTGAGAGTGGCAAGACCGCGATCATCGACTGCATCCTCTAGTCGATTAGCCGTGATCGTTGCAGAGTTTCTGCGCCCGGCGAAAGACTCACTACGGTAGTTGTGTGTTGGAATGTCTGCTGCTTGAAGAGTGATCCCTCCGACTTGATCCTTCCACTGCTCGAACTTCTCAAGACCTCCCCCTGTCAGAGACACCTTGTACCCAAGGTCAGCTCGGAAGCGGTGTTCCAGGTTTGTATCAGGGAGCAGGACCGTTGCACTGATCCCATACCGCCGCTCAACGAATAGCTCTAGCGCCTTCTTGTTCCAGGAGTCGGGATCGGTGTAGATGAGTGCTTCGGCTATCTGACCCCAACCAGGCTCTGCTGCGTCGGGGGAACCAAGAGCAAACGGAAGGTCAGCGTCTGTAGCCGATGGGGTAGCGAAATAATCACCACTGGCTTCGAGGACACCATCGACCCAGACTTCCCATTCGTTTGGAGTGCGACCCGCTTCCTGCTTCACCAGGATATAGTGAGCTTCAGTGTAGCTCCATGGGATCTCAGCCCGCATGACTACACCAACTCCAACACCACCATAGACCTCTACAAGCAGATATCCCAGCTCCCCCTTCAATGCGATGCCGACACCGTCAGTGGGATCAGAAGAGGTTCCTGCGATGAAAGCTTCAAGACTAGAAGGTTGGTAGGTGACGATGAACAGAGCTGAACCTGTGCCGTCGTGTAAAGCCTTGATAGCTGCCAGGCTAGTGACATCCGTTGAGCCGTGTAACCCGGCACCAGGTAAACCATTGATATAGAACGCTGGTTTGGAGTTCAACTCCGTGATGTCTTGCAGTAGCGGCGTGAGAATCGAGTCCTCTTGCCAGAGAGTGACACCATCCTTGATGTCGTCAGCCGCTACAACCTCATCCCCGTAAAGCTGATTGCGGGTCCCAGCTCTCCACAAGTGAACAAGGTCTGGAGTTGGGATACCAAACAGATGCCCGAAGTAGGCTTCAACGTAGGCTCGAACATCATCAGGATCGACCGTCCCTAAATCCCAAACGACCAACTCTGATATCTCCCCTTCTGTCGTTGACGTACCTCCAGGGTGTGAAAACAACGCCAAAGGTGTTGGGGGGTTATTTACCGAGGGCGTTCCAGTCAGGGCTCCCGATGATGCAAGTTCTCCATCGACATGGAACTCATACCCGCTGGGATCGAGCTTGAGTAGTAGCCAGTGTGTTACGTCATACCCCACCTCTATCGGGACGGACGTTATCCACTCTGTCTCGCTAACTACATACCACCACAGCCTGTCTGGGGGGCTGTTGTAACGGAGTCGCATAGCCGGAGAGTTTCCATCCGAAGCGGTGGAAAGCACCACACGGCCGACAATGTTGGTAGGGAACTTCCCAACTACCAACATTGTGTGCTCTTGATGAAGCAGTGCATAGTCTGCAGCGTCTTCACCAACAAGCACTCTCAAAGCATCTGGACTACTGATTGCCTTCCGCCCGCCAAGATCTGGTGAATCAATCAGGTCGGGCTCGAAAGACTCAGCAAACCCCGAAGAAGACAAAGACTCGTTATTACTGGCCTGTGACTTCCAATCGAGCACACCTACGTTGGTGATCGTTCCTTCATCACCGCGCCACCGATGCACAATGTTCGTACCACTGGGAAGAGCTGGATACCCAGGACCGTCAGGCTCACCAAACGTCGAAACCGAATACTGCCTCAAAGCTTCAATATCGACACCGTAGATGTCCCAGAGACAGAACTGAGCAATCTTCATAAACGAGCCGATGGTCGGCCATCCAAGTAACGAAGATCCGCCAGTCGCTGAACTCGGTATCCCAGCGTAGTCTCCGTGACCAATCAACTCCCAGTCAATATAGAGTTCCCACTCATTCTCTTCTCCGGCTTTGTGTCGGAGGAAGATGTCGTGCCTACCTGGCTGGAGCACATTCGGTGTGGTCGTAAACTGAACCAGGTAGCGCTCAGTTGCGTTGGTGATTGTAAACGTGGCAGCGTTAGTTCCAACACTGACCGTAATGTTCATTCCGCGAGAGAAAGGTGATGAAGCTCCAGAGTTGAACAGCGCTCGCCCCTGACCGTACAAGTAGATCGCCATGTAAAGGGATCCACCAGTACCGTCGTGCATGAACTTCGGACGGTAGTTCAACCTGTAGGCGCACCACTGAGTCATCTTGATGCCGGGCTCACCATTCAGCTCTGGCACCGACTCTTCAAGGACACCGTGATCTAACCCCTCCTGATTGAACAGTGCGGCAGATGGTGTCTGTGACTCCCAGCTATCAACGAACTCTCCGGTCTTGGTGAGCCCCGCCGATGCAATGAAGTTGTCAGTGAGGTCGGCAGAGTTTGGAACCAAGGCATCAATCCCAAGAGTCGGTCCGTAGCGATTCTCAGCGTACTCAAACACCCGCTGTGGGTCGACGTACTGGTCCCATGTCACAATCTCAGCAACCGATCCCAAAACCGTTATTGGGGTCCAACCAAGCCGTGGTGTGCTGTCACTAGGGCCAGTATCAGGCACACCGTCAAATGCACCCGCGCCGAGCAAGACACCATCAACCCAAAGCTCCCACTCGTTTTGCTGGTTACTCTGAAGGCGGAAGAGCACATCATGCCGCCCTGCCGAGAAGCTCCCTGGGACACTAGAGAAGTCAACGATCAGTTCGGTTGCATTAGCTACAGTCACCCGCACATAGGTGTTGAATCGGATCTGAATACCCGTGTCGGGTGCTGACAAACCGGTGGTGGTGATGAACATCTCCTCACCACCTGGCGCACCCCAGTAACCCGAGACAAAGATGGAACCCCCAGTACCATCATGGAGGAAGTCCCACACCTTCGTGCCAATGGAACAGTACGAAGTCCCTGCGAGATCAAAACTAGGCTTGTTGCTCAAGCCGGAGTTCGACTCAGTATACTCGGGTGCAATGACCGGGTTGATGACAACGGAACTAACCTGGTCGGTCCAAGACACCATCTGCGGAGGAGCAACACCGTGGTCAAGCACCGCACCAAGGTCTGCTCTCCAGCGGTGCTTTAGGCCGGTTCGCGGAAGCCTGATGGTGGAATCCCGAAGCTGTGAGATCCGAAGGTCTGAACCAACCCCAGTTCCATCCCAGCAGACGTTGAGCTGACCAGGAGTCCACTCCAGTGGCCCTGCAAGAGATTCGGTCTTGACGGCTGTCTTGGTGGTAACGGTGAGCCCACCAGCACCATGGTCTACTCGAACCGTGATCTTCTCACCAGCAGCCCAGGTGTTTCCGGTGACCGTGACACTACCGACACCAGACACGTAGTTTGCATACCGCAGAGTAAGAGACCCATCCCCGTTGATCGAAACGTAGTCGTTGCTCACGTCCCTGCGAAGGATAAAGCGCTCGACAGCATCAGCTCCGCTTGCAAAATCTGGCCACAGATCGAACTCGTAAGCCCCACTCCAGATGTCAGCAGGAAGGTCAACGCTATCGATCCAGAGCTTGTCGATAGGCTCTCGACTGGAGGCTACGTAAGAACCGTCTGGCAGGACCCTAGCGATTCCAGAGCCCCATGCAAACGTCTGGTCTCTTTCAGCGTCGTAGTATTGGTGGCCATACTTTGTCCGGGAGTAGGCGAACAAAGCATCTATGTCCACAACGTCAGTATTGTAGATCAGTTGCTCCGAGACAGCGCTGTCTGCAATCCCACCGTAGATGAACAATGGGTTTTGGCTGGTGTTGCCAGACAACGGAGGTACAGGATTCGAGTCACCGGACTCAACTAACTCTCCATTGATCCATACTTCCCATTCAGTTGGAGTACGTCCTTCTTTCCAAACGAGAGCAACTTCGTACATCCCTGGAGACGGGATCGGAATCTTACGCTCGATTAGCTTTTGGCTCAGCTCGTTTCGGATGTACCAGTAGAACCCAAAACCAGCAGGCCAAGGCCCAAACCCGAACACGTCGTTGTAGAGGATGCTTCGTTGCGGGGTAGTAACATCGGGTACATAGAACGTGACAAAATAGACATACCCGGAGCCATCGTGCAGCAGGTTGAGCTGACCAGTGGCCGCCGACCCTAGAAGACTGTCTGGTTCACCCTCGTCATAAGCGGATACGATCGAAGAGCTGTTCCCAAAGTTGGGGTCATTCTCCAGTCGACTGGGCTGGTTATTTGGTGTAGCCCTTGTGAACTCAATCCCTGTGATACTGTCGTTCCACTCCCGGACACGACCATTTTCCATGGTCGCCCCTTCAGGAAGCCACCGAGCATACATGCTTCCCGGCGATGGAGCGGCAGCGTAGGTGGTCTCATCTCGACTGTAGTTGGCTAGCTGGTAGTCAACCAGAGCTGCTGGTCCACCGATGGCATAGGCCCGCTCGGTGTACTCCATCAGAGCGTGGCGATCGATGTTGTAGGTGTCCCAGATGGCTCCTTCAGCAAACCGTTGTCGACTTGCATCTGGAAGACTATGAACAGCCGTTGTCCACACCGAAGTGTTTGAGTCATCAAGTGTCGGTGTTGCTGCGTAGTCGCCAAAGGCCACGCGCTCCCAGTTGACCCACAACTCCCAGTTCGGATTCTGGTCTACTCCATGTCGGAAGAAGATCACATTCACTGTTCCGGGAATGTGGTCAAAGAACTCTTCGACTGTCACAGCCCCGTTTGAATAGATGCGTATACTTGGCCGCGTACTAACAGATGTGTCGATAGACAGCCGCATCCCAGGGGAGCTGTAGACGGGAACGGTTGCTGGGAAGAAGAACTCGTACCCGGTCAGGGTCTCATACAACGGGAGAACCCCGACGTAGAGCATCGAGGATCCCCGACCGTCGTGTAGTCGATTGACACCTTCATCGGGCCAGTGAGTGAACACTGCACCAAGTCGACCTGTGGTCAGGGTTGGCTGACCGTTGGCGTCCACATCAGCGGGATCAAATGTTTCGTTGAAAGTTGTAGTCTGCAAAACCATGTCGCCGATACGGTCTTGCAACTTATCAACTTCGGGATACGGGTCGAACTCAACCGTCTCGTCATCGACCTTCCAACGATGGAGCAAATCTGCTCTTGGGAAACGACCAACACCAATCCCGAACTTGGTCAGCAGGTAATCATTGATCTCATAGACCGGAACCTCGGGGTCAGTCCATGCAGCTAGTTCAAGAGCATCCCATGCTGCGCCGGCAGGATTCTCGGTGATGGGGTCAAACGCAAGGCCCAAATCCTGTTGGAAGTAGGACTCGATGCGAGCGATGGCAGGATCACTCTTTTCATGGTCCCAAAGCCAGAGCTGGCGAAGGTGACCAGCAGTGTGGTTCAAGCGAGTGCCAGCAGCAGTGTACCAAGCACCGATGACCAAACGCTGGTTACCGAAGTTGCCAACAGGATCTCCAGCCACCGTGACTGCCGGTGTCTCCTCAACCCCGTTGATCCTCAATCGCTTGACCTTGCCTGCCCCTGTCCCAGACCGGGTGATGACAGCAACGATGTAGTACAACCCAGTTGGTGGTGTGAGAGCACTCCCTCCGTTGGCCTGGTAGTTTGGGCTCTCTAGTTGGACAACAACCTTGTCCGAAGCATCAGTACCAACACACAGCAGCCCTTCATCGCTTGGACTATAGTAACCACTACCAAGCACGAACTTCAGCGATCCCCCAGACTCCAGGCTAGCAATGTAAGCAACAGTGACTGTGTCTGTGTCAGACAGATCAACAGTCTCCTCTGTGTCATACCACTGAGCACCGGCATTGAGGATTGTCGGGATACCTCCAACATCAGAGACCGTGTACCGTTTTGAGATACCACTGTCTTGTATGAAGTCTGGTCCTCTGCCGAGGTTGAGTAGACGCCAAGGTCTACCGTTGGTCTGCTCCCAGAACTCTGGCTCTGCAATGATCCCCACCACAGTCCCAGACTCGTTGTCCGGCCTGTAGTCGGCAGGGTCATCGCCAGCCGAAAGCTCAGGTGTCCCGTGGTCAGCAGTCGTAGGTGGGTTGGCGTTGGCTCCAGACAGCCTCCTTACGCCATCGAGCCATAACTCCCACTCAAGAGTCCGGCCGGTCTTCTGGAGAGCCAGCAGAGCATGTATCTGGTCCCTGACGACAGGGATTGAAGCATCGACAACATAGTCCCCAGCACCATCGTAGATACGGAAGGCCAGGTTGTCGGGGTCATCTCCGTGCTCGATGGAGACAGCACCCAAGGCACCAGACTGAAGACCTGTGGAGAAGAGCTTACGTCGAGCACTGTTGCTGCTTGGGATCTTACCTACCAGGAGCAGGGCCATTCCGGTGCCATCGTGCAAAAACTTCAGGGCATCAGTGGTAGCAAGCTGCATGAACCGAGCACTAAAGTCGTCAACTACCTCGACCTCCCGGTATTTTGCGTGGGAATACGCAAAGAGGGCTTGCATGTCGATGTCAGTGCTGTCGAAGATGGCAAGCTCCGCTATAGCCGCTGCCTCGAAGCCCTCAACAAACATCCCCGCGTCCCAAACCGCAGGCGATGCAGAAGGGGACCCGGTTGCATCTCCTGACGCCTCAAGGATGCCGTCGATGTAGAACTCCCACTCATTGGGGGAACGACCGTCTTCGTACAAAAAGACAATCTCGAAAATCCCAGGGAGGGGTTTGGATACTGTTACGTCGATGATCGCCGCGGAGCCGTTCGAGACCCAGAAGCGGATACCGCCACTCCAAATCTCAGCCAAGAACCCTTGAGTAACAGATCCTGTATTGTAGAAATACGATCGCGGGGGTCCTTCTGGGACAGTACGAATGACAGCATAGAACACCATCCCTGTGCCGTCATGGAGCAGGTTGAACGTCCCGGCTGTGCTCGAACCTATGGCGGCTAGAGAATCAGTCCCATCAGCATATACTGACGCATGGCCTGTGAACTCTGAATCACTGCCTAGAAGCAAGGGCCTTTTTGCTGGGTCCGCACGTTCAAACAGGATCGCACTCTGAAGATCCTCCCACTCTTCAACACGCCCTTCGTCATCCAGATTAGCGTACCCAGGCAACCACCGAGCGTACAGGTGGTCATCTTGGAACTCCGGAACCGAAGACCCATCGGCCGGGAACACAACGGCTTTGTTCGGGGAGTAGTCCGCGTACTCCATCTCCGGCTTGGCGCCAGGGGTAAGCTGCTTCCAATGCTGATCATCTTTCTTGTCGGTCCACTGCGAGAGCTGCCGGTAGTCGCCGTAGTACCAATCGACGTAGGCCATGATGGCAGGGACAGAAACACTGTGGTTAGTCCAGACGGCACACTCGGCAAAGATGTCCTCACACCAACCAGCAGCAAACTGGAAGCGTCCAATACGTGGGTTCAGAGTTGCATCATCTGTTGTTGGGGTATCCGAGTAAGCTCCAGACGCGACACTCACACCATCGACATACATCTCCCACTGAGGCGATCTTGTAAGACCATGCTGAACTACGATTACGTGCTTACCCTCAAGCGGGCCACCAGCACGCGCTCCAAAAACACCGGAGCTGCCATTGGCAACGTACACTCCGAAGTTGCCTGGATCAAAAGAGCTGATAGAACCGCTCTTGTAAAGGATCATTCCTCGTGTGCTGGAGGAGAGTGCCGACCCAGTGCAGAAAAGCCCCATCCAAGTCTGCTGCGCCGTATCTCGGAAGTCAGCAACGAACATGATCGTTGCCCCGGTCCCATCATGCAGAGCTTTGATTGAAGCCAGCTCGTTGGCGTCCAGGTCCACCGTCCGCCAATAACCGACAGCGTTGGGATCAAAGTCAGCAGCCGCACGCCCCCGCATGGTTGGAGCTTGAATCCATTCAGCAAGATCTCCCTGTCCCTCCATTGTGAGCCCACCAACACTGTCGATGGCTTGCGTGATGCCTGTGGTGTACGGACTGAAGGCATCACCACGCCAACGGTGAGCTAGATCAGTCTGCGGGAGATCCCATTCGTAGGCGCCTTGCCGGTACTTCGCCCGTGAGTAGGCGAAGAGGGCTTCCATATCAACACTGGCAGAACTGTAGATGATGAACTCAGCCACTGCATTCGGATGGAAGCCCCCACTAATCAGGGCCATGTCCTGGAAAGACGGTCCGGTATCCGGGACACCCAAGGCATCACCCGATGCCTCCAGCACACCATTGACCCATAGCTCCCATTCAGTTGGGGTGCGGCCATCCTTGTAGACGAAAGCGATCTCGAAGACACCCGGATACGCAACAGTAGTAACCCTTGCGTCGATGATTATGCCAGAGCTGTTGATCACAACACAGCGAGCACCGATCCCAACATCCCACATCCCAAAGATGAAGCCGACGTTTGATCCTCCTCCTGTATCCCAGAACGTAAATCTTGGAGGTCCTTCAGAAGTCACTCTGACAACTGCAAAGAAGGTAACTCCAGTACCATCGTGAAGAAGTTTGAACGACCCAGCAGCAGCCGATCCCGTTACGAGCAGGGAGTCTCCGACACCATCTTCATCGTCACTAAAGATCGAAGGGTGGTGGGCAAAATCAACATCGTTGTCAATGCGGACTGGGCGTTGATTGACCTGCGTTCGCTCCGCAACAAATGCACTCTGTCTGTCAACCCACTCATCAACCCTACCATCGACTAGCGAGGCGTCTTCCGGAAGCCACCGAGCATACAGGTCTGTGGTAGGAGGCTCGGGTGGTGGTACGTAGTTCCCGTCCCAGTGATGTGCCAGGTTGGTCTGCGGCAGATCTGGGATCACCCCAATGCCGTACTCTTCGACAGCGTACTCAAAGAACCCAAACCGGTCTACCTCGGGGTCCGAGTAGATCATGATGTCGAAAATGTCGACACCAGAGAACTCGGCCGTACCCTGCTGTGAGGCTAATGCTCCAGCGTGGATAGAGTTGGTTGCGCTCGGGAGACCAATGAACTCCTTTTCGATGACCTTGATGCCATCAACCCACATCTCGAACTCAGTTGACCGCTGAGACTGAGCAACGATGAGAATGGCGTGGAGCTGGTCAAAGGTGATGGAGACTGTGTGCTCGACAACATAGGTCCCGCTACCATTAGCAATCAGAACTTCAAGGCCGCCAGTGCCTCTTCGGAGCTGAAACCCAACCTCATCAGGTGTGCCGTCCAACGTGGAGAAATAGGTCCGGCCAGCAAGATCAGAAGATGGGAAGTAGCCGATGAACCCAAAGGCCATCCCGGTCCCATCATGCAGCCGCTTGAAGGCTGTGATGTCTGGAGTAGCCTGCACCATGTAGTCGTCATTGCCATCAAAGTTGACAATCACCTTGGGAGTTTGGCTAAGGGTGTCTTCGTTGGGTCGAGCAGTCGGAGTTGTCTGTGCCCAGTTATGCCCACCAACCAGAGCATTCCAGCTCTCGATTGGGCTGGCAGTGATAACACCTGAGTCAGACCGCCACCAATCGTCGAGTCCATCCACAGGAGGCTTTGTCGGAGTCGGCGGTGGGGGTGGGGGAGCTGGCGGCACAGGGGTCGTCCCAATACCGTAGTAATCCACTACGTAATTACCAATATCTACAACACCAGGAACATCCGCATCATTATAGATAGCCAACTCATACAGATCCATGTTCGTTGGTTGACCAACCGAACTGAGAACTGGAGTTGCTGACGTTACAGCCGATGGTGCAACACCAAACGTACCACTAGCAGCTGCAGAACCACCATCAACATAAATCTCATACTCAACAGCACGAGCGGCTTCAGATACGACTATAACTGAATGGTGAGCGTCTTCAGTAACTGTAAATGTATGGTCAAACAGGAAACCACCAAGACCATCACGTGCAAGTACTTGAATACCGCCTGCAGACTTGAGAATTGCGATTCCTGTATTTCCACCAGACAATGTGGTAGCAAACAAAGGAGCACCTACTGGAGCCCCGGAAGGAATATACCCAACCCACAGAAGTACTGATCCACTACCATCATGGAGTAAATCAAACTTCGTAGCGTTGGTCATATTATCATCAGTCGCATCGAAATTAATTGATGCGAACGGACGAGTAATGAAATCTTGTTGTGGTTGCTGGACTACTGAAGCCTGCGTCCAAGGATCATCAGATCCTATCAGATCGTACCAGTTCTCCGCATTAGGTGTCGGAGAGACCAAAGCATCTGCACGCCACCTATGGAAAAGATTAGTCGCTGGAAGATCAGCAGCTACACCACGATATCTATCTGTAACGTATGCTTCTATATCAGGAATGACTACGTTGTCAGCAATATTCCATGTCGCTGCTTCTGCAAACTCCAAACCTAGATTTGCATTACGACCAAGACGGAAAGGTAGAGTACTAACTACTGCAGTAGGCGTACCCAAATCACCACTACCAACTAGTACACCGTCAACCCAAATCTCTACCTCAGTCGGTGTACGTCCACTCTTATAGAGTACTACAACACTATGAACACCAGCAGCAGTAATAACGCCTGCGGCAGTTACGACTGGTCCTTGGAAAGACGTACCGTCAGCAACATCAAACTGAAGTGCGCCAGTTGGAGTGACACTAAGAACCGCACCAACATCAGTACCACTCTGTGCCGTATACCAAACAGTTCCAGTGGATGAAGGCAATGCCCATTCACCAACAACCCAAGCCATCATACCTGAGCCATCATGCAGAACGTCAAAGTTTCCTACTACACCACCCTCGAAACCATCCGCCGTTCCTAGAACGATGTCAGCGGTTGGTTGGTTCTTCAATCCAGAGTTAAGTGGACGATACGGAGGACGCACAGGAGCAGAAGCTGCAACCAGTGGTACAGTCCCCAAAAGACCTGTATCATTTACTTGCTGAACACTGCCCGGAATTGGGTCAGAAGTGAGAATAACTGAATCTAATCGCCATCTTGTGTACAGGTTCGTTTCTGGTAGTTCCGGACCTGGAGGCGTAGGCTCTGGTGGTATTGTTACGCCTTCCCTATATTCAAAAGCTGTAATGTCACCAAGAACATTGCGGTATAGAGTGATTCGAAGAGTTTGTGACTCAACACCTAGTTCATCATACTGCGCTAGGTAGATATCAGAGATGTTCTCGTCGCCGTCTCTAACATAAACAACCTCACGAAGCTTCTGTGTCTGTGTAACATCAGTATAGATGATGATGCGTTCAATGTTGTCGTCATCATCACGAATAACCACAGCATAACAATCTTCATTGAGGTTATGTACAAGAGTATTCAACTCTTCATGCTCTGCAGCACTAAGTAGATCACCCACGTCAATGATGATCCAAACAAGTG
>Ga0180431_10004446_pt1 | contig 17508 bp, 13 predicted proteins | sample SS_ome_11_FD_132459 | JGI IMG/M metagenome (GOLD analysis project Ga0180431, IMG submission 132459) | Hypersaline lake sediment archaeal communities from the Salton Sea, California, USA - SS_1_MS_1 metaG | ecosystem: Environmental > Aquatic > Non-marine Saline and Alkaline > Hypersaline >... | reverse complement strand
TCCTGGTGATCGATGATTTCCTGGCCACTGGGGCGACGATCTCGGCCCTGGTCCGCCTGGTCCGACACGCCGAGGCAGAGCTGGTCGGCGTCGGCACGGTGGTGGAGAAGAAGTTTGAAGGAGGCCGGGCGGACCTGGAGGCTCTCGGCGTGCCCGTAGTTTCCCTGGCCGTGGTCACCGATATGAGCGACGGCACGATCACGGTGGCTTAAGTGATCAGAGCGGATACTTTTAGTACCCAAGGCGGATTATGAGCCGCGACACGATCGTCGTCCTCGACTTCGGATCACAGTACACGCAGTTGATCACGCGGCGCGTCCGCGAATCTAAGGTTTATTGTGAGCTCTTCCCTTGGGACGCAGCGCCCGAGGACGTACTGAACCTTGAGCCTCGCGGCTTCATCCTCTCCGGGGGGCCGTCTAGTGTCTATGCGCCCACCGCGCCGAAGCTACCCGAGTACGTCCTGAAGGAAGGCATCCCCGTGCTTGGCATCTGCTACGGGATGCAGTTGCTCGCCCACCGTCTAGGTGGCCACGTGGCAGAGGCCACCAAGCAAGAATACGGATCTGCGACGGTGAAGCTTCTCGATATTGAGACAGACCTCTTCTCCCGGGTGCGATGCGACTCATCAAGTCTCCAAGTCTGGATGTCGCACGGCGATCGGATCGAATCGCTTCCTGACGGGTTCCGCGTCTTGGCGAAGAGCGCCAACGCTCCGGTGGCCGCGATGGGGTCCAAGGATCGGGATATCTACGGACTCCAGTTCCACCCCGAGGTGATTCACACCGATCTAGGGAGTGAAATCCTCCGCGGGTTCGCCTTGGATGTCTGTGGATGCGAGGCAAATTGGACAGCAGCCTCGTTCGTGGACGAGGCAGTGGAGACGATACGGAATCAGGTAGGTCAGGAACGAGTGGTCTGTGGCTTGAGCGGCGGGGTCGACTCGTCGGTGACCGCCACGCTGGTCAACCGCGCCATCGGGGAGCAGTTGACCTGCGTATTCGTCAATCCCGGGCTGCTGCGTCGAGGTGAGCCTGATCAGGTGGTGCGCACATTCCAAGACCACCTCGGGATTCACTTGAAGGCGGTCGATGCCACGGAGAGTTTTCTGGATGCTTTAAGCGGAGTGACAGATCCCGAGAAGAAGCGCCAGATCATAGGCGAGCGCTTCATCCGCGTGTTTGAGGCCGCCGCCGACGACGTCGGTCATCCCCGGTTCCTCGCTCAAGGTACTCTTTACCCAGACGTCATCGAGAGCCGAGGTCCTGAGCGGCAGGCGGCTGCCAGGATCAAGACACACCACAACGTGGGCGGCCTTCCCGAGGACATGGATTTTGAACTGATCGAGCCGCTCCGTTATCTCTTCAAGGATGAGGTGCGGGCGGTAGGAAGGGAGCTCGGCCTGCCGGATGAGATCGTCTGGCGCCAGCCCTTCCCAGGGCCGGGCCTGGCCGTGCGCATCCTGGGGGAGGTGACCTGGGAGCGACTTGAGACCCTGAGGGCGGCGGATGCCATCTTCCTGGAAGAGTTGGGGGCGGCCGGGCTCCTTCGAGAGGTACAGGAGGGGCAAAGCGTGCTGGACGCGGCGGCCCAAGTCCAGCAGGCCTTCGCTGTCCTTCTTCCGATCCGCAGTGTGGGTGTCATGGGCGACGAACGTACCTACCGTCACGTCATCGCCCTTCGGGCAGTCACGACCGAGGATTATATGACAGCGGACTGGGCGCGTCTGGGGGATGCCCTACTGGCGCGGGTAAGTAATCGGATTGTCAATGAGGTACCGGGGATCAATCGCGTGGTCTACGATGTAACCTCTAAGCCTCCCGCGACGATAGAGTGGGAGTAGCGGTCAAGGGGGCTCAACGTGCAACGCCCACGCAGCGGCGGCAGTAAAGGTCCTGAGTTCACTCTCGAGCCCACGGTTGCCACGCTGCGCGTGGTAGACGGGGTCGCGCGCACGAATGAGGCGACCCTAGCTCGCTCCCTAAGAACACCCTCCAGGGCAGCTCGTAGCCGAGTTGGTGATAGGCTATTGCTCCTCTTCTTTCCTGCCGGCCACGGCTCCCCTCATCTCTGCCGCGAAATCGTTGAGCTCGTCGCACAGACGTACTGGTCCACGCCCGGAAGCGTGACAGCCGCGCTCCGAAGGTCGATCTCCGTAGCGAACCGTCATCTCTTCGAGCACAACCTGAACGCTGGTCGCTCTGACCGCTGCTACGGCAGCCTGACGTGCGCCGTCCTCCGGGATCAAGACCTCTTCTTGCTGACGGCAGGGCCGGCCTGGGCCTGCGTTCTCCAGGACCAGGATCTCCGCTGCTTCCCCCGCGGGGAGAAGTTGGCCTATCTCGGTATCGGCCCTGTCCCGGACGTGCGACTACACCACGTTTTTGCATTCTCCGGAGACACCCTCCTACTGGCGCCCCACACCCTACTCCGAGATGCCGGCGAGGTAGGTGTACGACGCGCGCTTTGTATGGATGACGTCGACAACGCCGCAGCCAGCCTGATCCAAGTCGGGAGCGAGGATTTCGCGGCGCTCATCGCGCGGTGGGAGATTGCGCCCGAGAGCAAGCCGGCACCCACACAAGAGCCACCGCCGGTCGGCCTCAAGGAATCCAGTGCCCCAGCCCCCCGGGTAGGTGCCGAGGCCCGTCGAGATCGAGATGGAGCGCCGGCAGAGCCATCTCCTCCCAAGGAGAGACGCCGAGCTGAACGACCGCGGGTTCGCCAGCAGCGGCGGGAACGCATGGCCCAGGGCCAGGAAGTCTTGGAGAAGATCGGCCTGGCGTCAGGTAGAGTTCTCAGGGGTTTGGTCCGCCACCTAGGCAACGGACTGGCGTACGTCTGGCATGGATTGGCAGCGGTGGGAGCGGGCCTACTGGCACTGGGTGGCTGGCTCTTAGGCGCGGTCGTTCTTACGATTCGCAGTACCCTTCCAGGTACGCATCGGACGCCGCAGGCCAAGGGCCGTCGGCAACCGCCGCCTGAGGAGAACGCAACAGTGATGACGGTGATTGCCGTCGTAATCCCCCTTGTCATCCTGGCCCTGGTCGTACTTGCACACCTTCAATTCGCAACCCGCTCTCGTTTCCGCGGGTACGTCAACCGAGCAAAGGAGCAAATCGCCCAGGCACAGGCTGCCGGCAGCGACACCGAGGAGGCCCGGACCCATTGGGAGACGGCCCTTGAGGAGATAGAGGCAGCAGCAACGCTTGAGCCCGAGCACCCGGTTGCTCACGTTCTAAGAGAGCAGACCCGCGACGCACTCGACCAGCTTGACGGCATTCACCGGCTGGCCCTCACACAGCTGGCTGACTTCGGCTCTTCGAATGCCGAGCGCCGGATGGTCTTGACGGGGCAGACCCTCTTCGTGCTCGACGCCGCCGAGGGATGGGTAGCCGGCGTCCCGATTCGTTCCGATGCCGGCGATCCGGCTGTCGGAGAGGGCCCCAGCGAGACGCTTGTGCGTACGGGGCAACAGGTCGCGGGGGAGGAGCTGGGAGGGCTGGTGGACTGCGTCTGGGTCGAGGCCGAGGGGGGACGACATACAAGCGCACTCCTGGTCCTGGAAGAGAACGGTCGTCTGGTGACCTATGACCCTGCCTGGAGGGGGGAGGGGGGATCCCCGGAACTGTCCCTCGTCGAACTCAACTCGCCGCCACCAGGGACCCCCGTGGCGATCGGCACCTACGAGGGCCAGTTCTACGTGTTGGACGGAACCGCCGGCGGTCCCGGACAGATCTGGAGGTACAAGCCTCAGGGCGATGCATATCCTGGTCAACCCGAGCGATACTTCCCGGCTGATGCGCCTCAGGCGCTGGCACGGGCGACGGATATGGGGATCGACGGCTACATCTACGTCCTCTACGAGAATGGCCGTGTGGCAAAGTTCCTCGGGGGAGAGGAGCAGCCCTTCGAGGTGGAAGGTATCCCAGCTAGTCCGGTGGAGGTCGCCGGGTTCGCGGTGGACCCGAATGGCGACGGCTCCGTCTATCTCGCGGACCGAGGTAACGATCGTGTCGTCGCACTTGATGCTGAGGGTCGTTTCCGTGCCCAATTTCGCGGAGAGCCTCCCCTTACATCCCTGGAGGCACTTGCCGTCAGCCAGTCGCAAGGACGTCTCTGGCTGCTGGCGGGGGGAAAAGTCTATCGTGCCATCCTCCCTTGAGAGAGTCGCTGATTGCTTCCTGCATATCGCCGTGCTATAATGCCGCCGTCGTTCGAACAGGCCTTCATAAGAATATGATGTGGGAAGCTCGCAGCTTGCTGCCTAGAGCTGGGCGCACTACGGAAAGGGCAGTTCGTCATGGTGGTGGACGGAGTATGTGGGGAGGCGGACGGGTTTGGAGGGTGACGAGACCCAAGTGAGGCAGTCGGCCGGTTTGCTACAGCGGTTCTTCACGGCGACTCTGGTCGTCCTGTTTCTCGTGATCTCCGCGGTCGCGGGAATGTTCGTCTTCGATCAGGTGCGGCGGCGTATTGCTGCCTCCGATTCCCCACCACCGTTCACCACCGGGACCGCTATTGCTGACGAGGGCACCCCAACCCCGGACTTGACGAGCCCAGGACTCGTCTGGAAGGGGAAGGAACGGGTCAACCTCCTGGTTATGGGTATCGACCAACGGCCAGGTGAGGAGGGTGCGTTCCGCACCGACACGATGCTGGTGCTGACCATCGACCCAGTGACGAAGAAAGGCGGTATGCTGTCGATCCCACGAGACCTCTGGGTGCCAATCCCGGGGTATGGAGTGGGGCGGATCAACACGGCCCACGTGCTGGGACAACTGCACAATCACCCCGGCGGCGGGCCGGCATTGGCGGTGGAGACGGTTGAGACCAACCTCGGCATCCCGATTCATTACTACGCGCGCGTAGACTTCTCCGCTTTCGTGGAGCTCGTGGATCGTCTGGGGGGAATCGACGTCACGGTCGAGGAAGATATCGACGATCCAACCTACCCCTCGCACGATCCAGCCGATCCGTACGGCTACGACCCCCTGCGCATCGAGGCCGGTGAGCACCATTTCGACGGGGACATGGCGCTCAAGTACGCACGGACGCGTCACTCGGCGGGTGGAGATTTCGACCGCGCCGAGCGCCAGCAGAAGGTCCTGAGGGCAGTTTTCGAGAAAGTTACCCGCCTGGATATGCTGCCCACGCTGCTGGCTCAGGCGCCTCAACTATGGCGCACGCTCCAGGATTCGGTGGAGACGGATCTCACCTTAGATCAGATCATCGCCTTGGCGAGGCTCGCCAACGAAGTCTCTCCCGAAGATATCGAGACCGGCTTCATCGACGAGGAATATACCATCTTCTACGAGACCGACGGAGGCGAACAGGTCCTCATCCTCTTGCGCGACAAGACGCGAGAGCTACGCGATGACTTGTTCACTGCCGAGATGGAGTCCGCAGAGCCAACGGATGAGAGCTTGGTCGTAGAGGAGGCTGCAACTATCGAGGTCCTTAACGGAACGCTGACGCCGGGTCTGGCCGCCGATGTGGCCGCAAGACTGCGCCAAGAGGATCTGGAAGTCGCATCCACCGGGAACGCCGATAGGCAGGATCTCGAGACATCCCTGGTTGTCGCGCACACGGACAAGACGTACACAGCGGAGTACATCGCCAGATTCCTGGGACTGCCTGAGTCCGCTGTGGTTCAGGGTTACGAGCCAGGATCTGATTACGACATATCCGTCATTCTCGGTGCTGACTACGCGTCTCCGTAGTAGCCAGGAGCGACGGCTTTTCCGCAGCGCCAAGACGCGTGCCCCCTCAGTCTCCCACTCCGCCGTCCAATGGCCGACTGGGCCAGGAAACAGACAATCAGCACCGTGCGTCGCATTCCAACAAGCAAGGAGCTCACGTGACCCAGGCCAACGGTGAGCGCATCGCAGTAGGAGACCCTCGCGCACGAGGCATCTTCAGGTCGGTGGCTGGTGAATACTCGCCAAACGAACGGCAACAACCTTGGTCTGGCTTTCTGCGTGTCAGCTGGCCCTGGCAACGGAGCTCAGGCTCCAGCAGGCGACTCTCGGACTGTTCCTTCAAGTATCTCGCGAGTGTGTCTGGCGATACGTCGGCTGGGGACGGTAGAATCTCCCATTGACCATTGTCGTAGTGAGGGGCCTGCTTCATCCGGAGGACAAGAGGTTCATCGAGCGCGGCTCGGAGGAGCCAGCGTATCTCTAGAGGGAGCAGCGGGCAGCGAAAAGGGACGTGACTTCCAGAGGAGGACGAATCATGGAGAAGCTTCTCATCGAGGGCGGACACCCGATATCCGGCACGTTCGTCCCTAGCGGCAATAAGAACGCGGCCCTTCCCCTTCTGGCCGCCTGCGTACTGACTGACGAGCCCGTAACGCTGTGCAACATGCCGAACATCGGGGACATCCAGACTATGGCCGAGATCCTCGCAGACATCGGCGTGGCCGTCAAGCAGCTCGATCCTCACAGTTGGCGGCTGCACGCAAAGGATGTGCGCACGGATAGGCTGAGTGCGGAACTATTTGGTCGGATCCGCGGCTCGATCACCCTGGCAGGTCCGATGCTCGCGCGGACCGGTTCGGTCCAGATGCCGCGACCTGGAGGAGACGTGATCGGTCGGCGCCGCGTAGACACGCACTTCCTGGCTCTCAGCTCCCTTGGCGCCAGGGTCGACAGCGATCTGACGTTCCGGCTCAAGTGCGATCAGTTGAAGGGCTCTGACATCCTGCTCGACGAGGCGAGCGTCACTGGCACGGAGAACGCCCTTATGGCCTCCGTACTGGCGAAGGGCACGACCGTGATCCGACACGCGGCGTGCGAGCCCCACGTGCAAGATCTCTGTCACATGCTCTGCCAATTCGGGGCGCAGATCGACGGGATTGGGTCGAACACGCTCACCATTCAAGGCGTCGACAAGTTGAGCGGCGGGGAGTTCCGCGTTAGCCCCGACCATATGGAGATCGGCAGCTACATGGCGCTGGCGGCCGTGACGGGGGGAGAGCTGCTCATCAAGGGAGCGGCCCCCGAACATCTACGCATGGTCGCGCTAGTCTTTGATCGGCTGGGAGTGGAATTTGAGGCTCAAGGGGAAGATATCCTCGTGCCCCAGGAGCAGAGGCTGAAGATTACGCCGGATGTGGGAGGCGCAATCCCAACGATAAAGGATGCGCCGTGGCCAGCCTTCCCCGCCGATTTGATGAGCATAGCAATCGTGCTGGCATCTCAGTCCGAAGGTACGGTCCTGATCCACGAGAAGATGTTTGAGAGCCGCCTGTACTTCGTGGATCAGCTAATCGCTATGGGGGCGCGGATCATCCTGTGCGATCCGCACCGTTGTGTTGTCCAGGGTCCCGCACCCCTCCACGGCGAAGAGGTCAGCAGCCCCGACATCCGAGCCGGCATGGCACTGCTCATCGCGGCGCTGTGCGCTGAGGGGGAGAGCCTCATCCGGAATATCCGGCAGATCGACCGCGGGTATGAATGCATCGATGAGAAGCTGAACTCACTGGGCGCCAAGGTGAGGCGTATCCGTGATTAGATTCCACGACGGACCGCCGAGGATGGGAGAGCTCGACTTTTCCGCAGGAGGGCTGACGGTCAGCAGCTCACAAGCGCCCGGGGGTGGCGCTCTACGGAAGACTGAAAAGACCCCGGTGCGCAATCCGGGCATCAGCGTAAGGATCCCGTTAGGTAACCATAAGTCTGACGTCAAGCGGGGTCGACCCGGGTGTGCTATAGTTAGTTTCGAGTCAGGGGCGGTTTCTCTTCTTCTCCTCCTTTTGGCGAGAGCCGGGGTACATTACCCCGGCTCTCTGTGCGTATATGAGGCCAGCACCCTCCCTACCAGCCTTGCTCGCTGCCTAGCTGGGTCCCGATGAAGCGCGACGGCCACCAGATAGCGAGGGCCGCGACCCTGGTCATGGCCCTGTTCGTCCTTAGCCGACTTCTCGGCCTTGGGCGTCAGATCATCATCAGCGCGTATTTCGGCACCAGCGGCGACCTCGACGCCTACTTGGCCGCCAATCGGATCACCGAGACGGTATTCCTCGTCGTGGCCGGCGGCGCTCTGGGCTCAGCCTTCATCCCCACGTTTGCCGATCACCTGGCTCAAGATGACGATGCAGGTGCCTGGGAGCTGGCGTCGGCGGTGATCAACCTGGCCATAATGGCCATGACCGCGGCAGTGGCCCTCATCGCCCTCTTTGCTCCAACGTTGGTCAGGACGGTGATCGCTCCCGGATTCGACGTTCCCCGCCAGATGCTGACCGTGCGGTTGCTCAGGCTCATGCTGGTCACACCCATCGTCTTCAGCGTCAGCGGCGTGGTGATGTCGGCATTGAACGCACATCAACACTTTCTTCTGCCCGCTCTAGCACCATCCATTTACAATCTCTCAATCATCCTCGGTGCGGCTCTCCTGGGACCACGATACGGCGTCACAGGGATGGCCGTAGGCGTTGTAGCGGGCTCGGCTCTCCACTTGTTGGTCCAGGTACCGCAGCTAGTTCGGTTTGGCGCCCGCTACGTACCGGTGCTCGCGCTAGATAATCCCAGCGTCCGCGAGGTGGGGCGCCTGATGGGGCCCCGCGTGCTGGGCACTGCCGTAGCCCAGCTCAACCTGGTGATCAACAACAGCCTCGCCACTCGGATGGGTGAGGGCGCCGTCTCAGCCATCAATTTTGCCTGGATGCTTATGCTCCTGCCGCAAGGGGTCTTCGCCCAGGCGATCGGCACCGCCGCTTTCCCCACGTTCGCCAAGCAGGCAGCCAGGGGAGAACGAGAGGCACTCAGGCGCGCCCTCTCGTCAACCCTTAGGGGGATCATCTTCCTCAGCATCCCCGCCACCGTGGGCATGATTATCGTGGGTGAGCCAATCGTTCGCCTTCTGTTCGAGCGGGGCGCCTTCAGTTCGGGGTCTACGCGAGCCGTGGCCTGGGCACTGGCCTTCTTCGCTCTGGGACTGGTCGGGCACGCCGGCTTGGAGATTGTCGCTCGAGCCTTCTACGCGCTTCACGACACCTTCACACCAGTCTGGGTGGGGGGGCTGACGATGGTCTTGAACGTCTTGCTCAGCCTCGTACTCCCGCGGCTATTCGCCTCGGCTGGCCTGCAGGCCTTCGGGGGCCTGGCACTGGCGAACTCCATCGCCACCGTCCTGGAGTTCGTAGCGCTGCTCGTCCTCATCCAGCGGCACACGGGGGCCGCATGGGGTGCGCAGATGAGACGAACCGTCGCCACGAGCGCTATGGGGGCCCTCGCCATGGGCCTCGCCCTTGTGGGCTTTCGCGCCGCCCTCCCATCCGCCGCTGCATTGGTTCACGGCGGGGGCGGGATCGTCCTTGGCCTGGGAACCTACCTGATAACGACACTTCTCCTCCGCTCCGAGGAGCTTCGCACGATGGGCCGGCTAATCCTCAGGCGCTAGGCCAAGTCCCCTACCTCCCCGTCTCGAGGTCAAAGGGCTGATCCCCGTCCGACGGGGTCGTCTGCTCCAATTTGAGCTCAGCCTCGTCCAGTTTCCGGCTGCAAGCCCCGGCCAGGGCCCGACCGCGCTCGAAGAGACTCAGGCTATCCTCGAGAGCGAGTTGCCCCTCTTCAAGACGGTCCACAATCCTCTCCAGCTCGGCAAAGGCTTCCTCGAACGGCAAGCCCTCGAGATCGGTGGTCTCTTCCGCAGACATCATCATCTCCTCTAGGGACGGTGAGGTTTGGCCAGGATCTCCATCACCCGGAGATCAAAGAACTCCTGGGCGTTGGCGGGCACGAGGACCATGGCAGTGTCAGCGCCCCGGCCGCTGCCAGCGACGGCGATACAAGGTTCGCCGACCGTCGCCAGTCCCGCGTCGGCGGCCATGAGTGCAATCTCCACGCAGACTTTCGTGCCCTGTCCAAAGATACGGAGGGTGTAGGCGATGATCTCATCCGTCAAATAGGTACCCAGCTTCTTTCGCACGGCTCGGTTCACGCCACCAAGGGCGTGTTGGCACGTGAGAATGGTGACCCCGGCGGCCTCGATGGCAGCTCGGTTCTCGTCGGTCAACTGCTGGACGTTCCGTTCCACAAAGCCGGTCGAGTGCGATACGACAACCAGATTGCGGTCTCCAAACATAGCAGCAGCCAGCGCACCCGTATTCCCGCGCGTGCTGGCCACCAGAATGGTGTTGATGTCGAGCTCGTTCGAACGCTGCTGAGCAATCTCCAGCGTGCGTTTCGTGTTTGACGGTCCTGGTTCATCGAAGTAGACAGCTTCAAAGATGGTTTTTGACATACGGCATTCCTTTCTCTCTATCAGATGTGTCAACTGGCTTGGGCGTCGTGATCAAGGCCCGCGAGGCCCGACAGCCCCCAACGGCCCTATCACGAGGTCTCGACTGGGAACTCCCCATCGGCGACACGGACCCTCAGCGTGTCACCCGGTGAGACTTGATCGACAGAGCGCACCACCGTTCCGTCCCGGTCTTGTCTGACAACGGCGAATCCCCTCTTCAGTGTCCCCTCCGGGCTCAACCCTCGCAGGCGTCCTTGGAGCCCGTCAAGCCGCTCGCCCCGGATACGAATCTCGTGGTGGACAGCCTTCTCGGCCCGGCCTATGAGATCGTCGATTCGCTGGCGGGTCTGCGCCATCCGGTTTCTAGGCGAGAGATGCCGGAGCGCCCTGACTCTATCTTTGAGCCGCCAGCGCCGCTGGTCAATCACGGCACGCAGGGCCCCGCCGAGGTCACGGCGCCACGCCTCGACCTGAGCACGGAGCTCGGCCTCATCCGGCACCGCCAGCTCGGCCGCGGCCGACGGAGTGGGCGCGCGCCTGTCTGCAGCGAAATCCGCTAGAGTGAAATCGGTCTCGTGCCCCACGCCGCAAATCACGGGGATCCTGGACTCAGCCACAGCGCGGGCAACGCGCTCATCGTTGAAGGCCCACAGCTCCTCCAGACTTCCCCCGCCCCGAGCCACGAGGATGACGTCCAAGTCGTCCTTTTGATTGAGGATCTCCAGCGCATCAACGATCTGACGTGGCGCCGCATCTCCCTGCACCAACGTCGGGGAGAGAAGCACGGTTGCGAGGGGAAAGCGACGCCTCAAGACGTTTACGATATCCCGCAGTGCCGCCGCGCCCGGCGAAGTAACGACGCCAATGCGCCGCGGGAAACGCGGTAGCGGCCGCTTCCGCTCCGGCGCGAAGAGACCCTCCTCCTCAAGCCGGGCTTTCAAGCGTTCAAACTGACGATATAGATCCCCGACCCCGGCCGGGCGAATCTGGTCGACGTAGAGCTGGTAGACACCTCGAACCTCGTAGACGCCGACCCGACCGTGGCCTAGGACCTGGTCGCCGTCCGTCGGCAGGTACCTATGACGTCGCGCGTCGCTGCTCCACATGAGACACCGAATCTGGGCACCGCCATCCTTGAGCGTGAAGTAGCAGTGCCCCGAAGAAGCCTGCACAAAGTTCGAGACTTCGCCCTCCAGCCACAGGTCTCTCAGCGCCGCGTCGCGATCAATGAGACGGCTGATGTGAGCCGAGAGCTGACTAACGGTGTAGGGCTCAGAGTACGTGGAGGCGAACAAATCCAGCTGTTCAAACATAGGAGGTTGACTTAGGCATAGGCTAGCATCGACGACATCGACAGTCCTATCGGGTCAGAACTTGCCAGGCGAAGATGAGAATCATCGTGACCCCGATGGAGAGCTGAATGCCCACAGAGAGGACGTAGCCAATCAGCCAACCGACCACGACCCTCATCGTCTTCTCCCAGTCCCGGCGTTGATACCACTCGGTGACGATCAGGCCGATGAGAGCGCCCAGCACAGCCCCGGGGACTGCCCCTATGCCGAAAAACAAAAAACCCACCGCGCCACCAACGATAGCGAGAAGAATGGCAGCCAGCAGTGACCAATTCGAGGCCCCGCCGGCTTTGGCACCGACCTGACTCATCCAGAACTCGGCGCTGAAACCCAGGCCTCCTAAGAAGGTAATGACGAGGAACACCAGTGGATCGATGGCCCTGAATCCCTCGGCGATCGCATAGATCAGGATCACGAACCAGATAAAGACGATGTCGGGGAAGATCGGGATGAGGATGCCAAACAAGCCAGCCACCATCGCGACCAGGGCGATCCAGAATACCCACATCGGGAGACCCATGCCATACCCTTCAATAAGCCGAAGATCGGCCCGAGGGCCGATCTTGATGACGAAAATGGGCCGTGCAGGAATCGAACCCGCGACCCTGGGCTTAAAAGGCCCCTGCTCTACCAACTGAGCTAACGGCCCACGCCGGCAGTATAACACGCGCAATACCCATTGTCAACCGTCCTGAACTCGGGAGGTTCCAGGGTCTGCTAACGAGTTGTCGCGGACATGGTGACCGGTTGGACACCGTCGGCGCCAAACGGGCGCCGGTCTACTGGCCAGTTGTGACTGGCATGCGAGGCAAGCACACGCTCGTGAGGTGCGACCCACCTGAGAGGTGCATCGCACCGGTGGCGGCGACAACTCGTTAGTGCACCCACCGAAAAGGCCGTCTCTTTTGAGACGGCCTTCAAACGACGCCCTGTACGCGAGGTGTGTTGCTCGCGCGCCTGATCTATGAGAGAGCTGGGGTGCTAGCCGCCTGCTGTGGACCCACGCCCGCGGCGCCGGCCTGCCCACAGGGGACGACCTGTCTCGTCCCGCAAGATGGCCGCATTGCCATTCGAGAGGTTCTTGATCTGGGCCACCTCGAAGGCATCACTCTCATAGAAACCCTCCACCTCGACTTCGTCCCCGATCTCGACGGCTACGGCCTGGGCTTCCCAGTACCACTCGGGGCCGAGATGGACCTGCCTGGGTCCGTCCAGGGTGTCGAGCGTGAGGGCATTTCCTTCGAGTCCGAGCACCGTACCCTCCAGGATCTCCCAGGTATTGCTGGGATGATCGGCGAGGGAGGCGCCGTCGCCTGCACCACCGTTGGCGTGGCCGACTGCGCTGCCAGCACCAAGACCGGGCGTGCGACCCCGGCCCGGGGCTGAGTTCTGGGCTCTGCCGCGGTAGCTGTTGCCCTGCTGAGCTCCCTCGTCGGCGGTGCGGCCGGATCCTCCTCTAATGCCCGTGCCGAGTTCCGCAGGGCCGCGACCCCGGGATATGTCCTCTCCACCAGTAGCCCTCCCCGCGCCCTGGTAGCCGTAGCCTTGTTGGTCGGTGGTCTCTTCCGCCCGGGTGTAGCCGGGGCCGTTCGCCGCAGCTAATCCGTCTGTGGGTCGGAGCAGGATGTAAGCTGTGCCCCCTATGAGCGCCAGGGCCAGTGAACCAGCGAGTCCTATCGTCAATGTCTTCGCTATCATGATCAGTCTCCTAGAATGTTAGGACAGGGTGGGGCAGGCTTCTTGCTCGCGCCGGGAAGACGCCTTCCGCCCGTCCGAGAGTATGCGCTTCGTCATGCAGACGATCCAGTTCCAGTGGAGTACGAGGTGGATCAGCACACCCGCGATCATCACCAGGCTGACCCAGGTGTGGAGATCGCTCCATATCGCCCGATCGATCCCCAGCATCTCAGTGCGGAAGCTTGGGTTACGCCCTCCTTGGTAGCCGCCGGATCCGGCGAAGAGGAAGACGACTCCACTGAGGGCCGAGGCGATGAAGGCGACGGCGATCACAGCGTCCAGCAGGTAGTTTAGTTGTGTTTTCGACACGTGAACCTCCCTTATTTTCTTAGTGTAGGAAGATGATAGCAGAGGGGTTTGAAGAATCGATGAAGGACGGATGAAGATTTGATGAGGATTCCTGCGCTGGGAGAAGCTTGGGAAGACAGGTCTGCAGAGAGAGTGCGGGGTTGAGGTCGTAGGCGTGTGCCTGTGGATGGGGTAGCAGAAGGGGTGTTGAGACGGGCCTGCGGGAGGGAGTCTTGCCGATTGGGTGGAGGGCGTTTAGGTCATCTGGAGGGGGAGGATCTCCCGGGCCAGGATGTTGACGGCGCCGTCGCGCCGCTGGATCTGGCCCTTCACGACCGCGAAGGGGGATTGGAGGGCCTCGCGGTGCTCCTCATAGATCTGGGGCCAGATGACGACGTTCATCAGCCCGCCCTCGTCCTCCAGGGCCAGGAAGACGACGCCCCTGGCTGTGGGAGGGCGTTGGCGCGAGACAATCATACCCCCCACCTGGACCCAGCGTCCATCCTCCAGGGCCGGCAGCTCCTGGCTGGGGGTCAGGTCCATGCCCTCCATCTGGTCGCCCACCAGGGACGTGAGATGTTCCCGGGCGCTCATCCCGGTGTGCGCCACTTCGGTCCAGAGCCTGCCCCGCGGCGAGAGGAAGGCGAAGCGGGGGCGATCCTCTGCGGCGGGGAGGGGGAGCTCCGGCGGCCGGTCGGCCGCGTCGAGGGCCTCTTGGAGCTCCCAGACGAGGTCCCGCCGGGAGACGCCCCAGGCGTCGAAGCCGCCAGCCCAGATCAGGGACTCCACGGCGCGCCGCCCCAGCCGGGTGCGCCGACAGAAGTCGGTCAGGGAGCGGAAGGAACCGAAGCGGCGCGCGCCGATTACGTCCTGCCCTCCCGTCTCAGCCAAGCCGTTGACGACGGCCAGGCCCAGCCGGAGAGTGTCTCCATCCACCGTGGCCTCGAGGTCGGAGGCCTCCACATCCACGGGGTGGATCTCGACGCCAGCGCGGCGGGCCTCGGAGACGATGACGTGGGCGGGATAGAAGCCCATGGGCTGGTGGCGGAGCAGGGCGGCGAAGAAGGCCAAGGGGTGGTAGCGCCGCAGCCAGGCCGACTGATAGGTCAGCACGGCGAAGGCCGCCGCGTGGCTCTTGGGAAAGGAGTAACCCCCGAAGGCCTGGAGCTGCCGGAAGACCTCCTCCGCCTCCTCGGTGGTGACGCCGCGCTCGGCCGCGCCCTCAAGAAAGCGGGCCTTGAAGGCCGTGATCCTCTGCTTGGCCCGCTTGTGCGAGAGGGCGCGGCGCAGAAGCTCCGCCTCCCCCGGCCTGAATCCGGCGAGGTCGCGGGCCACCTTCAGCACCTGCTCCTGGAAGATGATCACGCCCAGTGTCTCCCGAAGGGCGTTCTCCAGGAGGGGATGGGGGTACGTGACGGGCTCCTGACCGTCGCGGCGGTTCAGATAGGGATGGACCATCTGGGCCTGAAGCGGGCCGGGGCGGATGAGGGAGATCTGAATGACCAGGTCGTCGAAGGAGCGGGGTTGGAAGCGGGGAATGACGCTGGCCTGCGCCCGTGACTCCACCTGGAAGACCCCGATGGTCTCGCCGCGGCAGATCATATCGTAGACCTCGGGATCGTCCTGCGACAGTGTCGAGAGGTCGGGCCGCTGTCCCGTCTGGGCCTCGACGATGGTCACGGCATCCTCGATGGCGGAGAGCATCCTCAGGCCCAGCAGGTCGATCTTCACCAGGCCGGCGCCCTCGAGGCCGTCCTTGTCCCACTGCGTGACCAGCCGATCCTCCATGGTGGCGGGCTCCAGGGGCACGAGGTCGCAGAGGGGGGAGCCGGAGAGGACCATGCCCCCGTTGTGAATGCCGAGGTGGCGGGGGATGCCCTCGAGTTGGGGCACAAGGCTCAGCAGGTTGTGGAACGGCCTGCCCGCCAGCTGCTCGGCCTCGAAGGCCTCCAGCATGCCCCGGGATTCCTGCACGCTCCGGGCGTCGTAGATGTCGAGGGACTCGGAGAGGCGCTCCACCAGGGAGGGCGGAAAGCCGAGGACGCGAGCCACATCGCGGACGGCCGAGCGGGCGCGGAAGGTGATGAAGGTGGAGGCCATAGCGGCGTGCTCCCGGCCGTATCGCCGGTAGACATACTGGATGACCTCCTCGCGCCGGTCGGCGGCGATGTCCAGGTCGATATCGGGGGGTGATCCCCGCTCCGGGGAGAGGAAGCGCTCGAAGACGAGATCGCACGCCACCGGGTCGATGGGACTGATGTCCAGGAGATAGGCCACCAGGGAGTTGGCGGCGCTTCCCCGGCCCTGGCAGCGAATGCCGGATTGTTGCGTGAAGCGGACGATGTCCCAGACGACGAGGAAGTAGTTGGCCAGCTCCATCTGATTGATCACCGCGAGTTCCCGGTCCAGGAGCTGAGTGGGCGGGTCGGTGGGGTAGCGGCGGTGCATCTCCCGTTCGCACAGCCGATGGAGCTTCTGTTGATCGGAGATATCTCCACGCTGTTTCTGGGCCCGGGTTGTCGCGAGGGGCGCCTCAGGGAAGGTCTGGACGCCGTTGGGGAGGTAGGTCGCGGCGGATGCGCACCGCTTGGCGAGGCGGAGGGTGTTCTCCAGGGCGATGGGGATGTCGCTGAACAACGCCTCCATCTCCCGGGGGGCGCGGAGGACGGCCTCGTCGTTGGGCCGCAGCAGGTCGCCGGCGTCCTCGAGCGTGGTCTGATGCCGGATGCAGCGGAGGACGTCGTGGACGTCGCGCTGGTCGCGGTGGAGGTAATGGGCGTTCCCCGTCGCTACCACGTTGAGGCCGGTCTGATTGGCGAGCGTTGTTAGACGCGCTATGAGTCGATCGTCGTCCAGCCGATAGTGGTGTTGGAGCTCGATGAAGAAGCGGTCGGGTCCGAAGATGTCGATGTAGCTGCGGGCGGCGACCAGGGCCTGTTCCGGCTTCTTGTCCATCAGGAGACGGGGGATCTGGCCCTGGCGGCAGCCGGAGAGGGCAATCAAGCCGTTGTTGTGGGCGGCGAGGATGCGTGGGTCCAACCGGGATACACCCTTCTCCTGGTCGCGGCGCGCTAGTGTGATCAGGCGGCAGAGGTTGGCGTATCCCTCGGCGGTTTCGATCAAGAGGGTCAGATGGTGGTCGTTCTCCTCCCCGCCACCGGGTCCCATGAGGGTCATCTCGCTCCCCAGAAGCGGCTTCACCCCCGCGGCCTGGGCGGCCTTAACAAACCGCACCGCCCCGTAGAGCGCGTCGTGATCGGTCAGGGCGATGGCGGGGAGCTTCAACTCGGCGGCGCGGGCGGCCAGGGCCTCCGGGGCAGGGACGCCGTCGAGGAGGCTGTGGCTGGAGTGGGCGTGAAGCTCAGCGTAGGCAGGGGCGCGGTCCTTGGAGAGGGACGCTGTGTTCGGGCGATCCTCCCTCGACGGGCCAGGATGGGACAGGCGTGACAAAGGAGGGTTGCTACGGCCGAAGGGAGGCGGCTTCAGATGTGGCGGCGTTCCAGATACCATTGGTTGGCCCGCACGTCGCGGAAGATGACTTTCATTCTGCCGGGCGCTGGAGTCGATCCAGGTGATGGTGGCGAGCCAAGGGCTTGAAGCGGACGGGCTGGCTCTTTCGCCCCACTCTGGATCTCAAGCCGGAAGTAGTCGCGCTCGATGGGGTTGCTCCACCAACGGCGGCGTTCCCGCCAGTGCTCGTAGATGGTCTGGACCTGCCGGATGCGCTCGCGCCAGACGACGGCCCTCGGATTCCCATCGCGGTCGGTGGTGACCTGTATGGGACAGGGCTCCGGGGCGACGACGAGGGAGGCGACGAGGATCGAGAGCTCCCCGAAGCGATCGCGCAGCCGGCGGAGGGTCTCGCGCAGGGCCCGGCCGAAGG
>Ga0180431_10004444_pt1 | contig 17515 bp, 17 predicted proteins | sample SS_ome_11_FD_132459 | JGI IMG/M metagenome (GOLD analysis project Ga0180431, IMG submission 132459) | Hypersaline lake sediment archaeal communities from the Salton Sea, California, USA - SS_1_MS_1 metaG | ecosystem: Environmental > Aquatic > Non-marine Saline and Alkaline > Hypersaline >... | reverse complement strand
GATTTCTCGTCAGGACAGAAGCTGAATTGAGCGGACGTGAAATGGCTAGAGCAGTCGGAATCTCTCATGTTATCTGCAGCCGGTCTCTCCAAGAATTTTCACAACACGGTCTTGTGAAAATGAGGAAAGTGGGGCGTTCGATACTCTATTCATTGAATAAGGAACATATCTTGTTGGACGAGATATTGGCACCTTTGTTCAAAAAAGAGGAAAAGCTCTTTCAATCACTTACTCGTGCAATTCTAGCTCCTTTAACAGGTATTAAACCGATCAGTCTGATATTGTATGGAAGCCAAATAGACGAAAAAAGAGTCCGCCCTGACAGCGATTTCGATATCTTATGCGTCATACGCAATGATACGGATATAAAAAAATTCAAGAACGAGATCTCCCGGTCAGAAGTTCAGATAGAAAGAAAATACGGCAACCGCCTCTCTCTCCTTGTTATGAGAAAAAGGGAATTTCAAAAGAGGAAAAAAAGGGAAGATCCTTTGTTATTTGAAATCGAAGAACAGCATAGACTGTTGTTTGGCAAGCATTTTAGAGAAATATAATGGCCGATAAATTTAAAATCGGAAAGTCCTCCAAAGAAGATTATAAGAAGTTTTAGAGAAAGGCAGGTGAATTTCATGAAATGATGCAGCATAGCTTGATGAAAGAAAAGTGGAATGCAGCAGGATTAAATGCGATCCACACAGGGATTTCCGCCAATGACGCTTTATTGACCTTCCATTTCGGATTGAGAAGTATCAGTCCAAAGCATGACGATGCAGTAAGATTGCTCATTTCTATGATGAAAAGGAACGACGCAGAAAATAAAGCCAAACACCTGAGGCGGCTTATTTCAGTGAAAAACCTTGTGGAATATGATGGAAGACTGTTATCAAGGAGCGAAGCAGAGTCATTAGCAAAGCATGCTGAAAGATTTCTGGTTTGGGTTAAATCTCTCCTGCCATAATTTTCCATTTAAGGCATCTTATCCAGATTGACTCTCATTTTTGTAATTGATATGCTTTTGTCTAAATCAACTCGCCTGAGGGAGAGGGATATATGGCCATAATATGCCCTAAGTGCCAGCATGAAAATCCTGAGGGGACCCTCTACTGCGGAAAATGTGCCGCCCCTTTAAAAATCGCTAAAGGAAGCGACGCAACAAAAACCCTGATCACTGCTAAGGAAAGCCTAAAGAAAGGAACCACTCTTGCCGGACGATACACGATCATCGAAGAGCTGGGCCGGGGCGGGATGGGTGTGGTCTACAAGGCTGAGGACACCAAGCTCAAAAGGACCGTGGCGCTTAAGTTCTTGCCCCCCGAGCTGACCCACATTCCGGATGCCAGCGATCGCTTCATGCGCGAGGCCCAAGCCGCTGCGGCTCTAGACCATCCCAACATCTGCACTGTCTATGAATTCGATAAAGCTGAAGACACATCATTCATTTCCATGGCTTACATCGAAGGGCAGAGCCTGAAGAGAAAGATCGAATCTGGCCCAATCGAGCTGGAGGAAACTCTGAGGATTGCGGAGCAGGTGTCTGAAGGACTGCAGGAGGCGCACAAGAAAGGAATCGTGCACCGGGACATCAAAAGCTCCAATATTATGATAGATGAGAGGAGCCAGGCGAAGATCATGGATTTCGGACTGGCCCGGGTTGCAGGACGCACACTCTTAACCAAGGACGGATCGACCATGGGAACGGTGGCCTACATGTCTCCTGAGCAGGCCAAAGGTGAAGAGGTCGATCATCGGACAGATATCTGGTCATTGGGTGTGGTCCTTTATGAGATGCTCACCGGAGAGATCCCCTTCAAAGGGGAACACGACCAAGCCGTGATCCACTCCATCCTTCACCGGCAGCCGGCGTCCTTGAAAAAAGCCAAGCCCGACGCGTTATCTGGGCTGGAGGATATTGTCTTCCAGGCTTTGGCCAAGAAGCCGTCTGGCCGATATTCGAACATGGAGGAATTCGCGGAGGACCTTGCTGCTGTGGCCGAAGGCCTCAAACCGTTCAAGGCCCGGCCGGCCCTCCCCGAGAAGTCCATTGCCGTGCTCCCGTTCATCAACGACAGCCCGGACCAGGAGAACACCTACTTCATCAACGGGGTCATGGAGGAGATCCTGGGGAACCTCCAGAAGATCAAGGCGCTCCGGGTCATCTCCCGCACGTCGGTCGAACAATACCGGGATAGGAAGAAGTCCGTCCGGGAGATCGCCGACGAGCTGGGCGTGAACTACATCGTGGAGGGCAGCGCCCAGAAATACGGCAACGCCTTTCGCTTGCGGGCCCAGTTGATCATGGCCGCCCAGGAAACCCATCTCTGGGGGGAGTCGTTCCAGCAGAAGATCGGCGACATCGAGGATATCTTCAACATCCAGATAACGATCGCGAAATCCATCGCTGAAGCGCTTCGAGCGGTCATATCTCCTGAAGAAAAACGGATCATCGAAAAAATACCGGACGCTGATCTCGCGGTCTATGATGACTTTCTGAAGGCCCGCTCTCACATATATGATGGTCGAAGGGAAGCTTTGAACAAAGCTCTGGAAGCCCTGACCAGCGGCGTCGCGAAAAATCCCGGCTGGGCGCCTCTCTATGCGGGTCTTGCGGAAGTCTGGCTGTGGATACAACAAAACGGGTTTGAACAGCCGTCCGTTACCGCTCCCCAGATCATCGAGAACCTGAACAAGGCGCTGGCCTTGGACCCGGATCTTGCTGGGGCTCATTACCTAAGCGCCATGATCGCCCATCTCGTGGATTGGGATTGGGAGAAGAGCGAAAAGGAGTTCTTGAAGGCCCTGGCTATCAACCCCAACGATGCTCTTTCCAGGGGACTCTATGCCCATCTCTTATTGATCATGCATAGGAAAGATGAGGCTTTGGCCCAGAATGAGCTGGCGCTGAGCCTCGACCCGCTGAATCCCATGATGAAGCTCACCAATATCGGAACGCTGCTGCAGGCCGGTGAATATCAAGCCAGCTTGTCTCTCGCGGAAGAAGCCGTGGCCAACGATCCGGACAATTTAAACCTCAATCAGATGATCGAGATCGCCGCTTACAGGTTAAAGCAGTACGACAAAGTTATCCGAGCAGTCCGACACATTCTTCCCTTTCCCCTCGAGGAAGATGCTTATAAGGACATCGAGAGGATATACAGCGAATCGGGGATCGTCGCGGCGTATGGAAAGATCGTGGAGCGTCTGGAGAGATACGCCGAAAGCCAGCCCGTCGGTTTAATGGATATGGCCTTCAGGTATCTTGTGGCGGACGAGCCCGATAAAGCCATGGATTGGGTCGAGAAGGAATTCGAGATGCACGACCCAAACATGACCTACATCACCACACCGGCGCGGTATTTTGAGCGACTGTTCGGGGATCCCCGGTTCATCGCCATTTGTGAGAAAATGAACCTTCCGGTAGATGAAAAAGAATAAAGGATAGGAAGAGAAGATAAAGAGGAACACGGAAATGTTATCTCAAGATACACGTTTAAAGTTTTAGCCTTTTAATAATTCTTTCCAGGTCTTTTCTGTCAATCACACGGAGAATAATAACAGTTTTATCATGCACCCTATAGAGGGCTCTAAAATCTCCCGATCGGATCCTGTAGATAGGGGGCTTGAACCCTTTGAGCTTTTTGATATTTGGACTGGGAGAGAAAGGGTCTCTGGAAAGTTTTTGGATGGAAGTGATAATCTTTTTCTTTGAAATTTCTGGAATACAATCCAGATCATCGACAGCCGAGGATGTGAGTTGAATTTCGAGTTTAGCCAATTTTATGTTTCTGACCGGGATAGATACTCATCTAAAGATACGATCCTACCTTTTTTCACATCCTCTTCAGCTTTTTTGATTTTTCGCCTTATTGAAGGGCTGTGTTCGATGATAAAATCTTCGAGATCATCTTCTGTGAGGGGGAGGATAGAAGCGGCCGGCTTTCCCCTGTAGGTGATTATTAAAGGATTTCCTTTCATCACATCAGCCAGAAGCTTGTTTGTTTTATTTTTTAAATCAACCGTATTGGCAACTTTCATGATCGCTTCTCCTACATGGCTATTATAATAGCCTTTTGTGAAGTGTCAAGCCATTTATAAATAAAGGGCTTGTAGTTTAACATCTTAAATTCAATCAGTATTTGACACTTTTTTTGGAAATGAATATTCTTTTAGCGAAGAAGCGATATAAGGGAAAATGAGCAAAAAATGCCCCAAGTGCAGGCATGAAAATCCTGAGGATACGCTTTTCTGCGGTAAATGCGGTACATCTTTGGAGTCCGATGGGGGAAGTGATGTTACCAGAACTTTTATTACTTCAAAGCAGAAACTGCAGAAGGGGAGTACTTGGGCGAGAAGATATACTATCCTTGAAGAACTGGGCCGCGGAGGGATGGGTGTTGTCTATAAGGCCGAAGACACCAAACTTAGAAGGATGGTGGCGCTTAAGTTTCTACCGTAGGAATTCACTTACATACAGGAAGTGAAGGAGCGGTTTATGCGTGAAGCCCGGGCAGTCGCGGCCTTGGATCATCCCAATATCTGCACAATTTATGAATTCGACGAGGACGAAGGAAAGAATTTCATTTCCATGGCCTATATCAAAGGTCAGAGCTTAAAAAAGAAGTTGGAATCAGGCCACCTGGAGCAGGAAGAGGCCATCAACATCGCCGCCCAGGTTGCCGAAGGACTGCAGGAGGCCCACGACAAGGGCATCGTCCACCGGGATATAAAGAGCGGAAACATCATGGTGACAGATAAAGGCCAGGCAAAGATCATGGATTTTGGACTGGCCAAGACCTCAGAACATACTCTTTTAACCAAAGAGGGGACGACCATGGGCACGATCGCCTACATGTCTCCCGAAAACAGGCAAAAGGAGAATCGGTCGACCATAGGACAGACATCTGGTCCTTTGGAGTAGTGCTTCATGAGATGCTCACCGGCTGCCTGCCTTTTAAAGGCGACAATGAACAGGCTGTGCTGTATTCCATTTTAAAAGAGAAACCGGAGCCGATCACAGGTGTAGAATCAGACATATCTAAATCGATCGAGCAGGTGATATATAGGACCCTCGAGAAAGAACCTGAAAAAAGATACCAGAAAATTGATGCGCTTTTAGACGATCTCAAATCCATATCGGAAGGCATAGTACCTGAGGAGATAAAAGACAGGCTCAGGATAGAAAAGCTTCGCAAAAGGGCCATCCTATATGCAGGTGCAGTAGGATTGGTAATTGTTATTGCTGTGCTGGCTCTGACTCTTTTCAATGGCCGTGCTGAAGCGATCGATTCCATTGCAGTACTCCCGCTGGAGAACCTCACAGGCGATACAGAGAAGGACTACTTTGTAGATGTTGCGACCGAGGAACTGATCGGTCAGTTGGGCCAGATAAGCGGGTTTCGGCGGGTTATTTCCCGAACGTCCGCCATGAAATACAAAAGGAGAGATAAAACCCTGCCAGAGATTGCACGTGAGTTGAATGTGGATTGTATAGTGGAAGGATCAGTCCAGCAGGCTGGCGACAGAGTCCGTATTCAAGTGCGGTTGATAGACGCCCTTCCCGAGGAGCAGCATCTGTGGGGGCAGACATATGAAAGGGCCATGTCCGACGTTCTGGTGATGTACGACGAGCAACTTGCCATCCATCGGAAGATACTCGCCTATGATGCCGAGCTTACTGCGGCATTAGAGGATGGCTTTGAAAAGGCCCGCCACAAGGGCGCTTATCGTGCTGTAGCGGACCTTTTGGCAGAACGATACGGGAAGCCAGACAATTACGCACCTGCTCTGAATATCTCAAATACATACCTCGATGCTGGTGAGTACGACTTGGCCATCGATTGGCTTGAAAAAGCCTACGAGGTGCACAGCCCAAACCTGCCCTATATCGGTATGCCCTACTATGATCCTTTGCGCTCAGATCCACGCTTCCTTGACCTGCTGCGCAAGATGAACCTGCCGGTAGGTAAATTAGAACAATAACACCCATTTAATAAGCAGATTCTATCCACTCGACTTTAAGCTTTTTTTGATTCTCAGCACAGTCTCTCAGATAAAGATTTATCAGAGCTTGGTATGAGAATCCTGTTTCTTCAGCCAGCTTTTTAAAATAGTCTATCGTGCTGTTATCCAGACGGATTGTTATCTGCTTTTTCAACCGATTTGCATAAGGATTTTTTCTGCTTTTCATCCTTTTGAGATCATATTCTTTTTTCATTTTAATCTCTCAAAATAAATCGTTTGTTCTCTTTTTGTTGGCTTTCGAGACGATATTATCCTGATGACATCCTCATCTCTTTCCTCACGCACAGTGTAATTCACAAGCAATAGCCTTAGTTTTGAGCTTAATCCAATCATCAAATAGCGATCCTCCCCTAAAGAATGATCTTGATCATAAAACTCGAGGGCGTTTTCATCATAAAAAACAGTTTTGGCTTCAGCGAATGAAACTCCATGATTCTTGAAATTCGTTTTATCCTTGTTATTGTTCCATTCAAACCGAATATTTATCATAATTATTTTATAATGTAATTGTAGTTTATTGCAAGCTTCAAATAGATTTTCATCGGTCAGACTGCACTTTCCATCGCATAATTCCAGACGATCCTTATGTCGAGAAAATCTCAAAACGGAAGACGGATAACATAAAGAAAAGTCTTTCAATACAGCTCATATGATTGACTCAATTTAGGTAAATTGATATTCTTTTTTAGACTCCTCAGAGGGAAACAATGGGATTGAAATGTCCCCGATGTCAGCATGAGAATCCTGATGGAACACGCTATTGCGGCGAATGCGGCGGGCCCCTGAAACCCGATGAGGACATATCCCTCACCAAGACTCTGATAACACCTGGAAAAAGCCTGCAAAAACGGAAAAGAACCATTGCGTACGGTGGGGCGGCCGGATTGATTATCATTGCGGCTGTGCTAGTCTTGAGTCTTTTCACCGGCCGTGCCGAAGCCATCGACTCCATTGCCGTCCTTCCGCTAGAGAACCTCACGGGAGATGCGGAGCGGGAATATTTTGTGGATGGTGTGACGGATGAGTTGATCGGGCAGCTTGGTCAGATCAGCGGTTTGCGACGAGTGATTTCCCGTACATCGGTAATGCGCTACAAGGATACGGATAAATCACTGCCGGAGATCGCCCGGGAATTGAACGTGGATGCCATCGTAGAGGGAACGGTGTACAAAGCGGGCGAAAACGTGCGCATCAGATTGCAGTTGATCGATGCGCTTCCAGAGGAGCGTAACCTCTGGACACAGACCTACGAAAGGGCTGGAAGCGATGTGCTGGTGATGTATAGCCAAATGGCCCAGGCGATCATCGGAAAGATTCAGGTCAAGCTTACGGCAGAAGAAACGACGCGCCTCGCCAGCGCCCGCCAGGTCAATCCAGAGGCCTACGATGCCTATCTCAAGGGCATGTTCCACTGGTATAGGTTGAATCCACAGGATCTTGAAACAGCGCTGAACTACTTCGAATCAGCTCTGGAGAAAGATCCCAATTATGTGCTGGCCTATACTGGTATTGCACTGGTATGGATTGGACGCAACCAGGGCGGATTAGTACCGCCCAGTGAGGCGATATCCAAGGCAAAGGCTTCTGCTCAAAAAGCTCTCGAGTTGGATGATACGCTGGCGGAGGTTCATTACACGTCAGCTCTCATCAAAACATGGATGGATTGGGACTGGGAAGGTGGAGAGAGTTCATTCAAGCGGGCCCTTGAAATCAATCCGAATTATCCGGATGTGTGGGTGTACTACTCAAATTTGTTGTGCTACATGGATCGACCGGAGGAGGCGCTGGAGCAGGGGAATAAAGTCCTGGAATTAGATCCGTACAATCCATTGTTCCGGGGGATATATGGACTTACCCTGCTCATGACAGGAAGAATTGACGATGCTCTTGCACAGGCCGACCATGCTCTAAAAATATCTTCCGCTGATGCACCAGCGAATTCTATACGCTGGGAGGTGCTGCACCTGAAGGGGATGAATGCAGAAGCTCTGGAAGCGGCAAAGACTTTTTATGCGACTTTGGGCTTAACACCCATTGCAGAACTGATGGAGCAGACATATCCAAAAAGTGGCTATGCAGAGGCCATGAACCTGGCGGGAAATACTCTGGCAGAGCTTTCTCGAGATACCAACATTTCGCCCTGCTTTATTTCATATCCTTACATCTATGGAGGAAATAAGGAACAGGCTCTTGCATGGCTGGAAAAAGGTTTTGAGATCGGAGATCCCAACATGCCGTACATATGCGAACCAATATACTTTGAACTTTTGGGAGATGAGCCCCGCTTCCAGAGCCTGCTGCAGAAGATGAACCTGCCTGGTGGAGAATAAGCAATGTGACAATTAATAAATTCTTTCTGGCTGTGCATATTCCTGAAATTCAAATCTGCCAGACAATTCGGTCAGCAGCTTTGCAATGCTTTGCTACACCTTTAGCCATCTTTTGCAGCTCGACAAGAATGTGAATTTTTTCCTTGAAGGATAATGCGGATAGCTCTTTTCTTCGCTGTTCTTTTCCCCTGATAATCTTCTCGAAGACTTTAGTTTGCGCCAAAGTACATCTCCTTGAATTGAACATATTTGTCATAAAGTCCATACTTCTTAAGAATTCTTTTTAAAAGTTTCAGGTCGATTTTCGCCTCTTCAAACACTTTCACCAATCTTTCCCTATCCTTGGGTCTATAAGTCTGAACCATAACGGCAATAAGATACTCCAGTCCCAAGATTTTCGTTTTTATTCTCCCGTATTTAGCTTCATTGGAATACTGAACGGCTTCCATCACAAGCTCATTGTAAACAGGGATGAATTGGACGGGGATTCCCTCGATCAGAACATGTTCCTTCTTTGTCTTGAAGCCCTTTTCTTTCAAATATTTATAAATCGGTGCAAGGATGTCGATGCTGTCTTCGATGGGGATAAAAAGAATATCTAAATCATAGGTCAGGAGGGGCTCAATATAGTATAAAGCCGCAATTCCTCCCCCGATGGAAAAGTCTTTCAGAACTTTTTTTTCTTTAAGTTCCTTGATGATTTTGAGGGTTTTTTCCACGGTTCATCTTATATCACAGCATCAGAGTCTGTTCAAGTTGGAGGGTGGTTCTCTTGGGGCCACTATTTAAGGTTCGTTGGATGAATCTAAATGGAGCAAAATTAATGATTTCAGAACGGCATTTAGCCTCTCAGCCAGATCATTTGATTGACTCAATTTAGGTAAATTGATATTCTTTCTTTAGACTCCTCAGAGGGAAACAATGGGATTGAAATGTCCCCGATGTCAGCATGAGAATCCTGACGGAACACGCTACTGCGGCAAATGTGGCGGGCCCCTGAAACCCGCTGAAAACATATCCCTAACTAAGACCCTAATCACACCTGGAAATAGCCTGCAAAAGGGGAGCACGGTTGGGGGAAGATACACCATCATCGAGGAGCTGGGCCGGGGAGGGATGGGTGTGGTCTACAAGGCCGAAGACACAAAGCTGAAACGGACTGTGGCCCTCAAGTTTATTCCCCCGGAACTGACCCACATTCCAGATGTTCGAGATCGGTTCACGCGCGAGGCCCAAGCCGCTGCGGCTCTGGACCATCCCAACATCTGCACTGTCTATGAATTCGACCAGGCCGATGAGACGTCCTTCATCTCCATGGCCTATGTCGAAGGCCAGAGCCTGAGAAAAAAAATTGAATCCGGACCGCTCGAATTGGAAGAGGCCCTAAGGATAGCCAGACAGGCCGCAGAGGGTTTGCAGGAAGCCCATAAAAAGGGAGTTGTACACCGGGACATCAAAAGCTCCAATATTATGGTAGATGAGAGAAGCCAGGCGAAGATCATGGATTTCGGACTGGCCCGGGTTGCAGGAAGCACACTCTTAACCAAGGACGGATCGACCATGGGAACGGTGGCCTACATGTCTCCTGAGCAGGCCAAAGGAGAAAAAGTCGATCATCGCACCGATATCTGGTCCTTGGGAGTGGTGCTCTATGAAATGCTCACCGGAGAGCTCCCCTTCAAAGGGGAACACGACCAAGCCGTGATCCACTCCATTCTTCACCGGGAGCCGGCGTCCTTGAAAAAAGCCAAGCCCGATGCGTTTTCTGGACTGGAGGATATTGTCTTCCAGGCTTTGGCCAAGAAGCCGTCTGGCCGATATTCGAACATGGAGGAATTCGCGGAGGACTTAGAGGCCGTTGCCGAAGGTTTCAAGCCGCTCAAGGCCAGGCCAGCTCGAGCCGTCAAGCTGGCCGTTCTGCCGTTCGCTAACCTCAGCGGCGACCCGAACCAGGAATACCTGAGCGACGGCCTGACCCAGGAGATGATCACCGAACTGGGCCGCCTCCATCCTGAGAGCCTGAGTGTCATCGCCCGGGCATCGGTGATGCGCTACAAGAAAGGTGACACTCCGGTGGATCAGATCGGCCAGGAACTGGGCGTGAACTATGTCCTGGAAGGCAGCACTCTGCGGGAGGCGAACCTCGTCCGGGTAAATGCGGTCTTGATCCAGGTTGTCGACCAAACCCAGCTCTGGGCGGACAGTTACAAACAGGAATTCTCGAGTATCTTGGCCCTGCAGGGTGAAGTGGCGGAGAGCGTGGCCAAGGCGCTGTCGATTAAGCTTCTTCCGTCCGAGAAGGACCAGCTGGCCAATGTCAGCCCCGTCGACCCTGAAGCCCACGAAGCCTATCTCAGGGGTATGTACCATTGCCAGAAAGTGACCCCGGGGGATCTGGACACCGCCGAAAAGCACTTCGACCTGGCCCTGGAGATGAACCCCTCGTTCGCACCAGCCTACGTCGGGCGGGCCTGGGTCTGGGTCTTTCGCAACCAGATGGGCATCACGTCGCCCGGAGAGGCGGGACCGAAGGCCAAGGCCGCGGCCCTGCGGGCGCTCGAGCTCGACGCGAATTCCGCTGATGCCCACCACGTGCTGGCTTCAGTCAGGACCTATATCGACTGGGATTGGGACGGCGCCGGGGAATCCTGGCGGCGGACCCTTGAGCTTAATCCCAATGTGGCCGGCGCCCAGGGGCTCTACGCACATTTCCTGGCGATAACGGGGCATGTCGAAGAGGCCCGGGTCCATAGCGAAAAGGCCGCCGTGCTCGACCCATTCAATCCGTTGGTCCAATGTTGGCATGCGCAAGTTATCTATACGCAACATCGATACGACGAGGCAATTGCAGTAGCCAGTGAAGCCCAGCGAATCCACCCGGACCATCCCATCGTAGGGGTCACACTTTGGATTACCATGCACGAAAAGGAGGGGCTGCACAAAGAGGCCTTCGAGGCCATCAAGGCCGCTATGGCCGCTATATACGAGGACCCAAGAGTCGCTGCCGCGCTCGAAGAGGGCTATGCGCAGGGAGGATACGCCGAGGCGATGAAGCGTGGGGCGGAGTCCCTGATCGCCCGCCTTCCCGAGGCTTTCAGTCTGCCGAACGATATCGGAAACTTTTACGTCGCAGCCGGAGAGAAGGAAAAGGCCATCGAGTGGTTCGATCAAGGTCTCGAGGTCCATGATCCGGTGTCGCCGTACCTCAGCTGTTTTCCGATATACGATGACATTCGCTCCGACCCCAGGTTTCAGGACATGCTGCGCCGGATGAACCTGCCGGCGGAGAAATGAGAATGACATATTAGAGGAGGGCATAATCAAGCATCCCAAACTGCGCCTGTGGGTAGAAAGTGCGGGCTATCCCTTTCTCGATGAGATTATCGCTCTCATGTATATGTACCCACAGGTCTACGCAGACCTCTCGACAATCAGCTGGATAATCCCTAGGGAGACCTTTCATGATTATCTGGGAAACCTCATACGTGCAGGTCTGGGAAAACAGTTGATGTTCGGTTCAGACCAGATGATCTGGCCGGAGACTATCGGATTGGCTGTGGAAGCCATCCAGTCGGCAGATTTCCTGACGGAAGAGCAGAAGCGGGATATTTTCTACAACAACGCAGTCCGGTTTCTCAAACTCGAAGAAGAAAATTTTTGACTGTAGTCAAAATCAAATGTTTAAATCTGGTTGGCTATTAGCCTGTATCTCTGGAATCATCATGCTTTGTGGAAACTTTGCGTGTTCAAAAGCCAAAGAATCCACTGCTACCAATAAAGCACAGAAAATTCTCAAAGAGATTCTTTCTGGGCACGAAACAAAAACACCGATCAAACCTTTTACTCAGACCTATGGTCCATTTTTGCTTGAAGAGGCCTACCAGATCCAGACTCTCCTGACTGATAAACTCAGTGAAAAACTAGGAGAGGTGAGCGGCTATAAAGTCGCCTTTGCCAGCCAAGCAGCCCAGAAACAGTTTGGCATCGACCAGCCGGCCAGCGGTCCTTTTTTCCGCCTCCAGCGAATCCCTGATGGCTCCACACTCGAATCCGGTGATTTTATCGGTCTAACCATAGAGACTGAAGTCGCTTTTACCATTGGAAAGAGGATCGATCGTCGTTTTGAAAATGTGGCGGATCTTAAGCCTTACATAAAATGGGTGCACGCATCCTTTGATATCAGCAATGATTATTTTGATTCCCAAGAGGCGAAACCTGTTGTGTCTGATTTGGTCGCTGGTGGCATGACGTATTTATATATGCTGGGTCCAGCAGTGGATCCAAGCATGGTCGATGTGGACAAACTCATTCTTAAATTGACAGCGAATGGAAAAATCTTCACTGAGGGCGCATCTAAAGATGTGATGGGAAGTCCGTGGAATTCGCTTTTATGGCTGGCCAATCAGGTCGTTTCGAGAGGAGATACTTTGGAACCGGGAGACGTGGTCTTAACCGGCACTGCAGCTCCAGCCTATAAGGTCCCAGGTTCAGAGGCAGCCGGAATTTATGAAGGGGACTGCGAGCCCTTGGGCAAGGTAACCTGCACGATTAGGTGAAAGCATTAACATATTTGAAGATTGAGCTCGGAGGAAATGATGGGGAATTTATCGCAAGCAAAATGGGGTAAATACGCTTCACAAATTGGAAAAGAAAACGCGGTCAGATATACGATCACGAAAGGTATTCTCGTATCTGTTTTAATATTCTCGTTTTTTATTGCCTGCGGTACTTATAATCAGGATAGCCAGGTTAAATCTTATGCATTCACTCATGTTACCATCATCAACCCTGCGGATCCTTCTCCCGTTGATGATATGACTGTGGTGATTAAAGGGAACCGCATCGTTTCAATTGAAAAGAGCGGAAGCATTGCCATTCCTGAAGAGACACGTGTCGTTGACGCCTCGGGGAAATTTCTCATTCCTGGTTTGTGGGACTTTCATATTCATTCCATTCAGATGGGTTGGCCGGTGCAGAATGATGATTGGTATAAAGAAAATACAGAATTGAGCAAAAAAGTTATCCTTCCTCTGCTGGTCGCAAACGGAATCACAAGCATCAGGGATATGGGTGGTAATTTAGAAACCTACAATAGATGGAGAGGGGAAATCGAAAATGGGAGCATAACCGGTCCCAGGATGATATTCCCCGGTGAATGTCTCATTTCACCGAATCATCCTTACGGCTTTGATCCCTGTAAGGACCTTTTGGTTACCGATGCGATTGAAGGCCGCCAGGCGGTTATTCAACTAAAGAATAATGGAGCGGATTTCATCAAGATTATTTCTTTGCCCTCAGAGGAGATCCTCTTTGCGGTGGCAGACGAAGCCGAAAAACACGGTCTTCCCATCGTGGGTCATGCGGATTATATCCCGGCAGCAGCGGCATCAGATTCCGGATACAAATGCATCGAACACATAGGAGGCCTCATGGCGGATTGCGCTGACATGGAGACGGATTTTCGCAGCTACTTTGACAACAGATATCTTCTGGATAATTTCAGCGAGGCTAGAGCTTCCGCTCTTTTCGAGCGGCTCAACGCAAACGAGACCTGGGTGTGTCCGACGCTGGCTATCTATGATTGTCTTTTTTATAACTTTTACGAGTTGAACCTCAATGATTCCCGCATGAAATATATCCCAGCCTATTGGAAAAACGCAAGCTGGATGCCTTATATACAAAGTATGCTCAAAGACAAAACCGCCGAAGATAGATCGCGGGATAGAGAAACTTTCGAAAAGCATTTGGAATTCGTTGCGAAAATGCATGCTGCCGGAGTCAAAATTCTTGCCGGAACCGACGGCGGATCTCCCTACAATTTTCCAGGCTTCAATCTGCACAAAGAGCTTGTTTTATTGACTCGAGCGGGATTGACTCCTCTCGAGGCTCTAAAAGCAGCAACCATCCTTCCGGCTGAATTTCTGGGTATGCAGGACTCTCTCGGGTCCATTGAAATTGGTAAAATCGCAGATCTTGTGCTGCTGGATGCCAATCCTCTCGAGAATATAAGAAATACCACAAAAATCGCATCCGTGGTTCTAAACGGAAGAATCCTAACGAGGTCAGATTTAGACAAAATACTGACTGAAGTTGAATCTGCTGCAAATAACGCAAAGACAAACTGAACCGCTTTTAAATTAAAATGATCCGCTATCCTAAAATGAGCTTGTTGATTAACGACTCGTCTTGACAATTTCCCGCATCTCGCTCGGCCAATCCACATCATCATGGTCCAGATAATGGTCTATTACGGTCAAGGCTACAGCGTTGACAAAAGCAGGGCTTTCAAATCCATGAAGATCATAGAAATAGGCATTTGAAAACAGGCCCACTCCCAATTCACTCCTGAAACCCAATCCTCTTTAAAAAATCGGCGTACCTCGGGTCTGGAGCCAATTCTCTGAGAATGGTCTTTTCATACACTTTGAGATAAACTACCAATCCCGATTTTTCATCGATTGCCTTTATCAACCAATCAAAAGCATGGTCTCGCTGTTCCAAGGCAGAATAGATCGTGACGACTGCCATCGCGTCGATGGAGTTTTTTTCATGCAATTCGATGGTTTTTTTCAGTATCTCACGTGCCTTGTTTCTTTTCCCGATTCTCGCATAATCATCACCCACCCAGCTGAGAAGAGAATAGTCGTCAAGGGCGAGACTGATCGATTCCACTTTATCGAGATGCAAAAGAGCTTCCGCATTCATGCCTTTCATTGTGTAGTTGTGGCAAAGATAGATGTGCGCCCATACAAAATCCGGATCCAATTCAAGAATCACTTTATTCTGTGCGATGGATTCGTCGTACCGATTGGCATAGAAATAAGCTGCGGCCAGCCAAACGCGGGTGAGAAGTGTGAGCGGATCGAGGTTGACAGCTTTCCGGGCCATGGCGAGACCCTCATCGGGCCGGCCGACCCAAACCAAATATTGAGAGTAATAAACGTAGGTATCCGCACTGCCCGGGCTGAGTTTAACAGCACGTTGGAAATAATCATCAGGGCCCGACATATCCCATTCAGAAAGGAACTTGGTTGCGCCGAGTTGAGCATAGGCCTCTCCGAGTTCATCATCAAGCTCGAGCGCTATCCTTAAAGCTTGTTTGGCTTTTGGATACCCCTCATCATGAGGAAGAAAATTCAATTTAGAAAGCTCCCTGTAGCAATTGGCCAAATCCACATAAGCCAGAGCATAGTTCGGATCAAAGCCGATGGCTTTTTTGAAAAATCCAATAGCTTCTTTATATCCGGCTTCCGTATGCCTTTTAGATAATTCACGGCCCCGGAGATAAAACTGATAGGCTTCCTGATTCCCTGTGTATCGCCTGGCGATCCTCTCCTTCTCTTTTCTGAGGAGCTTGACCCTCAGCTTTTCGACAATAGTCATGGTTATTTGGTCCTGGATCACGAAGATATCCTCCAGATTTTTATCGAATTGCTCAGACCAAATGAGTGAATTGTCGATGACATCAGTAAGCTGTGCGGTCACACGTATCCTGCTGCCTGCCTTTTGCAGGCTTCCTTGGAGGATGCTTTCGACGTTGAGTTTTTCTCCTATTTCCTTGATATCCTGCGTTTTGTCCCTCAGGGAAAACGCCGAAGATCTCGCCGTGATGCGGAGATTTTCGACTTTCGTTAAAGCATGGATAATGGATTCTGCCAATCCATTGCATAAATATCCCTGATCCCTCCCTGGACTTAGATCTTCAAAGGGCATCACAGCGATAGAAGGTTTGCTTTCCTCAGGGGAAACAGAACCCTTTTGCGGCAGTATTTGCCAGACTATCAAAGATAAAACAATTATTCCTGCAACAACGAGAGCAGGGATTAGAATTTTCTTCAATTCAGGTTTGACCGCTGCTATATCCAATGCAAGTGGTTTTCTCTTGGGCGTTTCAATTTGAGTCTCTGAGATCCTCTCTTCCAGTGCCTCAAGACCTGAATGCAGTTCCTCCGTGCTTTGAAATCTTCGCTCGCGTTCCTTTGTCAAGCACTGCATTATGACGGTATTGAGTGCATCGGGAAGCTGCGGGTTGATCTCTTTGGGCTCTCGAGGGGATTCGTATTTGTGTTTATGGGCGATGCTTATGGGTGTTTCTCCCTCAAAGGGCAGAGTGGCAGTAACCATTTGATACAGGAGAATGCCCAACGAGTAAATGTCCGATCTGTGATCGACGTCTTTCCCATCCACCTGCTCTGGACTCATGTACTCTGGAGTGCCGATCATCACACCTGACCCTGTAATGTCTTTTCTCTTCAAAGACCGCGCAACACCAAAGTCCATGATCCTCGCATTGCCATCCTTATCGACCATGATATTGCTGGGTTTGAGATCGCGGTGGACAATCCCCAGTCTGTGGGCTTCTGAAAGGCCTTCGCATATCTGTTTTGCGATTTTAATAGCCGTGCGTGTGTCTATTCTTACCCTATGGATGAGGCTTTTCAAATCCTCGCCCGGAACATATTCCATAGTGATGTAGGTGCTTCCTCTATCCTCGCCAAGATCATACATCCCGCAGACATTCTTATGCCTTATTTTTCTCGCCGCGGTCAGTTCATTCCTGAACCTTTCAATCACATTCTTGTCTGCGGCAATTTCAGGCTTTATGAGCTTCAGCGCTATTTCTTCTTTGGCCTGGGTGTCTTCAACACGGTAGACCTTCCCCATTCCCCCCGCACCGAGCTCCTCGATGATTTGGTAGCGATCAGCGAACACAGCACCTCGGGCTAGATCTTGAGCAGGTGTTTCCAGTGTTTTCGTGATATCAGGGATATCCTTTGTGGGATGCAACGGTGCGCCGCAGTCACCACAGAACGTTTTTGATTCTGGATTGACAGAACGGCATTCAGGGCACTTTATGGACACTGTCTTGCCTATTGCTTGTTTGGTATAGAATATAAATTTAGACTGAGGGTGTCAATCGGATAAAAAAGGTGACATAGATCAAGATCGGCTGAATTGACAGCCGCCATTTTCCTTGATATTCTTTTCCCGAAAAAGCAGGGGAAGATTTTGAGCACTAAATGTCTTAGGTGCAATGCCGAAAATCCTAAAACGCATAAATTCTTAAGGAGGGATGGATGAAAAAAATACTCATGGTTTCTATGGTCTTTTGGCTGTGTTTTGCTTTCGGCTGTCAGGAGACGGGAGAGGAGATTCCCGCAGAGCCT
>Ga0180431_10004440_pt1 | contig 17525 bp, 21 predicted proteins | sample SS_ome_11_FD_132459 | JGI IMG/M metagenome (GOLD analysis project Ga0180431, IMG submission 132459) | Hypersaline lake sediment archaeal communities from the Salton Sea, California, USA - SS_1_MS_1 metaG | ecosystem: Environmental > Aquatic > Non-marine Saline and Alkaline > Hypersaline >... | reverse complement strand
TCGGCCTTGGGCGGATTTTCGAGCTGAGAGGGCCTTAAGAATTGGAGGGAGTCAATGGTAGGGAGGAGAATAATAGGGGAACGGGGGGGGGGTGGGATATGGGTTTTTTCGGCATCCGTAAGACTAATGAAATCGAAATCCATTGAGTTTTTGATCGTCTCCGCTGACAATAAAGAGAAAGCGATCAATGTTATGGTGGATGGAAAACTGTTATCTAAAGAACATATTTCGACGTGAATTGATGTTTGGAATTCAGTATATAAGGAGGATCGTCGATGGCGGAAAGAAGATACTGGAACGAAGAGATGGAGACGATGGCCCCAAAAAAGCTGAAGAAGCTTGAGGAGGAGCTGTTAAAGAAGGAGCTTGAATATATATACAAGAGGTCGCCCTTTTATCGGGCTAAATGGGACGAAGCGGGTGTTATACCTAATGATTTCAAGTCGATGGAAGACCTCGTAAAATTCCCCTTTACCACGAAGGACGACCTCAGAAAGACCCAGGAGGAGGTGGGCGGCCTCGGTGGTCACCAGTGCTGTGCCAAGGAGGAGCTCGTGAGGATCCAGGGCACCAGCGGCACCACGGGGAAGTCCCTCTACATCGGCCTTACGGGAAACGACGCGGAGGTCTGGAAGGAGCTGTTTGCCCGACACGCCTATACGGGCGGGATAAGGCCCGGAGATTCCTTCATCAATCCCGCGAACTTCGCCCTGTTTGTTGGGGGGCTCTCGGAGTCTGTATCGGCCGAGGCGATGGGTTTTTGTGTAATTCCGGCGCCCGTGGGCAGCACGGGGATAGAAAAGCTCTTCGAGCTCATATTGGAGTTCCGTCCCACTGTACTTTTCGCCTCGCCATCCGCCACGATATTTCTCGCGGACTACGTAAGGGAGAACCTGAAGATGGAGCCGGTAGACCTCGGATTCAAGAAGGGATTTCTGGCGGGGGAGGCGATGAACGACGAGGACAGGGCTTTTATAGAGGAGACGTGGGGAATCGTGGTCAGGAACTTTTACGGCCTCGCGGACGTGGCCGCGGACCTCGCCAGCGAATGCGACCGGACCGACGGGATGCACCTCTGCTCTCCAGGGCTGGTTACGGCGGAAATCGTCGACCCTATCACCCTCGAGCCGATGAAACCGGAAGATGGGATCGAGGGGGAGATAATCTACTCGACGATAAAGAGGGAGGCTACGCCGGTCATCCGCTACCGTTGCCGGGACCTCGTGAAGGTTTATTTCGAGAAGTGCGCCTGCGGCAGGACGTCGATTCGGTTTTACGTGATCGGGAGGACCGACGATATGCTGAAGGTCAAGGGAGTAAACGTATTTCCGGCGGCGGTCAAAAACGTCATCTCAGCCTTTATCCCGAGGACCACGGGCGAGATGAGGATAGTCCTCTATAAACCGGGCCCCGCGGTCGGCACGAACCTCGAGATAAAGGTGGAGTACGGGGAAAACGTAAAGAAAGAGGAGACCGAGGCCTTGGCAAAAGAGATCAAGGAGGAGATAAGGAAAAAGCTGGTCATTACGCCGGTGATCAAGATGATCCCGCCCCAGACGCTGGAGCGCTCCCAGTACAAGATCAACTACTTCGAGCGTGCTTATGAAGAAAAGAAGTAATCCCGTAGGGGATATTTTATTGGGCCAAAAACAATTCCCCGACGAGTCCGAGATTTCCGTCCACGGCGAAGATGTAGAGCGGCGTGGATTATATATGTCAAAAAGTTATTGAAATCGGGTTGGTTTACTGTAAAAAAAAACAACCGGAATGGATATTGGGATGGACATGAAAAATATTTTATATTATAATATTGAAATATAAAACTTTTTATGGTGCGGCTTATCATTAAAAAAAGATTTGGAGCTTCAACACGGGAGTAGATATTGGGAAGACAGATAGAGTGCAGAGATTTTTTGCAGTGCAAAACAGATTCCTAATTTAAAAAGATGTTGCTTTGTAAACTATTGTAATTATTGGCTTTTTAAGGAGCCGTTTCGGGCTCTTTGAGGAGGTTTTGTTGGGCTAAATAACCTAAAGATATCAATTAGATACGGCTTCGATTATTTAGAGAATGGCAAGCTATTTGCACTGTTTAATGTAGAAGTAGAGTTGGAATAGAATATGTGGAAAATATTTCTTCCTCTATTATTGTATTAATACTCATGATGTAGATAAAATGGAAATAGTTAAAGGAGCCGGATAATGACGACAGCTAACTCTCTCACTCATTTAGCTTATCGGTCTGTAGTGGACGCTATAGAGGATATTTTAGGTAAAAACGGTAAGAATTCCGTTCTTCGGTTTACGGGACTTGATTGGATGGTGGAGAATCCCGTGGATTACGATCCGAACGCCAGGGTTTCTTATGAGGATGTGGCAAAACTCTACACCGGAGTTCGCGAGGTCATCGGAAATACAGGGTACGATGTTATCATGTATCGAGGCGGGATATTCGCGGTACAAAATATTCTGAAGCATTCCGAGCCCATGCGGCAGCTCGTCACAATGGATTTCGATCCGATAGAGAAGCTGAAATTGGGATATAAGGCTTATGTTACAAACGCCGGATACGATCCCGACAAGACCATGGAGCATTTCGGTGATAAGAACGAGATACTCATCCATAGGCCCGACTGTACAGAATGCGAAGAGCTTTTAAAGAAAGGTGATAATCTGGGGAAGTTTACCAAGCCTTCATGCTCCTTCGTAAAGGGCCTGATGCAAGGGATAGGTAATTGTTTCAAGGAAGTAACGGTATCGGCGGATGAGGTCAAATGCAGGTTGTTGGGAGATGATGAGTGCCTGTTCAGCATTAAATACGAAATAAAAGAATAGCTTGAAGAAAAATATTCGAGCCGTTTTTTTGACTATCCAGAGGTGTTGGCTCGGTTAATATTGGAATAGAAAAGGAGCTGTTAAAAAGGTATAAATTTGTAACATATACCGAGGAAATAAATATGACTGATGACTTTGTAATCGACAAAAACGCGTTCGCAGCCGCCAAGGGAATGTTTGATGTAATCATAGGTGAAACAAAACATATTGAAGAAGGGGATGAGGTCGGACTTGTAAAATCTCTCGGTTATAAAGCGATCTTTGCCACCCGGAATCTGATGTTTTCTCCCATGACCCTTTCCGTCTTTGAGATGATGGGCCAAAACGGGGTGAAAAACCTGTTCTACAGGGGGGGCTACCATTCCGGAGAGATATTCGCCGAGGAGACTGTCGACAGTGGTATGGCGAAATGGGATGAGAGCCTCGTGAAATATCACGAAACGATAACCATCGCCACCGGATGGGGCTATTTACATTATGAGGAGATAGACCTCAATCCGGGAAACCCGAGAATAGTCTCCAAGATGAAAAACCATCCGTGCGCAACCACTGTCCCGGAGATAATGAAATACGCCGTTCAGAAAAATCCGGGCCTTAAGATCGACTTCACTCAAACCTTCTGCGATTATCATACGGGGTGGATTCTCGCTATATTAAGGATGATCATGGAGAAGAACGGCGCCGACATGGGGCTTCTCTCCCGCTTGAGGGGGAAGGAGGAGTATTGCCAGGCACAGGAGGGGCATGATCACTGCAAACATGTTATCGGCATTCTTGATTAACCCGACACATTGTGGAATCCTGTAACAGGTTTTCGCTAAAAATCAGGCTGAAACTTTTTTCAAGAGCTGTCCTGCGGCTTTTCCCCGTATCTCCTGAAAGTAGACGCTCGTGATTCCTCATGTTACGATTCTAAAACCCGCCTGTTGAAATTATCTGCTTGGGTTACCGTTTAAGAGAAAAGCACATTAATACAAGTTGGAGGAGGTTTGACATGGCAAAGGAATCCAAATACGACATCCTGACCTCGATCGAAATACCGGATAATACCAAAGAAAACTGGACGAAGATCCTCGATCTGATCGCTGAAATCATGAATGTTCCGGTGGCCCTGATAATGAGGGTCCACGAGAGGGACATCGAGGTATTTGCGAAGAGCAGCAACGTGGAAAACATCTACGAGAAGGGGGAAACGGCTGAGCTGGACACCGGCCTCTACTGCGAGACCGTGATGGATACGCAAAAGGAGCTGTTAATCCCCAATGCGCTTAATGATCCCAGGTGGGACAAAAATCCCGACATCGAGCTGGGAATGATCTCCTATTTAGGGCTGTCCCTGTTGTGGCCTACGGGCCAGATATTCGGGACCATCTGCGTTCTCGACAACAGGGAGAATCCTTATTCAAATTTGTACAGAAAGCTGCTGAAAAAGTTTCGCAACAGTATTCAAATAAACCTTGAAAATATCTACAACCAGGAGCTACTTAGAGAGGAGATAGCGGAGCGCAAGCGTACGGAAGAAGACCGTGACAGGCTCATCGACGAGCTTAAGAAGGCCCTTTCGGAGGTAAAGAAGCTCTCCGGGCTGATGCCCATCTGCTCAAACTGCAAAAAGATAAGGGACGATGAAGGCTACTGGAAACAAATAGAGCAATATATCAGCGAGCGTTCCGAAGCGGAGTTCACCCACGGCATCTGCCCCGACTGCGCCGCCGCGCTTTATCCCGAGCGGTCTAAAGAGAAGAGTTGATGTTAATATTGATACGGTGATTCTAAGATCATTTTAGAGACGAATAAAATTTGCAAAAAGATAGGGTAATATCCTCACTTCCTGTAAAATCCCCTGAGCTCCCATAAATCGCTCTCGCGGTTGTGAACCAGGATGTAGACCCCGCCGTCCGCACCCTTTACCTTGAAGTAATCGGCGGAGGGGTCGTACCAGCGGTCGGTCACCTCGACGATTTGGTGCTTTCTGTTGCCGATGTAAAACACGGTCGGCCGCTCGTCCGCCTTGTATCCGCTGTATGTCTCAACCCTTATCTTCATCTTCGGTCCCCCAGACTGCGGAGGCAAAAAATCCTATATATATTATAGACCCAGCGGCCTGTTCGGTCAAGGCCGGTGATATTTACAAAAACGGCGAAAAAATCCTTCGATAAAAATCGTGGATGTTGAGAAGGGAATCTGCTAATATAGGAAAAACAGGGCCATGAGATAAAAATGAAGATCCCCGAAGATATAAGACTCCTCCTCATCGTTGTCGCCACGATAGGGGCCGTTGCGGGCATAGCCGTCTTGATGGTCATCTTCGCCCCGGTAATAGGTAACAACGCCGAGCTCTCTGTGAGGATCATACTGGCCCTCCTTCTTTCTTTCGTTACGGTGAAGTTCTTCCTCTATATCCTGGAGGCCGCGATCGTAGTGATCGGGGGAGATAGGGCAAAAAGCATCGAGAGGCGAAGGCCCGCCCTGAAATCGGCTCACCCGGCCGTCCGCATAGTCGTAATTGTAACCGTCCTTGTCGCGACTTTTGCGGTCTGGTACCTCTTGATCCACCGCTTCGGGGGTTTTATCCTTCCCGAATTTTAATCCAAAAAAGCTTTTTTTCTTGACATAGATTTTTAAACGTGATATTTAAAACACAGAGTACTTTGCGGTACAAAGAACTCTGCAATTTGATTGGCCGCCATGGATCCGAATGTTGTTAAGGGTCTTTAAGGTTGTCTTCTTAATTAGGAGGGGCGGTCTTCAATTAGTTTGTATACGATCGAAAGAGAATATTGGAGGATATGATGAGCAGAGGGGGAAAAAAGGATACCGATAAGGGTACAAAGGGCGATGAAGCGACGATTAATAGTGTCGCCGAAAACGTGGACATTGCCCTTGAGGATATCAGGTACATCCGCGAGGTGATGGAGGGGACGAAGGATTTCTTCATATCGGGCTGGTCGGGGATAGCATGGGGAATCGCGACAATAGCCGGGGTAATCCTTACCATGCAGATAATCTCTAATCCCCCCCAGCTCGGCGTTTCAAAGACGCTTTGGGTGTTGTGGATAATCGTCTTTACACTCGCCTCCGGTGTTGAGACTTATTACCTTTATAAGGGTGCCCGGGATACCGGAAGGGCTATCCTCTCCACCGTATCTGTAAAGATCATCACGGCGGAGGCGGTAATGACAATTCAAGGCCTGACCCTAACACTTCTTCTTATCCACCTTGGATTCCCGGCTTACATTCCCGGCGTATGGCTCCTTGCCCTCGGAACTATGATGTTTGTAGCGGGTCTCTTTTTCCCGGGGGGGATATGGATATTCGGAGGTCTCACCTTCGTGGTCTCCATTATCGCCTTCATAATGCCGGAGATAGGACTTATTTGCCTCGGTTTTGCTGGGGGCGTTTCCCTTTTCTGGGGCGTAGCCTATCTGATTATGAAAAGGAAATGAATTGGGCAGTCTGACTTTATTATTGGGAGGTCATTATGGCGGATCCGGAAAAAGTTGACGTAAAAAAGGAGACCGCGAAGGCGTGTGTCAGAAAGACCTGTGACGGGTGCGAAATAGAGGGGAGGCTCCTTTGCGTCCACACGGAGCTGGACCTTTTCGACTTCGCCGTTCTATTTATTACGTGGCTCATCCCCTTTATCGCCGGGATGGTGATCGGGAAGTTCTGGATCGGGCTCTGGGTATGGGTGGGGCTCGCCGTTCTCTTCTTCGGGTTTGTGGAGGCGTACCTTCTCTGTCGGCACTGCCCCCACTACGCGGAGGAGGGTTTTACCCTCAAATGTCACGCAAACTGGGGCCTTCCCAAGTTCCCGAAGATAAACAAAAAGTCGCTCAGCAAGATCGAAAAGGTCGCCTGGCTCCTCTATGTTGCCGTCCTGTTTCTCTATCCGATCCCCTTTTTCATCGCCGGGAGACTGTGGCTCCTTCTCGTACTCGTAATCTGGGGGGGATTCGTATGGGCCTGGACCGTTCAGAGGACCCAGTGCAGCCGTTGTTTTTGCCTCTCCTGCCCCGCAAACCGGGTGCCGGAGGATGTGAGGAAGATCTTCTTCAAGAACTACCCGGAGTATGCGAAGGCGTGGGGGATCGGTGAGGATGATCTGGAGTAGGAGAGCGTGGTGCACGGGAATTATATGGAGGAGTTATTTGGGAGAGTGGGGTGGGTATCTTGAAGGCGATGAGGATTTAAAATGAGATTGTCTGTCGGCAAATAGATAACGGCCGTGTTGAAACAAAGGAGAATTTAATGGACTTGAAACTGTTTTTTACCGTATTTGGAACGATATTTTTGGCGGAGCTCGGAGACAAGACGCAGCTTGCGGTCATGGCCCTGGCGGCGGAAAACCACAAGGGGCTCCTCTCGATATTCTTAGGGGCAGTGCTTGCCCTTGCACTTACGTCGCTCATCGGGGTATTGGTGGGCAGCGTGGCCGCCAAGTATATCTCCGCAAACATTATTCAGTATGTGGCGGGCGGCCTCTTTATCGTTATCGGCATTTTTATAATCTTCGGCAAGTTTTAGACCCCCGGCTCAAGAATATTTTGGCCGCTGACAGCAAAAAGAGCCGCTTATTGTAGGTTGGGGTGTCTGTTACAAATTCAACCGTTTGTCGTAAAAAGGAGAAAAAAATGTGGGAGCTGTTATTTTGGGTGTATCTTGTCAACGCCGTTTTCCTGATCAATCACGAAGTAGACTCCGCCTACTGGAAGGAGTGGAACCTCATGGGGATCCCGGGGGGGATAACCTTCTTTCTCATACTTCACTTTCCCCTCATATTTCTGGTAATCTACGGGGCAGTCCTCCTCGACCGCGGGGCCGCCTCCGGGCTGATATTCTCGCTGGCCTTGGGCCTGGTGGGCGTATTCGCCTTTGCCATACACACCTATTTCATAAAGAAGGGGAGGGATGAGTTCAAGACGCCGATCTCCCTCTTCATCCTGATCTCGACTCTGATCATCTCCCTCTTTCAGCTCGGGGTTACGATTTACCTGATGGCAGCTTAAGGGTTTGGTGGAATTTTGGGGATCGGTGGTGGTTATGGAGAAATAAAAATAAGCATTTTGTCAATTTTTGAAAGTTACAGGGCATTTCGTGAATAGATATGACTCGTGAAGGAAAAAAAGAGAAGGGGCCGTTGACCGACTCCCTGAACCGTGTGATACACGAGAGGGCGAGGCTTGGCATAATGACCAAGCTCATGGCGGAGGGTGAATCCGGCTTCACCGCGCTGAAGAAGTCTCTCTCCCTATCTGACGGCAACCTCAACGCGCACCTGAAGGTTCTGATGAAGAACGAGTATATCTTGATGAGAAAGGAGTTTGTAGCAGACAAGCCGAGAACAACGTACAGGATCTCGGAAAAGGGGAGGCTCGCGTTTGGCGAGTATATTGATTCATTGGAGAAATTTCTAAAGAGTGTATCATAATCTTGTTGAATTTACAGGAGTGTTATAACAGTGAATGTAAAAAAGCATCTTATAATGTTTTTAGTTGGTTTCTTTGGATGGCTGTTCTTCTTTTTTTTAGGGTATCCATCAGACTACTTCACAGAATGGAGTTTAGCAGAAAAGATAATGCTTAGTTTGATTACAATTTTTGCTGTATTGCCTTTTTTAGGCAGCCTGGTGGTTATTTTTCTCGGCGGTAATTATATTAAAATTGCATTATGGATGGCATTTTATGCTTCTGTTCCACTTTTCATTTATGATTATATTACAGTAGGGATTATTCAAGGTCAGGGGTTATATTTTCTTAAATCACATTGGTATATAACAGTCGCATATTTTTATGTATGGATAGAATTGCCATTAATCGGACTTGCTCTACGAAAACTGATTAATGCACAATGCAATCAAGAACAGGGCTCATAACAAAGCAAATACAGCCGACGCTAAAACAACAGCACGACTGATTTGCGTCGTTTGGCAAAAAAAATCGTCGGTTTTAGAGCCTGTTGCATGGCCAATTCCTTGTCTCAATCAGGGAATGAAAGAATAATTGCTTGTTTTATTTCTACGAAAATGGTAGCAAAAATAATAGAAAATTGAAATATTCAGAATATTTTACTTAGGAGGAGAATAATGAAACGGATAGTAGCGATTTTCGTCGTATTTTTAGTGATGGGACTCTTTAAGGCGGCAGTTGCTGCCGAGCTTACGGCCGAAGAGATCGTAAAGAGGGCCGAGGATATCATGAGGGGCAGCTCAAACATCGGAAAGCTCACCATGATCGTGACCAACCCTAACTTTAAGAGGACCCTCACAATGGAGTACTGGGAGAAGGGAAAGGATCTTTCCCTCGTCAAGATCATCTCTCCCGCGAAGGAGGCGGGAACGGTCTCCCTGAAGGTGGACAATAACATGTGGAACTACCTTCCCTCGGTGGAGAAGGTGATCAAGATACCCCCCTCCATGATGATGCAGTCTTGGATGGGCTCCGACTTTACGAACGACGACCTCGTTCGGGAGTCGTCCATCGTCGACGACTACACGCCGGTCCTGTTGGAGAACAGCATGTTGAGCGAGGGGGAGGCGTATACCCTCGAGCTTACGGCAAAGCCGGATGCGCCGGTGGTCTGGGGGAAGATATTGGTATATGTAAGGGTAAGTGACTACGCCCCGATGAAGTACGAGTATTACGATGAGAGGGGGAAGCTGATAAGGGTCATGACCATGAGCAAGATAAAAAAGATAGGAAGGCGGGCTTACCCCACAGTCTGGACAATGGTTCCCAAGAACAAGGAGGGTCGAGAGACGGTGATAATCGTAGACGAGATAAAGTTCGATGTACCGATAGACAAGAATATATTCTCGCTTTCCAACCTGAAAAGGGGTATAATCCCCTGATGTCGACGATGTGGGAGATGTCTAATTTGAAGACTAATTGTGGGATTAGATAAAATGGAAGATGGAAAGTATCTTATCTTTACCCTGGCCTGGAGGAACATCTGGCGCAACAAGAGGCGGACGATGATTACCGTCGCCGCCGTGGTCTTTGCCGTCACACTCTCTATTTTCACCTGGTGTTTCGCCGTGGGCGAGCACGAGCAGATGATCAACAATACACTCAAGATTCACACCGGCAACCTCCAGGTCCACGACCTGGGCTACTGGGAGGACAAGACGATCTACAAGAGCTTCACCCCCCCGGAGGAGTTGATAGACTTTTTGGAAAACGACGAGCGGATCGGGGCGTACGTCAGGCGCCTGAACGTGGACGCCCTTATATCCAGCGGCACCGATACCGACGGTGTCCTCCTAATCGGGGTGGAGCCGGAGAGGGAGCTGAAATTCAGCTCGATCATTAAAAAGAAGTCTAAGGGTGAGTACCTTGAAACCGGTGATTCCGAGGGGATATTTATCGGGGAGACGTTGGCCAAGAACCTGAACGTTGACGTGGGCGACGGCATCATAGTCATCTGTCAGGACTTCTACGGGGGCATAGGCGCCGCAGAGTACAGGCTGACCGGGACTTTCAGGAGCGGGTCGCCTGATATGGACAGGTCCATGGCCTTTATTGCGCTTGACGCCGCCCAGTACCTCCTCTCCATGGACGACAGGGTTTCCGAGGTCTCCGTATTTTTATCGGAGTCGAGGGCCTTGAAGAAAGTGACCAGGGATATCAAGGGGATCGTCGATCTCGAGGAGTACGAGGTGATGACCTGGGACGAGCTTTTACCGGAGCTCGTTCAGGTGATCGAGCTGGACAACGTCTTCGGGTATGTCTTTTTCGCGATGATAATGCTTGTCGTGATATTCGGGATATTGAACACCATCTTGATGTCGGTGATGGAGCGATACCGGGAGTTCGGGGTCATGATGGCGCTGGGGACAAAACCGGGCAACTTGATAAGGCTTATACTCACCGAGTCCTTTTTCATCGCCCTCTTGGGAGTAATTATCGGCGATATCCTGGGATTCGGGATAGCCTACTACTACTCCGTCGTGCCTATAGACCTGTCGTCCTACAGCGCAAGCCTCGAGACCTTCGGGATGGATCCGCACATATACACCAAGCTTTATATATGGGTCTTTGTGCTGACTGATATCATCATCATTCTGTCCACGCTTTTGTCCGCCCTCTATCCCGCTGTAAAGGCGTCCCGCCTGAAGCCGGTCAGGGCTTTGAGATATGTATAGGGAAATATCATGGGAATGACTATAAAACTGGCCTGGAGAAATATCTGGAGGAACAAGCGGAGATCCGGCGTGATCTTGACCGCCATAGTGGTGGGGCTTCTGGGGATGGTCTTTATGATCGCCCTTATGGACGGGATGAGCACGGACATGGTGGAGGTGGCGATAGAGAACGGTGTTGGTCACGTCCAGATCCATAAGCAGGGGTTCCTTGACAAAATGAGCGTCAAGTTGAACATCAATAGTCCCGGCTATGTGATCAAGAGGATCGAGGGTACGCCGAACCTTGAGGCCTACGCGGAGCGGGTGAAGGTAAGGGGCCTCATATCTTCCGCGGAGTCCTCCTCCGGGGTCCTTATCTGGGGGGTGGACCACGAGAGGGAGCCGAAGCTGAATTCCATCAAAAAAAATAAAGATGAGGGGGAGTTCCTAACCGGGCGGAAAGGGGAGATCTACATCGGGAGGTCTCTGGCCGAAAAGCTTAAAGTCGGGATAGACGACAAGATAGTTCTGAGAGGGCAGGGGCTGGCGACGGAGATCGTCTCGGCGGCGTTCAGGATCAAGGGGATTTTCGTTTCCACGTCGCCCGAGTACGACAAGTACAACGTCTACATCAACCTGACCGAGGCCCAGGAGTTCTTCGACATGAACGACAGGGTTTCCGAGATCGCCCTGATGTCGGACAGTCTCGACAACGTGGAGCTTTTGGCCTACGATATTAACGAAGTGATCGAGGTGCAGGGCCTCAAGGCGAGCACGTGGAAGGAGATAATCCCCCTGATCGTGCAGATGGTGGAGCTCTTTTCCGCCTTCAACTACATCGTCTTCGTGATCGTGGTAATCGCCATGGCGTTCGGGATCGTGAACACGATCCTCATGAGCGTCCTGGAGAGGACGCGGGAGATAGGGATAATCATGGCGATCGGGACCAAGCCGATCAAGGTGTTCAGCATGGTGATGTGGGAAGGCTTCTTCCTGGGGCTTATGGGGCTCGTCTTCGGCTGGATTGTTTCAATTGTGATTTACGGCATCTTGCTGAAGACCGGGATAGATTTTTCCATCTGGTCGGACAGCCTGAAATACATGGGGGGAATAGGGACCACCGTCTACCCGATAATCAAACCCTATTACGTCTTCTGGTCTTCCGTCTCCGTATTCATTGCGGCGGTTCTCTCCGCCCTTTACCCGGCTGTAAAGATAATGAGGCTTACGCCGGTCAAGGCGTTCAGATCGGTGTAGGGAGACAAGTTTAAAGGAGAGGAAAGATAAATTAAGCGTTTGATTTTGAGCTGCTGTTTCAATAATAGGTGTGATTATGACCGATAAAATCATTGTAACCAAAAAGCTTGTAAAAATATACGAGGAGTCGGAGGTTAAGGTGAACGCCCTGAGGGGGGTCGACCTTACGGTCAACGAAGGGGAGTTTATGGCCATCGCAGGGCCCTCCGGGTCGGGCAAGACGACCCTCTTAAACATCATAGGGGGGCTTGACGTCCCCACCGAGGGGAGCGTCGTGGTCGGCGGCAAGGACCTCTCCGGGCTCTCCAAGTCGGAGCTGTCCGATATGAGGCTCAACGACCTCGGCTTCATCTTCCAGTCCTACAACCTTATTCCGGTGCTCTCGGCCCTCGAGAACGTGGAGTACGTAATGCTCCTTCAGGGAGTGCCGAGAGAGGAGAGACAGAGGCGCGCCGTGGAGATATTGGAGGATGTGGGGCTCGGGGACTATATCGACGCCCGTCCCAACCAGATGAGCGGCGGCCAGCAGCAGCGGGTGGCGGTGGCGAGGGCGATCGTCTCAAGCCCCGAAGTGGTCCTGGCCGACGAGCCGACGGCAAACCTCGATTCGGAGACGGGGGAATCCCTCCTTATCATGATGGGGGAGATGAACGAGAAGCGCGGCGCGACGTTTATCTTTTCGACCCACGACAAGATGGTCATGGACCACTCCAGGAGGCTCGTCAAACTCAAGGACGGAAAGATCGTCGAGGATATAAGGAAGTAAGAGGGATGAAAGGCCTGTGATGAGGACTAAATTCAGAAACAGGAGGGAGGTTGCCGGGATAGGTGTGAAATCGGTTTTAATCGCCCCCGTCCTTCTCATGTGTATTTTCTTCTTTTCGGCCTCTCCCTCGTTTTCCCAGTCGAGGGAGATCGTAAAGACCGACGACTTCGAGGTGAAGATCGGCGGGTATCTGAAGAACCTGACCACCTACACCTACAGCAGCGAGATAAGGGGGGTCGACGGCCTCTCGAAGGTGAGGCTCAAGCTCGAGGCGTCCTGGAAGAGGAAGATCAAGGCGACTCTCCACTACGAGATAGCTATGATCTCCGGCGAGTCGCTGAAGGATGAAGCAACCAGAGAGAAGTTGTCCGGTGACCCGGACGAGCTGTTCGATCTCTACTGGGGGCTCAACAGCGACAGGTACGTAGTCGCGGCCCACACCCTGGATCGCGCCTATCTCTCGTTTTTCACGGACTATTTCTCCGTCATGGTGGGAAGGCAGCGGATAGCCTGGGGGGTTGCCCGGTTCATCAGCCCTACCGACCTCTTCAACCCCTTCGATCCATCCGACATCGACAAGGAGGAGAAGCTTGGGGTGGACGCCCTGCTCTGCGAGATTCCCCTGGGGGATTTCTCCGGGCTGTCCCTCGTCTTTGCGCCGACAAAAAATATGGATTATGCGTCCTACGCGTTTCGTCTCTACACCAATTTTCTCGACTACGACTTCGGTCTCATGGCAGGGAGGTTTAAAGACAGGGAGGTCTACGGCTTCGACTTTACGGGCCAGATCGGGGACGTGGCGATATACGGCGAGTTTGCCTATAACATGGAGGACGATATCGATTCCTACCTGATCGAGGACAGGTTCGCCCCCTTTGGCTTTTCCGTCAGGTGGACGAAAGGGGAATACATCAGGGCCGTCTTTGGGGCGGAGTACGTATTTTCAAACACCCTCTCCGTGCTCCTGGAGTATTACTACAACGGGAAGGGGGAGGCGAACAGGGAGAACTACAACTTCACCGCCCTGGCGGAAGGGAAGGAGCTGACCCTTGGGGAAAACTACGTCTTCGGAAGCCTCGGCTACGAGCTTACGCCCCTTGTTCGGGGGGACTTCGCCTGCTTCTACAACATCGACGACCAGAGCGCCCTTTTCTCGCCGTCCATCGAGTATTCGGCCACCGAAAACCTCTATCTCAAGATCGGGGCGCAGATAGGAGTGGGAGACATGGGGAGCGAATACCGCCTCCGGCCCGACCTCTACTACTTCCAGGTGCGCTACTACTTCTAACCCGCCCGAAAAAGTTACCTGAAGACAAAATCTCGTTGATTTCACGGCCCCCGTTGTGGTATTTTCACTCAGGGGGATGTGGAATTTGCATTTTTTATGCCGCCAACTTTTTTGGAATGGGAAAAAAGCTGAATTAGGTTTTACAAATAATATCGTTTTAATCAGTATCGTTTAATCAATGGGGGGCGGATACCATGACGGAGGGAATAAAAACAGTGGCGATCGTCGGCGCCGGATTTATGGGGAGCCAGATCGCGTCTCGGGCCGCGGTCTACGGGTATGACGTTACCGTATATGACGTGAGCACCGATCAATTGAAGAAGGGAGAGGAGATGACGAGGTTCTTTACCGAGGGGCACATAGACGCAAATGGGGGTGACCTGAAGGAGGTCCTCAAAAGTACGAAGTTCTTCGATGACCTCGGTAAGGCTCTTGAAGACGCCGACCTTGTCATCGAGGCTGTCTCCGAAGACGTTGAAGTCAAAAAGAAGGTCTTCGCCCGGATAGACGAGAAGGCCCCGCCCCACACCATCATCGGGACCAACAGCTCTTCCCTCCCAGTGTCGAAGATGGAGGACGCCGTCAGTACCAGCAGGAAGGAGAGGGTCCTCAACATACACTTCGCCTCGCCGATTCCCCAGAGAAATTATATCGAGATTATGGGGGGATCTAAGACGACCTACGATGTGATCGATATGGCCGTAGAGTGGTCTAAAAGCATCGACTGCATCCCCCTTGTCGCTACTAAGGAGTCGATGGGCTTTGTGGTAAACAGGGTCTGGCACTCCGCCAGGAGGGACGCCCTCAAGATGTGGGAGGACGGCATCGCCGATTACAAGGATATCGACCGGGGGTGGATCAAGCTTACCGGGATGCAGGCCGGGATCTTCGGGGCCATAGACTATATCGGGGTCGACGTGGTCTACGCCATAGAGAAGGCCTACTTCGAGGAGAAGGGCGAGGAGAGGTTCAGGCCGCCGGAGGGATTAAAGGCTATGGTCGACCGGGGTGATCTGGGGATGAAGACCGGAAAGGGGTTCTACGATTGGCCCGAGCCGGAGTTCATAAAGCCGGATTTTCTCGATCCCAAAAAGTGCGGATGAGTCCGATGTGGGTTTTTTGCCCGGTGCTTCGATGAAGCATATTTCAGATTATTTTTGATGTGCTTCTAATTACCGTTGACATTTATCGGGAGGTGGAAAGATGGCAGATAAGATAAAGACCGTGGCGATGATCGGGGCGGGTTTTATGGGAAGCCAGATCGCTTCCCGGGCCTCCGTGTACGGTTACAATGTTAGGCTGTTTGATATAAAAAAGGAGGTCCTCGAGGCGGCGAGAGGCACCACAAAATACCACAACGAGGCCCACTTCACGCAGCATGAGGGCGATCCGACCGAGGCGGACAAGAGAATAACCTTTCACGAGAAGCTAGACGATGCGGTGAAGGACGCGGACCTCGTGATCGAGGCGGTGGCCGAGAACGTCGAGGTCAAAAAGGAGGTCTTTTCCGAGATGGACGAGAAGGCCCCGCCCCACGCCGTCTTCGGGACGAACAGCTCCTCCCTTCCCGTGTCGAAGATCGAGGACGCCGTTGAGAGGAGAGACAAGGTCGCGAATATCCACTTCGCCTCCCCGATCCCGGAGCGCTACTACGTGGAGATCATGAGGGGCACGGAGACCACTGATGCGACCATAAGCGCGGTCGAGGAGTGGGTAAGAAGCATCGGGTGTCTTCCCCTGACTGCCAAAAACGAGTGTATGGGCTTTGTGATAAACAGGGTGTGGAGGGCGATAAAGAAGGAGGCGCTCAAGATATGGGCCGAGGACGATGCGGACATAAAGGATGTGGACCGGGGGTGGATGATATTTTCCGGGATGGCCGCGGGACCCTTCGGCGCCATGGATTTCGTGGGGCTCGACGTCGTCTACGATATCGAGATGGCCTATTACAACGACACCAAGAACCCGAAGGACAAGCCCCCGGTGGCGTTAAAGGAGATGGTCGATCGGGGCGAGCTGGGCATGAAGAGCGGAAAGGGATTCTACGACTGGTCCGACCCGGAGTTCGCAAGGTCCGGCTTTCTCGATCCGAAGAAGAAGTAGAGATGCGGATAGTTGATTAATAAAGAGGTGGGGGGAGGTAATCGCTCCCCCTCTTTTGTCATGTTTCTCATCGATTTTATCAATCCATATACCGTTCTATTCCTCGTTGTCGTATTTCTCCTGGCGTACCTCCTCAAAAAGTCTTTTGCCAGGGAGGTGCTGACGCCGGAGGGGGCGGTGGAGGAGCTGTATCCCCTGATCGACGACGAGGGGAGATTTGCGAAACACTTCAGGACCTTTCTCTCCGGCAAGAGAATCGAGGGGACGGGAAAGGCGACCGGCCCCCCCTTCCATGAGGAAGATGTGGTAGTCCTCACCCTATTGGGTGTGGGGGAGAACGGGGACGCTTACGAGAGCGGTCTCTTCCCGTTCGAGATGAAGATCCTCTTTCTCAAGGTCGTAGCTCCCACCGAGGTAAAGAGGAACGACGTTGTGAGCTTCAGGGGCTTTCTGGTGGGGGCGGAGATTTGGGGAAGGTTTGTGAGGCTCGTGATAGAGATAAGCGAGCTTACGTACGTGGGGAATCCAGACGTTTCGGAATCCGATTTCGGCTATACCATCCCGTTGGACCGCTGATTTTTCTACCCTGTCCATCGAGGGGATACCCGGTTTTCTACCTGTAATAATATCCGCGGCACCGTTACTTTTTTCTTGACATAATTACATTTATGGGTTAAATTGTTAACTAACTGGTTAGTTAGAAGTCCTTAGTTAGATATCCTGTTCGGCATTGTGTTGAAAACGAGTTTAGTAAGACCAAAAGCTGGATTTATATATGGGAATTTGAAAACCGCATATTTAAATAGAGGCGACGATATAGAGGTTAATAAATGGAACGTAAAATGGAAAAGGATTTAAAGGGTGTAAGTGTGGCGGGAAATGAAAATAGAAATGGACGCTGGAAGCGGTCGGGGATAGTACTCTCTATGGTGTTTGCGGCATCCATCTTCTTGTGGCCCGGAGCTGCCGCGGCCAGGGAAAATGTAGTTTTGAGGGCAAGGACCTTAAGCGAGTGCAAGAGGATCGTCCTCGAGGACTCCCCCGCCATTTTGGCGGCGAAGGCGGAGATAAAGAGGACAAAGGGGGTGATCTGGGAGGTATGGACGAGCATCCTGAAGGTCAACGCCGTTGGGGAGTATATGTACTTCAACCAC
>Ga0180431_10004439_pt1 | contig 17526 bp, 17 predicted proteins | sample SS_ome_11_FD_132459 | JGI IMG/M metagenome (GOLD analysis project Ga0180431, IMG submission 132459) | Hypersaline lake sediment archaeal communities from the Salton Sea, California, USA - SS_1_MS_1 metaG | ecosystem: Environmental > Aquatic > Non-marine Saline and Alkaline > Hypersaline >... | reverse complement strand
CCAGTATCGTTCGCTTAAGCCGATTGATCCATGTACCCAGAAAACGCATCCTCTTGAACCGGAAAAACATCATCAAGAGGGATAATCATCAGTGCCAGTACTGCGGGACAAAGGATGGGTCTGTCACGGTCGATCATATTCTTCCCAAGGATCGCGGGGGAGGTGATACATGGGAGAATCTGGTCTGCGCCTGCATGAAGTGTAACACTAAGAAGCGGAACAGAACACCCCGAGAAGCGGGTATGTCTTTGCTCAAGAAACCACGCAAGCCGGGCTACCTGTTTTTTATCCAACATCTGGTGGGAATTCCGGATGATCGATGGAAGCCGTATCTGTTCATGTCGTAAACAAGGAGAAGGTTTTTTTAGGTGATGAGAAAGCGAATACTCAGCGGAATGCGTTCAACAGGAGGTTGTCATCTGGGGAATTATGTGGGTGCGTTGGAAAATTGGATTCGACTCCAGGATGAATACGACAGCTTTCATATGGTAGCCGACTGGCACGAGCTTACCACGGATCTGGAACATACATCAAAAATCGGAAAGAACAGCGTGGAAGTGGTCATCGACTGGTTGAGCTCTGGCCTTGAACCGAAAAAGAGTCCGCTGTTTATTCAATCCCACGTCAAGGAACATGCCGAGCTTCATCTGATTTTTTCCATGCTGGTTACTGTACCGCGACTCCAGCGGAATCCCACGGTCAAGGAACAGGCCAGGGATTTGGGGCTGGATGCGACCATGTCGTATGGCCATCTGGGTTATCCTGTTCTTCAGGCGGCCGACATACTCATCTACAAGGCCAATGCCGTTCCCGTTGGCGAGGATCAGGCGCCCCACGTGGAGATCACCCGCGAAATCGCTCGCCGATTCAACAGTTTGTACGGCGATGTCTTCCCGGAACCGGAGACACTGCTGACCAAGTTTGCCCGACTCCCGGGTCTGGACAACAGGAAGATGAGTAAGTCACTGAACAATACCATATTCCTGGCGGATACACCCGATATGATAAAAAAGAAGGTGATGACATCGTACACCGATCCTCAGAAGATTCGCAAGACCGATCCGGGCAATCCCGACGGATGCGTCGTATTTGCCTATCATCAGAAGTTCCATCCCGATGACATCGGCCAGGTAGACAAAGACTGTCGACAAGGCAAACTGGGGTGTGTCGATCATAAGAAGCAGGTGGCCGGTATTATCAGCGAGTATTTTGCACCCATACGGGAGCGGAGAGCCTATTACAAATCCCATCAGCGCGAGGTTGAAGACATCATTGCCGATGGCGACCGGAGGGCCCGGGAAGTGGCCCAAGCCACGATGGCAGATGTACGGGAGGCTATGCAGATGGGGTAGCCATCGAAGAAATTATCGAGAAGAAGGAAGGGTATCGCATCAAGTTGCCCAATTTTGAGGGGCCACTGGATCTTCTTCTCTACCTGATCAAGAAGGAAGAGATCGACATCTACGATATCCCAATTGCTAGCATCACGAAGCAGTATCTGGAGTACATCGAACTGATGAGAGAGCTGGACCTGGAAATTGCCGGTGAGTTCATCCTGATGGCAGCAACACTCATCCGCATCAAAGTACAAATGCTCCTGCCCAAGCCAGCCTTGGAGGAAGAATTGGAGGAAGAGGATCCTCGTGCTGAACTCGTACGACAGCTCATCGAATACAAACGATTCAAGGAAGTTGCAGAGTCCATAGAGGAACGAGAGGCCGAGCAGCGACGGCTCTTTCCTCGCACGTATTTCGAGTGGACAAAAACGTTCGAGAAGGAAGAGATCCCGGGAGATGCACTCCTCAAAGATGTTACGATGTTCGATTTGATGACGGCATTCAAGAGCGTTCTGGATAATATGCCACTGATCACGACGCACCAAGTCAGCACCATTGGAGTGACCATCGACGACCAGATTGAATTTATAATGGATCAGATTAGTAAGCAAGAGCGAATCGGATTTACCGAGATCATGAGTCAGTTTGAAGAGCGGGTCGTCGTCATCGTCACGTTTATGGCCATACTCGAGTTGATTCGTACGCATCGAATCCGTGTTCAACAGGCTTCTGTTTTTAGTGAGATTTGGATATCCCGAAAATAGGTGGCGATGGCAAAGAAGTTTGAAAATATAAAACCGGTCGTGGAGGCGCTTATTTTTGCTTCCGATGTACCCATCACATTAGAACAGATCAAGGGATTCATTGAGGAAACCTCGGTTGCCCAGGTACGCAAAGCCATCGAAACGTTGAACCTCGAATACAAACAACAAAGTCGGGCTTTCAACATCATCCAGGTGGCCGGGGGCTATCAAATGGTGACGCGGCAGTCCTACGCGTCATGGGTCAAGAAGCTGTTTTACAAACGGAGTAAGGCCAGACTGTCTCAAGCTGCTCTGGAAACATTGTCCATCGTAGCTTTCAAGCAACCGGTTCCTAAGAGCGAAATATCCGCCGTTCGGGGTGTCAGCAGCGATGGCGTGATCAACACACTGTTGGAGAGAAAACTGGTGACCATTGCAGGCAGGGGAGAAGGTCAGGGAAGGCCCCTGTTATATAAGACCACCAACGAGTTTCTACGTTATTTCGGCGTCAACAGTATCTCCGACCTGCCCAAGCCCAGAGAAATCGAAGAGCTGTTGAAGGAGGAACAACATTCCCCAGACGATGCAGTTGAATAAGTATCTCGCCCTGTGCGGCGTTGCTTCCCGGCGCAAGGCCAGTCAGCCCATCCTTCAGGGACGTGTTTTTGTGAATGACGATTGCGTTCGAGAATTGGGCCGGGTTGTCGATCCGCAGAAAGATCGAATTTTCCTGGATGGACATCGTCTGGAATGCCCAGAACAGTACTGCTACATTCTGATGAACAAACCAGCAGGGGTGATTACTGCCGTTACGGATGACAGAGGACGGAAGACAGTCGTCGATCTGATTGGTTCCGATGCTCGAGTATTTCCTGTGGGTAGACTGGATTACGATACGGAGGGTGCGCTGTTGTTGACCAACGACGGAGAGCTGGCCTATCGTCTGGCGCATCCCAAATTCGAAATCGATAAGGTCTACCAAGCTTGGGTGGAGGGCCATGTTCAGGAGGACACGATCCAGAAACTCGGGCAAGGGGTGTTCATCGATAAGGGTGTGAAAGTCAGCGGCGAGGTGAGCGTTCTGGAACGAAAAACGAATCGGACACGGTTGGAAATACGGATTCATCAGGGTAAAAAACGGCAAGTGAAAAGAATGATGAAATCCGTCGGTCATGCGGTGTTACATCTAGAGAGAATATGGTTTGCCGGACTCGAGGTGAATGACTTGGACAGAGGACAATGGCGGGAATTAACTGCACAGGAAGTCGATACACTGTACCGGATTACTGGTTTAAAAGGAAAATCGTATGCGTCGTCAGGTACCCTTCGATAAACGGATTGTGGATGAAACCATTGAACAACTGGGTGTACCACCCGTTAAATGTTCCATACGAGAACAGAAGCGATTGGTGGATCTACTCGAAAAAAAACTAGGTGTTGAGTATATACGCATGGAATTTGGCATACCGGGACTCAAGACGGATAAGACGGCTGTGGATGCGGAGATGGAAGCTCTTTCCGGCGGAGTGATTTCAAGCCAGTATCCTCCATTTGATGGGAATCCTGCGTTGAAAAAAGCGACCGCTGACTTTGTCAAGAAATTTTTAGGTATCCAAGTGACTCCCGAGTGCTGTGTTCCAACTGTCGGTGCGATGCAGGGAGGGTTTCTGGCCCAAGCTGTTGTCGGACGCATGGATGCTCAGAGACCGGTCATACTGTTTCTGGACCCGGGTTTTCCCGTGAATAAGATTCAGAATCGATTCTTAGGATTAAAGTCCGATGCCATCGATTTTTACAACAAGCGCGGTTCTGTTCTCGTGGATGCCGTGGAATCGCGATTCCAGAAAGGCGATATCGGGGGTATCCTATACTCGAACCCGAATAATCCCACGTGGATCACGTTCTCGGAAGATGAATTAAAGGGGTTGGGGGAGGTGATGACCCGGTACGACGGCATCGCCATCGAAGACTTGGCGTATTTCGGGATGGATTTTCGTGAGGGGTACGAAAAACCCGATTTACCGCCTTATCCCCCGACGATTGCCCGGTATACGGATAACTATATTCTGCTCATCAGCAGTTCCAAGATCTTCAGTTATGCGGGTCAGCGCATCGGATTGGCCGTTCTCTCACCCAAGCTCTTCCGATGGGAATCGGAATCTTTGGAACCCTTCTTCTTAACCAAGAATGCAGCCTACGCGTTTATCCACGGTGGTATCTACTGTACGACCGCCGGCGTACCCCAGGGGCCCCAGCGTGGTTTGACGGCACTTTTGGAAAAAGCCAACCAGGGCGATTGGGACTATCTCGACGTACTCAAAACGTATCAGGATAATGCACGGTTGATGAAAAAGGTCTTTTTGGAGAACGGGTTTCAGATAGTATACCACGAGATGGATGGAACGTTGAGGGACGGATTTTATTTCACGTATACCTATCCCGGTCTTGGCAGCAATGCCTTGGCCCGAGAAGAGCTCTACTATGGATTCAGCGGGCTTTCTCTGGAAAAGACGGGTGCCGTTGATGCCCAGGGATTTCGCGCCTGTGTCTCAAAGGTTAGCAAGGACGATGTTGAGACTTTGAATTATCGTCTTCAGCGATTTCATGAGGATCATGGTTAGGACATGATTGTGACGATAGACGGTCCTGCTGCGTCGGGAAAAAGTACGACGGCCCGTTTGGTGGCCAAAAAGCTGGGATGGCTCTACTTGGATACAGGAGCCATGTACCGGGCGTTGACTGTGAAAGTTTTACGCGAAAAAGTTAGCCTGGAAGACACACAGAGAATAGCCCATCTGGCAAAGACGACGGTCATCGATCTGGTGCCATCGGAGGATGGCGTCAGGGTTCTTCTGGATGGAGAGGAAGTTACCTCAGACATTCGCCATCCAGATGTGGACCGAGCCGTGGGCCCTGTTTGTGAAATCCCTGGGGTAAGAGACATCATGGTTTCACTCCAACGCCGGATGTCTGAAAACAGAGAGGTGATTGCCGAAGGCAGGGATATGGGCACAGTGGTCTTTCCCGATGCCGAGTTGAAATTTTACGTTGTGGCTTCCTTGGAGGAAAGGAGCCAGCGGAGACAGAGGGATTTAGCCGCACAAGGAATCCATCTTAGCCAAGAGCAGATAAAGGACGATATAGAGAAAAGGGATGGTCGCGACAGCTCTCGGGAGATGAGTCCCTTGAGAGAAGCAGAAGATGCCATACGCCTGAATACCACAGAGATGGACATCGATGCGCAAGTTCAATTTGTTGTAGATAAAATTAGGCAGTCCGTAAAATATGGATTGAAAGCCGATCATGTGTAGTTTCCTACTCCGTATAAAATACGCACGAAGGAGCATATAGATGATCGTCCGTATCGAATCGAAAGCTCGACCGTGTCCCGGTGTTGAAAGGGCTATTACCATGGCAGAAGATGTCCTGCGTAGAGAGGAAATCCTTTTTTCTGCGGGAGAATTGATACATAACCGTCGTGAGATTGAACGTCTTCGCCGAATGGGATTACGGAAGATCAGTAACGGTACATTGCCTACTCTGACGCAGCAAAAAGAACTGAACGGATCTCATTTTCTTGTCAGAACACACGGGGAGTCCGAGGAAATTATTCAACAGGCTATCGAATCCAAGCTGCATATCGTCGATGCCACATGTCCCATCGTACAGCATTCTCAGACACTCATCAATCAGCATATCAAGGAGGGATGGCAGATCATTATCGCCGGAAACAAGGAGCATGCCGAAGTCTCGGGACTCCTGGCTCGGACGAGGGGATGGGGGAAGGTTATCTCGACAGTAGAGGAGGCCGAAAGCTTCAATGGATCGGATAGGAGCCTTCTGCTGGCACAGACGACCATCGATCCTGTCTTTTTTTCCAATGTTCGAAAGATACTCACGCAGAAACTGACGCGATTGAAAATCGTGGATACGACGTGCCGATTTCTCCAGAACAGAAAGAAAGATGTGGCCTTATTCTGCAACGAGCTCGATGTGTTTATCTTGGTGGGGGGCAATAATTCGGCCAATTGCAATCTCCTCTACAACACGGCTCTGGAATTCAACAAACGGTCTTACCAGATCGAAGGGCCTGATAATATCAACAAAAAGTGGTTCCGAGAGAACGATCGTATCGGAATATCCGGCGGCGCATCGACGCCTCGCTGGCAGTTGGAGGAGATGAAGACATATCTCGATAATCATCAGAGTGAAAAAAACCCGAAAGGGTTAAAAAATAGAAAAGGAGGAAAATTTTTATGGTGGATGCGGAAAAACCAGAGCAAAATGGAATGACGGATTCTCAGGATCCGATAAAACCCGAGGAAGGAGGTGAAGTCAATTCCGAATCGACAGATTCGAAGAATGCGGTAGCGTCTTCTGAAGACAAGAACGCGGTGAACGATCTGGAACTGGAAGGACAGGATTACACCGAAGAAGAACGTCAACGCTTTGAGGAACTGTACGACCGAACGCTGGGCGATATCAAGCAGGGACAGATCGTCATGGGAAGGGTTCTTGCCATCAGCGAACAGGATGTCTTGGTGGATATCGGTTTTAAGTCAGAGGGGAGTATTCCGCTGGAGGAGTTCGGAGAACCGCCCGAAGTCAAAGTCGGAGACAAGGTCGAGGTCTATCTGGACAACATCGAAGATACCGACGGTCAGTTGATTCTCTCGAAGAAAAAAGCCACGTTCATGAGACTGTGGGATAAGGTGGTGGATGTCCAGGAGAAAGGCGGCACCATCGAAGGGAAGTGCGTACGGCGTATTAAAGGGGGTATTGTCGTCGACTTGATGGGTGTCGATGCTTTTTTACCAGGCTCTCAGATCGATGTGAAGCCAATACGCGATTTTGATGCTCTCATCGGCAACACGTACACATTCAAAGTCGTGAAGGTGAACAAGCTGAGAAAGAACATCGTCGTTTCACGACGTGCGTTGCTTGAAGAGAGTATGGCCGAGCAACGCGCCAAAGTATTGGCCGACCTGGTGAAAGGGCAGGTTCGGGAAGGCATGGTCAAGAATATCACCGATTTCGGTGTGTTTGTCGATCTGGGCGGTGTCGATGGTTTGTTGCATATCAACGATTTGTCGTGGGGACGCATCAATCATCCTTCGGAAGTCGTGAAGCTGGACGAGAAGATAAAGGTCATGGTATTGGATTTTAACGATGCGAAGGATCGTATTTCATTAGGCTTAAAGCAGCTGCAACCTCATCCCTGGAAAGAGATCAACGAAAAATACCCCGAAGGTTCCGTGGCGAAAGGAAAAGTGGTCTCCATCGCCGATTACGGCGCTTTCGTCGAGCTGGAGAGGGGTGTTGAAGGATTGGTTCATGTATCGGAGATGTCCTGGACGCGGCATGGTATTCACCCCTCGAAGCTGGTCAACGTTGGAGACCACATCGACGTGAAAATTCTCTCCATCGATAAAGAAAAGAAAAGGATTTCTCTATGACTCAAACAGTTGACACCAGATCCATGGGATAACATCGAGGAGAAGTACCCAATTGAGTCGAAATTCAAGGGTCGCGTTCGCAACATGACCAATTTTGGGGCATTCGTGGAGATGGAAGAAGGGATCGATGGACTCATCCATATCTCGGATCTTTCCTGGACGCGCAAGATAAAACATCCCAGCGAGGTCCTGAAAAGAGGGGAAGAAGTCGAAGTTATCGTGCTGGATATCAACAAAGCAGACCGGCGTATTTCTCTAGGGTACAAACAACTCACGACCGATCCCTGGCCGGCATTTGAGGAAGCTTATAAAGTCGGTATCAAGACTCCGACAAAGATCATTCGTTTTGTCGATAAGGGTATGATCGTGGAGCTTCCACTGGGCCTGGAGGGATTTGTACCTCTGTCGCAACTCGTTGAGCCTTCGATGGCCAAGGTGACCCAGGCCATGAATGTGGGTGATGAAGTAGACCTGGTAGTCATAGAATTCGATCGGGCCAATAAGCGGGTTGTTCTGTCTCGGAAGAAGGCCGTTGAACAGGAAAAAAAGGGCAAAACCGAAACCGAGAAGGATGACGTTGAGACGTACATGAAGAAACAGGACGAGGCAACCACCCTGGGTGATATCGCGGGCGATTTAGCCAAGACAGAAGACGACAAGAAGAAGGGTGACAAGAAAAAAGAAACACCGGAAGCGCCGGCCGAAGCCAAAGAAAAAGAAGAAGGCGCGGGTGCGGGTGATACCAAAGCCGAGGAAACGAAGGCCGAGAAGAAGAAATCCGAGAAAAAGGATGATGTCGTAGAAGAAAAGAAGGATGTTAAAGAGCAGGAAAAACAGGAGCCTGAGGAAGAAAAAGCCCCAGAAGAGCAAGAAGATAAAAAGGAAGATGTAGAGCAAAAAGAGAGCAAGGAAACGAAAGAAACAGAAACGACTTCTGACCAGGATAAAAAGGAAGAAGAATCTCCGGAAAAAGAGTAAGCGTTCGCGATACATAATCGAGAAGAAGTCGGCGGAAAATCCCGATTGGTCTGAAAGCTGTCGATAAAGTCTGCATTCACCTTTGGGTTTTTAAGTGTGTGGGAGTTGGGTCTGGATGACTCAACTCCTCTCATTTTAGGGTCCTATGTATACAGTATCGTTTCGCACATTCGGCTGTAAGTTGAATCAATCCGAAACAGCGGCTATAGTGAAGGATTTCATAGATCGTGGTTATCGTGTGCTCCCCGCGAATCGTGGTGCGGATGTGTTTGTGATCAACACCTGTACGGTGACGGGCAGAAGCGACGCCAAATGCCGACAGGCCATACGGCATGCGCTAAAATTGAATCCGGCATCAACCGTGATCGTCGTGGGCTGCTATGCTCAGGTGGCTGCACGGCAACTGAAAAAAATTCCCGGTGTGGATTATATACTGGGCACATCCGAAAAACACCATCTTTTTGATTACGTTCCAGGTCCGGGAAAGCAAAGCGATCCCCAAATCGCCATCGGCCAAGTCGAGAATATGAAAAAGGCTGAGAGCCGTATCGGTGAATACCTGGATCATACACGCGCATTCCTCAAGATTCAAGACGGATGCGACAACCGTTGCTCCTACTGCGTGGTACCATTGGCCCGGGGGCCCAGTCGCAGCGTACTCCCCGATGATATCTTGCGTCAGGCCGATACCCTTTGCAGGAAGGGATACAAGGAAATCGTTTTAACCGGTGTACACATCGGAAAATACGGGAAGGATCTGGAGCCGAAACAATCGCTTCATCAACTCTTGCGACGCTTGATGGAAGCATCCGGATCCGGACGTCTTCGGTTGAGTTCTCTCGATCCAGAGGACATCACCGATGATCTTTTAGAGTGCATAAGCGAGTCAGAACGCATCTGCCGACATTTTCATATCCCTATCCAGAGCGGCTCGGACGCCGTCCTGGCTGCCATGAACCGATCGTATACGGCTGAAAAAGTCCGATCGGTCATCCACAAGATCATATCACGTTTTAAGAATGTGGGACTCGGAACCGATGTGATCGCTGGCTTTCCGGGGGAGACCGATGAACAGTTTGAAGAGACGGTTCGTTTCATCAACGGATTGCCGTTCACGTATCTTCATGTGTTTCCCTTTTCTCCGAGAAACGGGACGAAGGCAGCCGGCATGCGGAATCGCGTCCATGCCAGGGATCGTCTTTTACGCACGCAGCGGTTGAGAGCGCTGGGAAAGGCCAAGAAGGAAGAATTCATCGCAAAATGGCTGGGACAGGATGTCACCGTTCTTTTGGAATCGCGGGAGAACAACGGCTGGATGGGTGGACTGACATCCGAGTATCTACGGGTGAATGTGCCTTATGATGAATCGTTAGTGAATCGGTTTGCCCGGGTGAGAGTACAGAGTATGCAGGATTTTTCGGCCATGGGCAGCGTACTAGATATCATCGAAGATAAAGCATTGCATAAGGATGCTTAAGATACTGATAGAAAAGTATTGAACATTCTTTAGCTACCGAAACAGACGACCTCCCGCAAATCGATCTGCCCTCATATGAAAGAAATAATCAGTTTATACAACGTCAGTATTGGAAATCTGTTGATTGCCCGACGATTTTGGTTTGGTTCCGATCACACGCATCAGGATGATGCCTCCAACAATAACGCCAAAATACGTGGTAAAGAAGCGCCAGAGTACCGAGAATACGGATACGAGATGACCCGGAATGAGCAGGGACATCAGGGCAGCCGTACTCGTTTCTGCCAAGAAACTGGCCCCAGGTGTCGGGCAGAAATAGATGAGGAATATCAGCAGGACTTGAATGGAGACGACTTTAAAAAAACTGGGATCCAGGCCCATGCCCTTGAGCACGATGTACGCCATCACGCATTTATTAAAATACAGTACGATGGTCAGCCATATATTATGGAAAAGAGTCGGTTTCTCGTGTCTCCAGAACTGGACGATGTGGGATTGATAGCTCGCGACGAACCCATGAATTTTAGAAGCCACATGATCGAATGTGTGTCCTTTTTTCTTCCATATCCTTCCTGCACGTCGAATGAGCCACTCCACGCCGCGACCGATCGTCATGGGACGGATAAGAAAAACCAGAAAAACGAAGGTAACCATGTAAAACACGGCGGAGCTTAAACTCAGGATAAAACGAAATTGAAAATCCGTGTATGTACGGGTCATCCAGCGTAGAGCCATCAGACCGGCTATCATCAGGAATCCCAGGGTCGCTACAAAATTCATGATGCTGACGGATGTGGCCCCGGCAACCGAGTATCCTTCGCGGTTCAGCATGTAGATCTGAGCCACGCCGCCGCCTGTCTGAAAAGGCGTCGCTGCAGCCAGGAATACATTGGAAAGATTGGCTTTAAACGATGCCCAGAAAGCATGTCTCGTGGAATAATGGCCGAGTTTTCGAATGAATATGAATATGCGTCCGGCACCCGATAGAAAATCGACACCGATGAGGATGACGGCAAGAAAGAAATAAGAAAGACGAAACTGACGAAGCGCCTGAATCGTTTCACGAGTTCCTGTGAAATAAAAAATCAGAACGAAGCCCAGCAGGGTGAGCAGGATAAAAATTCTCAGACCGTGATAGACTGATTTCTTTGTGATGGGAGGGGGCATACAGGGCGCGCTTCGTTTATCAGCGTCCGAATCGATTTCTGGATGACCAGAGATCTCTCACGACTTCACGCAACGGTTTTTCTGTATTCGCCCTAAGGCTGATGAAACATTCGTCGCACGTATTGTGTTTGGAAAAATTGGTTCTCAGTTCACGGTGTGTCGTAAAATTAACATCCTTATGCATGGCACAGGGGCAGAAGCTCCCGTCGGGATTGACGACCAGAGAGCGTATACCTACTTTACAGCCACCCGCTTTGGCATTATTCGCGAAGAATTCATAATACCGGTTGAGCACAGCCTCAGAGGAGAAAAGACAGGCACCATTCCGTTTGGCCTCGATGAGTTCATCGATGATTTTACGAAACGCTGCGATATCCTCCGAAGAGCTGATAAGAAGGTCACGGTCTCCCGTGCGTCCGGCCGTGTACATGCTCAGGTTGAAACTGGCGCCCCAGCGCTGAACCACCTTTAGGTTGTCCAGCAGAAGAGGATAATTTTTTCGGGTAACGGCTGTAATTACCGTAATATCGTTGTTTCCACGGGCCGTTAATTTTGGGATCAGGTTGTCCAGATGCTGGAACAGGCCGGGTATGCTGCGGTTTTCGTCGTGTCGCTTATCGGGAAAGTCCAGGGAGATGGAGAACTGATCCACACCGGCTTCTTTGAGCTGGTCGTATTTTTCCTCGGTCAGGAGAGAAGCGTTGGTCACGAAGACGATATAGGGCAGATGCCCCGGATTCTTAAAGATGCGAACGATATCCATGATATCGTCTCTTAAGAGAGGCTCTCCGCCCGATATTTGAACGACGATGGGACGTATCTGCTCGTAGATTTTCCGGTATTCTTCGGGTGTCGATTGTTTCTCATTTTTTATCAACGCACCTTTATCACAGTGTTTACAATTGGCATTACAGTTATGCGTGACTTCTATTGAGATGGCCCAGGGTTTTTGCATCCACGTATTCCATATCCATCGCAGTGCTCCTTCTACTGCAAAGAATCGGTTCTGTTTTGTCATCGAAATCTCCAGTTCTATTTCCGTTACATCAGCAAACAAATAGGTATGAAGCTACTAAAATATTCTGAAAAAGTCAAGTCGTGCTCCTGAAAAAAGGGTGTGTGATGGAATGAATTTATATTTGACAACATACACGATTTATACGTATATTTAGGGCAATAGCTGAACAACCGTTTTTATCCATAACAACATGACGAGCAAACACAGGAATAATCGTGGATATTCAGGGAATTGATTTATTCATCGTCATCGCTTACTTAGTCGCCATTCCTGTCTTCGGTATCTACTTCCGCAAATACGTGAAGACCGAGGAAGACTACTTCCTGGCCGGTAAAATGCTGCCCTGGTGGGTCATCAGCATGTCGATCATCGGCACAAACATCGGCGCTTATGACTACATGGGATCGGCCGGTGGAGCTTATCGGTTTGGCATCGCACAGGCCAATTATGAATGGATCGGAGCCATTCCGGCCATGGTTCTTTCGGCCATGCTGTTCGTTCCGTATTACTGGAAGGCTGGGGTGTATACGGTTCCCGAATTTCTGGGAAAACGGTACAACATGGCCGTGCGGGTTATCGAGGCAATTCTCTGGGGAGCCTTCCTGGCATGTGTCCTGGGCGTTTTTTTCTGGGCCAGCGGGCTGATGCTGAACGAATACCTGGGCATCCCCATCGAAGTCAGTCTTCTCATCACGGCGCTGATCGTGGGGATTTATACCATCACGGGCGGTCTGGCAGCCGTGGCCATGACCGATGTCGTCCAGCTGTTGGTGATGTTCATCGGGGGCGTGGCCTTAACCGTACTGGGGCTCTGGACCGTAGGCGGTTGGTCAGGACTGGTCAGTGCGATTACGCCCGAACATCCGCATCACTTCAAGCTTTTTCTTCCGTTGGATAACCCGACGATGCCCTGGCTGGGGATGATCTTCGGATTGGCTTTCGTATTATCCCCGGCATGGTGGTGCTGCCATCAGGCCATTATTCAGAGAACACTGGGTGCACGGAGTGAGTGGGACGCCAAGGCCGGTATGTTGATGGCTTCGTTTCCAAAAATGCTCATACCTATTCTGGTCGTTCTCCCCGGACTCCTGGCTCTGGCGTTGAATCCCCAGTTGGCAGGTGCCGATATGGACAAGGCCTTTCCCTGGCTGATCAAGAATTTATTACCGGCAGGATTGGCAGGGTTGGTGTTTGCCGCTTTTATGGCAGCGTTGATTTCCAGCGTGGACTCGACCCTGAATTCGGCCGCCACGCTATGGACTCGGGATATATACCAGCGTTTTATCGTGAAGAATGCATCGGATAAGCACTATCTGAACGTGGGGCGGATACTGACCTTCGTATTCGTACTTTGGGCCATCGTGTTTGCGCCCGTCACGAAAAAGTTTCCTGGCATCTACGTGGCCATGCAGACCCTCCTGTCGATTTTTCAAGGTCCCACCTTTGCTATCACGCTGTTGGGCATCTACTGGAGGCGGGCCAATCAATGGGGCGGGTTGTCTGGACTCATCGCGGGTGTGGTCATCTCCTGCACGTTGTACTTCGGGTTTCACTGGTCTTTTCTGTATGTGGCGTGGTGGTCGTTCGCCGGAGCGATGGTTTTTAACGTCGTCGTGAGCCTGCTGACCAAACCCGACCCCCTGGAAAAACTCGAAGGTCTCGTGTACGGATTGGTCATGAAAGACAAGGAGATACAGGATATTCTGGGTCGTCGAGCCAACGGAGGGCAGTAGGATGAGTCAATGGCTTTCAGGTATACCCTTATTCTGGGGAAAAATCATCGCTGTTGTCGGATTCATCGGTATGATCATCTGGACGTGGCGCCGCCCCAAGGCGTTTATCATGCACGATGCTCCTGATACGAACCGTTGGCGGGATCTTCGCATCTGGGCGACCGTCTGCCTGGGCATTCAAATCATCCTGTATTTTATTTTCTGACGATATCCTGAGGTGACGATGGAAAACGATCTTAAAAAAGAATTTGATCCACTGAAAATCATGGGGATATTTTGGCTGGTGTTCGGAGTGATTGTTTTGTTCGCCACGCTCTTCGTGAGAACGACGCCTCAAGTACCTGCCATGCGGGGGATTATCACGAATATCATTGCCGGGACTCTCCTGGCGGGAACGGGCTTTTTCTCTTTACGCAAGGCCGTGGCCAATCGGCGTCGAAAAAGTGAAAAATGATGAAGCCAAAACTTCTTATCATAGAACCTCAGATATCCAAAGACGATGGTGAACGTATCTTATCCAAAAAGTCATCCCATTTTTTGAAAAGAATTCAGAAAGATCGTGCCGTTCTTAAAAAAATCGAACTGATCCATTTACCCTTCTTTATATTCGATATGAATCAGGATGGTATGAAAAAAGGTCGCGTTTGTGTGGATGGTCTAATCGGCCATGCTTTTTTCTCTGTTAATGACGATCTAAGAACCACAGAAAAACAGAACATGCCTCCCTGCCCGTTCGTACTATCGCCGTCGGAGGGAGAGGCGCGCGTTCGGGGATGGTGGCGAGGCGTAAACCTGGAAAAGGGACTCCGAATAAAACATCCGACACCAGAGGCCAGCATCGGGTCGCATCGAAAAATGTATTATCCCTTTTGGGTGGGTTACTTCGAGACAAAAAACGCATACGATTTTCGGGCCGTGGATGCGGTTACCGGCGATAAACAGGGTGTGAGGATGCGTAAGGTTTTCTTGCGCGCGTTTCGGGAGATGCGTGCATAAAAATCGAGATGGTTATGATGCACAGAAGGACATTCAAGGGGATGACAAGCGGTTTCCGATTCGTTCTGTGGGCAGTTTTAATAATGGTATCCTGTCAAGACAAAATGCCATGGCAGGAGAATCTCGAATATTTTCAGCAACCCGACCAGATTCGTGCAGAGATAGCCGTAAAAATGAACAGACTGCGCGCGTTCATGGAGAAAAACGATCTTCAAGCCGTGCTGCTATCACAGGTGCGGAACATCTACTGGATGACGGCCGGTCTTTGCCGATCCCAGCGCGTGTTCAATGAGGAAACCGGCATGGCATCCCTGCTGATCCTCAAGGATAGACGGAGATACCTTGTCAGCAGCGAAAGTGTGGCTCCCCGACTGATGGACGAGAATTTGCGTTTCATCGGTTATGAATTGATCTCTTATCCGTGGTATAGAGAAAACAGGCGACTCGAGACAATCAAAGAAATCACGCACATCGAAAAAATAGGTTGTGATGTTTCCTATCCGGGCACTGTTTTTGTCGGGAATGAATTCGAGAGTCTGCGTTATTCGTTAACCGAACAGGAAATCGAGAGATACAGATGGCTGGGCAGGGAGACCACGGAAGCGATCACCGAGGTATGCAGGAAAGTGCAGCCGGGTATGGGGGAATACGAAATTCAATACCTGATGGCTCGTGCCCTCCGGTCTCGGGGAATATTACCCGTTGTGCTTTTAACACCCGTGGATGAGCGTATCTTTGCGTATGGTGAGGCGTTACCGGGCGGTGCCACGCTGAAAAAGTATGCCATGATCGACGTTGTGGGAGAGAAATGGGGGCTCTGTGCAGCTGTGACCCGGTTTGTCCACTTAGGGCCGGTTCCAAAACACATAGAGACGATGTATAGAGCTGCTGTTCGTATTATGACACAATTTCAAAAAGAGACGATTCCCGGTAGAGTTGTATCGGACATACTCGAAGAATCGAAGTCATGGTACTCGGACGCCGGCTTTGAGGAGAGCTGGAAAGAGTTTCATCAGGGCGGAGCCATCGGCTATAAAAATCGAGAATACGTCGTTTATCCGTATTCGTCGAACATTGTCCAGCCCAACCAGGCTTTTGCCTGGAATCCTATGATCCGGGGTGTCAAAGCCCAGGATACATTCATCGTTCATGATGACAGCACGGAGACACTGACCGTATCCCAAGACTGGCCGATGATTCAAATAAAAATAAACGGGAACGTCTATTCTCAACCGGGCATACTGGTCCGATAAGACCCTCCGTTTATTGAAACAGGGTATGGAAGAGTTTTCATCTCATGTATTTTCACATCTTCGTCGTCGGAGACAATAAAATCGGTTACCTTTATCAAGGTGAAGAAGAATTTTTAAAACGTCTTCAACACTACTGCAAGATAAGTATTCATACCGTCAAAAGCGAAAAGATAACCAACAGCCAATCACAAGAAAAAATAAAATCTGTAGAAGGAGAACGTCTGCTCAAACGAATTCCGAAGAACAGCCTTATCATGGCGCTGGACCGGAAAGGAAAGCATCTCAGCTCTGAAGGACTGGCGAAACGTGTCGCCGAATGGCAGAACAGAGGGATAAAACACGTTGCGCTGCTTATCGGGGGGGCGCTGGGGTTGAGCAAGACTGTATTGGATCGGGCCGATTTTATTCTATCCCTGTCGAGAATGACGTTTACCCATGAAATGGTTCGTCTTATTTTCCTGGAACAGCTTTATAGATGCTTCACGATTATCCGCGGCGAGAAATACCATAAATAAACGGCGGTTACTCCGTGACTACGAAAAAAAGCCTCATCTGTCCTGTCTGTGGTCATACAATCCAACGATACAAGAATCCGATACCCACTGTCGATATCATCATCGAGATAGATAACGCTATCGTGTTGATCGAACGAAAGAATCCCCCTCCTGGCTGGGCCATACCCGGAGGATTCATTGATTACGGGGAATCGGCAGAGCAGGCGGCCATTCGAGAGGCTAAGGAAGAGACCTGCCTGGATGTGGTCATCGTACATCTTCTGGGCGTTTATTCTGAACCCGACCGCGATCCCCGATTCCATACGATATCCACGGTGTTCATGGCTCATGGCGAGGGTACTCCCCAGGCCGCGGACGATGCTCAGAGAATCGGTCTTTTCCGAAATGAGACCCTACCCGCAACATTGGCCTTTGATCATGCGCGCATTTTACACGACTACTACGCGTGGAAAGCAAGGACGGAAGGGTCGGAATAGCGTCTGCAGACCATAACCACAGGCTGTCTTATGCAGAGAACCATCCTCCATGTGGACATGGATGCTTTTTATGCATCCGTGGAACAGAGGGACAATCCCGAGTTCCGGGGAAAGCCTGTCATCGTGGGTGCTGCGCCTCGGTTGGGAAGGGGAAGAGGTGTTGTCTCTGCAGCATCGTACGAAGCTCGAAAGTATGGCATACACTCGGCTCAGCCGATTTCTCGCGCCTACCGGCTCTGTCCTTTTGGCATTTTCCTGCCCGTACGTGGCCGGCGGTATGTTCAGGTCAGTCGTAACATCATGGACATATTCCAGTCCTTTACACCCCAGGTACAGGCCGTCAGCTTGGACGAAGCATTCCTGGATATGACCGGCTG